>Ga0209237_1000403_pt1 | contig 24287 bp, 29 predicted proteins | sample GraSoi013_1_40cm_2_FD_185820 | JGI IMG/M metagenome (GOLD analysis project Ga0209237, IMG submission 185820) | Grasslands soil microbial communities from the Angelo Coastal Reserve, California, USA - Sample 10_02_2013_1_40cm (SPAdes) (version 2) | ecosystem: Environmental > Terrestrial > Soil >...
AATCGACCGAGCCTCATATTGAAAAGCGGCAGCAATTACTGCGAGATGCGGTAGCAAAGGTCAAGCTTCACGCGAAGATAGAATTTCCCAAGGTCGAGAAGAAAGGGACGTAAGGGGACAGGCTACTTTTCGACTTTGAAAAGTAGCCTGTCCCCCTTCTTAACCCCCGGCGAACCCCAATTCTGTGCCATCGGCTAGCGCGTCCTCTTCGTTTATAAATCGTTCTCACTGAGAGAACGCCCGAGTCCCTCTTGTTCGGCATAGAAGTATGCATAGTGCATGGCCGCGAGATTCGCGACGCGTTCTTCCGCCTCTTCACGGGTATCTGCAAAAATAACCTGGATCCCATATTTCAGCGTGATGGCATCCAGGAAATCCATCACTCCGTTTTTGAGATATTCGCTTAAACGCCCTTTTCCCTGGGCCTGGTCGATCCGGCCTTCGATCATCATAAACCGATAAGGGAACGGGAGGAGTCGTTCGAGTTCGCGCAGAAATCGAGCGCGGTTATCGGATGAAGTCGAGGTCGACGCATACAGCTCTGCCACGGGCTTGCGCTCCACGCAAAACAGTCCTGGGGCTTCAGCAATGGCATAGTCACCGGCGGGAAGTGTTTGGCGAATGGTCCCGGCGATTCGAACGAGACGGCGAAAGTCGTAGGGGCTATGTTCATTGCTGTCGACAAGCATTTGAATCGCGGGCACCGGGATTTTAGGTTGACCCGGCCGAGAGAGGATGATGAGGGATTGGGGACCTCTGAATTCCTGGCGGGGTCGAGGGGTGGGTTGAGGGCGTGGTGGAGGCGATGGGCGCGAGGGTGGCTTGGACGCGGCAGCTTTTCGTGTGATGGCATCATAACGTGCGCGTGCCAAGGGGTCGCTGAGGGTTTGGTAGGCCTGGTTGATCATTTGTGTTCGGGCTTCGGCTTTACGGTGCAGGTTGGATGAATGGTGAAAGCGATCGGGATGCCAGACCTGCACCAGTTCAAGCCAGGCTTTTTTGATCTCAGCGTTCGATGCGGAGGGTCGGAGCTCGAGCACCTCGTAATAGTACGGTAGGCGTTCTTCCCGCATGGATGTCTCCGGTTATGGCAAGGAAGTGTAGCAGAAGCAGGGGACTGGCTCCATTTCCGAATGGGTAGGGGTCATATTCCAGACGTCTGCGATGCACTAGGTATCAAGTGTATAACCCTTCGCGATTTCATCATCGCTGAAAACCTCTAGCCTTTCTTCTTTAATTTCAGAGTCAGCCGCCATTTCCCCCTTCGCTTCTTCCCGCCTCTGTCTTCAGATCCGAATCCCTGCTGTTAGATTGCTTCGCTGCGCTCGCGATGACGCGGTGCTACGCTCGCAATGAAAATGCCCCCTCACCCTGACCCTCTCCCGCCAGGGGAGAGGGGATGGTGTGACCCCCGCAAGGGGGGAGGGATAACGGGAGGGCTCTCCTGTCAGGGGAGAGGAGCTGATGTGACTTCTGCAAGATTTGCGGAGGCTGCGGGGCGAAGAGGGACCTAACTCTGATCCCTCTGTTCGAGGTTCTCCACGCGCTGGCGGAGCTGGTCGTCTTGCCGAGTGAGGTGCTCGAACGATGTGCGGAGCAACGCCTGGGTTTCGTTGAAGCGTTCGTCAATACGAGTCTGGTCCTGAGCATATCGCCCTTCCACGAAGGTCGCGAACCCCTCGGCCACAAGCCGGACCTGGTAACGAAGGTCTTCGATCAGGACGCCGCTGTGGCGCTTGACCTCTTCGATCCGGTCATTTACTTCATCAAAGCGGCGGTCAATCCCCTCGAATCGCCGGTCGATCTGCTCGAACCGCTGGTCGTGCCCGTCTAGTCGTTGTTCAATCCGATCGAATCGAGCGTTGAGTCGTTGCTCCTGGCGGTCAAATCGCTCTTCGAGGTACTGAACAAGTTCCTGATCCATGCCGCCTCCGCCGTGACGTTGAACAGTAAGCCGCTCCGACTGTCTTGTCAATAAGACTCGGGAGGTCAGCAAAAGGTAAAACCGGGAGGAAAATTTCGGTAGGGGTGAAGGGGCGAGGGTTCGGATGGGCCTGGTTTTCTGGGGCGAAGTGGTGTATCTGAGAGACAGAAAACGGGGACAGGCAACTTTTCTTGGGACGCAAAGAAGAAAAGTAGCCAGTCCCCTCAAAGAAAGGAACGTGAGCGATGGTGCTTCTGGAGTTCAGCATGTCGCCGTTGGGGAAAGGGGAGAGCGTCGGCAAGTACGTGGCCCGGTCGCTGGAGATCGTGGACAAGAGCGGGGTGGACTACCGGCTCAACCCGATGGGGACGGTCCTGGAAGGCGACTGGGACGACGTGTTGGGGGTCGTGAAGCAGTGCTTCGAGCGGATGAAGAAAGACTGCAACCGCATCTCGTGTTCGATCAAGGTGGACTACCGCAAGGGGGCCCAGGGGCGCCTGCACGCCAAGGTCGCAAGCGTGGAGAAGCGTCTGGGACGGAAACTGAAGACCTAAATGACTGCTGGCTAGAACACGGAGAACTTGAAGTACTTGGTCGGATTCTTCTTGACGTCTGCCAGCAGAGTCTCCATCTCGGTCAACACCTTGTCGGCCCGTTGATAAAGCTGGTCCTGGGTGACCAGCTTGCCGAGGGTGCCGTCGCCACGCTCGATCTTCCCGACCAAGGCCTCGCTTTTCGTGGTGATGCCCTCCAATCGCTGATACAACGACGGGTCGCGTGCCAGCCGTCCCAGGCTGCCGTTGGGCTGGTTGAGCAAAGCGGCCACCTTCTGCAGTTCATCCACGGCCGCCGCGGCCCGGTCATAGAACGCCCGGTCCATGACCAACTGGCCCAGAGTGCCTTCTCCCTTTTCGATCCTGGCGAGCAGTTGGGAAGCCTTGTCGGAGATTGCCTCCGCCTTGCGGAGGAGCGTCGTCGTGTGGTCGAAGAGGGCCGGGTCGGTCACGAGCTTGCCCGCGGTGCCTTTGCCTTCCTTCAAGCCAGTGAGAATCGTCTGGAGGTCCTTGAGGCTGCGGTTCACGTTCTCCAGCGTAGCCGTCGCACTGTCGGCCAGGCCGGTAATGTCGCTCTCGGCTTGCCCGGTGAGGACGGTACCACTCTGGAGAGGCGGCTCCTTGGGGGTCCCGGGGAGGAGTTCCAGATATTTGTCCCCGAGCAGCCCCATCGGTCGGATCAGCACGGCGGCATCGCGGCGCAGGAGCGGGACGATGTCCTGGTTGATGGTGAAGGTGAGCGACACTTTGCCGCTGCTGCTGTCGATGGCGATGCGGATGATATTGCCCGTGTCCACCCCGTTGAGACGGACGGGCGCCCCGACCTTGATGCCATGACTGTCATCCACCAGGGCGCGGAAGGTCGCTTGCTGACGGAAGAGCCCCATGCCCTCATTGAGGTTCATGATGGCGACCAGGATCCCGGCGACGGCGGCGATGATGACCAGGCCGACCTTGAGCTGCAACCAACGCACCTGCGCGCGGGGCCTCATGCCGGTGTCTCCTCGTCCATGGTCGGCGCGACCACGCGAATCCCGCCGTCCTTATCTGGGAAGCATCCCGGCGTCGCCAGGATCTCATGCGGGCGGAGGAAGGCCCGGATGCGCGGGTCGTCCGCGGTTTTCAGCATGTCCACGGTGCCGTCGAAGAGTTTTTCTCCCCGGTGGATCATGATCAGCCGGTCCGCGACGCGATAGGCCGTGTCGAGGTCGTGCGTCACCACCACCTGCGTGAGGCGTTGCTCTTTCTGAAGCCGGCAGATCAGTTCGTTGATGAGGTGGGTGTTGATCGGATCCAGCCCTGCTGTCGGTTCATCATAGAGGATCACCTCCGGACTGCAGGCCAGGGCACGCGCGATCGCGACCCGCTTGCGCATGCCGCCGCTGAGTTCGGCCGGCATCTTCTCGAGCGTGTCTTCCAGTCCAACGAAACACAGAGACAGGACGATTAACCGTTCGATAATGTCGTCCGAAAGCGCCTGCTGCTCGTAGAGGCGATAACCCACGTTTTCGCGGACGGTGAGCGAGTCGAACAACGCGGACCCTTGGAAGACCATCGCCATGCGGGCACGGATCGGAACCATGTTTCGTTCGGGAAGCCCGACGATTTCCTTCCCGTCGACGCGGATGGAGCCGGAGTCCGGGCGGAGCAGGCCCAGGATCAGGCGCAGCACGGTCGTCTTGCCGCCTCCGCTGCCCCCGAGGATCACCACCGTGTGTCCGGAAGGAACCTCCATGGTGAAATCCTTGAGGACCGGCCGGCCGTGAAACGTCATGCACACGTTGGTGAACCGGATCACGGGCGCCTCAACCGAGAAAGACGAACACCTTGGTCATGAAAAAGTCGGTCATGAGAATGAGGATGGAGGAGGTAACCATCGCTTGGGTCGTCGACTGACCGACTCCCACAGTCCCGCCGGTCGTGTTGAGGCCGGCGTAGCAGCCGACCATACAGATGATGAAGCCGAAGACGGTCGGTTTGATGAGACCGTAAATCAGGTCGTGGAGGCGCAAGGCCTCAAACGCCCACGTCCAATAAAAGTAGGGGTCGATGCTCAAGTAGAAGTGGGCGATCACGAACCCGCCGAGCAGCGCGATCCCGTTGGTGATGACGGTCAGCACAGGGACCATGATCACCGAGGCCACCAGTCGCGGGGTGACCAGTTTCTTGATGGGGTCCGTCCCTTCGGCCCTGAGCGCGTCGATCTGCTCGGTGACTTGCATGGACGCCAGCTCGGAGGCGATGCCGGAACCGACCCGTCCGGCGATCATGAGGGCGGCGAGCACCGGGCCGAGTTCCCGTACGACGGACGTGCTGATCAGGCGGGAGATGTACTGGACCGCGCCGTACGGCTCGAGCTGGATGGCCCCTTGCAGGGCCAGGACCATGCCGGTGAAAATCCCCGTCAGGAGGACGATGAAAAGTGAGCCCACTCCGATCTGGTCCATGTGGTAGAGCGTATCCCGGAGGTACCAGGGACGCCGGAACGCGCCAGCGAACGCGGCCGCACAGAGCTGCGAAAATTCTTGGACTGTTAAGACGTAGCCTTTGAGCGTGTCGTCGAGACGGAGCACTGACGAGGTCATTCGCGGCCCCTTTCAGGAAAATGACGGACGTGACTATACCATACCGGTTTTATCCGGACGTGGCAAGATGGGGCGCGGGGATCAGTCTTCCAGATAGACGCGCGGAAGGCGGGGGCTGATCTGACAGAGGACTTCGTAGCTGATGGTGTCCTGCCACGCGGCCAGGTCGTCCGCCGTGATCGCAGCGGCGCCCTGCCTGCCCAACAGCACTGCCTCGTCGCCGGGATGGACCTCCGGGAGGGCCGACACGTCAACCACCGTGAGGTCCATGCAGACCCGCCCGACGATCGGAGCCACCCTGCCGCCGACCAGCACGTGCCCCCTGTTGGACAGGGCGCGGCTGTACCCATCGGCGTAGCCGACCGGCAGGATGGCGAGGGTCGAGGGATGTGACGTGACGAACGTCCCGCCGTAGCTGACCGGCTGGCCCGCGCCGACGTGTTTGACCTGCACGATGTGGGTCTTCCACGAGAGCGCGGGACGGAGATCGGCTGCGGCCGACGGCCCGTTGACGTACCCGTACAGCATGAGGCCGGGACGCACGAGGTCGAAGTAGCTGGCCGGGAAGCGCAGGATCGCGGCGCTGTTGGCGATGTGCGCAGCCGGTACCGCCAAGCCGGCGGACTTCGCCGCGTCGAGCAGCTCGCGAAAGCGGGCCAGTTGGGTTTCGGCCGACGCACCATCCTGCGAGTCAGCCGAGGCGAGATGGCTCATCAGGCCTTCGAGGCGCAGGGTTGGAGGCCAACTGGAGCGGAAGATGTCCAGGAATTCTTCCTGCGCGAGTCCCAGGCGGCTCATCCCGGTGTCCACTTTGAGGTGGACGGGCAGGGGCGCGGAACGGGATTTCACGAGGCGGACAGCCATGAGGATGGCGTCCCGCGAGGGCAGCACCGGCGTCAGATTGAGCTCCTGGAGAAGCGGCACGTCGTCCGGGAAGATGCCGCCCATCACCAGGATCGGGGCGGTGATGCCGGCGTGCCGGAGCTCTTGGCCTTCCGCCACCGTGGCGACGCCTAGTTGGTGCGCCCCGGCTGTCAGGAGCGTGCGCGTGACGGGCACGACCCCGTGGCCGTACGCGTTGGCCTTGACGACGGCGATGATGGATACCGTCCCGACGCGACGCGCGACTTGACGGAGGTTATGGCGGAGGGCGGGCAGGGAAATCTCGACGACGGTGGAATTCAAATTTCGGTGATCTCCGCCTCCTTCTTCTTGAGGGTCTCGTCCACTTTGGTGATGTACGCATCTGTCAGCTTCTGGAGCTCGTCGTGGGCCTTCTTGGCCTCGTCCTCGGTCATCTGGGAGGCCTTCTGGGCCTTCTTGATCTCCTCGAGCACGTCCCGCCGGATGTTGCGGATGTGGACCCGGATTTCCTCCGCGATCTTCTTCGCGAGCTTCACCAGGTCCTTGCGGCGCTCCTCGGTGAGCGGCGGGATCGGGAGGCGGATGAGCTTGCCGTCGTTCGTCGGGGTCAGGCCGAGGTCAGAGGCCAGAATCGCCTTCTCGATGTCCTTGATCATCTTGGGGTCGAATGGCTGGACGGTGAGGAGTCGGTTCTCGGGCGCGGCCAGCGAGGCGACCTGCTTGAGGGGCGTGGGCGTACCGTAGTAGTCCACCCGGACGTGATCCAGCAGGCCGATCGAGGCACGGCCCGTGCGGATCGCGGCCATCTCGTGCCGCAGGTGGTCGATCTGGCCCTCCATTTTCTCCGTGGCTTTTTTCTTCTGTGGGAATTCCATGGCGTCCCTCGGGGCGCTACGCTGGGGCGGCTTCGTCTGTGACCAATGTGCCGAGTTGCTCTCCCTGGACAATGCGTTTGATGTTGCCCTTCTCCTTGACGTTGAACACGATGATGGGGAGGTTGTGGTCCATGCACAGGGAGATGGCAGTCGAGTCCATGACTTTGAGGCGTTTGTCGATGACGGCGAGGAAGGACAGCTTCGTGTATTTGGTCGCGCGGGGATTCTTCATGGGATCGTCGTCGTAGATGCCGGAGACCTTGGTACCCTTGAGGATGATCTCGGCCCCGATCTCCATCGCGCGAAGCGCGGCGGCCGTGTCAGTGGAGAAGTACGGGTTGCCGGTGCCCGCCGCGAAAATGACCACGCGCTTCTTTTCCAGGTGTCGGATCGCGCGCCGGCGGATGTAGCCTTCGGCCAGTTGGCGCATTTCGATGGCGGACAGGACGCGGGTGACCACATCCCGTTTCTCGAGCGCGTTCTGCAGGGCGAGCGCGTTGAGCATGGTGGCCAGCATGCCCATGTAATCGGCCGACGCCCGCTCCATGCCGCCGTCGGCGGCGTCGAGCCCACGGAAGATGTTCCCCCCACCGATGACCACCGCGACCTCGACGCCCATCGCGGCTACCTCCGCGATCTCCGAGGCGATGTAGTCGATCATCCGCGAGTCGATCCCGAAAGACTGCTCGCCAGCAAGCACTTCTCCGCTGATTTTCAGGAGGATGCGCTTGTACGCCGGCTGGCTCATTCCTCCTCACCGAGTTGGTACCGGGTGAAGCGCCGGACGGTGATGTTCTCGCCGATCTTGGCGATCTTCTGCTTGATCAGGTCGGCGATCTTCAGACTCGGGTCCTTGATGAAGAGTTGCTCCATCAAGCACGTGTCCTGATAGAATTTTTCCAGCTTGCCTGTGGCGATCTTCTCCCACGCGGCTTGGGGCTTGCCCATCTCTTTCGCCTGGCCTCGATAGATTTCCAGTTCTTTGTCGATCACGGACTGCGGGACGTCCTCTCGCCGGACGTACAGAGGCTTGGACGCAGCGATCTGGAGGGTCAGGTCGCGGACCAGGGCCTGAAATTCGTCGTTCCGAGCCACGAAATCGGTTTCGCAGTTGACCTCGATCAACACCCCGACCTTGCTGCCAGGGTGGATGTAGGAAGCGATCACGCCTTCGTTCGTGGCGCGTCCGACCTTCTTCCCGGCCACGACCAGGCCTTTTTGCCGCAGCCAGTCGATGGCCTTGCTGATGTCGTCTCCGTTTTCCACCAGGGCCTGCTTGCAGTCCATGATGCCGGCTCCGGTCTTCTGCCGGAGTTGCTTGACGAGTGCGCTGTCTCCTGCCATGGTCCTCCGATTCCTTGCTGACTTCGGGTTGCGGGTCTGGCGTTAGACTCCGGCGCCGGCGGCCTGGACGGCCCGCAAGTCGGCCGGGGACATGGTCCCGGGCTTCTCTTCCTCGGCGCGCTGGGCGCGCAGGTGCAGCCCTTCGATCACGGCGTCAGCGATCTTGGAGGTGATAAACTTGACGGAGCGGATCGCGTCGTCGTTGCCCGGGATGGGGTAATCAATCCCGTCGGGGTCGCAGTTGGTGTCCACGATGGCGACGACGGGGATGTCCAGCCGGTTCGCCTCCAGGATGGCGATGCGCTCGCCACGCGTGTCGGCCACGTAGATGAAGCCGGGCAGGGTGTTCATGCCCTTGATGCCGCCCAGGCTCGCTTCGAGCCGCAGCCGTTCCTTTTCCAGCTTCGCGACTTCCTTCTTGGGCAGGCGCTCGAACGTGCCGTCGCTCGCCGCGGCCTCGATCTTGCGCAACTTTTCGATGCTCTTACGGATCGTGTTGAAGTTCGTGAGCATGCCGCCCAGCCAGCGCTGCGAGACGTTGAACATCTGGCAACGCTTGGCTTCTTCTTCGACGATCGTGCTGGTCTGTCGCTTGGTGCCGACGAAGAGGGCGGAGTCGCCTTGGGCGATGGTCTGCCGGACGAAATCGTAGGCGGCCTCGAACCGCGCGAGGGTCTGTTGCAGGTCGATGATGTAAATGCCGTTGCGCTCCCCGAAGATGTACCGCTTCATCTTCGGGTTCCATCGATTGGTCTGGTGGCCGAAGTGTACACCGGCCTCCAGGAGTTCCTTGATCGTGATCACGCCCATCCCGTCACCCCCTTTCTTGTACCGGCGCGACCCGCCCTGATCGGGAAAGCAGGGCGGGAGGATTTTTCAGGTCCTTAGGGCGCCGATATCCCGTCCGCTAGGGCGGACGTTCCGAGATTGTGGATAATGACCGCCGGCTTCACGGCCAGCAGGAACGACCGTCACTGCGACCACTGCATCCAGCTTGTGAAAACTAGCACGCGACCACGGGCTTTTCAAGCGAAATATTGCCGCTCACGATCGGTAGGAGGCGTTGATTTTGACGTACTCCGGCGAGAGATCGGTGGTCCACACCGTGGCCTCGGCATGGCCGATCCCCAGATCGACCGTGAGGGTCAACTCGCGCCCCTTCAGCACGGTGTTCGCTTGCTCTTCCGCGGCTTGGCCGAGGCCGGTGCCGCGATGGACCACGGGGACATCGCCATACATGATAGCGATCCGGTCCGGTGCGATCCGGCCCCCTGCCCGCCCAATGGCGGCCATGATCCGTCCCCAGTTGGCATCCTCGCCGAACCAGGCGGTCTTGACCAGGCTGGACGTGGCGATGGCAATGGCGATGCGCACGGCCTCGCTCGTTGTCCGGGCTCGTGTGACCCGAAGCTCCACGCACTTGGTGGCCCCTTCGCCGTCCCATGCGATCTTCTTGGCCAAGTCCAGACAGACGTGGTCGAGCAATGCCTGGAAGCGACGCGCATCCGCGCTGCCAGACGCGGCGGAACGGTTGCCGGCTGCGCCGTTGGCCAGGCACAGGACCATGTCGTTCGTGCTGGTGTCGCCGTCCACCGGAATCCGGTTGAAGGACCGGTCTGCGGCCTGACGCAGGCCCCGTTGCAGTATCGCCCGCGGCACCACCGCGTCGGTGGCCAGGAAGGCGAGCATCGTGGCCATGTTCGGATGGATCATGCCGGACCCCTTGGCGATGCCGCCCAGAGTGATCATGCGGCCGCCGATCGTGTCGGAAGCCGCGGCCATCTTGACCGTCGTGTCGGTCGTCATGATGGCGCGGGCCGCGTCTTCTCCTCCGTCCCGACGCAACTGGCTGGCCAGCACCGGGATCGCGGCCTCGATCCGCTCCATGGGAAGCGGTTTCCCGATCACGCCGGTGGAGGCGATGAAGACGTCCTCCGGGCGAAGTCGTAGCGCCTTCGCCGTGAGGGCGGCCACCTTCACGGCATCCGCGTAGCCTTGGCGGCCGGTGCAGGCATTGGCGTTGCCGCTGTTCACGAGGATGGCCCGGCCCCTTCCACGGCCCAATCGCTGGCGGTCCAGAAGGACTGGCGCGGCTACCACCTTGTTGAGGGTGAAGACGCCCGCCACGGTCGCGTCTCGCTCGGAGACGATCAATGCGAGGTCAAGGACATCGCCTTTCTTGATCCCGGCAGCCATGCCGGCGGCCAGCACACCGGGCACGGCGGTGATCCCCCCTTTGAGGCCTGTAGTCATCGCGATCCTTCTTGGACTTTATGGATAGAGGCCGGAGTCCTGAAGCCCCAGCGTTTCGTCCCATCCCTGCATGAGGTTGAACGCTTGGATGGCCTGGCCGGCCGCGCCCTTGACCAGATTGTCGAGGGCGGCCATCAGCGTGGCCGTGCCGGTCCGCGGATCGACGAAGGCCGAGACCTCGCAGAAGTTGGCGCCGCGGGTATGCAGCGGATTCGGCGATTGTCCCGGGTCCAACACCCGCACGAACGGCTCTTTCTTGTAGAAGTCTCGATACAGTGCCGTCAGCTGTTCCGTGGTGCGCGCCTCCCGCAGGCGCACGTACGCGGTGCTGAGGATGCCTCGCGTCATGGGCACCAGATGCGGGGTGAACGAGACGGTCACGCCGAGCTCCTGTTCGATCTCCGGGATGTGCCGGTGGGACCCTAGCTTGTACGCTTCGATGGATTCGTTCGCCTCCGGGAAATGATAGGGGAGGGCTGGGGTGCGTCCCGCGCCGGAGATCCCCGATTTGGCATCGATGATGACCGGCTCGCTCAGCAACCTGTGCGAGACCAGTGGCGCCAACGAGAGGACCGCCGCGGTTGGGTAGCATCCGGGTGTGGCGATCAGAGTGGCCGATCGGATCGCGTCGCGGTGCAGTTCGGGCAAACCGTAGACGGCGATTTGCAGAAGGTCCGGGCAGGGATGCGTGGTCTGGTACCACGTTTCGTAGGCCTGCGCGTTTTTGAGGCGGAAGTCGGCGCTCAGGTCGATGACCTTGCGACCGGCCTTGAGGAACTGCTGTGCGGGGCCGGCTGACTTGGTATGGGGCAAGGCCAGGAAGATCGCGTCGGCCCTGGTGGCGATCCGGTCAGGGTCCAAGGCTTCGCAGAGCAGTTCCGGGCCCACAATGTTGGGAAACAGCGACTGGACCGGTTTGCCCACGGATTGCTCCGAAGTGACGGCGGTGACTCGCACCTTGGGGTGGCGGTACAGGAGACGCAGGAGTTCCCCACCGACGTAACCGCTGGCCCCGACTACTGCGACCGTTGTCATCCGGCAATGCTCCGAGTAATAAAAAAGGGAAGGCCGCGGGGCCTTCCCTTTTGAAAGGGTCGTCGCCCCCGTTATCGTTTCGAGAACTGGAAGCGCTTGCGTGCTCCCTTCTGTCCGTATTTCTTCCGCTCCTTCGTGCGCGAGTCCCGGGTGAGGAGCCCCTCCTTCTTGAGGATCGGGCGCAGCGCAGGATCCATCGTGGCCAAGGCCTTTGACAGGGCGTGCCGGAGCGCGCCCGCTTGGCCGCTGTTCCCGCCGCCTTCGATTGTCGCCTTCACGTCTAGCTTCCCTTGCAGGTTGGTGATCTCGATCGGATAGATGGCCGTCGACCGATGAGTCGCTCGTGGAAAATAGGATTCAAGGGAGCAGTCATTGATCGTGAACTGGCCGGACCCCACGCTGACCCAGGTCCGGCAGACGGCCCGCTTGCGTTTGCCCGTCGCGTTCGTTGCGTTTGTCATGGACATGGGCGCTCAGTCTCCTCGTGGCAGATCAGATGGTCAACGCTTCAGGCCGCTGCGCCCGGTGCGGATGGGTCGGACCGGCGTACACGTTCAACTTGCGAGCCATCTGCTTGCCGAGCGGGGTCTTGGGCAACATGCCTTTAACAGCCCGTTCGAGCACCGCGGCAGGCTTGCGGCTCAGGACCTCCCTGACGGTTTCCGCCTTCAACCCGCCGGGGTAGCCCGAATGGCGATAGTATGTTTTCGTCCGGACTTTGTCGCCGGTCAGGTGCACTTTTTCAGCATTGATGACGATCACGTGGTCGCCGGTGTCCACGTGCGGGGTGAAGACCGGCTTGTGCTTGCCCCGGAGCACGATCGCGACCTGTGAGGCCAAGTGTCCCAGCGTCTTCCCATTCGCATCGACAACGTACCACTTGCGCGTGATGTCCGCCTTCTTGGCGGAATAGGTTCTCGTCATGCGGCTCCCACTCGTTGTGCTAGACCGTGCCGCCGAACTCTTTGGAGCCCAGCATCTTCAGCCAGGGGTCGACGTTTTCCGGAGCCAGGCGGTCCAAGACTTCTTGCGTGACGTAGATCGGACTGCTGGTCCGCAAGGCCAACGCGATCGCGTCGCTCGGCCGGGAGTCGACCGTCAATTCCGATTCCTTGTCCGACTGCTTGCTCCTCAGGTAGATCGAGGCGTAGTACGTGTTGTTCTTGACGTCGGTCACGACGACCTTCGAGATTGTCAAGCCCAGTTGCTCGGTCAGGTTCCGGATCAGGTCGTGGCTGAGCGGCCGCGGGGGAACCACTCCTTCCAGGGCCAGCCTGATGGCCGTCCCTTCGGCGACACCCACCCAGATGGGGAGGGTGTTGGTCTTGCTCTCGTCCTGCAGGATCACCACCTGGCTCTCCGAGTTGGGGATGGCGTCAGGCATCACGCCCTGCACCGTCAGCTTGATCAACGTGTTCTCCATCGCCTCGCGTGATCCTTCAACCGTTACCGCAGTGCTGAACCCATGTTATTCGTCATCAGCGGGAGCCTGGCTGTCGCCGCCTCCCGCGGGACCATCTCGTTCTGGTTGAGACCGGGAACCGTAACTGACAGGGATGAGTGACCGGTTACGCGTCGTACTTGCCGAAATCCTCGGGCTTGAGATTCTCCAACCAGCGGTCCATGTCCTCACTATTGTTCTTACGGATGACATTGTCGTTGACGAACACGGGGGCTTTCGATCGCAAGGCCAGTGCGATCGCGTCGCTGGGCCGGGCGTCGATCGAGTACTCCGAATCCTCAAACAGGAGATGGATCCTGGCGTAGTAGGTGTTATCCTTGAGATCAGTGACCACCACGCTGATGACCTTGGCATCGGCTGTCTCCAGAACGACTTTCATCAAATCATGGGTCATCGGCCTGGGTGTCGTGATCCCCTCCATGGCAAAACTGATGGCGCTGGCCTCAGGCTTACCCACCCAGATGGGGAGCATCTCGGTGTTGCTCTCATCCCGGAGTATGACGATGTAGGCATTCGTGTAGGGGTCGAACATCAACCCCCGGACATGCATCTGAGTCAGCATTCGACACCCTAGAAAGAAGTAACCATACCTACCACTTCCGCGTCTCCCTTGTCAAATGGAGGCCGGCGGAAACTATGCGCGGAAGGGAGCGTCCAGCCTATTGCGGCTGTTGCTCCGGTTTGGGCAGTTTCAAGAAGTTCAGCATCTGTTCCCTGACCAAGGCGCGTCCGCTCTCGTCGCCGAGGTTCACGTGATATTCATTGATGACCATCACACGCATTTTCACCCATTCCGCCCAGCACGGCGCGCAGATATTAGCCTTCACCTGGGTTTCAAGCTTGCCCAAGAACAGCGGCTCGGTGATCGCTTCCCCTTGGTTTCCGCAACGGACGCATTGGACCTGTGCCATACCTGGATCCCTCCGGCGCGATTCTAACACAGCCTTTGATGGAAAAGAACACGCGACTGTCCCCCTTACCTTGACGCCTCGGAGGGCTCGTGCTAGAAACGGCGTGGCGACCTGTCGGCGCCCGGGTGGCGAAATGGCAGACGCAGCGGACTCAAAATCCGCCGGTGGCGACACCATGGGAGTTCGACCCTCCCCCCGGGCACCACTCCGAGCTCGCTGGACCGGCACTTCGATCAAATGTGCCGGATAGTCAATACCTCAAGTTAATACGCTAAAATCTCTCGTTTTCCGGCAATTTAACCCCTTGACACGACTTTGAGGCGTGCGCTATAGTGCGATCCACCTTTCGATTGAGTAGGGGTATCTGCTCAGGCGGAAGTGGCGGCGTCCAGGCGTCGTCGGAACTTATTATTTTTATCCCAGAGGGAGGTGAATTGTATGATACGAGCCCTAACAATCAGTGCAGTTGCCCTTTTCTCCATCACGTTGCTTGTAGGAGAGACGGTGGCCCAAGAACGGTCGGTCTTGCAGGAGGGTTTCCAGAGCAGCGGAACAGCCGGCGGTGTGACTAATGCTTATATGCGCGAGCTGCTCGCGAAGCCCGAGACGATCTACGGTCGTCTCTGGGGCAAGGATATCCCCGGCGGGAAGATCTACGTCGAGACCGGCGGAGGGGCGCTGGTCACGTTGCGGCTTGGTCCCAAGACCAACTTGGAAAACGTGAAGGCCATCGATCTGGGCAACGACGTCGAGGTTCAAGCCGAGCGGCACTATCGGAAGCTCGGAAGTGGGGCTTTCGCTGCTGACATTCCGGAAGGCGATGCCTACGTGCTCGATCTGAGCGTCATCCGTGCGGCCGTCACCCCGACCCAGTTAGTGCCACAGGCCGGCTATCAGCCGGATACGGATCGCGGCATTAACTCCTCGGACAGCTCGACTCTGGGTGGCGTCGGTGGGCAGTGCTGGAACTGCTATTCGCCGGATTCCGGGTACGGGACGGATTACGAAAAGGGCGAGAAGAAGAAATAATTAACGCAAGCGATTCGGTGTGGCGACGCGCGGACACACCGGATAAGTGAGTACTCTATATCAGGCGGTGGCCTTTCGACCACCGCCTGATTGTTTTTCAGGCCCCGGATCGTCTTCAATCTTCTTCGCGTTCGAGCTCCTGGTCGGTGTCTTCTCCTGGCTCCGACCGTCTCCTCTTCGCGGCCCCTTCGACCACAAGGGTGATTTCGCCTTTCGGGGGACGGCTTCGGACCAGCGCGATCAGCTCCTCCAGGGTCCCCCGGTGAAATTCTTCGTAGTGCTTGGTCAGTTCCCGGGCCAGCACCGCCCGCCGATTGCCCAGGCCTGCCAGGAGCGAGGCCAGCAGTTTGTCGATGCGATGGGGGCTCTCGAACAGGATCACGGAGGCAGGGTCCTCGCGGAAACGCGAAATCCGCTTCGTTCGGGGCCCCTCTTTGCGCGGCAGGAAGCCTTCGAACCGAAACGAGTCGGTGGGGAGGCCGGACCCCGCAAGGGCGGCCAAGACGGCCGAGGGGCCCGGAACCGGCACCACTCGGATGCCTGCCTCGATCGCGCGGGTGATCAAGAAGAATCCGGGATCGGACACGACCGGCGTGCCCGCGTCGGAGACGAGGGCGACATCGGTGCCCGCTTGCAGGCGCTCGAGCAGCACAGCGGTTTTCTCTTCCTTGTTGAAGTCATGATAGCTGGTCAGGGGCGTGTGGATGCCGAAATGCGTGCAGAGCTGTTTGGTGTGACGAGTATCCTCAGCAGCGATGACGCCCACTTCCTTGAGAATGCGCACGGCGCGGAACGTCATGTCCTCCAGGTTCCCGATCGGGGTGCTGACAATATAAAGGGTGCCAGGCATGATTGAGGGCGCATCCTAGCCTAATTGGCGCGGCGCAGCCAGGGTGGCGTTATGCTAAGATGCCGACCTGGTCACGCTGGGATCTTGGCATGGTCCTGAAGGATCGAGTCGCGCTGGTCACCGGAGGCGGGACGGGGATTGGCTTGGCGATCGCCGTGGCTTTCCTACGCGAAGGTGCTCGGGTGGCGATCGGGTCGCGGAATCCCGTTCATGTGAAGGAGGGAAGCGAGGCCGCCCGCGCGGCCGGTCATGAAGTCCTGCCCCTTCAGTTGGATGTCACTGATCCGGCGTCGGTACACGGCGCGGTTGGCGCGGTGGTGAGCCGTTACGGCCGGATCGATATCTTGGTGAACAATGCCGGGGCCTCCGGCCGGACCCCCATGACCGACCCAGACGACACTCGCTGGCACGCGATCATCCACACGAACCTGACGGGCGCCTACCTGTGTTCCAAGCAGGCCTTGCGCGTCATGAAGGACGGAGAGCACGGACGGATCATCAATCTCTCGTCCGTCCTCGGGCGGTTTGGCGTGCCCGGCTACGCCGCGTATTGCGCCGCCAAGCACGGCATCATCGGCTTGACGAAGGCCCTCGCCCTCGAAGTGGCGTCACGCGGGATCACCGTCAACGCAATTTGTCCGACCTGGGTGGACACGGACATGGCCCGGCAGGGGATCACCGAGACCGCGGCTATCCTCGGCGTGAGCGCCGAGGAGTTTCGACGCCAAGCGGTCAGGGCCATTCCGATTCAGCGCATGATCGAGGCCTCGGAAGTCGGTGCCCTGGCCGTGTACCTTGCTTCTCCGCGAGCCGCCGGCATTACCGGTCAGGCGTTGAACATCTGCGGAGGCGTGACGGCCGGCGCGGGCGGCTGATCGTATTAGCCGTTGTAGCCGCCTGGTTTGCTTGACTCCCTTCTCTGGCGGTCTCTATAATGCCACCTGAGGAGTGTAGTCCTCGGCTGAAGATAATTCCCTCGAAATTCAGCGGACTTGTGAGGCCATGAACGTTCTCTTCTTCGAAGTCACGCTGCTCTTCTATTTTCTGGGCACCACTCTGTTTTTAGTCCAGTTGGCCGGAAGGTGGGAGGGCATCTCGAAGCTCTCTTTTGTCGTGGCCGGGATCGGCTTCGTCTTTCATACCCTGGCCCTGGTGTCCCGGATGATCGAAGGGGGGCATATCCCCTTGACCTCGATGCACGAAGCGCTGTCGTTTTTTTCCTGGGCCCTGGTCCTGTTCTTCCTGGTCGTCGAGCTCCGGTATCGTGTGCACATTCTGGGCTCCTTCATCCTGCCAATGGCCTTCGTCTCCCTCATCTCGGCTGCCGCCTTGCCGAAGGAGATCCGGGTGCTGGAGCCGATCTTCCGCAACGTGTGGATGCACGTGACGCTTTCCCTGCTAGGCACCGTCGCCTTTGCGGTCGCGTTCATCGCGGGCCTGATGTATCTGATCCAAGAGCACATGCTCAAGTCGAAGCACCTCGACGGTCTGTACCGCAAGCTCCCGGCGCTTGATTTCCTGGACGAGCTGAACGGCAAAGCGATCTCCTTCGGGTTTCCGCTGCTGACGTTGGGGATCATCACCGGCGCGTTGTTTGCGGAGTTCGCGCGCGGCTCTTTCCTGAACTGGAACGCCGAGCAGATCGGGGCGCTGGGGACGTGGCTGTTCTACCTGATCGTATTGTTCGGGCGTGTCACGGTCGGCTGGCGCGCGAAGAAAGCGGCGTATTTGACGGTCGTAGGATTTGCTGGCGTGGTCTTCACGCTGGTGGGCGTGATTCTGAAAGGGCAGCATCCCTTCGCGTAGCCGATGAATATCATCGCGGTCGGATTGAACCATCGAACGGCGCCGGTCGAACTCCGAGAGCGGTTTGCCGTGTCCGAAAGTCGTCTGCCGGAAGCGCTGGCGCGGCTGAAGCGGTGGCCAGGGATTGACGAGGGGGTCATCCTCTCGACGTGCAATCGGGTCGAGTTGTACGCCGTTGTCAAGGAGACCGCTCATGGTGTCGAGTCGCCGCGAGACTATCTGGTGACGCTCGCCTCCGATATCAGTTTGGAGCAGCTGGAGCCCCACCTCTATTGCCTGGACGGGGCGGAGGCCATCCGTCATCTCTTCCGCGTCGCGGCCAGTCTGGACTCCATGGTGGTGGGGGAGCCGCAGATCCTCGGGCAAGTCAAGGAAGCCTACGACGTGGCCTTGATCCACAAGGCGACGGGGGTGGTGTTGAACAAAGTGATGAAGAAGGCCATCTCCGTCGGAAAACGGGTGCGCACCGAAACGGGTATCGCCGAGCATGCCGTGTCGGTCAGTTACGCCGCCGTCGAGCTGGCCAAGAAGATCTTCCAGAATCTGTCGGAGAAAACGGTCCTCCTCGTCGGGATCGGCGAGATGGGCAAACTAGCGGCCCGCCATCTCATCGGCGCGGGCGTGCGCCACGTGATGATCGCGAACCGGAACTACGAACGCGCGATCGATCTAGCCAAGCGTTTCGACGCGCTGCCCGTGCCCTTCAATCAGGTCCATCATGAAATGGCGGGCGCGGACATCGTGCTCTGCGCGACGGCGGCGGACACCTACGTGATCGGGCCCGACGATGTCCACCGGGCGCTGCGGTCCCGCAAGAACCGCCCCATGTTCCTGATCGACATCTCAGATCCCCGCAACATTGACCCTGCGGTCGGTTCGCTGGACAACGCCTACCTCTACAACATCGATGACCTGCAGAGCCAGGTCGTGACGAACCTGGAACAGCGCCGGCTGGAAGCGCTCAAAGCCGAAGACATCGTCCGGGGGGAAGTGCCGCCAGTGGTGCTCTGGCTGAAGTCGCTGGAGGTCGTGCCGACCATTGTGGCGTTGCGCCGCAAGGCCGACAGCATCCTCCGGGAGGAAATCGACCGGATCCTGGCCAAGCTGGGGCCGTTGTCTCCCCGGCAGCGCGAATTGGTCGAAGAGCTTGCGACCGCGATCACCAACAAGCTCTTGCACAGCCCGCTTATTGCGCTCAAGGCCGAAGCCGATTCCTCGAACGGTGCTCTGTTTGCGGAAACCGCGCAACGCCTCTTCGATCTCGAAAAGGAGCTGGAGAGCATCGCCAAGGCACAATCGAGCGGCCAGGAGCGCGGATGAGCGACCCGCCCCGTCCTCGCGTCTTTACCTGCCCACGCTGTAAGGCGTCGTACTTGGGGGGAGCGCACGAGCAGTTACCCGATTGCCCCCACTGCGGGTATGACTATCGGAGCCGGGAAGGCTTCAGGTTCGACCTTCTCTTGCTGATGATCCTGATTGTCGCCATGGTCGGATTCCTGCTGCTCACGTCCAATTACAGAAGCGGGGGCGCGGGGTCGTCGCAGCCCCAGGCGGTCCAGGAGGCCCGACCGGAGAAACTCCCCGGTCGGTAGGATTTATGATCACGTGTGGTATTGAAGATCGCGGCACAGGTGATCGAAGTGCCGCGTCCGGCTAGCGTTGGTATGGCGCAGGCGGTTCGAGAGCTCGTGATCGGCACCCGCAGGAGCAAGCTGGCTCTCTGGCAGGCCGAGTGGGTGCATGCACGCCTGCGTGAGCTGGAGCCTGAGCTTGCGGTGTCGCTCAAGCGGATCAAGACTGCCGGGGACAAGATCCTCGACACGCCGCTGGCCAGCATCGGAGGCAAGGGACTCTTCGTCAAGGAGATTGAAGAGGCCCTGTTGCGCGGCGAGATCGATCTGGCCGTGCACAGCATGAAGGATGTCCCGACGCGTCTGCCGGCTGGGCTGGAGATCCTGGCGATTCCGGAACGGGAAGATCCACGGGATGTCCTCATCACGCGAAACAAAGTGTCCCTCGAGCGGCTCGTGCCGGGATCCCGGATCGGGACCAGCAGCCTGCGACGCCAGGCGCAACTCCTGCACTACCGCCCCGATCTGTCCATCCAGATCTTGCGCGGCAACCTGGATACCCGGCTGCGCAAGCTCGAGGCCGGCGAGTACGACGGGATCATCCTTGCGGCGGCGGGCATCAAGCGGTTGGGCTGGAGCGATCGCGTGACCGAATACCTCTCGCCGGACGTCTGCCTGCCGGCCATCGGGCAGGGCGCCTTGGCGCTCGAAGGCCGCACGGATGACGGATTCGTGCGGGAGGTGGTCGCGCGGCTGGATCACCATCCGACCCGGATCGCGGTGACAGCCGAGCGGGCCTTCCTCGAACGATTGGAAGGCGGGTGTCAGGTCCCCATTGCGGCGCACGCCGCGATCACGAACGGCACCTTGACGCTGAGCGCGCTCATTGCCGGGGCGGATGGGCGTCGCCTGGTGCGCGATTCGGTCCAAGGCCCCCTGCGCGATGCGCATCGGCTCGGCGTCGAGCTGGCGGAACGGTTGCTCGCGCGCGGGGGTGACGAGATCCTCAAGGAGATCTACGGAAGGGCCTGATGAAGACCGGCAAAGTCTATCTGGTGGGCGCCGGGCCGGGGGACCCGAAGTTGTTGACCCTTCGCGGGAAGGAATGCCTGGAGCAGGCCGAGGTGGTCATCTACGATTACCTCGCCAACCCGGCGCTGCTGGAGCACGTGCGGCCCGAGGCCGAGCGGATCTACGTGGGCCGGCGGGGCCGCGGGGAATATGGCGATCAAGCGGAGATCAACCGGCTGATGATCGACCGCGCACGGGCTGGCAAGATCGTGGTGCGACTGAAAGGGGGCGATCCCTTCGTGTTTGGCCGTGGCGGGGAGGAGGCCGAGGCGGTCGCCGAGGCCGGCGTTCCCTTTGAGGTGGTGCCGGGCGTCACCTCGGCTGTCGCGGCCCCGGCCTATGCAGGCATCCCGGTCACGCACCGCACGCTGGCCTCGAGCGTTGCCTTGGTCACTGGCCACGAGGATCCACTGAAGCCGTCGCCGACGGTCGAATGGGACCGCTTGGCCGCGACGAGCGGGACGGTCGTCTTCTTGATGGGGATGAAAAATTTGCCGGCGATTGTCACGCACCTGACCGCGTCCGGCCGTCCGGCGACCACCCCGGTAGCCTTGATCCGGTGGGGCACGCGAGCCGAGCAGCGCACCGTGATCGGGACCCTGGCAGACATCGTGCGGAAAGCGGATGAGGCGAGGCTGGAGCCTCCCACGGTCATCGTGGTGGGAGAGGTCGTGCGATTGCGCGAGAAGCTCAACTGGTTCGAGTCCCGGCCGCTGTTCGGCACGACGGTGCTCGTCACGCGCCCTCGCGAACAGGCGGGAGAATTTGCCGACCTCTTGGCCGGCTATGGCGCCCGCGTCCTCACCATGCCGACGATTGCGATTGTCCCGCCCGCCGATTGGGGTCCGCTCGATCGGGCGATCGCCGACCTCGCGCGGTATGACTGGGTGATCTTTACCAGCGTCAACGGCGTGCGGTTTTTCTTCGACCGGCTGCGCGCCCTCGGTCACGACGCGCGTGCCTTGGGGCGCGCACGGTTCTGTGCGATCGGACCGCGGACAGCCGAGGCTTTGGCAGGACAGGGATTCAAGGCGGACTTGGTTCCCAAGGAGTATCAAGCGGAAGGGGTGCTGGAGGCGATCAAAAAGGAAGACATGAAAGGCGCCCGGATCCTCATTGCGCGCGCCGAGGTGGCCCGTGATCTCCTGCCGGAGGAACTGCGGGCCCGCGGAGCCGACGTGACGGTGGCGGTCGCCTACCGCACAGTCCGTCCGGAGGCGGATGGGGCGGCCTTGAAGGAGCGACTCCGCCGTCATGAGATCGGTGTGGTCACGTTCACGAGTTCGTCCTCGGTTCGCAACTATGTCGAACTGTTCGCCGACTGGGCGGAAGCGTCCGCCTTGACAGCGAATGCGGTCGTGGCCTGCATCGGTCCGATTACGGCGGAGACCGCGGACTCGTACGGGCTCAAGGTGGGGATCCGGGCCAAGGAGAACACCATCCCGGCGTTGGCGGAGGCCATCGTCAGCCATTTCGTCCATTCGTCGTGTGATGTATGAGTCTTCATCGAACAGGAAGAGATCACGGGAGGTATTGACTCTCCCGGCCCGTTTGATCGAGGGCCGGGTCCAGCAAGCTTGAAGAGGAGGGCGCAGCATGGTGCCGGTTAAATCGGTGATGGTCCCGGTGGAGAAAATCCGGAGGGTGGATCGGGACACGACAGTCAAAACGGCGGCGGAACAATTGCGGGACCACAACATCGGGAGTCTGTTCATCACGAAGGGGGGCGAGATCATCGGAATCCTGACCGACACGGATATCGTCCGTCGGTGCGTGGCCGGCGGGCTTGATCCGGTCAAGGCCACCGTCGAGCAGATCATGTCGGCGCCGGTGCTGATGATCGACGAGAACAAGACGCTCCTGGACGCGAACGATCTCATGGCCCAGTCCCACGTGCGCCATTTGGGTGTCTCGCGCAGCGGAAAACTTGTGGGCATGCTCTCCGTCCGGGACCTCGTGGTTTTCTTGACCAACCTGCCGCGCAAATAGGAGCGTACCCATGGCCTATCCCCAAGACCGATTGCGCCGCCTGCGGGCGACCGCCGGGCTCCGACGCATGGTGCGGGAGACGCGGTTGTCGGTGGACAACCTGATCGCCCCCTTCTTCGTTGTCGAGGGTCGCGACGTCCGCCAGCCGATCGCCTCCATGCCCGGGCAGTGGCGGGTGTCCGTGGATCATCTGATCAAGGACGCCGGGGAGGTCCACGCCTTGGGTGTGCCGGCCCTCCTGCTGTTCGGCATCCCCGCGCGCAAGGATGAGATCGGTAGCGAGGCGTGGGCGCCGGATGGCATCGTGCCGCGCGCAGTCCGCGCGGTGAAAGACCGGGTTCCCGACGTGATGGTGATCACCGATGTTTGCGTTGATGAGTATACGACCCACGGCCATTGCGGCATCGTGAAAGACGGCCAGGTCATGAACGACGAGACACTGACCTGTCTGCAGAAGATGGCTCTCAGCCATGCCCGGGCCGGCGCGGACATGGTGGCGCCGTCCGATATGATGGATGGCCGTGTCCGGGCGATCCGGCAGGCGCTGGACGGCGAGGCCTTCTCCCATGTGCCGATCCTCGCGTATGCCGCCAAGTTTGCCTCTTGCCTGTACGCACCGTTTCGGGAGGCGGTGAACTCCAGCCCGAAGTTTGGGGACCGCCAATCCTATCAGATGGACCCAGCCAACCTGCGTGAGGCGCTTCGGGAGATTGAGTTGGACATCCAGGAGGGGGCCGACATCGTGATGATCAAGCCGGCGCTGCCGTATTTGGACGTCGTCCATGCGGCGCGCCAAGCCTTCGACCGGCCGATTGCGGCCTTTCAGGTGAGTGGGGAGTACAGCATGATCAAGGCGGCGGCTCAGCTCGGATGGCTGGAGGAACGACGAGCCATGCTCGAGACCTTGCTGTCCATCCATCGAGCCGGCGCCGACCTGATTCTGACCTATTTTGCCAAGGAGGCCGCCCAGGCCTTGCACGAATGAGGGTGCTGGAACGCCTCCAGGATTGCGTAGGCCTGCGGTTTCCGGTCGTGACCATCGGCAATTTCGATGGCGTGCATGTCGGGCACCAGGCCGTGTTGAAGTTGGCCAGGGACCGGGTGCGGTTGCAACAGGGCACCGCCGTCGTGCTGACCTTCGAGCCGCATCCCCTCCGGGTGCTGGCGCCGGGCGTCGAGCTCAAGTTTCTGAGTGATCCTGAGGAGAAGCTGACCCTTCTCGAAGAAGCGGGCGTGGATGTCGTGGTCCGCCTGCCGTTTACTCGGGAGTTCGCTGCGCAGACGCCCGAGGAGTTCATGGTTCAGGTCTTGCGAGACGGGCTGGGGACCCGGGAGTTGTTTGTGGGTCAGAACTTCCGGTTCGGCAAGGAGCGGCTGGGGACTATTCAGACTCTGATGGAAGCGGGACCACGGCTTGGTTTTACGGTGCATGCCATTTCGCCGGTGGTGCTGGATGGCGCGCCGGTGAGCTCGACTCGGATCCGTGATCTGGTGCAGGCCGGGGCGATGACGGAAGCGGCCACCCTGCTGGGGCGGCCGTACATGCTGCGGGGAACCGTGATCCACGGGGACCGGCGCGGCGGGCAGTTAGGGTACCCGACGGCGAATCTGCTCCCGCCGGAGGGACGCGTGCTCCCGCCGGACGGGGTTTACGCGACCCAGATCAAGGTGGACACTCAGACGTGGGGCGCGGTGACGTACATTGGCACGCGGCCGACCTTCGGCCACGGGGCGCGGATGATCGAGACCTATCTCTTGGACGGCAGACGTGACCTGTATGGGTGTCGCGTGACGATCCTGTTTCACGAGCGGCTGCGGGACGATCAGACGTTCGAATCAGCGGAGCATCTGGCCCGGCAAATCGCGGTCGATGTGGCCCGCACGCGTGACATCCTGCGAGGGTTGGCCGGCGTGCCGGCCCGGCCGTCGTCATGAAGGTGGCGCGTATGACGCTCAGGCACGACGCCGCTCCTCATCCTGTCTTTCGGCAGGTCGTGTCAGCGATTCGGCAGAAGAAGCTGCTCCGTCCCGACAACGGCGTGCTCGTGGCCGTCTCCGGCGGATCCGATTCCGTTTGCCTTCTCATGGTCCTGCACGAGATGCGGCAACGGGCCGTCTTGCCTGGGCTCGACCTGCATGTCGGCCATGTCAATTACGGTCTGCG
>Ga0209237_1000404_pt1 | contig 24277 bp, 20 predicted proteins | sample GraSoi013_1_40cm_2_FD_185820 | JGI IMG/M metagenome (GOLD analysis project Ga0209237, IMG submission 185820) | Grasslands soil microbial communities from the Angelo Coastal Reserve, California, USA - Sample 10_02_2013_1_40cm (SPAdes) (version 2) | ecosystem: Environmental > Terrestrial > Soil >...
GTGACCCTGGTCCAGATCGGCGTCGCGCTCACCGGACACTGATCGCTACGGCGTGCGAGGTGCGGACCGCTTCGATCTACCTGAAGGAGTACGGCCATGCCTGAGCAGCAGCCCGCCGTGCAACAGTTCGTCTTGCTCCCCACCCGAGGGCTCCAGGCGCGCCAGCCCCATTCCAGTCCGGCCGTCCGCTCCGCGTTGCTGTTTCTCTACGACCACCTGCAAAACCCGAAGGTCCAGCCGCCCGCCGGGGTCCGGCTACCGCTCGCCGACATGCGCGTGCTCGACTCGATTCACGAAGACGGAGCGAAACTGATCGAGCTGCGTCCGGAAACCGTTTCCGTGCTGCGGGCCTCGTATCCCGGATTGCGCATCGTTCCAGTGGTCTATTTCTATCCTGCGGTCGCCCCTCGCCAGGGAATCGCCGCGGCACGAGCGAAGACCCCGAAGCGGGTGGCCGGGAAACTGACCGTGCAGGTGCTCTCCGGTTCGGGCAATGGTCCCGTCACCGGTGCCGCGGTGGTCGCCTTCACCGATTTCGCATCCAGGGCCGGCGCGGCGGGCACGACGGATGCCAATGGCCGAGTCTCGCTCGCGTTGGGGGCGAGCTCGAAGAAGATCGACCGCCTCTACATCTATGCGCAACGCGGCTTCTGGAGTTTGCTCAAGCGCAGCTTCACCCTCAAGAACGGTATGACGTTCACGCTGCGCGCGATCGATCTCTCGTACGTCGACGAGCTGCGGTACATCTATCCCAATATCCCCCCCACGGCGGGCGGGGGTGTCTCCGTCGGCGTCGTAGACACCGGCATCGCCGATCATCCCGATCTCACGATTGCCGGGGGCCAGAACACGGTCGTAGGTGAAGCGCCGTCGGACTACGGTGACAACGGCGAGGGGCACGGCACTCACGTCGCGGGGATCATCGCGGCGCATGGCACGCCGCCTAAAGGCGTTCGTGGCGTGGCGCCGGCCGTTCGCCTGTTCAGCTTTCGGGTGTTCGGAAAGGGCCAGGCTGGCGCGTCGAACTACGCCATTGCAAAGGCCATTGATGCGGCAGTGCGGAATAACTGCGACCTCATCAACCTGAGCCTCGGTGGGGGACCGGTCGATGAGGCCACCAAGGCCGCCATCGCCGACGCCCGCAACGCCGGTAGCATCGTGATCGCGGCGGCCGGGAACGATGACCGGCAGCCGGTCAGCTTCCCGGCGTCGGATCCGTTGTCGATCGCCATCTCCGCGCTCGGCCGCAAGGGCACGTATCCCGCCGATGCGGTCGAATTCGGGGATGTGATGGCTCCCTTCGCCACCTCCGACCCCGACTACTACATCACGTCGTTCTCCAATGTCGGCCCTGAGATCGCCCTGACCGGTCCCGGGGACGGCATCATCTCGACGTTCCCCGGCGGCTACGCCGTCCTGGACGGGACGTCGATGGCGACTCCCGCCGCCACGGGCGCGGCCGCGCGGCTGCTCGGCACGCGCAATGACGTGATACAAATGCCGCGTGATGCTGCCCGCTCGGACGCGATCGCTCAACTCCTCCTGCAATCGGCGCAGCCGCTGGGATTGGGCGTAACCTTCGAGGGAAGAGGCTTGCTCAGCTAGCAATTCGGTCGTGGAGGTGCTAAGCTCTCGCCTCGAGAGACCATGCCGCACTTCATTTTACGCTATCGGGGACCCGGATCCGTCCAGCCCGAACATGTGAACCGGATCAGCTCCCTGCCCAACACCGCCATTCTCGATTCCTCGTCCGATCGAATGATCCTCGTCGACGCTCCGGAAGCGCAGCTCCGCGCCGCGCTCGAGGAAATGCCCGGATGGACCTTGATCCCTGAGGACACGGTCCCACTTCCTGATCACCGTAAGAAAATCCTGCGCCCGCCCGCCGACGCCGAGGACGAAGGCCACTCGTAGCCCCGCATGAGCACGACACGGCCGTTGGCGACACGACGATCTCGGGGCAGGGGTGCGGCAGTCATCCTCACTGCCGCCCTCGCGATCGCTCCTGCTGCGGTGCAAGCCCAGGCGGCGCTCAAGATCCCGCGAGCGAGCCTGAGCAGGGTCCTCGGTGTGACCGCGGCGCAGCTGCACGCGGCCCGACTCGCCACCGGCAGCGGCACGCAGCCGATCCCGCAGGCGGCGAGCCAGGTCACGCTCGCTCCGGGAACCTTCCTGGTCGCCCCGCTCGGCAGCACGCCCCAGAGCCACCTCACTGCGGCCGGCCAACACTTCGACCTCCCGTTCCAGCTCTACGGGGTGAAAGCGGCCGGCGGCGGTGTCCGCTTCCGCGTGCGCTTCGACGTCGCGGGGGGCGGCCTCAAATACGATCCGGCGGACGGGAACTTCCGGGGGGATCTGCTCGTCGGGCTCGAAGACGTGTCGCACCCGGGGGCCACCGACCACCTCACCGGGACCGTCCGGATGCAGCTCACGGGTCCGGACACGGTCTCCCCCCAACAGCTCACCTTGTCCCATACCAATATCCCGTTCCAGACGGTGCGCCTCGTGGCCGCGACTCATGACGACGTCGTGACGGTCCATATCCGTCCGTCGTTCGAGCCCAATGGAGTGGACGCGCGTATCCCACTGCGGCGGCCGCTGGTGTTGGCGACCCTCACACCCAAGCGGATCGACGGCTACGGCCTCGAGACCGCGACGCTTACGATCGTGGGCAGTGCCGGCGTGCCCAAGGAGTCGCTCGCCGTGAGTCTCGGTGCCGAGCGCGGTGCCCTGGGCGCCACCAGCCTGGACGTGCCTCGCAATCGCTCGGTCACGACGACCCTGAGGTCTCGCGGCGTCGGTCCGGACCGCGTCACGATCACGAGCGCCCGGTCCGATCCGTTCGTCCTCACGATCACGTATGCGTTCCCCGCAGCGTTTCTGATCTTCGCGCTGCTCGGCGGGCTCGTCGGAACGCTGATTTCGCTGTTCCGAGCACGCGGGCAGCAGCGCGCGGCGACGCGGGCGCGTTACGTGGCGGCGGGGGTGCTGAGCGGCCTGGTCGCAGTCGTGGCTTGGGGCCTGGGCGTGAATCTCCTGGGGGTGCCCGTTACGATCCCCTACGGCTCCGAAGCCGCGGCGTTCGTGATCGCCTACCTGGGCGGTCACTACGGGCTCACGCGGCTCGCGGCGAAGGCGGCTCCCGTGGGCCGCTGGCTCGGAGGCGGCAACGCACCCTGATTCCTGTCCGGCCAACCGGTTCAAGGCATTAACCGGGAACTTTTTCAGCCCTATAGTTCATTGATGAACAGTAGATCGGGTACTCAGTCACAGCCTTCCTTCGCTGCCACGGGGCGGAGCAATGCAGGGTCGGGGTCCATCACGTCTGACGCTGGTCGCGCGCGGCGCAGTCACAGCGGCGGCGCTCGTGGCTCTCGTCGCACTGCGCCCCGCCCCCGCCCCCACCCCCGCCGGCGCGCACCCGGGGGGTGCGACGTCCCTCGCAGCGGGCGCCCTCGTCCTGTCGGAGCAAGCCCGGCGCTATCTGACGCTGCAGTACCGCTCGTACTCCACCGAGTTCATGGGCTGCATGATCGGCAACTGGAACGGCACCACGGTGGTCGTGCGGCGTATCGCTCCCGCGGACGTCGACCCCGCGCAGGCGACGCGGACGCACGTGCTGCCGCGGGAGAGCTGCGAAGCCGCCGGCTGGTCCGGGACGATCGGGATCATCCACAGCCACCCGGGCGGTGAGCGCTGTTTCTACTACTTCCCCGGAACCCGGGTCGTGAGTTCCGACGCTGAGTCTTTCGCGCTACAGTCGTATCCCGTCGATGCGATCATGTGCGGCGACAGCATCGTCTGGATCGGACGCGACCTGGTGCAGCACGTGCTGCAGCTCGTGCGGCATCCGACAGCGCTGTCGCGCGAGCTGGGGCCTGGCAATCGCGTACACGAGGGATCGCGCGCTCGCGTCCCTGCGGGTGCGGGTGGGAGCTGAGCCGTGCGGGTTGGTGCGAGCGGTTCCGCGCAGCTATTTGATGCGCGTGTCCGTGCCCTCGCCCACCGGCGTCCAGGCCCCACCCGCCACCGACATCTCCCACTTCCAGGTGTACTTGTCGGGCGAGATCTGCTTGACGACGTAGCGGCCCTTCACCGTCTGCCCGCCCATCAGCGACTCCCCTTCCCAGGTCCACGTATCGCCGGCGACATCGCCGTATGCGGGGTCGCCGCCCATGCCGGAATTATCGATGCCGTAGTACGTGTAGCGCTTGCGGTCGCTGCTGTAACCCAGTATCCCCAGCCCGTGAATCTCCCCGGAGGAACCCCTGCCTTCCGAGCGGCACACGAGATAGAAGCCGCCGGAAAACCACTCACAGGTGGAGGTCTCGGTCATTTTGCCGCCGGGCCCCATCGGCCCGGGCTTGATGTCGGCTGACTCGCTCCAGCGGCCTGCGAAGTAGGCCAGCTTTTGGTGCTCGGGCCCGGGCTTCGGCGCCGCTGCGGGCGCTTGCGCGCGAAGGACCGGTGTGGCAAACAGCGTGAGGGCGGCGGCGAGCGAGCGATACACGATTCTCATACGAGGGCTCCTGAGCCGGAAGGCGGGAAAAGAACATACCGCTGCCGCGGTGCAGCGCAACCACGCGCGCGACCGCTAGTTCAGCCGGGCCAGAAACCGCTCCAGCCGCTGCTCGGCGCTGTGGACGTCTCGCCCCAAGTAATTCCGCCGCGCCTCGGCCAGTGCAGCATGCAGCGCCTCGGCCGCGCCCGCCGCGCGAGCCCAGAAGGGAGCGACGGGTCCGCTGGCTCCGCTGCCCCCGAGAATGCGCGCGGCGAGCGCGAGTGCCTGGGCGGCGAACGTCACATAGGCTCGCAGCATTCCCCGACCCGCCGCGCGCCGGGCGACCCACTCGGGGAAACACCCCGCCCACCACAGCGCCAGCGCCGCCACGTCGGCGGCGCCCTCGGCCTGCGCCACCGTCCCGTCGGGAAGCGACGCCACGTAACGCCACCACACGCCGATGCCCGTCTCGCCCCGCGCCACCGTCCGCACCGCGCGCCAGGTCGTGAACACCACAGGCAGCGTAGCGGCGTAGTCGGCCAACTCGACGTCGGCTACACCGCGGCCGCGCAGCGCCGCGCGCACCGGAACGTACCAGAGGATCGGCAAGGGGACTGCGGCTGGCGCGCCGCCCTGGCCGCGCACCGCCTCGAGCGCCACCGGGGAATCGAGCACGGCGTCCACCGCGCCCGCCTCGACGGCCTGCGCGGCGGCGCGGGCCTCGGCCCGATCCAGCCGGCCGATCTCGGCGACGAGCCGGGCCAAGTCCTCGCGCGTCAGCACGCGGTGGATGAGCGGCGCGATCATGCGTACACGAGTACGCGGTTCGCGGGTCACGCCCAGTGAGGCCGGTCACCAAGCAGCAGTGTCGGGAGACTGCTAACGTCCGCCGCCTCGATGACGTAGCTACCGGCCGTCGCGAACCGGTCGCGCGCAACAGCCCGTGCGCCTAGCGGTTATGTCCCGGTGGCAACCTAAGCCCCGACTGGTCGCACGACAAAATTGTCTGCTGCGGGGGGGCTGAAACGTCTACCAGGTGGAAGCGCGCAGGCCGTAAGATAGTATCACATTAAGGAGGAGTCATCATGAGCGCCTTCGTGTACCTGTACCGCAGTGAAGACGCGGCGTTTCGTGCGGCGATGGGATCACCGGAGCAGATGCAGAAGAGCATGCAGAAATGGATGGCGTGGATGAAGCAGCTCGGCGAGCAGGGACATATCAAGGACCAGGGCCATCCGCTCGAGCGCGCCGGAAGGGTCGTCAAAGGCAAGCGGGCGATCACCGACGGGCCGTACGCGGAGTCGAAGGATGTCATCGGTGGCTACACGCTGATCGAGGCGAAGGACCTGGCCCAGGCGGTGGAGCTCTCGTTGGGTTGTCCCATCTTGGAGGGGGGAGGCGTGGTGGAAGTGCGCCCGGTCCTGAAGACCGACATGTGATGGAGCTGCACGAGCATCTCTTCCGGCGGGAAGCGGGGCGGATGGTCGCCACGCTGACGCGCATCTTCGGCGTCGAGCACCTCGCGCTGGCAGAAGACGTGGTGCAAGACGCCTTCTGCCGCGCGCTGGAAGTGTGGAAGTTTCGCGGTGTCCCCGAGCATCCCTCCGCGTGGCTCATGGCCACCGCGAAGCATCGCGCCCTCGACGTCCTGCGGCGCGAGCGCACGGCGCGCACCTTCGCACCGGAGCTGGGCCGGCTGCTCGAGTCGGAAGAGACGCTCGCTCCAGTCGTCGAGGAGCTGTTTGCGGCGCACGCCATCAAGGACGATCAGCTGCGCATGATGTTTTCCTGCTGCCATCCTCGCCTGCCCGAGGCGGCGCAGGTCGCGCTCATGCTCCACGTCCTGTGCGGCTTCAGCGTCGACGAAATCGCCAGCGCCTTCGTCAGCACGCACGCTGCCGTGGAGAAGCGCCTCTCGCGCGCGAAGCAAACGCTGGCGAGTTCCGAGCGCTTGTTCGAGATCGCGGAGGCCGCCGACTTCGCCGCGCGGCTTCCGACCGTCCACCGGGCGCTCTACCTGCTCTTCAACGAAGGCTACCACGGCGCCTCCGCCGAGGCGGCGGTGCGCGTCGAGCTGTGCCAGGAGGCGCTGCGTCTCGCGGCACTGCTGTTCGCGCACCCGCTCGGGTCGACGCCGGCGACGTACGCGCTCGCCGCGATGATGTGTCTGCACGCGGCGCGCTTGCCGGCGCGGCTCGATGCATCGGGCAATTTGAGCGCGCTCGCCGATCAGGATCGATCGCGCTGGGATCCGGAGCTGGTCGCCGAAGGGCAACGCCTGCTCGACCTCTCGGCCACCGGCCCCGAGTTGACCGAGTATCACGTCGAGGCTGCGATCGCGGCCGTGCACGCGTCGGCGCCCCGCGTGGAAGACACGAATTGGGCGCAGATCGTTTCGCTGTACGACAGGCTGATGACCATTCGTGCGTCCCCGGTGGTCGCGCTCAACCGCGCCATCGCCGTCGCGCAGCACGAGGGCCCCGGGCGGGGGCTCGAGGAGATCGCTGCGATCGCCGACCGCGATCGTCTCGCCGCCTATCCGTTCTACTACGCGGCGCTCGGTGAGCTGGAGCTGCGCCGCGGCAAGGGCGAGACCGCGCGCGAGCATTTCCGCGCAGCGCTCGCGCTGGCGCGCAACGCCATGGAGCGGCGCTTCCTCGAGCAGCGCATGGACGCGTGCCTCCGCGGTGCCTTCGCCTGAACCATGCGCACCGCTTTCATCCGCTTCCCCAGCCCCCTCGGCGAGCTCGTCCTCACGGCCTCGGACACCGCGCTGACCGGCGTCCAGTTCCCGACTTCCCGCCACGGTCCTCCGCTCCACGAAGTGGAGCGGAGGGCCGGCGGTGAGGACGACGGCCACGGCCCCGCCAGCGCGCTGCTCGCCAGGGCTCGGCACCAGCTAGACGAGTACTTCGCCCGCACCCGGACGACGTTCGACCTGCCGCTCGACCCGCCCGGCACGACCTTCCAACAGCAGGTGTGGGATCTCCTCCGCACCATCCCCTACGGCACCACCACGAGCTACGGCGAGCTGGCGCGGCGCCTCGGCGACCCGCGCGCCACTCGCGCCGTGGGCGCCGCCAACGGCAAGAACCCGATCCCCATCATCGTCCCCTGTCACCGCGTGGTCGGGGCGCGCGGCGAGCTGACCGGCTTCGGCGGCGGCCTGGATCGCAAACGCTGGCTGCTCGAGCACGAGGGGGCGCTGATGACGCTGCTCTAGGCGGCGACGACGGGACACGCGCGATTGTGCAGCCGGGGCCTCGTCCGCCATCTTGCAGGCGGGGGCACAGGAGGGTTGGGCATGGTCGCGCGCGGGCAGCACCATACGGTTGAGCGGCGCCTGCTACCGCCCCGCCGCAGCGACATCGAGCGCCGCGTCGGCGAGCGCCGCCTGGAGCTCATCTCGCTCGAGGAGGAGCGGCGCGATCAGGCCGAGCGGCGCCACGCCACGGATCGGCGCCAGCCCGCCGGCCGGCGCCAGGTGGGGACCGCGCGGGGCGACAAGCTCGTCGTGCTGGTGGTGAGCGACCACGACGACGCAGCACGCCGGGTGCGCGAGCTCCTGGACGGCGCCGCCCCAGACCGGTTCGGCGTGGCAGCGGCGGCCCCGCAGGCGTCGCTCGCCCGGTTGGCGCGGGGCCGAGTCGACGTCGTGCTGCTCGCCATGTCGCTCTCCGCCCGCCGCGGCTTCGCGACCTTCACCGAGCTGCGTGCGCGCGCGCCCGCCGTGCCGTTCCTGTTTCTCTCCGACTCGGATGATGAGCGCCACGGGCTCGAAGCCGTGCGCGCTGGGGCGCAGGACTTCCTGGTGAAAGGCGACCTCGACGGTGAGCGTCTCGCCCGCGCGTTACGCCACGCGATCGAGCGCAATCGGCTCCATGCCGCACTCCTCGACTTGGCACTGGTGGACGAGTTGACTGGCTTGTACAACCGGCGTGGCTTCCTCACGCTCGCGACCCGGGATCTGCGGGTGGCGTGCCGCGGCGATGAGACGCTGCTCGTGGCGTTCGCCGACCTGGACGATCTCAAGCGCGTGAACGACACCGCAGGCCACGCGGCGGGTGATCGCGCGCTGCGCGACACGGCCCTCGTCCTGCGACACACGGTTCGCGACTCGGACCTCGTGGCTCGCATCGGCGGCGACGAATACGCGGTGCTGGTGCGCCACGCGGGGCCCGAGAGCGCCGGCGTCCTCGCCGATCGGCTGAAACGACAGCTGCGCGAGTTCAACCGCCGCGCGGCACGGCCCTATCAGCTCTCGATCAGCCTCGGCTTCGCGGCGCACAAGGCGAGCACCCTGGGCTCGGTCGCAGGCCTGCTCGAGCGGGCGGACCGCGCGTTATACCGGGACAAGCGACGGAAGCACGACGAAGCCTGACTCAGAGCAACGCGGGAACGCCTTCCTCCACTCTCACTACTTTCTCCCCCCAGCGTTTTGCAAACCACTCCGGATGTTCGGTATGCACCGGCAGGATGCGCTCTGCCCCGATCTCCTCGATCAAGCCCTGCAACGCCGGCCCGTCGATGTGCCCGGACGCGTGATACGGCCCCTGCTCGGCGCCCGGCAGCCCGCCCACCTTCCTGAGCCCGAAATGATCCAGCCAGTTGGTGAGCCGCTGGGCGTCGATTTCCTGCTCCTCGCTGTGCGCCTCGGAGCTCGAGTAGATGTACGTTCCACCCTCCGGCTCGAGGTCGATCAGGTTGGTGATGTCCCAATAGGAGAGACACAGGATGTACCCGCCCGGCTCGCGCCGAATGTCGGCCGCCCGGACGAAGTTTGCCGCGAAGCGCTGGCGCACCTCCTTCTCCCAGCTCGGCACCGTGCCCAGCGGCTCGTCCAGAATCGCGAGCCCCTCCGAGGCCGGGTGCGGAATGTTGGGGTCGATCACGTTGAGGTGCTCCAGCATGTAGGCGTCCTTGGTCGTCACCACGAGCCGCCGGCCCCGCGCCGTCGCGATGTCGCGGAATGTGCGCAGCCGCTCGATGTTCCGCGCCGTGAAATCGGCGAGCACCACACCGCCGGTCTGGCGCACCACCTCGTCCGCCGCCTGGTGTACATCCGGCTCCGTCACGGGATCGCTCTGGTCCACCCGCGTCCCCTCGATGATCAGCAACGCCGGCTGCAACGCCCGAGCCTCCTTCACGAACTTCTCGGTGCGCTGCTTCGAGTGGCCGTGCATCCGGAGATCGCCGCTGTAGATCACCCACCCGATCGGCGTCTCGATCCCGAACGCGGCCGACCCCGGGATCGAGTGGTCCACGCGCCAGAACCTGAGTCCGAGATCACCCAGCCGGCGTTGATCCAGCAGCTCGAGCGGCGATGATTGAATCGCCGTGCGCTCCCCCGGAACCCAGCCCCAGAAGCCCGCGAGTTTCTCGATCGCGGCCGCGGGGTCCGTCACGTCGGTGCCGTCTGTAGCGATGTAATGCCGGCGCTGGATGCGCGGAGCGCCGCGCACCGCCTCGAGCACATCGCCCTTCGCGGCCCGGGGCACGAGATAGTTGAACTCGCCGTCCACCCCCGTCGGCTTGGGGTCCTGGAGACACTTCCCGATCAGCGCCGTCGTGAGCCCGGTGTAGACCGGAATGTCCTCGCGCAGAAACCCCATCGAGCCCACGTGGTCCACATGCCCGTGGGAGAGCAGCACGCCGTCCACCTGGTCCACGGTGCGATGCTGGGCGAGCTGGCGATAGCGAGCCCAGAGCCCTGGATCGTGGGCCGAGAGGTCGTTGCGGTAGAGGCCTTCGAGCGGGGGGATCAGACCCATGCGGAGGTAGTCGCGCAAGCCCAGCGTCGCGCCGCGGGGCTGCACGAACTCCTCGAAAAACTTCCCGGTGGGCCCAAAGCGCATGCCGAAATCGAGCAGCCAGCGCCGCGCGGCCCACTCCACCAAGATCCGGTTGCCACCGATCTCGCCGGGGGCGGCGCCATAGACGGTAATGGAGAGGGCCGTTCGCGACACGCTTGTACAATACCCCGCGGCCTCGGACAGCGAAGGTTGCCAAGCGCAACGCTGCTCAAGAGCACCGCCCACCGCTTCAGGGGTATATGCACGTGCGCCCGGATTTCGACTCAGGAGGCCCAATGGGCCGTCGCGTTCGCGCGCTCCCCCCCCCCGACACGCGGGTGATCATCTCGACCGGAGCGGTCGCCCGCGTGGGTCTTCGTCTTGGGTCGTATCCCTGATCCATCCGCCAGAGGGATGAGAGGCGTCTATGCCGCGTTGCATCGTGTTGATCCGCAGTCACGAGCCCCTGCAGGAGGGATGGCGCACACGCTCGTTCGGCCCCTCCCGGCCGCTCCTCGATGACAGAGTCAGGGTCGCAGGCGTGAGGTTCGACGAGACCTACCACCCGGTCCAGGTGTGGCGCCGCATCGGTGGCGGGGACGACCCTCCCGCCGCGAGCGGCTTCAACTACGGCACGGTCGGACCGGCGGCCACCTACGCCGTGCGGGTGGACGCGGACGACGAGGACGCCGTCGAGCGCCTGCGGCGCGACCGGAGCGCCGAAGTTGTCGGGGTGTTCGCCGACCCCACCGTATCCCCGTTCCCCTCCCCCTACTGCAGCGACTCACCCGTCGGTGCCACGCAGGACGTGGCCCGGCGGCTCGGCGTCCGCGCGCTGCACCGGGCCAAGCTGACCGGCCGCGGCGTCCACGTCGCCGTCGTCGACACGGGGATCGACGGCTCGCGCATTCCGGTTGCCGGCGGCTGGGCGCCGACCCCGGGCTACGTGCCGGGCTCGAGCGCGCCGAACCACGGCACCATGGTGGCGTACGACGTCCGTATCGCGGCCCCCGACGCGCAGCTCTTCGACTATGCGCTCCTCAAGTCCCAAGCGGGGACCTGGGCCGCGTTTCTTTCGGACGCCATCGCCGCGTTCGCGGACTTGGTGGAGCGGGTGAACGCGGCGCCGGGGCGGTGGGTGGTCAACAACAGCTGGGGGCTGTTCGACCGCGCCAGCGACGCGCCGATCGGCTCGCCGGAGAACTACAGCGCTAATCCCGACCATCCGTTCAATCAGGTCACGGGCGCCCTCGTCGCGGCGGGCGCGGACGTGTTCTTCGCGGCCGGGAACTGCGGGGCCGACTGTCCTGACGGGAGGTGCGGCGCGGGCGATACGGGCTCTGGGGCCTCGATCCACGGCGCGAACTCCCACCCCGAAGTCGTCAGCGTGGCCGCCGTCACAGTCACCGACCGGCGCCTGGGCTACTCGTCGCAGGGGCCCGGCGCGCTCTACTCGCGCAAACCCGACCTCGCCGGCTTCAGTCACTTCGCGGGCTCGGGCATCTACCCGGCCGACGCGGGCACCTCGGCTGCGAGCCCGGTCGCCGTGGGCGTGGCGGCCGCGCTCCGCCAAGCGTTCGCCACCGACCGACTGGCACCGGCGCAGCTCAAAGGCCTGTTGCAGCGGACGGCGCGGGACGTGAACGGCGACGGTTGGGACTACGACCTCGGTTACGGGGTGATCGATGCGGCGGCAGCGGTGAAGGCGCTGGGGCTGAAGCCGCAGGGGCGGAAGCGAGCGAGCACAACCGTGTAGCGCGCCCCACCCGTCAGGAAGCGGGCTCCTGGAGGGCGTCGGCGAAGAAGCGCACCCCGGGAATCTGCTCGGCTCGGGCGCGCGCGTCGGGCGAGGCGACGCCGCGCACCACGTAGCGACCGAGCTTGGGATTGATCGGGATCGGGCCGTAGTCGGGGTCCAACGCGACCCCCGCCTCGTCGAGCAGGGCGCGAATCGCCGCCATGTCGACTCGCTCGCCGGGCCGGTCCACCTGGATGATGTAGCGCGTTACGGGTGACATCTCGCCGTCGAGAGAGTAGGAGCGCGCGGCCTATCGTGCAAGTGTGCCCACGAGCACCAAGCCGTGTTTCGCAAGGGGTGTGCCGCCGCGGTGGGCTCCGGCGATGACAGTGGCGCTGGAGTGGCGGCCACCCGCCGTCTCCAGGCGGCTCCGCGGCCCGAATTCCCTATATTGCGACCCCGACTTTCGGACACCACATGACGCTGCCCGACCCACCGCCGGACGACTCCTGGTCGGTCGACGAACGCTCCCTGAAGCTGTTCGTCGCTGCGCTCAAGCAACCGCCGGCCGAGCGCGCCTGGTACGAGCTGCGGCGCGAGGCGGAGCGGATCGCCCTGGTCCCCGGCTTCGACCGTCTGATCACCCTCGACGCTAACGCGATCAAGGAGCTGCCTCACCAGATCGACGTGGCCCAACGGGTGCTGCGCGATATGGGCGGCCGCGCCATTCTCGCCGACGAGGTGGGCCTCGGCAAGACGATCGAGGCGAGCATCATCTACAAGGAGCTCGCGATCCGCGGGCTCGCCCGCCGCGCTCTGATCCTCACCCCCGCTTCGCTCGTGGGCCAGTGGCAGGGGGAGCTGGAGGAGAAGTTCTTCGAGCGGTTCGAGACCCCGACCGACCCCGACGACTGGCAGCGCGTGACTAAGGCGATCGTCTCCCACGACCGGGCGCGCTCGCGCCGCCACGCCGAGGAAATCTTGAGACATCGCTGGGACCTGGTGATCGTGGACGAGGCGCACAAGGTCAAGAGCGAGCGCGGCGCGACCTACCGGTTCATCGAGAGGATCGAACGGGACTTCATCCTGCTGCTCACCGCCACGCCGCTCCAGAACGACCTGCGCGAGCTGTATAACTTGGTGACGCTGCTCCGTCCGGGGCAGCTCGGGACCTGGCAGGAATTCAAGGGCGAGCACCTGGTTGCCGGCGACCACCGCCAGCCGCGCGATCCCGATGGCCTCCGCGCGCTGACGCACGAGGTGATGATCCGCACCCGGCGCGCGAGCGTCGCCCTCGACCTGGACCTGCCGCCGCGCCGGCCACGACACCCCGAGGTTCGCCTCACGCGCGCCGAGGCGGATCTGTACGAGCGTACCACCGAGTTCCTGCGCCGGCTCTACCGCGAAGGCTTCATTCAGCCGGCCGAGCGGGAAGAGGTGGACGATGGGACGCGACGCAAGCAGCCCACCAAAAAGGGGATCCTGCAGCTCGCGGTCATCCACCTGCGCCAGCGGCTGTGCTCCTCGTCGCGCGCGCTCGCTGAATCGCTCGAGCACCTGGCGCTGGGCGAGCACGTCAGTCCCGAGTACCGCACGATCGCGCGACAGCTCGCCAAGCGTGCGCAGGGCATCAAGACGCACGCCAAGCTGGACGTGTTGACGACGGTACTAAAGGAAACGCCGGACCGCGTCGTGGTCTTCAGCGATCATCGCCCGACGATTCAGCTGATCGAAGAGCGCGTCAGGAAGCTCGGCCGGCAGCCGATCGTCTATTGGGGCTCTCACTCGACGGCCGACCGGGACAAGCGCATCCGCGCCTTCCACGCGGACGAGACGAGCGTGCTGATCGCCACGCGCGCCGGCAGTGAAGGACGCAACCTCCAGTTCTGCAACGTGCTCGTGAACTACGACCTCCCCTGGAACCCGATGGTGGTAGAGCAGCGCATCGGCCGGCTGCACCGCATCGGGCAGAAGCGCGAGGTCCACATCGTGAACCTCGCCGCGGCGGGGACGATCGAGTCCTACATCCTCCAGCTGCTCGACCAGAAGATCAAGCTGTTCGAGCTGGTGGTGGGCGAGCTGGACCTGATCCTAGGGCGTTTCGGCGGCGCCCAGAAGTTCGAGGGCCGGCTGGCGGAAGAGTGGCTCGCTGCCGAGAGCGAAGCAGACTTTGCTCGCCGGGTGGAAACGATGGGCGCCGACATCGAGAAGAGCAGCGCGGCGGGCAAGGAGCAAGAAGCGCTCAACTCCCTCATCGCGCCGGACGACAACGCCATGCGCCTCGAGCGCCGGTTCGAGGCGCTGTCGGTCCCGGGCCGCTTGCGACTCGGGCTTGGCACGAGCCAGGTCGTCAAAGCCGCTGGCTGGGACGCGAAGCGCCACAAGCTCGGCGTGCACGTGACGGAAGTGCTCGAAGCGCTCGAGTCGATTGAGCCGATCGGGGGCGTCACGACCCAGCTGCCGGCCGGCAGTCATCCCGAATACGGAGAGCTGGTGCGGCTCACCGGCGTGAGCAGCACCGGACGCGCGATCACGCTCGTGGCGCAGGTGGACCGCCTGCCCCTCGCGCTCGTGGACATCGAGGCGGACGCCGCGTGAAACGCCGCCGCAAGCCCCAGCGCCAGCCTCGCCCACAGCCTCCACCGCCGGCGCCCCAGGCGGTCGGCGACGCCGATCCGCTCGCCGACGCGCGCATCCGGCCGCTGCTCGAGCGCTACTGCGGGCTCGCAGGCGTGAAGCAAGCTGCGCTCGGCCCCGATCACTCCGAGCTGAGCGTGCCCCAGGCCGAACGCTCGTTTTTCCGAGACCGCGCATCGCTGCGGGTGGCGTTCTCGCTCGACGCACTCGAGCGCGACCCGGACGCCGAGATCGCGGTGCTCGGCAGCCCCTTCCTCGCCCAGCTGCTCGAGGCGATTCGCGCGCGGGCGGCGCGCCTCTCGCTGGGTCTGATCGCGCCAGCCGCCGCGAGCGATCCGAAGAGCGTCGAGCTGACGATTCCCGTACGAGACGGCACGGCAGAACGGAGCGCGACGCGACTGGCCGTGCATCCGGTGGGGCGGCTCGTCGCGCGCGTCGTGCTGCGCGCCGGGGCCGGGGTCGAAGAAGCGGTGGTGGAAAGCGACGTGTACGACCTGTCGGCCGGCGCCAGGTTGGATGACGACCTCGCAGGCGTGTTCCAGGAGCTCGAGGCTGGCCGGGTCGAGCCCGCAGATGCATCGCTTGCCGGCGCCGCGAAACCGGTCCCTGCCCGGGAGCCCACGGAGCTGCTCAAGCTGCTGCTCAGCCACCTGCAAGAGAAGTCGGCGGAGCGGGTCACCGCCCGCCGCGCCGCGGCGGAGCAGGAGCTTGCCGCCGAGCTCGGCAGGTTGGACCGGTACTTCGAATCGATCTTGAAAGAGCAATCCGACCCGGAGTCGATCGCAACCGTCACGGCGCTCGCCGAGCGTCGCCGCACCGAAGAGGTCCGGCGCGGCCAGGTGAAGGCCATCGTGCATCCCCTACAGCTCATCGAAGCCGCGCTCCTGGTGCAGCGCGCCGAGTGGCGGCTCGAGTCGGCTCGGGGGCGTCGCGCGACCTTCAGCGCGCAGCGGCCCCTAAGCTCGACCGGTGCGGCCGCCTGGATCATGACCTGTCCGCATTGCGGCCGACCGCCGGCGGCCCTGGTCGTCTGCAGGCACGACCACTGCAGCTGTGAGGCCTGCTCGTATCGCTGCTCGGTCTGCGCCGAGGACTTCTGCGCGGACCACGGTATCGCCCAGTGTCGCGTGGACAGCCAGCCGGCGTGTGAGGAGCACGTGCACGTGTGCCCTTCGTGCCGACTGCAGCACTGCACGGCCCACGAGGGCGTCTGCACCGAGGGGGGGGACGGGGGGGACGGACACACAGCCTGTTCGACCTGCCTCGGACTGTGCGGCAGCTGTGGCCGGCTCGTCTGCAATCGGCACGCGGAGCAGAGCGACGCCGCGGCGCCGAAGGGAAGCCGCCGCCTGTGCGCGGCGTGCCTGCGGTACTGTGAGGGCGGGACCAACGAGCCGGTGGGCGTGGATGAGGTGGCGCGGTGCGCCAGCTGCGGCAAGTCGGTCTGCACGGCGCATCAGGCCGTGTGCGCCGTGGACGGACAGGTGCACTGCTCGCAACACCTGCGCCGCACCGACCGGTCGCGGCGCCTAGTCTGCGGGCAGCACCGGGCCGCCTGCGCGCAGGAGCCGGCGGCGATGTTCGCGTCCGATGAGGTGGCGGCGTGCGCTTCCTGCGGGAAGCTCGTCTGCGCCGGCCACTCGGCCGAGTGCGTAGCGGACAAGCTGCGCCATTGCGTCACCCACCTCGAGCCGCTGGTCGACGCAAACGGCTCGTACGGCTGTGCGGAGCACCGCAAGCAGTGTCACGTGGACGGCCGGGCGTTCTCGCTCGAGGGTGTGAGCGAATGTCCCATCTGCGGCGAGGGCGCGTGCGCGGCGCATCGGGCGGCATGCGCCTACTGCGGCCGACGCGTGTGCACCACGGATCTGAGTCGGGAGTCGCGGCGCTGCGCCACCTGCGCGCAGTTGGCCGCCGTCAACGATCCCCCGGACGCGGTCGTCACCGCCGCGCGAGCGGCGACGGGTGGTGAGCCGAAGGCGTCCCGCAGCTGGCGGATGGCCCGCGACCGGAGTCACCTGGTGGTGGAGGTCGATCTCGGGTTGAGGCGGAAAGCGGTGTTCACAGTCCGGCACGGAGACACCGTGCCGGACAGCGTCGTAAAGCATTCGCTGCTGGGATCGAAGCGGCGGAAGTAGGGCGGTGCCGTGAGGGCAAAACCGAACGCCGCTAGGGTTGCTTGCCCCAGTGCGTGTACGAGATCGAGCTGACGCCGTAAGCAATCTCGGTATTCGACGGGAATGAGCTCCGCACGAACACGTTCTCGAGCGTGAAACGCTTGGCGGGGCTGGGCAGGTTCGTGAGGCTGATTGTGAAGTAACCGAAGCCGGAGTTCGCGGGATCGCCGAAGTCCTGGGTCACGGTGACGGCGGTCGTGGCCAGCAGCTCGCCGGACGCCGCGAATACGCTCAACGTGTACGTGGCGGTGCCTTGTGCTCGCGGCGCGACGCGCAGCGAAACATCCGAGATCGGCCGTGTGAAGGTCGCCTGCACCGGACCGCGACTGGGCTCGCCGTCCAGTGCGACGTCGCCCTGAGTGAATCCGACGAACCACGTATCGCAACCCGCAGAGCCGCACCGCTCGGCCGGAAACACAATGCCGTCCGAGCGATAGAAGTCGGGCTGAAAGACCTTGCCTTCCCCGTACGACGTGAAATCGATAGTCACGGCTGAGGCGCCTACGCTGAACGACGGTCGGTCGGCCGAACCCGTGGCGGACCACTCGCCGCATCCCGAGAGCGCGGCGGCTGCCGATGCGAGCAGTATGGCGAAGGGAAGCCAGCGCATGACACCTCCTGTTGCGTTTCAATATGCACCGCCGGCGGCGGCCCGCAAGGCTCGCCGCTAACCCACGCGGTGGCGTTGCGCAACCAGTAACATTGTGAGCCAGGAGGTGCGCACGTATGAAACCGTCGCCCGAGCAGTTGACGCGTCTCAAGGCCTACTACGAAGCCAAGCTTTTCAGCGAAGTCGAAATCAACGCAGTCAAGCACAAGGTGCAGGACGGACGAGGGGTGTTTGTGTTGCTTGACGCCCGGCCCCGCGACGCCTTTCTCACCGGCCACATCCCCGGCGCCCTGAGCGTTCCCCTCGATCAGGCTGCCGAGGCGGCGAAGCGCCTCGCCGCCGATCGGCAGTACGTCACCTACTGCTGGAGTCATACCTGACACCTCTCGGCCCGGCTGGCTCTACAGTTGGTAGAGCACGGATTGTTCGCGCGCGAGATGAACGCCGGCTGGGAGGAGTGGGTCGCGGCCAAGATGCCCACCCACTCGACCGCGACGGTCACAGACTATCGGTGCAGCTGCTCGGACCAGGTCGAGCCGGTCGGGGCGGGCGCATGATCCCGTTGGCAGACGCACCCAGGTACTTCACCGTCGCCACGTTCCGCTTTTTCCGCGGGCTGGCGCGTCACAACGCGAAGCCCTGGTTTGAGGCCCATCGCCCCGATTACGAGCGTGACGTGCGCGCGCCGATGCAGGCGCTCATCGAGGAGATGGACGTGCGCCTGGCCCGGCAGGCGCCTGAGATCACGGGCGACCCCAAACGCTCCATGTTTCGCATCTACCGGGATATCCGGTTCTCCAAGGACAAATCACCCTACAAGACGCACGCGGCGTGCTGGTTTCGTCACCGCGACGCGGACGCCCGAGTCGGGGGCGACGGGGGAGGGGGTGGCGCGGGGTTCTACCTGCACATTGCGCCCGGCGGTTCGTTTGTCGGTGCCGGAATCTGGATGCCCCCGCGCCCGATCCTGAACCGCCTGCGCGACGCGATCGCGCAGGACCGCAAGCGGTTTGAACGTATCGTCCGGGACTCGAGCATCATACGGCGATACGGCGGCCTGGATGACGAGGCGACCCTGAAGCGCATGCCTCGGGGATTTCCGGAGATCCACCCGGCGGCGCGCTGGCTCAAGTACCAGTCATACACCGCGGGCCGGCGGCTCGGTGACACCCAGGTGACTAGTGCTCGGTTGCCCATTCTGCTCGAGGCGGATTTCGCGCGGCTGCTGCCGCTGGTCCGGTGGCTGAACGGCGCGCTGGGACTCCGCGCGGCGCAGCGACGGTGACCCCGTGCGCCACCGCCTGTTCGCAGCCGCCGCCGCGCTGCTCGCCTGTCTGCCCTCTACCGTCCCGGCTCAGATAGCCGGCCCGATCCCCGAAAGCGCGTATGCCGCGCTCCACTGGCGCCTCATCGGGCCGCACCGCGGCGGTCGCGTCCTCGCCGTCGCGGGCGTCCCGGGCGACCCCGCGAGCTTCTACTTCGGCGCCGTGGACGGCGGCGTGTGGCGCACCACCAACGCCGGAGTCACGTGGGACCCGCTGTTCGACGGCCAGCCGATCGCCTCGATCGGGGCGCTCGCCGTCGCCCCGTCCGATCCGCGGATCATCTACGTCGGCACCGGCGAGGCCTCTATCCGCTCGGACATCACCTTCGGTGCCGGGGTCTACAGGTCCAGCGACGGCGGCGCGACGTGGCACGCCCTCGGCCTCGAGGACACGCGCCACATCGGCAAGGTGCTCGTGGATCCCAGGAACCCGGACGTCGTCCTGATCGCGGCGCTGGGCCACGCGTACGGCCCGAACCCCGAACGCGGCGTGTTCCGGTCCTCGGACGGCGGCCGCACCTGGACCCAGGTCCTCTACAAGAACCCCGATACCGGAGCGATCGACCTGGCGGCCGATCCGGGCGACCCGCAGGTCGTCTATGCGGCGCTGTGGCAGGCGCGGCGTACGCCGTGGGAGCAATACCAGCCCGATGAAGGGCCCGGAAGCGGGCTCTACAAATCCAGCGACGGGGGAGTGACCTGGGCGCCCATCGCCGGCCACGGCCTACCGGTGGGGCCGCTGGGCCGGATCGGGCTGGCCGTCGCGCGCGGAGGCCGGGTATACGCGCTGATCGGCGCGGCGCAAGGGGCTGGCCTGTACCGCTCCGACGACGGCGGAGCGACGTGGCAGTTGGCCGGCGGCGACCCCCGCTTGACGAGTCGCAACTGGTACTTCTGCCGTGTCACCGTGGACCCGCAGAACCCCGACGTGGTATACGTGCCCAATGTGGCGCTGCTCAAGTCCGCGGATGCCGGCAAGACCTTCACGGCGCTGAAGGGGCAGCCGGGCGGCGACGACTATCACGAGCTGTGGATCGACCCCAAGAGCCCCGCGCACCTGATCGTGGGCAGCGACCAGGGAGCGGTCATCACGCTGGACGGCGGCCGCACCTGGAGCAGCTGGTACAACCAACCCACCGCGCAGTTCTACCACGTCGCCGTGGATGACGCCTTCCCCTACCGGGTGTACGGCGCGCAGCAGGATGCGGGCACCGCCGCGGTCGCGAGCCGCAGCGATTTCGGCGAGCTCACCTTCCGTGACTGGGCGCCGGTCGGCGCAGGCGAGAGCGGCTACATCGCGCCCGACCCGCTGAACCCCGACGTGGTCTATGGCGGCGACACCTACGGCGGCGTGCACCGCTTCGACCGCGCCACCGGGCAGTCCCAGGACATCACGCCGTGGCCGGCGCCGAGCTTCGGCCAAGCGATGCCACAGCGACGCTACCGCTTCACCTGGACCTCGCCCATCGTGTTCGATCGCAAGGACCTGCATACCCTCTACATCGGCGCGCAGACGCTCCTCGCCACCCGAGACGGTGGGCTGCACTGGCAGGCCATCAGCCGCGATCTGACCGGTGCCTCCCGTTCCGGCGGAGCCGCCCGGGACAGCGGACCCGTCACGGTCGCGAACGCCGCGGCGCGCGGTTACGGCGTGATTTATACGATCGCACCCTCGCCCCTCGCGGCCGGCATGATCTGGGTCGGCAGCGACGACGGGCTCATCCACCGCACCACGGATGGCGGCAACAGCTGGCAGAACGTCACGCCGGACGGACTGCTGCCCTGGAGCATGATCAGCCTGATCGAGGCGTCGCCGTTCGACACGGCCGCCGCCTACGCCGCCGTGGACCGGCATCGCCTGGACGACTTCGCCCCCTATCTCTACCGCACGCGCGACGGCGGCCGGCACTGGACGCGCATTGATCAGGGGATCGCGCCGCACGCCTACGCGCAGGTCGTCCGCGCCGACCCGGCCCGGCCGGGACTGCTGTACGCCGGGACCGAGCTGGGTGTCTCCATCTCCTTCGACGAGGGCGATCACTGGCAGTCGCTGCAGCTCAACCTGCCGGCCGCGTCGGTGCGCGACCTTGCGGTCCACGACAACGACCTCGTCGCGGCTACGCACGGCCGAGCGTTCTGGATCCTCGACGACCTGACGCCGCTCCAGCAGCTGCGCGACTCCGTCCTGCGCGCGAGCGCGCACCTGTTCGCGCCCGAGCGGGCTCGCCGGGTACGGCGCAGCGTCAGCAACGACACGCCGCTGCCTCCCGAGGAGCCACATGGCGAGAATCCGCCCGCCGGCGCCGTGATCGACTACTTCTTCCAGACCACGCCATCGGGCCCGGTCACGCTCGAAATCCGGGACGCCGCGGGCCGCCTGGTGCGCCGTTTCTCGAGTGAGGACCGTCCGCACGCGCCCGCGGAGCCGCCCCAGATCGCGACGGAGTGGCTGCCGCGCCAGAACTCCCTATCGCGCCGCGCCGGCCTCAACCGCTTCGTATGGGACCTGCGCTACCCGCGCCCGCCCGCCGACCGTTACGGTTACAGCATCGCCGCGATCGCGGGTCACGGGACGGTGGAAGAGCCGGAGGGGCCGCTCGTCCTGCCCGGTGAGTACCGGCTGCGGCTAAGTGTCGGAGGCCGCACGCTCCCGCAGACGCTGCGCGTGGAGGTGGATCCGCGGGTGCGCGTCGCGGATGCGGCCCTCGCCGGGCAACTCCGGCTGGCGCTCGAGATCTGGAACGCGATGGCGGAGCACCAGGCCCTTCGGAACGCCGTGCGCGGCGTACGCGAGCAAATGCGCGCTCTCGCGGGTACCCTGGATGCGCCGACCAAGGCGGCGCTCGCGGCGGTCCAGCGGGCCGCCGGCAGCCTGATGCAGGCGACGGGGTCCGGCGAGCTGGCGAACCTCGCGACCGTGGTCCAAAGCGCGGATCGGGAGCCACCGCAGCAGGCGCGCGATGTCTTCGCGGAGGCGCGGGGCCAGCTCGCCGCCGCCACGCGACGCTGGCAGGAGCTCCAGGCGAAGGATCTCCCCGCGCTCAACGGACGGCTCACGCGGCAGCGCGTGTCACCGGTGACCGCCGCGGCGACACGGCCCGAGGCGATCGATCTTCCCTGAAGACTTTCAATCGGAGAGCGCCTCAGCGATACGCCGCGGCTTGGATGCGGTACAGCTCCGCGTAGTGCCCGCCCTGCGCCATGAGTGCCTCGTGCGAGCCCGACTCGACCACCCGTGAGCCGTGCAGCACCACAATGAAGTCCGCCATGCGCACGGTGCTGAACCGGTGAGAGACGAGGATGGTGATGCGGCCGTCGGGCGGGCGTGCGGCATGTAGGTGCCCCCCGCGCGCCGCCGCCGCGTAGCGCTCGAACAGGGCGTGCTCGGTTTCGGCGTCGAGCGCCGCGGTGGGCTCGTCCAGCACGAGCAGAAGCGGGCGCTCGCGCATGAAACCCCGGGCGAGCGCGAGCTTCTGCCACTGGCCGAAGCTGAGCTCCACGCCCTCGGGCCAGGTGGCGCCGAGCTGCGTCTCGAGCCCGGCGCCGAGCTGGGTGACGACGTCGGCGGCACCGGCGCGATCGACGGCCGCCGCCACGGCCGGCCGGTCGTCGAGGCGCGGCAGGTCACCCACACCCACCGTGTGACGCACCCTGAACTCGAACCGGAAGAAGTCCTGAAACGCACCCGAGAGGCGCGACCGCCACGTGTCGGGCGGCATACGCGCCAGCTCGCCACCGTCGACGAGGATGCGCCCCTGCGTCGGCTGATACAGCCGGCACAACAGCTTCACCAGCGTCGTCTTGCCAGCGCCGTTCTCTCCCACGATGGCGACCACAGACCCCGGTGTGAGACGGAGGGTCACGTCGTCGAGCACCAACCGGTCCGTGCCCGGATAGGCGAAGGACACGTGCTCGAAGCGGATACCTTCTCCCAGGTGCGCGGGCACCGGGAGGTCGGCGCCGCGCGACTGCGAGGCGGCGTAGTCTTCCAGCCAGGCCAGGCGTCTGGAACCCTCCAGCCAAATGCCGCGCAGGAACCCGATCTCGCCCACCGTGCCGCCGATGTAAGCCGAGAGGCGCGAGCCCGCCGCGAGCACCAGTAGCACGTCGCCGGGCGTTGCCGCGAGCACCGACGCCACGAACACGACGGCGCCCACGTACGCCGCGCCGAATATCGCCCACGCCAGCGTGTGCCACACGGCGCTGCGCCGGCGGGCGCGGGCGACCGGCCCGTACCAGCGCTCCCATGCTGCGCGGCGCTGCGCCACGAGGCGAGCGCCGATGCGAGTCACCCGCACCTCCTTGCCGGGCGGTGCGGTGGTGGCGACGTCGAACAGGTGTCGCGCCAGGCGATTGGCCGACGCGCCCCGCTCCTCCGCGGCCCGCTCGACGCCGGGCCGCCAGGTCGACGTGAGCACCGTGGGGAGGGCAAACGCCGCGAGCAGCGCCAACGCCGGGTGGATCGACACGAGCAGCGCGACCGTCACGCCGAGTCGCAGGATCCAGCCGCAGGTCGTGAACAGCGACATGTACATGTGGTCGAGTACGAAGACCTGGTTGCGCAGCATCGCGAGGCGATCGAGGTACGCGGGGCGCTCGTGGTGCTCGATCGTCGCCACCGACGCCTGCAGCCACGCCACGTGCGACTCGAGGACGATGGTCACCTGATCGCGGAACCGCCGCTGAGTGCGGTCGCTGATCACCCGCAGGAACCACGTGGCCGCCGCCGACACGCCCAGCCCCACGGCGGCGGTCACGACCAGCCCGCGCCTGCCGCCGAGCACGCCGTCGGCCAGCAGCTTGAACCACAGCGCCAGCAACGCGTCCGGCAGCGCGGCGGCCAGCGCCAAGCCGAACGCCACGCTCAAGAGCAACGGCGCGGCCTCGTAGCCGCGCTTGAGCGCGCGCCACATGGCGGGCAACGCCGGCGGCAGGTCGTCAGTCGAGGACATCGAGGGCCGCTCCTGCCTCGCTATCGTCGCCAAAGCGCGACGCCTGCAGCTCGAACATCGTCCGGTAGCGGCCGCCCACCGCCATCAGCTCCTCGTGCGTACCGAGCTCGACCACCTTGCCGTGCTCCAGCACGCAGATGCGATCGGCGTGGCGCACCGTCGAGAAACGGTGCGAGATCAGGATCGTCGTGCTGTGTCGAGTGGCGGCGAGGATGCGGTCGAAGATCTCGGCCTCGCCGCGGACGTCGAGCTGAGCCGTCGGCTCGTCGAGCAGCACCAACCCGGCGCCGAGACGCACGGCGCACAGCGCCCGCGCCAGCGCGATGCGTTGCCACTGGCCGCCGGACAGGTCCGTGCCGCCGGGATAGCCGCGCGCGAGCACGGTGTCGAGACCGGCGAGGCCCGCGGCACCGGCTGCGGCGAGCGCTTGCTCGATCACGTCGTCAGGGGCGCCCGCGGGAGCCACGTTGTCACGCAGCGGCAGCTCAAAGCGGACGAAGTCTTGAAATACGGCGCTCAGGCGTGACCGCCACGCGTCCAACTCCA
>Ga0209237_1000407_pt1 | contig 24212 bp, 20 predicted proteins | sample GraSoi013_1_40cm_2_FD_185820 | JGI IMG/M metagenome (GOLD analysis project Ga0209237, IMG submission 185820) | Grasslands soil microbial communities from the Angelo Coastal Reserve, California, USA - Sample 10_02_2013_1_40cm (SPAdes) (version 2) | ecosystem: Environmental > Terrestrial > Soil >...
GAGCTGGCGGTGCTCACCGGCGTGTGGCCCCTCTATGAAGTGGAGAAGGGCGTCCTGCGCCTGATCGGGAAGACGCGCGACATCGCCGACGGCCGTCTCAAGCGCCTTCCGGTGCGCGACTACCTCAACCGGCAGGGCCGGTTCGCGCACTTCACCGACGACGACATCGAGTACTTCCAGTCGAAGGTGGATGAGATGTGGACGAAGTGGCTGGTGCCGGGCGTGATTCCGTTCCGCAAGCAGGTGGAAGGGGACAACCCGCCGGCCTGATCTGAAGGGCAGTTTCGGGAGCATACGGTCGCCGGCCGGCACAGTCCGGCCGGCGACCGAACGTCTGGGGATGGTCCTTCCCCGACTTGACCACGACCTTCGGCTTGTGCCTCATTAGGACCATCGTCGGTCCGACGACGGTCCCGCGCGTCCTGCAAAACAGTCAGAGGAGGACACCATGACGCATCTGGGCTGGATGGGGCGATCCCTCTTTCTCATCGGCATGGCGGTGCTGCTCGCCCCGCGGAACGCTGCTGCATGGGAGCCGACGAAGCCGGTCGAGTTCATCATTCCGGCAGGCACGGGCGGCGGCGCCGACCTGATGGCCCGATTCGTCACGGCGGTCATCCAGAAGGAGAACCTGGCGCCGGTGCCCTTCCTGGCGGTGAACAAGTCGGGCGGTGCGGGCGCCGAAGCGTTCCTCTACGTCAAAGAGCAGAAGGGGAACCCGCACGTCATCGTCATCACCCTCTCCAACCTGTTCACCACGCCGTTGGCGCAGGGCACCCCCTTCAACTGGCGCGACCTGACGCCGATCTCGATGCTGGCGCTCGACTACTTCATCCTCTGGGTCAACGCCGAGACTCCGTACAAGACGCCGATGGACTACTTCAACGCGGCCAAGGCGAAGCCCGGCGAGTTCGCCATGGGCGGCACCGGCGCGAAGCAGGAGGATCAGATCCTCACGGTAGAACTCGAGCAGGCTTTCGGCGTCAAGTTCATCTACCTGCCCCTCAAGGGAGGCGGCGAGGTGTGCACCAACCTGGTCGGCAAGCACATCAACTCCTCGGTGAACAACCCGTCGGAGTGCGTCGGCCACTGGAAGGCCAACCGCGTGCGGCCGCTGGCGGTGCTGGACAGCGAGCGCATCCCGCTGCCGGAGTGGGACAAGATCCCCACCATGAAGGAGTCGGCGGGCAAGGACGTCTCCTACCTCATGTTGCGCGGCATCTTCGCAGCTCCCGGCATCACCAAGGAGCAGCACGACTACTACGTGAATCTGATGCAGAAGGTGACGCAGTCCGCAGACTGGAAGAGGTACGTCTCCGACAACGCGCTCAAGGCCCAGTTCATGACCGGCCCCGAGTACGTCAAGTGGCTGGAGAAGGCCGAGGTCCTGCACAAGGACCTGATGACGAAGGGTGACCTGCTGGTGAAGAAGTAGCCATGCGCCGGGGACAGGTCCTGATGGCGCTGGGCATCATTGCCTTCGCCGCCTCCGTCAGCGTGCAGGCGTACCAGGTCGGGTCCCGCTGGGTGGAGGGGCAGGCCGGGCCGGGCTTCTTTCCCTTCTGGCTGGGTGTCCTGGTCGCCCTGTGCGGCGCGATCATCCTCGTGCGCGAAGCGCGCGCCGCGAACGGCAAGGCCTTCTTTCACGATCACACCGGCCTGGTGTCGGTGGTGAAGGTCACGGCCACTGCCGCTGGGATGCTGGTGCTGACGTACCTGATCGGCTTCCGCGCCGCCTCGATCATCTACCTCTTCGTCTACCTGAGGTTCATCGGCAAGCACCGCTGGCCAGCCGTGATCGCGATGAGCCTCTTGATTCCCCTCACCGGCTACTACGTCTTCGAGCGCGTTCTCCAGGTCGGCCTTCCGCGCGGAATCGTCGAGCTTCCCTACCTCGGCTGAGCGTGAACCATGTGGCAGGCAATCCATGACCTGACGTTCGGGCTCGGCGTCGCCGTCCACCCGATCAACCTCCTCGCCGGCGCACTGGGCGTGGTCACCGGCACGGTCATCGGCGTGATCCCAGCGTTGGGTCCGACGCAGGGAGCGGCGCTGCTCTTGCCCGTCGTCTTCCGCCTGCCGCCCGCCACAGGATTGATCTTTCTCTCCGGGCTCTACATGGGGGCGATCTACGGCGGGTCGGTCACCTCGATCCTCTTCAACATCCCCGGCACGCCGATGTCTGCAGCGAGCGCCTTCGATGGGTACCCGATGGCACTCAAAGGCCAGGGGGCGCGCGCGCTCGCCGGATCGGCGCTCTCGGCGTTCATCGCCGGGACGGTGTGCATCATCCTCTTCACCTTCTTCGCCCGGCCGATCGCGGAGTACGCGCTGACCTGGGGACCGCCGGAATACTTCTCGGTGATGATCCTCGCCTACGCAGCCTTGGCAGGCCTGGAAGGCGGCAGCGTGATCAAGACCAGCGTCTCGGTGCTGATCGGCCTCATCCTCACCGGCATCGGGGTGGACGTGATCACCGGCATGCCGCGCATCACCTACGGCTCGACCAATCTGCTCGCGGGCATCAAGTTCCTGGTCGTGGTGGTGGGCATGTTCGGCGTCGGCGAGCTGCTTCGCGCCGCCGAAGAGAACATCATGACCAAGGGCGCGGTGAAAGCAAAGGTGCGCTTCAAGGACATCGCCGGCGCGCTTCGGGAGATGCTCGGGTATTGGAAGACGTTCATCCGCTCTACGCTGATCGGCTTCTGGATCGGCGTGCTGCCCGGTACCGGCGCGACGCCGGCATCCTTCGTCGGCTACGGCTTGGCGAAGAAGTTCGCCAAGGACCCGGAGAAATTCGGCACCGGCGCGCTGGAAGGTGTGGTGGCGCCGGAGTCGGCTGCATCCAGCGCCGAAGTCGGCTCGCTGCTGCCGCTCGTGACCTTGGGGATCCCGGGATCGCCCACGGCAGCCGTGATCCTCGGCGCGCTGATGATCTGGGGCCTGCAGCCCGGCCCCCTGCTGATGCTGGATCACCCGGAGATCGTCTGGGGCTTCATCGCGAGCATGTACATCGCCGCCGTCCTCTCGATGGTCCTGAACCTCTTCTGCATCCCGCTCTGGACGCAGATCCTGCGCATCCCCTTCACCGTACAGGTGCCGCTCATCGTCTTTCTCTGCTACATCGGCGGGTATACGGAGAACAACACGCTTTTCACGATGTGGATGGTGCTGGTCTTCGGAGTGATCGGCTTCCTCTTCAAGAAATTCGGTTACCCGCTGGCTCCGCTGGTGGTGGCCATCGTCCTCGGCGATGATACCGAATCGTCGTTCCGGCGGAGCCTCATCCTCTCGCGCGGAAGTCCAGCCATCTTCTTCACCCGGCCGGTTTCGCTCGTCCTGCTTCTCATGGCTTTCGCTCTCTTCCTCTTCCCGGTCGTCTCGCCGGCGATGAGGCGGTGGCGGCAGCGGCCTGCTCGCAGCGCCCGCATCGCGGCCGCCGCATCGGCTGCAGGACCGCAAGCGCCGTCCGCGCCAGAGGCGCCCGTTACAGCAGGAAGATCCAGGTCAGGGCGATGAAGAGCGGGATGAGGATCGCCAGGCTGTATCCCATGTAGCCGAAGAATCCCGGCATGCGGACGCCGCTCTGCTCGGCGATGGCCTTCACCATGAAGTTGGGGCCGTTCCCGATGTACGTGTTCGCGCCCATGAAGACGGACCCCATGCAGATGGCGGCCAAGAGGGTGGCGCCGCGTTCAGTCTGGAGGAGCTGGCCCAGGTCCGCCGCGTCCGTCCCCACTGCTCCGCTGGCCGCCGAGGCGAACGTGAGATAGGTCGGTGCGTTGTCGAGGAACGAGGAGAGGGCCCCGCTCGCCCAGAAGTAGTGCCATGGGTGCTGCAGGTGGAGCTCGCCGCCGCGGGCATTGAGGATGGCGAGCGCGGGGATCATGGTGGCGAAGATCCCGGCGAACAGGGCGGCAACCTCGACGATCGGAGACCAGCTGAAGCCGTTCTCGGCGCGCAGCGACTTGGGGGTGGTCACCCAGGAGAGGACGATCATGAGGACGATTCCAGCGTCCTGCACGATGTTCGGCAACGCCAGCGTCCCCGACGCCAGCAGCACGCCCATGACTCCCGCGAGAAAGAGGAAGTTGTGCTTTCCGGCCACGCTGATCGGCACCTGGTGCTCGACCGCGATCCGATCGAGGTCTCCGGGACGCGCCAGATCCTCGGCACGGAAGATCGTCGAGTCGACGATGTAGAAGAGGACCAGCAGGACGCCGTTCGCGAGCAGCCAGGGGCGCCAGAGCCGCAGGGTCCAGGTGAAGGGGACGCCGCGGAGAAAGCCGAGGAACAGCGGTGGATCCCCCATGGGCGTGAGGAGGCCACCCGCGTTGGCGACGACGAAGATGAAGAACACGAACACGTGCGCCTTGCGCCAGCGGACTGAATTCGCGCGCAGCAGCGGCCGGACGAGGAGCATCGACGCGCCCGTCGTGCCGATGATCGAAGCGAGGACCGCGCCGATGCCGAGCAGCACCGTGTTCAGGCCGGGAGTGCCGGCCAACGTCCCGCGGACCACGATGCCCCCCGAGATGACGAACAGCGCGCCGAGCAGGACGATGAACGCCAGGTACTCGCCGGCGGCGTGCACCACGGCGGAGGAATCGAGCATCGCCGTCCAGATCGCCACCGGAGCGCCGAGGATGACGCTGAGGAGCGCCTTGTTGTGGTTGTACTCCCAGACCCTGCCCGCCACGAGCGGCAGGACGGCGATGCCGATCAGCATGATGACGAATGGCGCGACGCTCCAGAGCGGGAACAGGTGCCCCAGGTGCGGGGCGGCCGCGGCCATGGTGAGCAGGACATGCACACCGCCAACGTAGGCAAGTCGCCATCGGTGGTCAAAGCTCGCAGAAGTGCGCGCCGCGCTTGAAGAATCACCCTTCGATTCCGTCGGGATCCGGCGCAGGCGCTCGTTGATTGTGGACATCAGCCTGCCGCTTTCCGTACAAGCGCGCGCATGCCCTGCCGCCTGCTGTCCTGCGCCGCTGCCGTAGTCCTGCTCGCGGCGCCAGCCCTCGCCGTGCCCTCGCGCTTCACGGGGAAAAAAGACCCGCTCACGGGATCGCGAACGTTCGAGCTGTGGGACGGCTCGCCGGCGACCGTCGGACCCGATGGCCTCGCCTACCGCATGCGCCAGGGAACACGCGGAGCCAGCGTCTTCTCCGCGTTCATGGCGCCAAACCTCGATGATCTCTCGCTGGTGCGCGCTCTCTCCCTGCCGCGCCGCGAGATCGCCACGGACCGGGTGGTGCCCGGGACCCGGCCCGAGTTCTGGGCTGGATCCATGGCGATCGAGCAGCGGGCGCTCGAAGGCCAGGCGGCGCTCCCGCTCTCGCCGCTGCGCGGGGCGGCCGTCACCGGGATCCCCTCGAACTATGGCGTGCGCACATCGCTGCAGGCGCACTTGAACGCGAACGGGGTGAACGCGATGGGTGCGTTCGTCGAGCTGGCGCGCCGGTTCGGACAGCTCCCGGGCCAGGGTGTCCGCATCACCAACGTATCCGTCGGCGACCTGACCGACCAGGCGATGGCGGACAAGGGCGACTCGTGGGTGCAGTTCTTCGGTCCGACCACGAGGGTGATCGCCGGCCAGCGATACCTCGACTATCCTTCGCTACCCCTGATCCCGACTTGGACTTCGGATGAACGCGGCCGCCTCGATCCGCGGGGCACCGTCGAGTTCGTCGATCCGAACCTTGGCGAGATCCTTCTCGACTTCTCCGTCATGGCGCCCCTTCCGTCCGACCGGCAGCGCCCCGAGGCACGAGGCGACGGGCTCACCGATCTCCTCGGTATCGCGCCGGGGGCCGAGTACCGTCTGGTGGTCCCGAAGGACCCGACCATCTCCAACATCTACACCGCGCTGCTGGCGGCGGCGGCACAGCAGCCCAGCCCCGACGTAATCACGGCCAGCCTCGGGTTCGGATTCGACGCGGTCGGTTATCCCGGGCGGTACCTCGAAGACGACCCGATTGGACAATCCGTCATCGCCAGCATCGTCCAGAAGGGCATCGTGGTGTGCATTTCGTCGAACGACGGAACCCGGCTCTACACGCCCACCGCCATCGGGCCCGACGGCGGCAGCGCCGCTACGGACCGGCTGCGGCCGGGCGAGACCCCCACCTCGACGGCGGACGATTTCGCTTCGACCATCGCCACGCGCGTGGCGGACAGCGGCGCCATCGCCGTAGGCGGGACCACGCTCGACGACATCTTCAGCGTCCCTCCTCAGGCAGGCGGCGCGCTCTCGCGCGTCGGCCAGTTCCCGGAGACGCGGTTCAACGGCGCCGCGTCGTTCTCCTCCGGCTTCGGGACGCGCATCGACATCGCTGCGCCCTCCGACGGCATCGTGGCGCTCGCGCACGTCTGCACCCAGGATCCCTGCACGCCACAGGACGCGATCCCGGTGCTCGCGGGCGGCACGTCTGCCTCGGCCCCGATGGTGGCGGCAGCCGCGGCGGTGGTGATCCAGGCCGCGCGCCTGATGGGCCGCAGCCTCACGCCCTGGCAGGTGCGGGAGATCCTGGTGCACACCGGGCGGCCGCTTTCGCAGGCGCCGCAGACCGACCGTACCCTCTCGATGGGGACGCAGCTGGACGTCACTTCGGCGCTCGAGTCCGTGCTCGGGACGGACGGAACGCCGTCGATCGCGCGGGTGTCGGTTGCGCACCGGCGCGAGCTCGGCGATCTAGGCGCTTCGTTCCGCGAAGACGCAGATCCGTCCGCGATCGACCTGGCGGGTCCGACGGATTTCTCCGGCAATCCCACCGGCCAGTGGTTGGCGGGACCGATCACCATCGCGGCGGACGTGGTCAACGCGCAGGCCGGTTTGCAATACGCACTCGTCGTCGGCCATACGAGGATCGCGCAGGCGACCCGCGCCTTCCGTTTGCTTCCCTCCGAGCTCCTGGCGGCTGCCGGACTCCCGGCGGTCTCCGCCGGGCCGCGCGGCGTCGACGTGCGTTACGAGGTGCGCCGCCGGAACACCGTGGTCGCGTCCGCCGGGATGCGGCTCGTGTTCGGTCCGTGCGACGGCCTGATCACGGAGCCGCTCGCGCCCGTTGCGCCTCCCGTGGCGACGGAGGGTGAGGACGTCGTCGTGCACTACGATCTATCGGGCCTTCGCTTCGTGGATGCTCCTTCGCTCTTCATCTCCGGGATCGGTCACTGGAGTCCGCGGGGCGCTCCGATCTTCCACCTGGACACCGAGATCCCGCTCAAGGGCAGAAGTGGGGACGTCAGGGTTCCGGCCCCGGCCTTCCGCGGCGGCGCCGGACTGTACGGCATCGGGATCCGGTCGCAGGTGAGCTATCAGGACGTGGGACAGATTGCCGTCATCCGCATCGCCCCGCACGGTCCGGGAAGGCCCGATGCTCCCCTGCTCGCGGATGCGTCCGGTCATCTCGGGCACATCGCTGGGGTGTCGCGCACGTCGCCCATGTTCTCGGTGCGCTGGGATGCCTCCGCCTTCGGCGACGGAGCGGCGCTGGAGGTCTCTGCGCCCGCTCCGACGCTGCGAAACTCGTGGAACACGTTCAGCAACGCGAATGGCAGCCGGCGCGACGCCGACGGCGTGGACAGCGCGTCGCTGCTCTTCGTACGGCTCCCATCGGCTTCGGGCGAGAAGGCATTCGACGCGGTCCAGCTGGGCATCGCGCCCGGTCTCCTCTACAACCTGCGCGTCTTCGCGTTGCGCCAGGGCGCGATCGCCTCGGAGGCTTCACCCAGCTCGGCGCTGCAAGTGGACGACGTCCTCATTCGCGCGGGCGTCGTGACCTCGTTCGAACTCGCCGCAGACGCTTCCCTCGCCTCGACCGCGACGGCCGACATGTTCGGGAACCTGGCCTCCAGCGCCCTCGCTCGCTGGTCGCCGGAGCGGGGCGAGTTGGGCGCGACCCTGGCCTCCGACCCGAAAGGGAAGACGGTGTACGAGGTGATCGGGATCGACCGCTCGAGGAACACGGCGCTGGTCGTGCGCTGGCCCTGGAACGGCAGCGTGCAGACGATCGAGACCTGGGATACGCGCGCCGGCCGCAGGCTGCGCAGCGTCGACGTGGACGCCTGGGCGCAGGACTGGCTCATCGGCGCCCGCGTGGATCCACTCCGGCATCGGGCCGTGTTCCTCGCTTACGATCCCGATTTCGCGCTCGCGCTGCTGCCGTTCGATCTGTCGGCCGGTGCGTTCGGGCCGCCCGTGACGCCGGCGCTCGGCCCAGACGACTTCTCCTTCTACAATTCGCTCACTCTCGATCCGGCGAGCGGAAAGGTGTTCATGACCGCCGCGGCGGTGACGGACTTCTGCCTCTTCCGCAGCGGGCCGTTGACCTCCGTGGATCTGGATACGGGGGCGACGGCATCCGGGGCAATCGACTCCTGTACGACCGGCCTCGTCGCCGATGGGAAGACCGTGCACGTCACGCACGGGCCGCTCCTTTCGAACGGCATCCTCCTTCCCGTGGCACGCCTGCAGGAAGTGGACGAACTGACGCTACAGGCGACGGACAGCACGTTCCTCGGCGCCCGCTCTCCCCTCTTTCCCGCGGTCGATGTGGACAACCAGATCCTGGCGGTCGCGTTCATCGCCGGCGACGACTACGAGCTGAACAGCAATGCCACGAGCGCGCTGGGCACCTGGAACCTCCGCACCGGCAACCGCCTGTCCTACACGACCACCTTCAACTTCGCCCAGGTCGCGCTCGGCGGCGTGCTCGATCCGCTGACGCTTCGCGGGATCCAGCTCGACCCGAAGACGCGCACCGGCTGGACCATCGGCCCGGGCTCGCAACAGCTGCAGCGGTTCTCCTATTGAGCTCATTACCATGATGCCACTTCTCCTCGCGGGAGTGCTCGCAGCCGCGCCTGTAGACCTGATCCCCCTTTCGCCTCCGCCCCCTGTCGCGAGCGGGGCCTCCGGGTCCATCGATCCGGCGGCTGCCACGCGCGCGTACCTCGACCAGGTTCCCGCCGAGCAGCGCGCCCGCTCGGACGCGTACTTCGAGGGCGGGTACTGGCTGCAGCTCTGGACGTTCCTCTGGACCGCCGCGGTCTTCATCCTGCTTCTGCAGACCGGGGTTTCCGCGCGCATGCGCGATCTGGCGGAGCGCGCCACGTCCGTGCCGGCGCTGCGGACGGCCTTGTACTGGACGCAATTCGTCGTCGCGGTGGCGATCCTGTCGTTGCCGCTCACCGTCTATCGGGACCATTTCCGCGAGCACCGCTATGGCCTCTCCAACCTGACGTTCGCGGGCTTCATCGGCGAGGAGTTGAAGGGGCTGGCCGTCTCCATCGTGTTCGGCGCTCTCGCGGCGATGGCGCTCTACGCGCTGGTGCGGCGCCTCACGCGGACCTGGTGGATCTGGGGCGCGGTGGTGAGCATCGCGTTCGTGGCCTTCGGCGCGCTCGTCGCGCCGGTGCTGATCGTGCCGCTGTTCAACAGCCCGAAGAAGCTCCAGGACCCGCGCGTGGTCGCGCCCATCCTCTCGCTGGCGCGCGCGAACGGGATCGAGGCCGGCGAAGTCTGGGAGATCGACGCCTCGAAGCAGTCGAAGCGCGTGAGCGCGAACGTGAGCGGGCTCTTCGGGACCGAGCGCATCACGCTCAATGACAACCTCCTGAACCGGGCGTCGCTGCCGGAGATCGAGGCCGTGATGGGGCATGAGATAGGACACTACGTGCTCAACCACATCCACAAGTTCCTGATGGAGCTTGGGATCGTCATCGTCGCAGGCTTCGCGCTGGTGGCGCGCCTCTTCGAACGGCTGCGGCGCCGCAACGAGGCGCGCTGGGGCGTCCGGGACATCGGCGATGTCGCGGGCCTGCCGCTGGCCGCGCTGCTCTTCTCCGCGTACCTGTTCCTGCTCACGCCGGTGTTGAACTCGATCATCCGCGTGCAGGAGTACGAAGCCGACGTCTTCGGGCTGAATGCGTCGGGCAAGCCCGACGGATTCGCGCAGACGGCGCTCAAGCTGACCGAGTATCGCAAGCTCGATCCGGGGCCGCTGGAGGAGATCGTGTTCTACGACCATCCGAGCGGGAGGACGCGCATCTACACGGCGATGCGCTGGAAAGCGGAGCATCGCGAGACGTGGACCTTCGCCGGCGCTAGCAAGTAGGAAGCCGCCGGCGCCGGATGGTGGCGAGGAGTCCGAGGAGTCCGATCGTGTTCCAGTTGGCGCCGCCCGCGGAGCACCCGCAGCCGCTGCTGGTCGGCGCGCGGACTGCGAGCCCCGCGGTGGGCCAGGAGACTTCCGCGGGCGGAGCGTCGAGCGCACGGAGGTGGATCAGCGCGCTGTGCGAGACGGATGCGGCGTCTGCCCTGACGGCGATGGTTGCGTTTGCCGCCCCCGACTGCCGAGGTTGCGATACGCCGCCCGGAACATCATGCGGTCCGCGAGCGAGTCGAGCGCCGGTGCGCCGGCGCCCGCCTGGGGAATGCAGGCGCCGCTCCGTGTCTCGAAGCAGGCCTCGGCGAACGGCGCCGCCTGCAGCATTGCCGGCTCGACGAAACTGTTCAGCGGGTCGCTCCAATCGGCGTGGAAGCGGTAGAGCGCGAGGCTTCCGCCGATGAACCCGACCGCGGTGTTCGGTTCTCCCGCGGGAGGGGGGAGCGAACCGTCCAGATCGGCGGGCGTGGTGCCGCTGACCGGGTCGTGGATGAGGATGCACTGCTGGGCGGCCGGCTCCGCCGCCAGCATCTTGCGGCGATCGAACGCGCAGTATGCGATGCCCCGGAAGTCGCCCCCGTTGGCGCTCGCGAACGTGTTGTAGGTGGCGTAGTAGCCGTCCGGCCAGACGCCGAGCTTCGGATAGTCGTGAAAATCGGAGTAGGAGTAATCGTACCGCGCCCACGTCGCCCTGCGGGTCGGGCGGGACCCCGTTGACCTCGAAAGCCCGGGTGTTCACGCCGAGGAAGCCGAGCCCGATCCCGTCGAAGTTGGTGGAGGTCTGCGGCAACAAGAGCGGCGCGACGCTCGCCTGGAGCACCGGATCGTGCTCCGGCGGCGCTGCCTGGACCTGGTGTGGAACGCGCCCGGGTCCATGCTCGACTTCCTCCTCGTCCTCCTCCGCCGGCGTCGCGGCGAGCAGCGTGAGCGGCGCGGAGACGTCGCTGCGGTCCGCTTGCAAGACATGCGCGCGCGCAGGCTGCGGCGCCGCCAGGCCGGTCATGGGGACGAAGCACAGCAGCAGCGCAGCCGCCAGGCGCATTCCGGTACGCTAGGAGCGGCCTTTGGGCGCGGCGTCCCCCATCCGATCGGAAGAAGCGAGAATCTTCCGGTTTCGGACGCGGGCCGCCTGTGCGTTTGTGTGCTTTCCGGCTTCAAGCGCCGAGGAACGCCGCCTTCACCTCGCTGTTGGCGAGCAGGCTCTCGCCGGTCCCGGACAGCGCGATCCTGCCGGTCTCCAGCACGTACCCGCGCGCGGCGATGCGCAGGGACTGGTAGACGTTCTGTTCCACCAGCAGCACGGAGGTCCCCTGCGCGTTGATCTGCGCGATGGTGTCGAAGATGGTCCGCACCAGCAGGGGGGAAAGGCCCAACGAGGGCTCGTCGAGCAGCAGCAGCCGCGGCCTTGCCATCAGGCCTCGAGCGATGGCCAGCATCTGCTGCTCCCCGCCGGAGAGCGTTCCCGCCAGCTGCCCGATGCGCTCCTTCAGGCGGGGAAAGAGCATCAGGCCGCGCTCGATGTTCTTCGCCCGCTCCGCTCGGGCGCTCGCGATGTAGCTGCCCATCCGGAGGTTCTCGAGCACCGTCATCTCCGGGAACACGCGGCGGGCCTCAGGCACGTGCACGACGCCAAGCGCGACCACCTGGTGGGGTGCGAGCCGCGTGAGATCGTGCCCGTCGAAGACCATGGTCCCGGCGCGCGGCCGCAAGAGGCGCGAGATGTTGCGCAGCGTGGTGCTCTTGCCGGCGCCGTTGCTTCCCACCAGCGTGACGATCTCGCCGGCGTTCACGCTCAAGGAGACGCCGCGGAGCACCTGCACGTCGCCGTAGGCGAAGTCGAGATCGCGCACCTCCAGCAGCGGCGTCATGCCTTTGCGCCTCCGCTGTCGCCGAGATACGCGGCCATCACCCGCGGGTCGTTCACGATCTGTTGCGGAGAGCCTTCGGCGAGCTTCTCGCCGGAGTTGAGCACGACGATCCGGTCGCAGGTCCGCACGATCGCCTTCATGTCGTGCTCGATCACGACCTGCGTCAGCCCGCGTTTCTTGACGTCGAGGATGAGGCCGATGATCTCCTCGCTCTCGCGAGCGTTCAGGCCGCCCATCACCTCGTCGAGGAGGATCATCCGCGGCTTGGTGGCCATCACGCGCGCCAGCTCGAGCTTCTTGCGCTCGCCGATGGGCAGCCCTCCCGCGAGCACGTTCGCGCGCTTCTCCAGCCCGACCACCCGCAGCTGCTCGAGCGCGATCTGCCTCGCTTCCGGCACCGAGTTGGTGTGGCAAAGCGCGCCGACCACCGTGTTGTCCAGCACCGTCAGCTTGGCGAGCGGCCGCACCTTCTGCCAGGTGCGCGCCATCCCCAGCCTGCAGACCTTGTCCGGCGGAAAGCCGTTGATGCGCTGCCCCTCGAAGAAGATTTCGCCGCGCGATGGCGGATAGAAGCCGGTGATGCAGTTGAACAGCGTAGTCTTGCCGGCGCCGTTCGGACCGATCAGCCCCAGGACGACGCCCTGGTCGACGGAGAAGGACACGTCCAGATTCGCTGTCACGCCGCCGAAGAACCGGCTGACGTTGCGCACCTCGAGCAGCGCGGTCACGCGGCCGCCTTCCTGCGCAGCCGGTGCGCGATGAAGCCGACGAAGCCGTCGGGCATGGTGAGGATGACGATGATCACCAGCACGCCGTACACCAGGAGGTGCGCCGAGCTGAGCGATGCGCGCAGCGCCTCGGAGAGAAGGACCACCACCACCGCGCCGATCACCGGCCCGGCCACCGTGCCGATGCCCCCGATGATGCAGGTGAGCACCATCTGGATCGACACCTCTATCCCGAACACCCCTTGCGGCTCGATGAACCCGATGTAGAGGGCGGCGAAACCTCCCGCGAGCGCGGTGCAGGCCGCGGAGATGGCGAGCCCGGTATTCTTGGAGAGGGTGAGGGGGATCCCGAGCGAGTGCGCCGCGTCCTGGTCCTCGCGGATGGCCTGCAGGTAGTACCCGAGCTTGCTTCGCTTCACCAGGAAGTTCACGGCGATGCAGAACAGCGCCATCCCGAGGCCCATGTAGAAGTAAGGGATCTTGCTGTTCCAGTCGGTGATCACCGTCCCGCCCAGGCGCAGCGGCGGCACGTCCGCCGCCAGGATGCCCTCGGCGCCGTTGGTCAACTCCTTCCAGTTGAGGGCGGCCAGGCGGATGATCTCCGCGACCGCGATGCTGGCGAGCACGAAGTAAGGGCCCCGCAAGCGGAAGGTGATCCACCCGACCGCGACCGCGATGATCACCGCGGCGGCGATGGCCACCCAGACGCCGAACCACGGCGCGATCGCCTTGCGCTGCAGCAGGATGAACGCGCCATACGCGCCGAGCCCGTACCAGGCGGAGTGGCCCACCGAGTACTGCCCGGCGAATCCGCCGATGATGTTCCAGCTCTCCCCGAGCGCGATGGCGAGGAAGAGCAGGATGAAGATGTGCAGCGCGTAGGGGCTCTGCACCCAGAGGGGGACGAGGGCGAGCGCGACCGCGGCGACGGCCCAGGGGAGGAACGTCCTCACATGCGGCTCTTTCCGAGAAGACCCGAAGGCTTGAGCAGCAGGACGAGCAGGAAGATGACGTAGACGCAGAGGTCCTTCATGTCGGCAGCGATGTAGACCGCGGCGAGGCTCTCGCTCATCCCGATGAGGATTCCTCCCAGGGCCGCCCCGATGATGCTGCCCATCCCGCCCAGCACCACCACCACGAACGCCTTGAGGGTGAAGGCGCCGCCGACCTGCGGATAGATGTAATAGATGGGCGCGACCAGCGCCCCGGCGGCCCCCGCCAGCGCGGACCCCAGCCCGAAGGCGAGCACGCCCATGAACCGGACGTTCACGCCCATCAACTGCGCCGCATCGCGATCCTGCGCGGTGGCGCGGATGGCGTGGCCCGTATCCGTCTTTACCAGGAACCAGTAGAGCGCGGCGGTGATGACGCCCGTGATCAAAAAACAGAAGAGCAGCGGCGTGGAGAGCCGGATGACGCCCAGCGCTACGCTCGACGAGGAGTAGCTGGTGGAAAGGATCCGGTAGTCGCTGGTGAAGACCAGCATCGCCGTGTTGGACAGCACCAGTCCGATGCCGATGGTGAGCAGGATCTGGTTCTGCGGCAGCGCATCGAGGACCCGGTTGATCAGCGTCCGCTGCAGCAGCGCGCCGAGGAGGAACAGCGCCGGCATGGTCAACACCACCGAGAGGAACGGATCGATTCCCAGCAGCACGAAGAGCCAGAACGTGCAGTACATCCCCACCATCACCAGGTCGCCCTGCGCGAAGTTGATCACGCGCATGACGCCGAAGATCAGCGTCAGCCCGATGCCGGTCAGCGCGTAGACGCCGCCGATGAGGATGCCGCTGAGGGCGGATTGAAGGAACACCGCCATTCAGGGCTCCGCTCGCAGGCCGGAGATGACTGCTTCCGCCTCGTGAACGATCTGCGCGACGAGCTCGCGCGCCGGAATTTCGTGCGCGAGCGCAGCCGCCTGTCCGGCCCAGAGCGAGAGGAAGCCGGGATCGCCGAGCTTCGCAGCCGCGGCGCGGATCTCGCGGGTGAGCGCGTTCTGGATCGGGTAGGGCGCGATCGGCGCGTCCGACATCTCGCGAGTGAAGCGGTTCGAGAGGCCTCGGGCGGCGCGGCCCGAAAACGCCCGCGTGATCACGGTCGCGTCGTCGCGGGCCTGCCGCAGCGCCGCGCGATAGGGAGCGCTGGTTCCCGCTTCCGGGCAGAGGAGGAAGGCGGTCCCGAGAGACACCGCGCTGGCGCCGAGCGCCAGGGCGGCAGCGAAGCCGCGGCCGTCCATGATCCCGCCTGCGGCGATCACGGGGAGTCGCACGGCATCGACGACCTGGGGCACGAGCGCGAGGGTGCCGATCAGCGGGGGCTCCGCATCGCGATCGAAGGTGCCGCGATGGCCGCCCGCTTCCGCTCCCTGGGCGCAGACGAAGTCGACACCGGATTGCTCCAGGGCGCGCGCCTCGGCGACCGTCGTGGCGGTGCCCATCGTGGCGATCCCGGCCTTGCGGCAGGCGTCGAGCATCTCCTGGGGCGGGATCCCGAACGTGAAGCTGAACACCGGCACGCGCTCCTCGAGGATCACCGGGAACGCCTCGCGCAGCGTGACCAGGGGAGCGGGCGGAGATGGCGGCGGAAGGCCGAGTTGCGCCCTGTACCCGGCGACCGCCTCCTGGGCGGCGCGCAAGGTCCGCTCGTCTCCAGCCGCGCCGTCGTCGGCGAAAAGGTTGATCGCGAACGGGCGCGACGTCGCCGCCCGGATGGCGCGAATGTCATCGCGCAGCTTCGCCGGGGGCAGGTATGCGCCGCCGTGGGAGCCGAGCCCTCCCGCCTCGCTCACCGCGGCGCAGAGGGCAGGCGTGGAAGGACCGCCCGCCATGGGCGCGAGCACGAGCGGATGCTGAACGCCCAAGCGCCCCGTGAAAGCCGTGGGCCGCATCGCGCGGAGCCTAGCACTTCCCGCTTACGCGGGACGTGATGCTGCTTCGCGTGCCACCCGCGCCTCCTCGGCCTTCCTCTCCGAGACGTGGATCGGCTCCCAGATGCTGATCTTGTTCGTCTCCGGCATCAGGAACAGCGAGAGCACGAAACAAACGGCGGGGAGCGCGATGGGATAGATCAGCGCTGCGCCCACGCTCCCGGTCGAGAGATACGCGGAGGTCGTGATGATGGGCACGAGGCCCCCTCCCCAGCCGTTGCCGATGTGGTACGGCACCGACACCGAGGTGTAGCGGATGCGCCCGGGGAAGAATTCCGCGAGGAACGCCGCGATGGGGCCGTAGGTCATCCCCACGTAATTGACCAGGATCGCGACGATGAGAATCGCGATCGCGTAGTTGACCGCCCCGGGATTCGTGACCGTGCCGAGCACGGAGTAGAGCGGGTAGTACGTGAGTGAGGCGAGGGCCATCCCGCCGAGGATGATCGGCTTGCGCCCGATCTTGTCGGAGAGCCAGCCCCAGAAGATCAGCGTCGGTGTGGCGATGAGGAGGGCAGCGCCGACGATGTAGCTGGAGGTCAGGACGTCCAGCTTCTTCACCGTCTGCAGGAAGTAGAGCGCCCAGAACTGACCGCTGTACCAGACGCAGCCCTGCCCCAGGACGACGATGGTCGCGATGCCGACGTACTTGACATTGCTGCTGAGGAACGCCTGACGCCATGGATTGGTCGCGGTCTGCCCCCTCGCCTTGATGTCCTGGAAGATGGGCGTCTCCTGCAGCGAGAGCCGGATGTAGACGGCGATCATGACCAGCAGCAGGGAGATGATGAACGGGATCCGCCAGCCCCAGTCGTTGAATTTTTCCGTCCCGAGCGCGCTGCGGGTGCCGATGATCACCGCGAGCGAGACGACGATCCCCAGCGTGGGCGAGGTCTGGAGCCATCCGGTGTAGTAGCCGCGCTTCGCGTCCGAGATGTGCTCGGCGACGTAGGTGATGGCGCCGCCGTATTCGCCGCCGAGGCAGAGGCCCTGGATGAGGCGCAGGGCGAAGAGCAGGATCGCCGCCAGGATCCCGATCTTGGCGTATGTGGGAATCACGCCGATCAGCGCCGTGGAGAGACCCATGCCGCTCAGCGTGACGAGGAACGTGTACTTGCGGCCCACCTTGTCGCCCACCCAGCCGAACACGAAAGCCCCGAGCGGCCGGATGAGGAACCCGATGGAGAAGAGCGCCACCGTGCTGAGGAAGGCGGCCACGGGGTGGCTCTTCTCGAAGAACTTGACCGAGAGGATCGCGGCCAGGCTTCCGAAGATGTAGAAGTCGTACCACTCGATGATGTTTCCCACCGCTGCGGCGATGACGACGCGGCGGAGCTCTTTCGCTGCGATGTTGGGTGCCGGCATCCGTCCTCCGGGCGCGCCCGAAAGCGAGGCGGGTTTGCGTTGAGCGACTATGGTCTGCGGCAGGCGGAACGAACAATTACCACGGTACGCGACAGTACGAGGCGCGACGATCGTCTGTCAAGCAGCGCCACGACAGGCGCTTTCGAGCGCACGGTTTTGGAATGTTTGATTTTCGCAAATGGTTCGAGAGCCGTTTTCGGGCTCAGGCCTGTTGATCGCGTTCGTGGCGGAGCTGCTCTTCGCGGACGAGCCGGGTGACTGACCGCAGAGCGTCGGAGAACTCGGGAGTCGCTTCGTCGCGCGGACGGGGAAGCGCGACGGGCACGATTTTCTTCACCGTTCCGGGACGATAGGTCATCACCACGACGCGGTCCGCGAGCAGCAGCGACTCTTCGATGCCATGCGTCACGAACACGATGGTCTGCTTCAGCTCCGTCCAGATGCGGAGCAGCTCGTCCTGCATCGACCGGCGGGTGAGCGCGTCGAGAGCGCCGAAAGGCTCGTCCATCAGCAGCATTGGCGCGTCGAGCGCCAGCGCGCGGGCGAGGGCGACCCTCTGCCGCATGCCTCCGGAGAGGTCCTTCGGATAGCGGTCGCCGAATCCGCGCAGCGCCAGCTTGTCGAGCAGCGCGTCCGCCTTCTGGTCCGCGCCGCGGTCCCCGCGGATCTGCAGGCCGAAGGAGACGTTCTCGCGCACGGTCATCCAGGGAAAAAGGGCGTATTCTTGGAAGACCATCGCCCGCGCCGGCTCGGGCTGGAGCACCCGCTTGCCGAAGGCGAGGATCTCCCCCGAACTCGGCCGCGTGAACCCGGCGATGGCGTTCAGCAGCGTGGACTTGCCGCAGCCGGACGGTCCGAGCAGGCAGACGAACTCGCCCGCGGCGACGTCCAGATCGATGCGATCGAGCGCGACGATGCCGCCGAACTCCTTGCGCACGCCCCGGACCTGGATGGCGGCCTCAGGCATGCTCGAGCCCGCGGTGCCAGCGCAGCAGGCGATGGTTGATCCGGGCCATCACCGTGTCGATGGCGAGGCCGATCACGCCGATGGAGATCATGCCCGCGAGGATCTTGTCGCTCCAGAAGTATTCGCGCGCCTCGAGGATCCGGTACCCGAGGCCGCTGTTGACGGCGATCATCTCCGCCACGATCACCACGATGAACGCCACCCCGATGCCGACCCGCATCCCGGAGAGGATCGACGGCATCGCTCCGGGGAGGAGCACGCGCCAGAAGAGGGTCCGCGCCGGAGCGCCGAGGTTCTGCGCCGCGCGCACGTAGATGGCGTCCACCGTGCGCACGCCCGCGATGGTGTTCATCAGCACCGGGAAGAAGGCGCCCAGCGAGATGAGGAAGAAGGCGGGCGGGTTCCCCAGGCCGAACCAGAGGATGGCGAGAGGGATGAAGGCGATGGGCGGGATCGGACGAAGCAGCTGCACGATCGGGTTGAACAGCTCGTAGACGCGGTTGCGCGCGCCCATCCAAAGGCCGAGCGGAAGCGCGAGGCCCGCGCCGATGGCAAATCCGACGAAGACCCGCAAGAGCGTCGCCACCGCGTCGCGCGGCAGCTCGCCGGTGACCAGGTACTCCCACCACTTGCGCGCCACCTGGGAGGGAGGAGGGAGGATCGCCGGGCTCACGTGCGCGGCGCGGCAGACGATTTCCCAGACGGCGAGCGCGGCGGCGATCACCGCGATGGAGCGCAACGCCCTCATTTGACGCCGGCGGCGCGCTTGGCTTCCTGCAGCAGATCGAGCTTGACGAACTCCTCTGCCTTGGGCGTGCGGGACATCTTCCCGACGCCGTACTTCGTCATCAGATCGGCGGTGATCTGCACCTGCTCCGGCGTGATGTCGTACGCGAAGGCCGCGTTGCCCATCGCGTCCTTGTATTCATCGGCGGTGAGCGCCCCGCGGAACATCTTCTCCCGGACGTATTTCTCCGCCTCGTCCGGCTTGTCGATGAACTCCTTCGTCGCTTCGACGAAGCACTTCATCGTCCGCAGCGCGACGTCGCGGTTGCCGTAGAGCTTCTCGGTCATCACCAGCGCGCGCACCGGCTCGCCGATCGGCGTGTCGTACGGCTTCACCAGCTCGACGGCGTACCCCTGGCGGATGGCTTGCGAGGATTGCGGCTCGCTCTGGCTGATGGCGTCGAGCTGTCCCGACTGGAGCGCCTGGTTCAGATCGGCGTAGGCGAGGAACATGATGCGCACGTCCTTGCCGGACTGGTCGCTCCAGGTCAGGCCCGCCTTGGCCAGCTCGGCATAGAGGAGGAGCTCCTGGGCGCCGCCGCGCGCAGTTCCCACCTTCTTGCCCTTCAGATCGGCGAGCCTGGTCACTCCGCCCTCCTTGCGGGCGAGGATGCGCGCGCCGCCCTTGGCGAAACCGGCGACCACGAACACGGGGGCGCCGGAGGCCCGCCCGGCGATCGCTCCGTCGAGCGCGCTGGCGGCCAGATCGATCTCGCCGGCGAGGATGCCGGGCACGATGTCCAGGCCCTTTGCGAACATGCGCTCTTCGAGGCGGATGCCGTGCTTGGGGCAGATCTCTTTCATGTGCGAGACGGCGCCATAGTGCGCGAACTTGAGGTTGCCGAGTCGGACGACGTCCTCGGCGCGGGCAGCGACGGCCACGGTCAGAGCAAGAAGGAGGGGTCGCATGGCGGCGCAGTCTAAGACACCTCCCTCCAAACCATGCAACGGTGTTCCCCCGTCCGCAGCTTTCGAGGCGGTCGGATTGAACAATGCAAACAGAAGTGGTTTGGGTATCGCGCCATGCGAGCCACCTCTCTCGTCTCCGCCCTCTGCGCGCTGGCGCTCGGCGGGTGCAAGCAGCCGTCCACCGACCAGGCGCAGCAGCCGTCAGGCGGTTCGACCGCTGCCACGGCGCCGTCCGGTTCGGAGATCCTGATTGGAGCGACGCTCCCGCTCACCGGCTCGGAAGCGCGCATCGGGGGCTTCTACAAGGAGGGATACGATCTCGCCTTCGAGGAGGCGAACCAGAACGGCGGCGTCTCCATCGACGGGAAGAAGATGCAGGTCCGCCTGACGCTGCTCGACGACACCAGCACGCAAGCCACGGCGGCCTCGCTGGCGGATCGGCTGATCAACAGCGACAAGGTGCAGTTCCTGCTCGGCACGTACTCGAGCCACCTCGTCGAAGCGCAGAGCGTGGTCGCCGAACAGAACCACGTGCCGTACGTGAACGGCGGGGGCGGGGCGAAGGAGATCTACAAGCGCGGCTTCAAGTACCTGTTCGGCCTGCTCGCTCCGGTGCAACTGCTCTCCACCGCGCTGATGGAGTGGATCGACTCGCAACAGCAGGCGGGCAAGGTGCCGAAGCCGGCGAAGATCGCCGTGCTCTGGGAGAACACGGCGCACGGCAAGGATTTCCGCGCCGGGGTGAGCGAGTTCGTCGACAAGCGCAAGGACGGATACCAGGTCGCCGTCGACGAGTCCTTCGAGCTGAACGGCAAGGACTTCTCCGCGCTGCTCGGCAAAGTGAAGAGCGCTGGGGTCGACCTCTTCCTCGCCGACGCGCACCTGCCCGACTACATCACCATGCAGCGCCAGTACGTGACGCTGGGCCTCTGCCACAAGGTGCAGAGCTACGGCGCGCGCGGCAGCGAGAAGCAGGCGGCCGAGGCGCTCGGCGCCGAGCACGTGCGGTACATCCTCTCCGCGGTGTGGTGGAACGCCCAGCTGGGAACGGCGGGACTCACGAAGAAGTTCGTCGACACCTTCAAGACGAAGCACAAGAAGGATCCCGAGTGGTACCAGGCCATGGGGTACGAGACCGCCCGGGCCCTGTTCCTCGCCCTGGAGAAGGCCGGGACGCTCGATCGCGACAATGTGCGCGACGCTCTGGCCGCATTGGACGTGGAATCGATCGTCCCCGGCGGCAAGCTGCAGTTCAAGCAGGAGAACGGCCAGCAGGCGATCTATCCGTTCGTGGTGCAGCAGAACCAGCCCGACGGTAGCTCGCCGATCGTCTGGCCGAAGGAGTCGGCGAAGAACAGCGGCTCGCCCAACTCGGGCTGCAAGTGATGGGTCAGGTCACGGACCTGGCGGTCTCCGCGATCCTGCTCGCGGGACTGTACGCCACGATGGCGTACGGCCTCGGCTTGATCTACGGCGTGCTCAGGATCGTCAACCTGAACCACGGCGGCATGATCATGGCGGGCGCGTACGCCGGCTGGTGGCTGCACGCGCAGTTCGGGATCGACCCGTACCTCTCGCTGATCCCCGTCTCCGCGCTGGCGTTCGTCGTCGGCGTGGTGATCTATCGTCTGCTCGTCCGGCGGCTTCCCCGCGGCGCGGCCGGAGGCGTTCAGTCCCTGCTGCTGCTCTTCGGCGTCTGGCTGGTGCTTCGCAATGCCGCATATCTGCTCTTCTCCGGCAACGACCAGACCATTCGCACTTCGTACTCGACGCGAGCGGTTTCGCTCGCCGGCGCGTTTCTCTCGGTGAACCGGCTGGCGGTCTTTGCGCTCGCGCTGCTGGTCCTGCTGGCGCTTCACCTGCTGCTCACGCGCACGTATCTCGGCAAGGCGATCCGGGCCGTGGCGCAGAACCCGGACAGCTGCACGCTGGTAGGTGTGCCGGTGGAGCGGATCTACGCGCTCACCTTCGGGCTGGGAACGGCGCTCGCCGCGCTCGCCGGGCTCCTCGCCGCCACCCTGTTCTCGTTCAACCCGGACTTCGGCGCGACGGAGCTGCTCAAGTCGTTCGTGGTGGTCGTGCTCGGCGGGCTCGGAAGCGTGGCTGGAACCGCGGTCGCGGCGCTGATCCTGGCGGCCGTGGAAGTCTTCGCCATCCTGGCGCTGCCCGCGTACCTCACCGCCGCCGTCGGGTTCGTGCTGCTGGTCCTGGTGCTCGTCATCCGTCCCGGCGGTCTGTTCGGCCAGCGAGTGCTCGGATGAAACGCATCTTGCCGGCGTGGGTGCGGCCGCGGGCCTTGATTGCGGTTGCGGTTGCGGCCGCGATTCTCGCCGTCCTGCCATTCATCCACGGCAATCGGTACTGGCACAATCAGCTCACCGAGACCCTGCTGGCGATCGCGACTGCCCTCGCCTGGAACTGGTTGGGCGGATACCTGGGTCAGGTGAGCTTCGGACACGCCGCGATGTTCGGTGTCGGCGGCTTCGTCGCCGCGCGTCTCCAGATTGCGGTGGGCGTGCCGATGATCGCGGCGTGGATCGGTGCTGGGGTCATCGCCGGCCTTTATGCCCTGGTCTGGGGACACCCGACGCTCCGTCTTCGCGGTCCGTACTTCTCCATCGCCACCATCGGCGTGGGAGAAGCCACGCGCCTCATCTGCACGTATTGGGTCTGGCTGACGGGCGGCTCGTCCGGGATGTCACTGCCCGTCCAGGTGCAGCTCAAGTACCAGCTCTACTGGTACGCGCTCGCCCTGGCGCTGATCGCGCTCGCAGCCTCGTACGCGCTGAGGCGTTCGCCTCTCGGGCTTGCGCTGCTCGCGATCAAGAGCGACGTGGACGCCGCGGGCGACGTGGGCGTGTCGTCGGTCCGGCTGCAGGACCTGGTCCTCTTCCTCTCCGGGATGACGATGGGGATCTGCGGCGGGTTCTACGCCTCGTACTACAGCTTCATCGAACCCGGAGACATGTTCGGATTCGCCCGGAGCATCTCGTTCGTCCTGATGGGCGTGATCGGCGGGATCGGCACCATCGCCGGACCGGCCATCGGCGCCGTGATCTTCGTGCTGCTGCGAAATTCCCTGATCGCCACGTATCCGCAGCTCTATCTCGGGCTCTACGGCCTCCTGCTGATCTTCGTCATCCTCTTCGAGCCGCTGGGCCTCACGGGGCTGTACATGCGCGTCCTGCGCCGCGCGCGCCCGGATCTCGGCGTCACCGGCATCGCGGCTCCGGAGTCAGCGGCCCCGGCCATCGGCGTCACGCCCCCGGTGGAGCAGCGGGAGGCGAAATGACGGCCGTCCTGCGGGCGGAAGGGCTCAGCAAGCGGTTCGGCGGCCTGAAAGCGAACGACAACGTCACGCTGTCGCTGGAGAAGGGACAGATCCTCGGGCTGATCGGCCCGAACGGAGCGGGAAAGAGCACCTGCTTCGCCATGCTCGCCGGCTCCATCCCTCCGACCTCGGGGCGCGTGTTCCTCGGCGACCAGGAGATCACCGGCAAGCCTGCGTTTCGCGTCGCCCGCGCCGGGGTGGTCCGCACGCACCAGATCGTCCGCCCATTCGCGAATCTCACCGTGATGGAGAACTGCACGGTGGCGGCGGCGGAGTGCTCCGGCCGCGACGATGCCGGCTCGCGCGAACTGGCGCGCGAGATGCTGCGGTTCGTCGGCTTGGAGAAGCGGCGCAACGACTACCCCGCGGGGCTGACGCTGGCGCACCGGAAGAAGCTGGAGATGGCGCGCGCGCTCTCCTGCGCGCCGAAGGCGCTGCTGCTCGACGAGGTGATCGCCGGAGTGAATCCCGTCGAAGCGCGGGAGATGGTGGCGCTGATCCGGCGGATTCGCGACGAGAAAGGCATCTCGATCCTGATGATCGAGCACGTGATGGCCGCCGTGATGAGCGTCTGCGAGCACGTGGTGGTGCTCGACGCCGGCAAGCTGATCGCCGCCGGCGCGCCGAAGGAAGTGGTGCAGAACGCGGCGGTGATCGAGGCGTACCTGGGGAAGAAGCATGCTTGAGGTGCGCAAGATCGACGCCGGCTACGGCGACGTGCAGGTGCTCTTCTCCCTCTCGCTCGAGGTGAAGGAGAAGGAGATCGTGACGCTGCTCGGGAGCAACGGCGCGGGAAAGACCACCACCCTGCGCTGCATCTGCGGCGTCGTGCGGCCGCGGCAGGGCGAGGTCCTCTTCAAGGGACGGCCGGTGTCGAAGGAGCCCGCCGCCGAGCGCGCCGGGATGGGGATCGCGCTCGTGCCGGAAGGACGCGAGCTGTGGCCGCAGCTCACCGTGCGGGAGAACCTCGAGCTCGGCGCCTATCACGGCCGCGCCCGCGCCCGCGCCAGGGAGAACCTCGATCGCGTGCAGTCGCTTTTTCCCCGGCTGCTCGAGCGCAAGTCGCAGATGGCGGGAAGCCTCTCGGGCGGCGAGCAGCAGATGTGCGCCATCGGCCGCGCGCTCATGTCGGAGCCTTCGGTGCTCCTGCTCGACGAGCCCTCGCT
>Ga0209237_1000408_pt1 | contig 24164 bp, 12 predicted proteins | sample GraSoi013_1_40cm_2_FD_185820 | JGI IMG/M metagenome (GOLD analysis project Ga0209237, IMG submission 185820) | Grasslands soil microbial communities from the Angelo Coastal Reserve, California, USA - Sample 10_02_2013_1_40cm (SPAdes) (version 2) | ecosystem: Environmental > Terrestrial > Soil >...
GCTATGGCCGGCAGGCCGTGCGCTTCAGCTGGCGGGGCCGCGCCACCGCCCGCTGGGTGTCGATTACGCTCACGGACTACGCCGTGATGGATCGGATCAGCCGCTTCGTGCCGAGCGCGCGCCGGAGGTCATGGCCGCTCTGGGGGAGCGCTTCTACGCCCCACGCGGCGCTGCAGGCGACGTCGGGCGGCACGTGTTCACGGCCGACCCGTCGGCGGGTGCGGAGATCCTGCCCGCGTGAGGCGCTGTTATGGGGCTTGGCGGATCTGGTCGCGCAGGGACTTCAGGCCGCGAGCGAGTTGCGTCTCCACGGTCTTCTCGCAGATGCCCAGCCGGTCGGCGATCTGGGCGTAGCTCAGGCCATCGATCAGCCGCAGTTTGCACACTGCAGATCTCTTAGGGGGGAGCTCGGCGAGGGCTCGTTCCACTGTAGCAACAAGCTCTGCGGCCTCCAGGTCGGACTGGATCTCCGGCGCCGTCGCCACCTGACCGACCCGCCCGACCCGCCCCCCCCACCGGCGCGCCACAGCGGCACGCTCCAGTCGATCGCGTGCGGCGTTGCGCACGGCGAGGTAGAGGTAGTTCCGCACTGCGCCGAGGGGGACCCAGTGCGCCCGGCCGCGCCAGATCCGAAAAAAAACCTCCTGCGCGACCTCTTCCGCATCCTCCTTCGAGTGCACGTAGCGGAACGCAAACGAGTAGAGCCGCTGCCAGTACGTGCGGTACAGCGCCTCGAACGCGTCCATGTCCCCGGCGCGGATGCGATCCGCCCACGCGCGCTCGTCCGCGTCGGTACTGACGTCGTCGGAAGAGGTATCCGGTTTGTTAGCGAAGCTGGTCTTGAGCGGCATCGACGGCGACCCGGGCGCGGCCTACGACAGTAGCGTGCGCATAATTGTGACGCGCCGCAAGATCTCGGTGGTAAGGCGCGGTGTGGCATTCACTTAGAGGATTGACGGCGCGAGATCAGGCAAACTCCCGATAAGCGCCAAAAGCGGCCAACTGATCTTCTCCCAATTCAGGAGGGACTGGCAAACAAGGTTCACTTAGCCTTTCGCATATCTGATTCCACAATGCCGTGCGGGCGTACCTTTGATGCACCTTCTGAAACGAAACAGATAGCAGGAGTTCTTTCGCCTTTTGAAACTCACCTCTATCGATTAAGAGCTGCACTCGTCTTTCTATTATCCACTCATCCTGCAGTTCGTCTACCTGGCTCAACCACTGCTCACGTTCGGCTAGAGTTTCTGTTCCCAAATTGCGAAGCACTTCATCGCGCTGCACTATGATCTGTGGATGCAATTGCAACCATTTCTCCTGAATGGATCGTAAAGCCTTTGCGGCACCCTCGATATCACCGTCCAATTTGAGTAGCCTTGCCAACAAAGCATTCGCCACCCCCAGGCTACTCGTAGATAGTACGTGGATTGCCTCTTTCTTTTTTCCTGTTCCGGCCAGCCAGGTACCATAATGGAATTTCCATCGGTCTGCCGTTTGCCCATTGGTATTCTGAATGGCCCATTCAAACGCAGCATTCATGTGCTCCATACCGGAAGGAGCCCAAAGACACTGATGAATTGCAGGGGGCTCCGGTAATCGCTTTTGAGTTTTATAGGCACGCAAAAGATCTTTCCATACCTTCACTTGTTCCTCCCTCGCCCAATCGAACAGAGGAACTTCGCTGATAGGTCTGAGCTTCACATTCGGAACCTTCAAAGAATAGATATCCAAAGCGTTGCTTGAGGGGATCCAAAACTCCACGTGCCATCGGGTTTCCTTAGGTTGCAACTCCAGCTTTATGGACTGATCACCAATGGGTCCGCCCTGTATCTCGACGTACGGATCGTGTCTCGCTGTACTCAACGTCGCCCATGCGCGGTCTTTACCAACACCGTAGGTCCATAATTTCATTCCGGGCGAGCTCGCCTCATCGGCAATGTGATACAACCCTGTGCCGAATGACGGTGTAAAGGCACCAAATGCATTCGCATCCTTGGTCTTCCAAAAAAAGCCCGTCATTTCCTGTATATCCGATTCATGCTTCGGTCCTGATTGCTCCCAATCGATGGTATCAATCCTTGAAGAATGAGATAGAACCTTGCCCTTGGGAAAATGATATTCTGTGTCGGGAGCGGAGGGCAAAGCCGCATTGGACCATGACATCCAGGGATATGCTGACGTTCCGGGATTGTAAAAGACCGCACGCTGCGTCAGAAAATCATCGTCAGCACCCAGAGAGGATTCTACTGACCACTGCATGCCAAAACGCAATTCCCGTTCTCCGCAGCTTACATAAACGCGCTGTTTCGTTCGATCAATTGTGTAGAGTACTTGGTCGTTCTGCGTGGGAGAATGAGATATGGGAAAGCTTACTTCAATGCCTCCGGCCACAAAACAAAACCGGGGCAATATTCGCGTCGGTCTGATGACGTCCGGAACATACAATACTTCTTTGGCTGATCCCTTATGAATTAGCGATGTGACTTTTCCTCCAAGGTCGGGACAAATCGTTACTTTGATCTTATCATTTTCCAATGCGACAAGCCTGTATTTCTTAAGTACCGGTCGGTGAGACGTCTCCGAATAACTTATATAGGGATAGACACCATTGGGATCGAAAGCGGTGGGGACTGGACCAGCTGGTATCAACTCATGAGTTAGGACATAGTCCTGAAACTCTGTGCAAGCTACTTCCGTCATCGCGCCAGACCATCGCTTAACGCCTCCAGCATCTGTTTTCCCTTATGAACGGCCTCCGTGATTCGCTGTTGATCATAATCCCGCTTACTGTAATCACGATCTCCGATGAACGTGGCTAAGTGACTATCGAAGGCCTTCATTTGGGTCTTGATCTTGGTGTCGGATGATTTGCCCGCCAGCGCTCGTATGATCCTGATTTTTTCGTAGTCGACGATTCCTTCGCGTAATTTCTCGAACCGGATGCTGCTATTCGCACCGGGGTACACCAGAAAAGCATCTCCCGCAGGCCACAGCGTATGTCGTGCATCACGCACCGGATCCGCGGGCCAGGCGTCGTACGCCCAGCGCAGAAAGCCATCATAGCCGTGGGCCGCCGAGTACCACGCGATGTAGCGGCCTTCAATTGGTGGAGAAAACACAAACGTGTTGGGTTTCTGCGGATTGCAGCACACATAGTACGTCGTGGTGAACCCTCTGGCCGAGCGTTCTCGTGTCTCTTGCAGGCTTGGCTCGCTGGTGATGATGGGAGAATAGTCATCCAACAGATGATCCAGCTCCGGATGCCAGTCGCCGGCGTAGGTGATTTTCCACTTGCTCGAGTGATCCTTGATCACCCTGGCGGCGGCCATCGTAAAGTTCAAGGGATTTTCGTTGATCCCAAGATAGGTTCTGTCAAACCACCCCTTCCGTTCCAAGTGACTCTTGAGATCATCGAGAAAGACAGTCCACACCGATTTGAATTCGGCGGATTCCGGCGACCATTCCTCGAACACATAGTTTCCGGATTTGGCATCGAGATAGCGGAACCTGTGCCCCCAGGGAACCGGAGTATAGATGGTGATGGCTTTATTGACGCCGGCCTCAATGGCTAATTGCACGTATTGATCGAAGATGTTGTAATCGAATTTCCATGTCCCATCGGCACGCTTGGTCCAGTCGATCATCGTCCCTTCGATCATGTACGAATTGTCGGACCAGGGCGAATGCACCGCGTACGTGGTGATGTACTTGCCACCGGCATCGGCGTACAAGCGGAGGTGTTTCTTCAACAGCGCTTTATGTTCAGCGGACCAAGGCTCGAGGTGATAGTACCACGCGACCACCCAGGGGTTTTGCCACAGGTCCAGGCGGAACTTCCAGTCCCGAGGGCTCGGCAACACCTGGTTCTGCACTCTCACCTTCACCTGGAGCGGGGCGCGATTGTTCTCGGAGGCGACGTCGATGGTCCCCTGGTAGACGCCGGGTTCCGTGCCGGGAGGGATGTCCAGCGAGAGCCAGATTGGCCGGACGGTTCGTCCGGGCAGGTCGAACCGCTCGAACGGCTCGAGGCGGTCCGGCATGAGGTAGGTCTGGTTCGTATCGGTCGCCCCGCAGCTGACTTCGCTGGCACCGTACGGGTAGTTGGACAGCACGTAGCGAACCAGATCGACCTGAAGATTGCGCTTGCCGAGGACGCGGCCCGTGGCGGCGACGAGATCATGCGTGGCCAGCCGAATCTGGCGCAGCGTGTCCGGGGACCAGATCAGGAGCAGGGCATTGAGCCGCTCACCGCGCCAGCCGGTGGCGTCCCACAGTTGTGTTTCCTGTGGCAGGTCCGGGACGTCGGTCCGCATGTACGACTGATCGGTCGACGCGAACGACACATGCAGGCCCGTCGTTTGCAGCGTCCACCGCAGCGGATCGGCCGGAGCATCGAGCGCGTACTCGGGCTGGAAGTGTTGCTGCGGCACGGGGGTTTGCGAGCGATCCACGCGGGCGCGTGGCAACTGCCCGACCGCTGTGCCTGCACACAGACTGTACAGGCACAGGGGTAAGAGAATGCGGTGCATCACCAGCCAGGGTTCTGGACGAGCGTTCCGTGCGATAGCTGAATCTGCTGCAACGGTATGGGATCGAGATAGTGCTTCTCGAGGAAGTGGCGTGAGACGGCAGGCTCCCCGACGATAAAGCCATTCGCGTCGACAAAGATATCCGAGTTTATGACCAAGGTAGGATTCCGCTGTTGGTACTCGGTGCCGACAAACTTGACTCCTCGGATGGCCAGCGGCATGACGGTTTCTGCCGTCTTCCAGCGCCTCAGGTCGTCCCGCCTGAATCCCTCGAAGGCCAGTTCGACGGTCCGTTCTCTCCTGATTTCCGTCTGCATGTCCAGGGCGTTAGCAGTGACGAACGCATTCGTCAGCGCCGGCATCCCGGCCCGAGCGCGGAGCAAATTGATCGTGCTGCCTAAGTCCCCGTCGGAGATTTGGCCGTCCCGCTCGTACAGTGCCTCGGCCAGGATCAACAGCACCTCGCCGTAACGGAATTCCTTGAAGTCATACTGACCCCTGAACTGCGTCGCGTCCACCGTTTCGTCCAGGAACTTGCGCAGCATATAGCCGGTGCGGGTCGCGCTGCTTCCCGAGAAGCCCGGATAGACCGGCTGGAAGCCATTCTCCTGAAAGACGTCACTCCCGGGGACGACGAACGTCATCGCCATTCTGGGGTCCCGGTTCTGGAATTCAACCGTCATTAGTGAATCGTACCCCTGGAAGAGCGGTGAGCTGGTGATCGGCAAGCCGTCCGTGGCCAGGTACATGTCAGCGAGCGTCTTCGTGGGAATCATGAAATTGAACCACAGCTCTCTGGTCCAATTGTGCGTGGCGCGGCCGGCCCAATAGCGAAAGGCCAAGATCACTTCCGGACTGTCGTCACCCTGCAGGATGAACAGGTATTTGTAGCTCTGCGCACCCTGCCCGGTATAGAGGGCGTATGCACCGGAGGCAACGAGTTGCTGGGCGGCACTGATCGCGGCGTTGAGGTACGGCGCGGGATCCCCGCCGCCGTGATACTTGAGCCAGGTTCCCTGGTATAACGCGGCCCGGGCCTTGAGGGCCAGGGCCGCACCCTGCGTGACCCGACCCAGCTCCGAGCCGTCGAGTTGACTCTGCTTCGGCAGTTTCGGGACCGCACTGTCCAGATCGGCGATGAGGAAATCAATGGTCTCCTGTTGCGTCGATCTGGCGGTGTACACCTCGCTCGAGGTGACATCGAGCACCTTGGAGATCAGCGGCACGCCGCCGAAGCTCTTGGCCAGGTTCCAGTAATGATACGCCCGGAAGAACAACGCCTCGCCGACCCAGCGATCGATCGCCGCCCCCAAACCGGATTCGCTGGCCTTCTGGAGCAGATAGTTCGTCGCCCGGATGTTGAAATAGTTGGTGTCCCACACGACGGAATTCGCCTCGGCTAAATAGGAGCCATTGCTGACCGCGCGGAGCTGGGTGCTCACGGCGTCGCCGTAGGCGATATCGGAATTGAGTTCCGTGTAGTTATGGGCGCCTTGTAAGTAGTAATAGAAATCGTTGGCGGCCAACCGAAATTGGTCCGGGCTCTTCCAGAACGAGGCGTCCGAGATCTGGTCTTTCGGGCCAAGATCGAGCCCCTTACACGCAACCGTAAGCACCAGGAAGACGCCGATGTAGGTGCGGTGTTTCGTGTTCATGATGCGCACGCCTCGCGTCAATTAGAAGGTGATGTCCATGCCAAACGAGTACTGCCTCTGGAATGGATAGTTGAATCCATGCGAGGCGGATTCAGGATCCCAGCCACCTCTTACGTTGTGCTTTTCCCACAGGTCGAAGCCGGTGAAGTACATTCGCGCTCGGGTCATTCGCGCTCGCCTGACGAGCGCTTCCGGGAGCGTGTACCCGATGACCAGCTTTTTCAGTCTGAGGTAGGCCGCATCGACCACTTGCAGGGTCGATGCCTGCCAATTCCAGAACCTGATATTGCCGTGCGTCAGGCGCGGATATGGGGCGTCGGATCGATCTTCGTTCCACGTCTGATTGTAGTAGAACAGCGGCGGCTGTCTCCACCAATCGCTCCAGGGCATGCGGTAATCGCCGTCCCGCAGCAGCATCCGCTTTCCAACCCCGTGCGCGAAGATACCGAGATCGAAACTCTTCCACTCGAGCTCGAGGTTGATGCCGTAGATATACCGGGGTGAGCTATTCCCCAGATTGATGACATCACCGTCTTGGCCGGGGTTGTCACCGTACAGGCTGATCTTTCCGTCCCCGTTCAGGTCTTTGTACTTCGCGTCGCCGATGCCGATATCGCTCGGCACGCCGCCGAGCGTCTTGTAGGCATCCAGCTCAGCCTGGGTACGGATCAGCCCGTCGAAGACGTAGCCGAAGTAGGTATTGATGGGATAGCCTTGACGGACGTAGTTCAGGCCCAAGAGATAGGTGTCCTGTCCACCATAGTTCACCACCTTGTTCTTGGCGTCGCTGAGGCTCACGCTTGTCCTATATCGCAGTCCGCCGACCTCGCCCTTCCATCCCAGGGTCGCTTCAAAGCCCCAGGTCTTGAGATTCCCCGAGTTCGAGTAGGGAGCCTGTGCACCCAACAAGCTGGGATAGGTGACCGGAATAAGCATGTCGCTGTTGCGCTTGATGAAATAGTCGAACGTAACGTCGAGCTTGGAAGAGAAGAGCGTGGCGTCCAACCCCACGTTACTGGTGGCGACTGTCTCCCACGTCCTGTTTTTCGTAACCATTCCCGACAGGAATGCCGAGCGATCTTGTCCACCTTGTCCGAAGGAGATGGGATAATCATGCGGCCACGGTCGGCCGATGCCGATCAGCTGCACGTAGTCATACAGTCCGACGCCTTGTTGATTCCCCGTTCTTCCGTAGGAGAGCCGCAGTTTCAGGTCATCAGAAGGCCCCAGGTGGCGACGTATGAACGGCTCGTTGGAGAAGCGCCAGCCCAGCGATACGCCCGGAAAGAAACCCCATCGCTTATCGGGTGCGAAGCGTGAGCTTCCATCATATCGGAGGTTGGCTTCCAGCAGGTATTTATGGTCGAGCACGTAGCTCAGCCGGGAGAAGCCCGAGCGGATCGCCCACTGCTCACCGCCCCCGTCATTCGACATGTTGGCGGACGATCCGAGCCTCAGCGCCCACACTTCCTGGTTGGTGAAGTAGTTTACCCGTCCTGCACTGAACCACGACGAGTCGTTGTCTTCGTGCGAGACGCCGGCCATGAGTTCGAGGTCGTGGCGTTCGCCAAACACTCGGTGGAATTGCAGGTAGCCGAAGTAGCTTCTGTGAACATTCTCCGAGTGAAAATCGTATGCCCAATTCTGGTCCGGGTTCGCGATGGAGTAGTACTGGACATGGCTGTCATCCCACGTATACAGGGGGTAGCCTTTGGCGATGTCGGTGTTGTCGTCCGAACGGTAGCTGATACCGGACTGGAGATTCAGCTTCAGCCCCTCCACGACATCGAACGTCACCTTGAAGTTGGTATTGACGCTCCGAGTGCCATAGGATGCAGGTGCGGCTTCTCTGGCTTGGGCCACAGCGTTGCCCCATCCACCCTGAGCGAAATAGTTGTGACCACTCCTCGTGTAGACAGGATGATTGGGCATCCCAAAGATGGTTTCGATGATCGTCCAGGACGTGTTGTCCCAGGCGGCGCTCAGGCCGCCGAGATCCCTCCGGTCCCGGTTTTCCAAAGCGAGCTTCGATTCCAATCGTATCCGCTTGGAAAAATCGTAATCGTAGTTCAGCCTGAGGTTGTAGCGCTTGGCGCCGTCGTTCGCATATCGAATGACGCCACCTTGGTCGGCGTACGTGCCCGACAAGTAGTAGCTCGAATTCGGGCCTCCGCCGGAGACCGTGAGGGTTTGCTGGTGCTCGAATCCATTTTGCAGGACGGCACTTCGCCAGTCGGTCGAGGTGAAGAACAACATCCACCCGGAGCTGCCGTAGAGAGGATGGGGAATGGGATTCGGATCACCGACGCGTACCCGTTGGAGCAGGTCGGGCGTGTACATCGGCGCGGCCCCGGCATGGATATTCGCCTCATTGTCCATGATCGCCATCTGATAATGGTTGGGCGTATCCATCATGCCTTCGAGCTTGCTGATGCCCACGTTGCTCGAGTAGGTGAACTTCGGCGCGAAGCGCGTGCCTTTCTTCGTAGTGACGAGAACTACCCCGTTGGCGGCACGTGCGCCGTAAATCGAAGCAGACGCATCCTTCAGCACCGAGATGGCTTCGATATCGACGGGATTCAACAAGTCGAGGTTGCCTGGGATGCCGTCGATCAACACCAGGGGAGTGTTGCCGCCGGCTCCCTCGGCGTCTGCGTTCTTGTTGTTGGTGGACGAAAGGCCCCGCACGTTGAGATTGAATCCCTCTACGCCTGGTTGTCCTGACAGACGTTGCACGAGGACGCCGGGAATGGCTCCCTGAATCGCCGCCAGCGTATTGGTGACCGGGGTAGACTCGAGGATTTTTGGGTCAACGGTCGAGATGGCTCCGGTGAGATTTTCTTTGGTCTTTTCCCCATAGCCCACGGCGACGACCGCCTCCAGCTCGATCGCGTGTGCCTTGAGCTGAAAATCGAGCGCCGTCTCTTGGTTTTCCTCGACGACCACGCTCGTATCGACGGGTGCGTAGCCGAGCATCCGGGCCCGCACGCGATGCGTCCCCACCGGCACGGCGCTGATGCTATAGCGTCCCGTGGCATCGGTCTCGGCGGAGAGGCGCGTCCCGACGACGACCACCGTGGCGCGCTCCAGGGGCGCTCCGGCTTCCGCTGCAGTCACCGTCCCCGCGATCGAGCCCAGCTGCAGCGCGGGGCCGGCCGGCCGCTTCACGAGCGTGGCCCGGCCGTCCGGCGTGAACACGATGTCGACGCCCGCGTCGAGCAGCACATCCGTCAGCGCCGCGGCTACGGTGATGCGATCCGCCCGCAGGCTCACGGGCATGGCGATCGGCAGGTCGTCGTCGGCATAGACCAGATCGAGTCCCGCCTGCCGGGAGATCTCCGCTAGCGCCTCCTTGAGCGTGGCGCCGTCGAACGCGAGCGAGAGCGGCTGCCGTAACACCGCCGATCGCTTCAGATCGAGCGGTACGGGCTTGGCCCGCTCGGCCATTGCGAGCAGGAAGCGGGGGCCCCGGCTTTCGCTCGGGTCGCTCATTTGTCCAGCCGCGCCGTGCGGCACCGCCGCCAGCGCGAGTGCGAGCACGAGAGGGGATATCGTAACGTTGTTCATGAGTCTTACTCCCGAAAGCAAGATAGGCATGACGGTTACCTACCGTTCCGAAGCACGAACCCCGACCCGCCGGCGCGCTCGACACCGAGGCCGAGGGTCAACGCAATCCGTTTCAGGACCAGGTCGATCGGCTCAGTCGTGAACGTCGCCGTGACCCGACGCATGGCGAGCGCGCTATCGGCCAGACGGATCTCGACGTTGTACCAGCGCTCGAGCGTGAGCACCACATCGGCGAGCGGCGTGCCGTCGAACGCCAGCACTCCCCTGGTCCAGGCGAGGTAGCGCCCGACGTCGACGCCCCGTCGGAACGTGGCGACCCCGCTCGGTTCGAGCCGTCCAAGGTCCCGGGCCAACAGCACCAGCGCGGGCCGGGTGTCCGGTCGAGCACCACGCGCGCGGGAAGCCGCGCCGCTATCGGCCCGCCACAGCGCCACGCGCCCTTCGGCCACGACCACTTCGGTTGCGACCTGATCGGGATACGCCCTGACCACAAAGGCCGTCCCCAGATCCTCGGTTACGCTCCGGGCGGTGTGGACGCGGAGCGGACGACGCGAGTCGGGCGCGACCAGGAAGTACGCCTCGCCGTCGAGATACAGGTCGCGGTGCGCTCTGCCGTAGTCGGCCGTGTAGCGCACGCGACTCTTGGGCGCGAGGGTGACCTGCGTGCCGTCTCGCAGGCGGATGACCGCGCGGTGCGCGGCGGCTGTGGTGTACTCACTCCACTGCTGCGGCCGCCGCAGCACGGCCCCCCCTCCGATCAGCGCGATGACGGCCGCAGCGGCGGCAAGCGCCGCCACGAGCGGCCGCCGTGACACGCGCGGCTTCGGGGCGACCTCGAGCGGCCCCGGCGACACGGGCGGCTCCGGGGCGACCTCGAGCGCTTCGACTGCCCTCGCCCAAGCCGCATCGGCACTGCTCTCCGGTGCTCGCTCGGCTGCGACGCGCTTGATGAGCCGCAGATCCTCCAGCAGAAGGGCGTGCTCGGGGTCATCCGCGAGCCACCCCCGCACAGCCTCCGCGTCTACGGCCGACGCCTCGCCGGCCAGGTAGCGGTCCAGCAGGAGATAGAGACGCTCGTCCTCGATGTGCACGCTTTAATAACGGGGCAACCGCATCCCAACCCCCAAAACCGGATTGGGGGGGCCGGGGTGCGGCTGCCCCGTTATTGGAGGATGGTTATTCGAACCCGACCCGCGGCAGGGTCCGGAACAGCCCCCAAGCCGCCGCGCCCGCGGCCACAAGGCACACGATCCCGGGCAGCGGCTTCCCGTACAACGCGTATCCCGTGCCGAACAGCGCCGCGTAGATGACGACGCAGCCCAGGAACCAGCACAGGAAGGCGGCGGTCACGCTTTCCCCCGGTTTCGCCGGCTGAGTGGTCACCGCGCGGCTCCAGCCTGGACCCATGGGCCGAATCCGGTCATAAAACGTCTGGAGGGTGGCGCGGTCGGTAGGCGGCGTCGCGAACGTCACGGCCAGCCACCCGACGGTGGTGATGGCGATGCCGATCACGAGCCGGAGCGTCGGGGCGAGCGCCGGGAGCCCGAGCGCCGTGTGCACGAACTGGAAGTACACGGCGATTACGAAGGAAATCGCCATACCGGCGATCTCGCTCCACGCGTTGACCCGCCACCAGAACCAGCGCAGCAGGAAGATCAGCCCGGTCCCGGCGCCGATCTGGAGCAGGATCTGGAACGCCTGGTAGGAGTTTTGGAGCCAGAGGGACAGGGCCGAAGCGAGCGCGATCAGCCCCACCGTGACGGTGCGCCCCACCAGCACGTAGTGGCGTTCGTCCTTGTGGGGCGCCACAAACCGGCGGTAGCAGTCCTCGACCGCGTAGGAAGCACCCCAGTTGAGGTGGGTGCTGATGGTGGACATGTATGCCGCCGCGAGCGAGGCGATCATCAGGCCGAAGAGCCCGTGCGGGAGATACACGAGCATCGCGGAGTAGGCCAGATCGTTCCGCACGATCGCCCGGTCGATGTGGGGGAAGCGCGCGGCGATGGAGGCGAGGTCGGGATAGACGATAAGCGACGCGAGCGCCACGATGATCCACGGCCAGGGCCGCACGGCGTAGTGGAGGACGTTGAACAGCAGGGTCGTGCGCATGGCGTCGCGCTCAGTGGGCGCGGCGAGCATGCGCTGCGCCACGTAGCCCCCGCCTCCCGGCTCGGAGCCGGGATACCACGTGCTCCACCACTGCACCGCGAGCGGCACGACCAGGACCGCAGCCGCCGTGCTCCAGTCCGAGAAGTCGGGCAAGAGCGACAGCCGCCCGGCCACCGCGGGGTGGGCGAACAGCCCCGACAGGCCGCCGACTTGGGGGAGCCCGAGCGCCACGACGGCGGCCATCACGGCCCCGACCATCGCGATCAGGAACTGGACGAAATCGGTCAAGACGACTCCCGACAGCCCGGAGCTCGCGGCGTAGAGCACGGTGACGGCCCCGCCGACGAGCACCGCCGTCTGGCGATCCCAGCCGAGCATCACGCCGGCGATCTTGGTCGCGGAGAGATTGACCGAGGCCATGATCATCACGTTGAAGAACACGCCGAGGTAGATCGCCCGGAAACCTCGGAGGAAGGCCGCGGGGCGTCCGGAGTAGCGCAGCTCGTAGAACGCGATGTCGGTGAGGGCCGCGGAGCGCCGCCAGAGCTTGGCGTAGAAGAACACCGTGCACATCCCCGTGACCGCGAAGGCCCACCAGACCCAGTTCTGGCTCACGCCGCCGGTGCGCACGAGGTCGGTGATGAGATTCGGCGTATCCGTCGAGAACGTCGTGGCCACGAGCGACACCCCCAGGAGCCACCACGGCAGCCGGCGCCCGGAGAGGAAGAACTCATGGCGGCCCTGACCGGCGCGGCGCGTCACCGCTAGGCCGATGGCCACGCAGACGGCGCCGTACAGCGCAAGCACGATCCAATCGACGGTGTCCAGTTTCATGGCCCCTTTGATGCGCTCTGCGAAGCGTGGCGTCAAGCCCCAGCAACAGATCCTTCGCGTCAAAGCGCAAGCAGTTCCTTCGCGTCGCGCGCGTTCCGCGCACTCGCTCAGGATGACAGCGCCGGGCGGCTACGGCAGAAGGGGTAGAATGACGAGGAAGGAGAGTATCGTTTCCATTCGCAGAGCGAGTGAGCCGGTCATCCTGAGCGCCGCAGGCGCGAAGGATCTGCTGCTTGAGTACCGCTCACCCCCAGAGCCGCTCCGGGTACTCGCCCGCGGCCACCAGCTGTCGCAACGTCCCCTCGACGTGCGGGCGGTCCTCCGGGTACGTCACACCGAGCCAGCGGCCGTGGGTGCCCAACAGCCGCACTCGCGCGTCGCCCCGGCCGACCGCGTGCCCGATCCCGTGCGAGATTAGGAACTCGCTCTGCCCGGCGCTTGCTTGGCCCAGGAATTCCGCGAACCCACGCCGCAGCAGGGCGAACACCACCGGCGTGAAGGCCCACAGGTTCATCGAGACGAGGGCGTCAGCCGCGAGCCGCAATGGCCGGCCGCGCGGATCGGTTCCGGCATAGCCGCCATCTCCCAGGCGCCGGATGTCCACGACCTCCTCCACGGATTCGAGCCACCCATCCCCGTCGGCATGGCAGACCGCGCGGTTCACGCCGCCGGCAGCGCTGAGCGTGTCGCGTAGCGGGTACGCGATGTTGGCGAACGTCCCGGGGGAGTCACCTGCGTGCCCGCCTGCGAGGAACTCCGCCGCCCGCGTCAAGGCGTCGCGGCCGTAGAAGTCGTCCGCATTGCACACCGCGAAGGGGCCCTCGACCGCGTCCCGGGCGGCGAGCACGGCGTGAGCCGTCCCCCACGGCTTCACTCGCCCCTCCGGCACACGGCGGCCGCCCGGCAGGTCGTCGAGCCGCTGCTCGACGTAGTGGACGGGCACCGCTCCTCCGATCACGCGTGCGACGTGGGCTCGCACGCCCGCGCCCAGGTCCTCGCGAATGACCAGCACGGCGCGCGTGAAGCCGGCGCACGTCGCGTCGTAGATCGCGTAGTCGAGCAGCGTCTCGCCCGACGGACCCACGGGGGCGAGCTGCTTCGGCCCGCCGAACCGAGTGCCGAGGCCAGCGGCCATGACAACCAGCGTGAGCGCCATCGGTGCCCCCTTGATGCAGTCGCGGAGGCGTGGCGTCAAGCCCGGAAGTAGTGCCGCCCGCACCCAGATCCTTCGCTCGCGCGCGTCCCGCGCGCTCGCTCAGGATGACAGCGTGGGCGGCTGCGTAGAAGAGGGAGAATGAGGAGGAGAAGGAGAGTGTCGACTCTTCCTTTCCCTTTCGCTAAACGAGCGAGCCTGTCATCCTGAGCGCCGCAGGCGCGAAGGATCTGCTTGTTGCGCGCCGCAGGCGCGAAGGATCTGCTTGTTACGCGCCGTGGCCGCCGAGCGGTAAGTTTGGGTGTCCACAGGAGGGGCAATGAGACAGACGAGTCAACGCGAACAGGCGGAGTCGTTCGGCCGGCTCCATCGCGAGCCCGGCATCCTCGTGCTCCCCAACGCGTGGGACGTGATCACCGCCCGGGTGATCGAGAGCGCGGGATTCGCGGCCATCGCCACGTCCAGCGCCGGGGTCGCCTGGGCGCTCGGCTACGCCGACGGCGAGCGCATCAGTCGCGGCGAGATGCTCGCGGTGGTCCGCCGCATCGCGTCCAGCGTGCGCGTTCCGGTGACCGCGGACATGGAAGCGGGTTACGGACCGACGCCCGAAGCCGTGGCCGAGACTGCGCGCGGCGTCATCGCGGCGGGCGCCGTGGGGCTGAACCTCGAGGACGGGACCAACGACGGTCGCTTGGTGGACGTCGCCCTGCACCAGGACCGGATCCGCGCGACGCGTGAGGCCGGGGCGGCGGCCGGCGTCCACCTCGTCATCAACGCGCGGACCGACGCGTTCGAAGTCAAGGAATGGTCGCCCACGGAACGGTTGACCGCGGCCGTGCGGCGCGCCAACGCCTACCGGGCCGCCGGAGCCGACTGCCTGTTCGTACCGCACGTGAGCGACGCAGCCACGATCGGACAGCTCGCGCGCGAGATCGAGGGGCCGCTCAACATCCTTGCCGGCCCTCCCGCCCCGGCTATTCCCGAGCTCGAGCGCCTCGGTGTGAAACGTGCGAGCCTCGGTCCCCGAGTGGTCCAGGCCGCGCTGGGACTCGTGCGCCGGGCGGCGACGGAGCTGCGCGAGCGCGGCACCTACGAGACGATGGCCGACCTGTTGATCCCGTTCACCGAGCTGCAGCGTTTGGTCGGGCCCACCCCTTGACGGGTTCGAACGGGCGGGTATATTTATGCCGATCAGTGAATATTAATGCTTTCGGGTTAATACTTTCGGGTGGTTCCGACATGTCGCACAACTGTACGCTGAAGGCCGTCGCAATTCTGAATCCGGCGACTCCCACCGATGGGAGCGGGCGGCGGGCGTAAGCGCGTAGACGACTCAAGGCAAACCCCCCCGGCCCGCTCTCAATCGAGCGGGCCTTTTTGTTGACCGGGTGTGAAGAGGAGACACGATGCCCGCAGCTGACCGATCACGCTGGGCCAGCAGCCGCGCGCGGGAGCTCGACCCCTGGCGGGAGCACGACGCCTGCGGCGTCGGGTTCGTGGCGCGCGCGTCCGGACACCGCTCCGCCGATATCGCGCGCCTCGCGCTGCAAGCGTTGGCCCGCGTGGCCCACCGCGGCGCCGCGGCCACCGACCGCTCGGGCGACGGGGCGGGCCTGCTCACCCAGATCCCTGCCCCGCTGTTCTACCGTGAGGCCGCGAGCCGCGGCATCGCGCTCGCCCCTGGTCAGCCGTTCGCCGTCGGCGCTTTCTTCCTGCCACGCGAGCGCGACGCACTCGGCTGCGCCACAGCCATCATCGAGGAGGTGCTCTGCCGCGAGGGGCTCCCGGTCCTCGGGTGGCGTGACGTGCCGGTGGACCTCGACGTCCTGGGCGCGGGTGCCCGCTCCTCGTGTCCCACCATCCGGCAGGCAATCCTCGCCCCGCCGGCCGGTGGACGCCAAGACGACACGGCGTGGGAACGCTCCCTCTATCTCGCGCGCCGGACGATCGAGCGCCGCATCGCCGACGCGGGGGGGGGGCCCGGCCTCGAGCCGTTCTTCGTGTGCTCCCTCTCGTGCCGCACGCTCGTGTACAAAGCGCTGCTCACCGGCACGCAGCTCGCCGGCTTCTTTCCCGACCTCGCCTCCTCGGACTACGAGACAGCGATCGCGATCTTTCACCAGCGCTACTCGACGAACACGACGTCGAGTTGGCCGCTCGCCCAGCCGTTCCGTATGCTCGCCCACAACGGCGAGATCAATACGCTGTGGGGGAACCGAAACGCGATGCTGGCCCGCGAGCCGGCGCTCGCCGGGCCTCCCTGGGGCGAGGCGGTGGACCGACTCAAACCCGTCATCTGGTCGGAGGGAAGCGACTCGGCCAGTCTGGACAACGCACTCGAGCTGCTGGTACGTTCGGGGCGCGACCCGGTGCATGCCCTCATGATGCTCGTCCCCGAGGCCCACGAGGGCGCCGTGGAGATGGAGCCCGCCCTGCGGGGCTTCTACGAGTTCCACGAATGCCTGGCGGAGCCGTGGGACGGGCCGGCCGCGCTGGCGTTCTCGGACGGCGTGTGCGTGGGCTCGGCACTCGACCGCAACGGGCTGCGGCCGTGCCGCTACAAGATCACCCGCGACGGACTCGTGGTGGCGGGCTCGGAGTCGGGGCTCGTCGACCTGAACGCGGCCGAAGTGGTGGAGAGCGGCCGACTCGGCCCGGGCGAGCTGCTCGTAGTGGATACGCGCCGCAAGGCCATCCTGCGGAACGCGGAGGCGAAGCGTGAGGTGGCCCGGCGCCGCCCCTACAGCCGATGGGCTGCGCGGGGTATCCGCCTGCTGCGGCCAACCGCCACCGTGCCCGACGCGCCGCCGACGCCTGAACCCGAGCGGATCGCCCGGCAGCTGGCCTTCGGCTGGAGCTTCGAGGACCTGCGCTACGTGCTCGAGCCGATGGGGAGCGCGGGGCAGGACGCCGTGTGGAGCATGGGGGACGATACGCCGATCCCGCCGCTCGCGCGCGTCCCACCCGGCCTGTACGTGTACCTGCGCCAGCGCTTCGCGCAGGTCACGAACCCGGCGATCGACCCGCTGCGCGAGACGCTGGTGATGTCGTTGCGGATGCACATCGGGCGCCGGGGCTCGCTGCTCGCGGACCGGCCGGCCGGGCTCCGGCTCGTGCGGAACGAGCATCCCGTCCTCCTCGCGGAGGAGATCGCGGCGTTGCGCACCGGTGCAGGGGCCCAGGTCGTCACTCTCGAAGCGACCTGGAGCGCTTCGGGCGGGGGGGGCGGGGGGGGCGGGGGCCCCGAGGGGTTGCGCAGCGCGCTCGATGGGCTGTGTCGCTCGGCCGGCCACGCCGTGCGGCAGGGCGCGCGGATCGTGATTCTCAGCGACCGGGGGGCTGACCGCGAGCGCGCCCCGCTCCCGATGCTCTTGGCCGTCGGCGCGGTGCACCAGCACCTGCTCGAGAACGGCCTCCGGACCCGGCTCGGCCTCATCGCCGAAGCGGGAGACGCCTGGGACGTGCACCACTTCGCGGCGCTGATCGGCTACGGCGCGGAAGCGGTGCACCCGTGGCTCGCGCTCGAGTCCGTGCAAGCGCACGTCGCGGAGGACGACGCACGCGTCCGGTTCCGCGCCGCGGCCGAGGCCGGCCTCCTCAAGATCCTTTCGAAGATGGGTATCTCGACGCTCTCGTCGTACTGCGGCGCCCAGATCTTCGAGGCACTGGGGCTCGGTGCCGAGGTCATCGACCGCTGCTTCACGGGCACCGTCTCGACGATCGGCGGGATCGGGTTCGCCGAGATCGCCGAGGACGTCCTGGCGCGCCACCGCGCCGCATATCCGGACGTCGCGGCGGCGGAGCCGGTGTTGCCCGACCACGGGCGGGTGCGGTACCGCCGCGACGGCGAGGATCACGGCTGGTCGCCACCGCTGGTGCGGGCGATGCAGTCCGCGGTGGCCGCGGACACGCCGCAGGCGTACGATGCCTTTCGCGCGCGTGTCGCGGCCCGTCTGCCCGCCAGCCCGCGCGACCTGCTCGCGCTCCGCGCCGTGACCCCGATCCCGCTCGACGAGGTCGAGCCCGCAGAGGCGATCCGGCGCCGCTTCGTCTCGACGGCAATGTCCCTCGGCGCGCTGTCCCCCGAGGCGCACCGCACGCTCGCCATCGGCATGAACCGGATGGGCGCCCGCTCGAACTCGGGCGAGGGCGGCGAAGACCCCGATACGTACGCCCCGCTCGAGAACGGCGACCGCGCGGATAACCGCATCAAGCAGGTCGCGTCGGGGCGGTTCGGCGTCACGACGTACTATCTGATGCGCGCGGACGAGCTCGAGATCAAGATCGCGCAGGGCTCGAAGCCCGGCGAAGGCGGCCAGCTCCCCGCCCACAAGGTCACGGCCCTGATCGCCCGGCTGCGCCACTCTGTACCGGGCGTGCCGCTGATCTCGCCGCCGCCGCACCACGACATCTATTCGATCGAGGACCTGGCGCAGCTGATCCACGATCTGAAGCAGGTCAACCCCCGCGCGCGCGTCGGCGTGAAGCTGGTGGCGGAGGCGGGCGTGGGGCGGGTCGCCGCGGGGGTCGCGAAAGCATACGCCGACTACGTGCTCGTCTCCGGCCACAACGGGGGGACGGGGGCGTCGCCGCTGTCGTCGATCAAGCACGCGGGGTCCCCGTGGGAGCTGGGGCTCGCGGAAACCCAGGCGATCCTCATCGAGAACGGCCTGCGCCATCGCATCGAGGTGCGCGTGGACGGCGGCCTGCGGACGGGGCGCGACGTCGTCATCGCCGCGCTGCTCGGTGCCGAGAGCTACGGGTTCGGCACCGCCGCGCTCGTCGCGATCGGGTGCGACATGGCCCGGCAGTGCCACCTCAACTCCTGCCCCACCGGTATCGCGACGCAGAAGCCCGAGCTCCGGGCGAAGTTCCGCGGCCGGCCGGAGCAGGTGGTCGCGTACTTCACGTGGATCGCGGAAGACGTCCGCCGCCTGCTCGCCGGGCTGGGCTGCCGCTCCCTGGACGACGCCATCGGCCGGGTGGAGCTGCTGGAGCGCGTGGATCATCCCGAGGTCCCGCGCGCGCAGATGCTCGACCTGTCGCTGCTCCTGACCGACCCGCTCGCGGGACGCGAGGAGCCGCGGCGCCGCACCGTGCTGCGTAACGACCGCCCGGGGGTCGAGTCCCTGGACGACGAAATCCTGCGCACGCTCGAGCCGCGGCTCGACGGCGGACGCTCGTTCGCCGGCGTCTACGACGTCGGCAACCACCACCTCACGGTGGGTGCACGCATCGCCGGGCGGATTGCCGAGCGGCGCGGCAACGTCGGCCTGCCGCCGGGATCGATCCGACTCCGGTTCCGGGGGAGCGCGGGGCAGAGCTTCGGGGCCTTCGCCCTTCCAGGCATGCACCTCGAGCTCGAGGGCGAAGCGAACGACTACGTCGGCAAGGGGCTCACGGGCGGCGAGATCGTGATCCGGCCGTTCCGCGAGGCGGCCGCCGCGGGTGGAACGGACCAGTACGTCGTCCTGGGCAACACGGCGCTGTACGGGGCGACGGCCGGGAAGCTGTTCGCTGCCGGGCGGGCGGGCGACCGGTTCGCCGTGCGCAACTCCGGAGTGATCGCCGTGATCGAAGGGGCCGGCGCCCACTGCTGTGAATACATGACCGCCGGGGTCGTCGTCGTGCTCGGGTCCGTGGGACGTAACTTCGCCGCAGGAATGTCGAACGGCACGGCCTACGTACTCGACGACGCCGAAACGTTCTCGGCCCGGTGCAACACCGACATGGTCGCCGTGCGAGCGCTCGAGCCGCCGGACGAGCAGGTCCTGGTCGAGCTGCTGCGCGAACACTGTGCGAAGACGGGGAGCGCGAAGGCGCGCGTGATTCTCGACTCGTGGGACCGCTGCGGGCCGTTGTTCCGCAAGGTCGTCCCGCACGCGGCGCCGGTGCCCGCGAGTACAACCGTCGAACCGGCACCGGCTGCCGTGTCCTAACGGGCGCGCAGCAGCGGCAGCTCTAGGCTGTCGCGCAGCGCCTGCCAGCTGGCCTCGATGATGTTTTCCGAGCACCCCATGGTGCTCCAGCGCTCCGCACCGCTGGCGGACTCGACGACGACGCGAGGCTTGGCCGCGGTGCCGAGGTGCTCGTCCACGATGCGCACTTTGTAATCCACGAGATGCACGTCGGCGAGCTCCGGGTAGTGCGGCAGGAGCGCCTTGCGGACGGCGTTATCAAGGGCGTTCACGGGACCCGCGCCCTCGGCGGCCGTATGGATCACTTCCCCGTCCACGCGTAGCTGGACCATCGCCTGTGCGCTCGTCTCGCCTCCGCTCCGCCCCTCGACGATCACCGTGAACCCAAGCAGCTTGAATGGTGGCCGGTAATCCGGGGCCGAGCGGCGCACCAGCATCTCGAACGAGCCGTCCGCCGCTTCGAACTGCAGCCCCGCGTGCTCCAGCTGCTTGATGCGCTGGAGCACTTCCTTGTCGTGGACGCCTCCCTCGGGCGCAAGGCCCAGGGCGTCCGCGCGGAGCCGGATGTTCTGCCGCCCCGACAACTCGCTCACCACGACGCGCATCTCATTCCCCACGAGCGCCGGATCGATGTGCTGATAGCTCTCCGGCAGCTTCGCCACGGCCGCGACGTGGATGCCCCCCTTGTGGGCGAACGCGCTCGCGCCGACGTACGGCGCGTGCGCATCGGGATTCAGGTTCGCGACCGCGGCCACGAAGAGCGCCACCTCCCTCAGGCGTCGCAGCTGCTCGGGCGGCAGCACCGCACAGCCCACCTTGAGCTGCAGCGTCGCGATGAGCGGGATCAGGTCGAGGTTACCGCAGCGCTCGCCGTATCCGTTGATCGTGCCCTGGATGTGTACGCACCCCGCGCGTACCGCGGCCAGCGCGTTCGCTACGGCGAGGCCGCTGTCGTTGTGAGGATGGATTCCGAGCGGCGTGCCGAGCTGCGCGCGGACGTCGCGCACACGCTGCTCCACGACGTCGGGCAGCTCCCCCCCATTCGTGTCGCACAGGACGATGCAGTCCGCGCCCGCGCCAGCCGCCGCCCGCAACGTGGCGAGGGCATAGTCCGCGTCCAAACGGTAGCCGTCGAAGAAGTGCTCCGCGTCGTAGATCACCTCCCGGCCGAGCCGGCGGAAATAGCCCACGCTCTCCGAGATCATGCGGAGGTTCTCGTCGCGGCTCGTTTCGAGCACGTGCTCCACGTGGAGGGTGGAGCTCTTTCCGACGAGCGTCACCACCGGCGTCTCGGCTTCGAGCAGAGCGGTGAGATTGGGATCCTCCTCGCACCGGCCGTTTGCCCGCCGAGTCATCCCGAAGGCTGCGATCTTCGCATGCGCGAGCGGCTGCTTCCGGATGCGACGGAAGAACTCCGCGTCTTTGGGGTTCGAGCCCGGCCAGCCGCCTTCCAGATAATGGATGCCCAGCTCGTCCAGCCGTCGCGCGATCTTCACCTTGTCGTCGACCGAGAGCGACAGGCCCTCGCGCTGCGTGCCGTCCCGCAGAGTCGTGTCGTACAGGAACATGTGCAGTACCTCTCGCGTGCTTCCATCAGGGATCACAAAAAGCGGCGCGGCCTCTCGAGCTTCGAGAGGCCGCGCCGCGCATCATCGGGTCCTGCAGTCCGTCAGCCGAGTGCCAGCACGCCGCCTCTCACGAAGAGTCGGATGGTGAAGCTCGTAATCGGCAGACTGCAGCAACGGACGCTCATGCGTGTGATACTAACCCCAGTGCGGGTTGCGTCAACCCCACGTGCACGACTTCGCCGATCACGATCGTCGCGGGTGGCTCGAGGCCAGCCGCGGTGACTATCGTCGCGATCGAGTCCAGCGTACCGATCACGGTCCGCTGCGCGGGCAGGGTCCCGCTCGCGATGACTGCCGTGGGCGTGTCCCCCGGTGCGCCATGCGCCAGCAGCCGGGCCGTGATCTCGGGCAGGGCGGAGAGCCCCATCAGCACGACCAGCGTCGGCACCCGCGCCAGCGCCTCCCAGTCGAGGCTCGACACGCCATCGCACTCGTGTCCCGTGACCACCGCGAAGGCCGATGCCAGCCCCCGGTGGGTGACCGGAATCCCGGCCGCTGCGGGCACGGCGATCGCGGACGTCACGCCAGGCACGACATGAAACGGCACTCCCGCGGCGTGCAGGACCGCGCACTCTTCGGCGCCACGGCCGAACACGAAGGGATCGCCGCCCTTGAGCCGCACGACCGTCAGCCCACGCCGCGCCCGGTCGACGAGCAGCGCATTGATCTCGTCCTGCGCACGGTCGGCTCCCCCGCCGTGGGGGCGTTTGCCCACGAACACGCGCTCCGCGGTGGGGGGCGCTTCAGCGATCAGTGACGGAGCGACGAGGCGATCGTACACGACCACGTCGGCCGATCGCAGGATCTCGAGTCCCTTCGCGGTGATCAGGCCGGGGTCGCCCGGGCCAGCTCCGACCAAATAGACGACGCCCGTCTGCCCGTCCGCGAGTGAACTCGCGGCTCGGCCCTGCCGCTGAAGCGGCAAATGCTGTGCCCGTTTACGGGCAGAGCCGAGCCGCGCCCGTGACTCATGAGGCTCGACCTCGTCAACAAGCTCATCAACCCGGCGCCGCGCCCCTTCCAGGTCGCCCCGACGCACGAACTCGACCACGTCGGAGTCCACGATACGGTACCATAGCGCCGTGCGAGCGTGCGTCTCCGGGACGCGGGCGGCCAGCTCCCGTCGCAGCTCACCCAGCAACTCGCACAGGCGGGCCTCTGCGGGCCCGACCAGTCGCGCCACGCGTTGGCGCAGCCGAGCCGCGAGCGCGGGGCTCTTTCCCGATGTCGAGACTGCGATGGTGATGTCCCCCTCCCGATGGATCGCGGGCGCGATGAAGCTGCAGTGGTCCAGATCGTCCACAGCATTCAGCAGGACACCCTCCCGCTCGGCCTCGGCCCACACTTGGGCGTTGGCCGCGCGATCGTCGGTCCCCGCGATCGCGAGCCAGGCACCCGCGAGATCGCCCGATCGATAAGGGCGGCGCCGGAGGTCAATCCCGCCCGCCGCCGCGAGCTCCGCCAGGCGGGGCGTGGTCTCAGGACTCACCACGGTGACGTGCGCGCCCGCCGCGAGCAGGCCGAGCACCTTCTGCTCGGCGACCGCGCCGCCGCCGATCACCACGGCGCGGCGTCCCCGCAGGTTGAGAAACACCGGGTAGAACGTCACGGGCTGACCGGGACGGAAGCGCGCAGCGCAGCGATCCCCAAGCGATGGCAGAAGTCGCCGAACCGCTCGTCGTCGAGCCGCTCGTCGCGGTAGTGCTCGAATAGCGGCCGCACGGTGGCGACCAGGCAGTCGCGCGGGACGAGATCCGCGTAGAGCGTACCCAGCCTCGTCCCGAGCATGCTGCCACCCACGAACACACCGTACTTGTGCAGCGAGCGACCGACGAACGCGAGATCGGCGGTGTAGGGCCGGGCACAGCCGTTGGGGCACCCGGTCATCCGGACCGTGAGCGCCGCATCCGCCACGCCCAGCCGCTCGAGCTCCGCCTCGAGCTCCGCGATCACGTCGGGCAGCACCCGCTCCGCCTCGGCGACAGCGAGCCCGCAGGTCGGGAGCGCCGGGCACGCCATGGACCAGCGCCGCACCGCCGACAGCGCTCTGTGGGAAGCGACGCCGTGGTCGGCCAGGATCCGATCCACGACTCGCCTCCGCCGGTCGGGGATATCGGTCAGCAGCAGGTTCTGCTGCGGGGTGAAGCGGACGCCGCCGCCGACGGTCTCGACGACGCGGCGCAGCGCGCTCCGCAGCCGTCGGTCGTCGCCGTCCCTGATGCGGCCGTTCTCGACGAACACGCCCAGGAAGGAGCGTCCGTTGCCCTGCTCGTACCACCCGAGATGGTCCTCGATGTCCGACACCTGGACGGGTGCGGCCGGCGCGAGCGGGCGACCGAGCTGCCGCTCCACTTGATCGCGGAACCAATCGAGTCCCTGCTTGTCGAGGAGGTACTTGAGCCGGGCATGGCGCCGGTCGCTGCGATTGCCGTGATCGCGTTGCACCTTCACCACCGCTTCCGCCACGTCGACAACCTCCCCCGTCCTGGCGAAGCCCAACGTGTCGGCGAGCCGCGGATACGTGTCCGTCTTGCCGTGGGTGCGCCCCATGCCGCCCCCCACCAGCACGTTGAATCCCGCGAGCCGCTCTCCTTGTGTGACGACCAGGAACCCCAGATCGTTCGAGTGCACATCGCAGCAGTTGTCGTCCGGGAACGCGAGCGCGAGCTTGAACTTGCGCGGCAAGTACCGCGTTCCGTAGATCGGGTCGGGCTCCGCCGAGCCGCCCGCCACCGGCTCGCCGTCGAGCCAGATCTCGTGATACGCCCGCG
>Ga0209237_1000411_pt1 | contig 24139 bp, 24 predicted proteins | sample GraSoi013_1_40cm_2_FD_185820 | JGI IMG/M metagenome (GOLD analysis project Ga0209237, IMG submission 185820) | Grasslands soil microbial communities from the Angelo Coastal Reserve, California, USA - Sample 10_02_2013_1_40cm (SPAdes) (version 2) | ecosystem: Environmental > Terrestrial > Soil >...
GGACCGGCCTCGATCCTCGTGAACAACGCCGGCATGGTCGATCCGATGGTCTCGCTCGCGCGGTCGAACGCGGCGCTCTGGCTGCGGAACGTCGCGATCAACGTGGGCGGCACGTACCTGGCGACGCGCGCCGTGCTTCCGGGCATGCTCGACCGCGGACAGGGGCGCATCGTGAACATCTCGTCGGGCGCGGCGACGCGGCCGAGCGCTGGCTGGACCGCGTACTCGGCCTCGAAGGCCGCGGTCCTGCAGCTCACGCGCAGCCTCGCGCTCGAGCTCGAGCACAGCGGCGTGACCGTCTGCGCCTTCAATCCCGGGTACATGGACACCGAGATGCAGGAGCGGATCCGGCGGACGCCGACGGCGGACTTCCCGCGGAGCGACGAATACCGCGCCGCCCAGCGCGAGGGGAAGCTGAAGGATCCCGCGGTGCCGGCGCGCGCGATCGCGTACCTCGCCATGCCGTCGACGCACCGCAACGGCGCGGTCCTCGAATGGAGCGACGAAAGCCTGCGTACTGAGGTCGAGAAAGCGCTGGCGTGACTCGGGACGCGCGGCCGGCTCAGCGCTCCGAAGCCTTCTCCCGCCCGACCGGCCTGTAGCGCTTCCGCTTCTCGATCGCGCCCCGCAGGAGCGCGGTCGTCCCGGAGGGATCGGTCTTCGCGCGTTGCGCCAGCTCCGCGGACGAGCGGCCGATGAGACCGCAGGTCGCGCAGTCGCCGCGGCCGTCGAGGCGCGCGTGGCAGTGGACGCAGTGGACCTCGAACGCCCCGTGCGGCTTGAAGAGGCCCATCGTCTCGGCCTCCGCGATGAGCGCTCCGATCTCGTCGGCCATCAATACGCCAGGACCACGGACTTCTTCTCGAGGTAGCCGTCGAGCGCTTCGATCCCGTGCTCTTTGCCGAAGCCCGACTGCTTCGCGCCGCCGAAGGGAAGCTGGTCGTATGCGACCTGGATGTCGTTCACCCAGGTGTAGCCCGCCTCGATCTGCTCGGCTGCCTTGCGCGCCTTCGCGAGGTCCTTCGTCCAGATCGACGACCCGAGCCCGTAGACGCTCGCGTTCGACTTGGCGATGGCCTCGTCGAGGTCCTTCACGATGAAGACCGGCAGCGCCGGCCCGAAGACCTCCTCGGTCGCCATGCGCGAGTCCTCGGGGACATCCGTGAGGACGGTCGCCTCCATGAACCAGCCCTTCTCGAACTCCTTGCCCTCCGGGCGCTTGCCGCCCGCGAGCACTTTCGCGCCGCGCTTCACCGCGTCGGCGACCTGGGCCTCGACCTCGGCGCGCTGGCGCTCGGTGTGGAGCGGCCCCATCTTCACGCCTTCCTTGAGGCCGTCGCCCACGGGCCATTCCTTTGCGGCGCGGTCGGCGATCTTCTGCATGAACTCCTGCGCGATCGCTTCGAAGAGGTACACGCGCTTGACCGCCAGGCACGCCTGTCCCGCGTTGAAGAAGCGGCCGATCGCCGTCGCCGCGGTGGCCCGCCGTATGTCCGCGTCGTCGCAGACGATCATCGGGTCGCTCCCGCCTAGCTCGAGCGTGACCCGAGTCACGTTCTGCGCCGCGAGCTGCATGATCCGCTTGCCTGTCTCGGTCTGGCCGGTAAACGCGATCTTGTTCACTTTCTTGTGCGACACGAGCGCGTCGCCGATCTCGCCGCCGGGTCCATGCACGGTATTGAGCACGCCCGCCGGGAGCCCGACCGAGTTGATGATCTCGATCGTCCGTTGCGTCGCGAGCGGCGTCGTCGACGCGGGCTTGAGGACGACGGTGCAACCCGCGGCGAGCGCCGGAGCGACCTTGTTCGCCATGAGTGTCAGAGGGAAGTTCCAGGGGGTGATCGCGACGACGACGCCGACGGGCCGGCGGAGCGTGAGGCCGAACTTGTTCGCGTCCTCGAGCGGAACATAGTCGCCGCGCAGCTTGTCCGCGAGGCCGGCGTAGTAGTCGAGGTTCTCGCTCACCCGGGATGCCTCGAGGACGGCGTGCGCGAGCGGCTTGCCCTGCTCGAGGGTCAGCAGCTTCGCGATCTCGGGGACGGCCGCCTTCACCTTGCGGGCGGCCTCGTGCATGAGCTGCGCGCGTTTGGCGCCGGAAAGCGAGGCCCACGCGGGAAAGGCCTTCGCCGCCGCATCGACCGCCGCGTCGACGTCGGCGAGCGACCCCTTCGGCACCGTGTCCACGACCTCGCCGTTCGCGGGATTGCGGACCTCGAGCGTCTTTCCGCTCTTCGCGCCGACGGTCTCCCCGGCGATCAACATGCTGGTGGCCATCTACGAATCCTCCCCGTGCGGTGGGCGGAACGCCACGCGCAGGCAGTACGGGCGCGGCGTTCGGTGTCGCTCTAGAGTCTAAGAACTTTTCCGCTGGGGGGCTTTTCCATGGCCGTGCGTCTCGAGAAGCAGGATGCGATCGGGCACGTCGTGCTCGACCGGCCACCGGCGAACTCCTACGACCGCGCGTTCCTCGACGAGCTCGACGCGGCGATCGAGGACGCCCGCCGCGACGACGCCGTCAAGGCGATCCTGGTGCGGAGCGCGAACGAGCGTTTCTTCTCGGCCGGCGCCGACATCAACGTCTTCGCGAAGGGCGATCTCGACGTACAGAACGCGTTCGTCGTCTGCGCCAACGAGGCGATGGGGAAGCTCGAGGCGGTCCCCAAGGTCGTCGTGGCCGCGATCAACGGGCACTGCCTCGGCGGCGGGCTCGAGATCGCGCTGTGCTGTGACTTCCGTGTCGCCGCCGAGGGCGCCTATCGCATCGGCCTTCCCGAGGTGACGCTGGGGCTGCTTCCCGGGACGGGCGGCACACAGCGGCTGCCGCGGCTCATCGGGCGCCAGAAGGCCCTCGACCTCGTGCTCCGAGGGACGACCCTGACCCCGCAGGACGCGCTCGCCGCGGGCGTCGTCGACGAGGTCGTCCCCGCGGGCATGCTGCTGGACAAGGCACTCGAGCGCACTCGCGCGTACGCGACCGGCCCGACGTACGCGATCGGTCAGATCAAGCTCGCGGCCGTCCAGGGATACGGAATGCGTCTTGACGAGGGGCTGAAGCTCGAGCGCGAGGCGCTCATCCGGCTCTTTGGGAGCGAGGACGCGCGCGAGGGCGTCACGGCCTTCGTGGAGAAGCGGAAGCCGAACTACAAGGGGAAATAGCGGATCCGAGCCTGGCATCCGTTCTGCGGCACTTCGGGGGCTTCCACTTCGCGGAGGAGGACGACCATGCCCGTGACCAGCAAGCCCCGTCCGCGCGAGCGCCGCCGGCCGCCGCACAACGGCGACGTGCTCTCGCCCGAGCCCAAGTACGCGAAGCTGGGCGAAGAAGTCCAGCGTTTCGACTCGCTTCGCGCGCTCCCGATCGGTCTCTCGGAACAGGCCCGGAGCCAGAGCTGCGAGGCGCTCAACCGGGTTCTCGCCGACTCGACGGTCCTCTACCACCTCTACAAGAAGCACCACTGGCTCGTGGCCGGTCCGACCTTCTACCAGCTGCACCTTCTCTTCGACAAGCACGCGGACGAGCAGCTCGAGATCGTGGACCTCGTCGCGGAGCGCGTGCAGTCCCTCGGCGGGATCGCCGTCGGCGATCCGCGCCACGCCGCGGAGCTCACGAGCATCGAGCGTCCGCCCGACGGCGCCGAGGACGTGCCCGCGATGATCACGCGCCTCCTCAAGGCCCACGAGGCGCTGATCAGGGGCGTGCGCGTGGCGATCGAGCTCACTGAACAAAACAAGGACTGGGGCTCGAACGACCTGCTGATGAGCGACGTGCTCCGGCGGAACGAGCTGCAGGTCTGGTTTGTGGCGGAGCACATCGTCGACATCCCGCTCGTTGACGAGGAATAGGAGGCGCTAGCCTCCCGGCGGTGCCGGGCAAGATCTTCTCCCTGCCGGAGAGCGTCGCGCGGTTCGTGCCCGATGGCTCCTCGGTCGCGCTGGGATGCGCGCTCGAGCCGGCGATCCCGTTCGCGTTCGCGCACGAGCTCATCCGCCAGGGCCGGCGAGACCTCGAGCTCATCGGGCCGATCTCCGACATCGCGTTCGATCAGCTGATCGGCGCGGGGTGCGTGCGCGGGGTCACCGCGGCCTGGATCGGCAACGTTTCCGCGGGGCTCGCGCACGCCTACCGGCGCGCGATGGAGCAGGGCGTACCTCGCCGGATCGAGGTCCACGATCACACGAACTTCACGATCGCCCAGGCGCTCCTCGCCGGCGCGCTCGGGGCGCCCTATCTGCCGACGCGGACGATCCTGGGCAGCGACATCGCGCGCGCGAACCCTACCTTCCGCGAGGCGACCGATCCTTTCTCAGGCGACCGGGTGCTCCTCGTGCCGGCGATCACGCCGGACGTCACGGTCATCGCGGCGCAGCGCGCCGACGCGGACGGGAACACGCACCTCTGGGGGCCCTGGGGCGTGTCGCAGGAGGCCGCGCTCGCGGCGAAGGCGGTCATCGTGCTCGCGGACGAGATCGTCGAGCGGGCGGTCATCGCCAGCGACCCGAACCGGACGATCGTGCCGGGCACGAAGGTCACCGCGGTCGTGCACGAGCCCGGTGCGTGCCATCCCTCGCCGCTGCAGGGCCGGTACCGGCGCGACCACGACTTCTACCGTGAGTACCACGCCGCGACGCGGACCGCCGAGGGTCAGAGCGCCTGGCTCGCGGAGTGGGTGACCGGCGTCCCGGACCGTGCGGCCTATCTCGCGAAGCTCGGTCCGCGCTGGGTGGCGCTTCGCGACTACGGGAGACCAGCCGCCGAGGTCCGGTATTAGGTCAAATGAGCGAGGGCACGTACTTTTCAAAGGCCGAGCTCATGGTCGCGCAGGCGGCACGCGAGATCGCCGATGGCGAGCGCGTCTTCGTTGGCATGCGGCTCCCGCTCATCGCGTTCGTCGTCGCGAAGCGCACGCACGCCCCAAGCGCGGTCGGGCTGTTCGAGCTCGGCATCGTGCGGGACGAGCCCTCGCCGGAGCTCCTCTACACGATGGGCGACACGCCCAACGTCGCCGGGGCGGTGTGGTGCGCGCGGACGATCGACCTCATGGGCCTCCTGCAGCGCGGCGACGTTGACGCCGGCTTCATCGGCGGCGCTGAGATCGACCGCCACGGGAACCTCAATACGACCGCCATCGGCCCTGATCGGATGCATCCGGCCGTGCAGCTTCCCGGATCGGGCGGCGGCGGGGACATCGCGAGCCTGGCGCACCGGCTCATCGTGATCATGCCCCACGACAAGCGTCGCCTGCGCGAGAAGGTCGACTTCGTCACCTCGCCGGGCTACGGGAACGGTCGCGGGTGGCGCGAACGGCAGGGGCTTGATCGCGGCGGGCCGAGCGTGCTCATCACGACCCTTGGTGTGTTCCGCTTCGTCGACGGCGAGGCCGTCCTTGCGTCGTTCCATCCGGGCAGCTCGGTCGAGCGGATACGCGCGGAGACCGGGTGGGACCTCAGGGTCACGGTCGACGTGCGAGAGACCGAGCCGCCGAGCGTCGACGCCTTGCGCGTGATACGCGAGTACGACCCCCATGGCTTCTGGACCCGCCGCGAAGAGTGACCAGCCGTTTCGCGGCGGTCGCACTGAACCTGACCCTTCGCGTGTGGATCGCGTGCTTCCTCGTCGAGGTGCTCACGCATCCCGATGACCGTCGCTTCAAGGGGAAGGCGATCCCGGTGCGAAACCTCCTCATCGTTGGCGGACTGTCGCTCCTCTTTCCGGCGCTGCACCTCTTCCGCCGGCGCCGAGCGCGCTACCCCTGGTGGACGGACGACCTCTGGCTCTCGCTCTTCTGGCTCGACATGGCCGGCAACTCGTTCGACCTCTATGACCGCTACACGCACTTTGACCTCATCCCGCATCTCCACGGAACAGGTGCTTCGGCCGTAGCGATCGAACGGGCCTTCGGGTCGACGCGGCGGCAGGCGTTCCTCGCGTCGAATGCGCTCCACGCGGCGCTCGAAGCGCAGGAGTACGCGACGGATGTGCTCTTTGGCACCCACAACGTGCGCGGCTGGTGGGACTCGGCGGGCGATCTTCTCGCCGGCCTCCTCGGCACGGCGATCTACCTGCGGACGGAGCGATTGTCACGGTCGAGGAAAAGAAAGAGAGCGGCCGGTCCGGCCGCTCTCCGGAGGCTTGAGGCGCGCGCGCTCACTGATGGATCGTGATGTTCCCGTTCACCAGAGGCGCCCACGGAGCGCCTGTATTGGTTGCATCCGCGCAGTCCGCGATGTCCCCCGCGGGTTGCAGGTTGACCAGGTCGAGCGTCGACGTCTCTCCGGGATTGCCGTTGTCGTCGAAGGAGAAGCGGTGGTAGCTGCCGGCTACCACGCCGAACTGCGTGAAGTACGAGCCCGTGGTCTCCGCCACCCGTGAGGTCACATAGGCGCGGTTGCCGCTGATCGCGACGCAGATCGGCACGGACTTGAACGATCCGGCGGGGACGCATTGCCCGTCGGGGACGATCCCGTTCACGGTACCGACGAGTCGGCCATCCTGGTTGTGGCCGTTGACCGCGAGGTTGACCCAGAACGTCGCTCCGCCGCCGCAGTCGCCGCGGATCCGGCCACCGCCGGTGATGAACGCGCCATCCGACAGGGCCATCGCGACCGCCCCGAAGCGCATCGCGGGGACCTGGAGGAGCGTGCAGCTGAGCCCCGCGGGATAGTCGATGAGTGCCTGGACCGCCTGCGTCAGGCTGGTGAGCGCACCGGTGTCGAGAACGACCGTCAGACTGGTGCCGCCACTGCAGTTCAGCGTGACCTGGGTCTGCCCGAGACCGCTGACGGAAAACGCCGTGCCCAGCATGAGCCCGGCGGCTGCCACGATCGCGATGATCGTCCGCTTCATACGTCCCTCCGGGAGTTCCTTGATCGCGGGGGCACCCACCGTCCGGCTGACGCCCCCGGATAGGCTTCGACGCCTGGATTGAGCATCCCTTGAGAGACTCTGTAGGGGCTCCGTCGTCACGCCGGGCTGGCGGTCAGGCCGAGGACCGGACGCTCGTCCGACGAAGCACCCGACTTCGTATGCTCTTCCGTCGCAATGGCCGCCGCGCTCCGCCTCCCCGAGCTGCCCGACCGCTACAACGCCGCGCAGACGTTCATCGACGCGCATCGCGGAGTGCGGGACACGGACGTCGCGATCCTCTGCCAGGGGACCGCTGTCACGTACGGCGAGCTTGCCGCCAACGTCGACCGTTGCGGCAACGCCCTTCGCGAGCTGGGCCTCGAGATGGAAGAGCGCGTCGTCGTCATGTGCCTCGACTCGCCCGCGTTCGTCTACGCCTTCTTCGGGGCGATCAAGATCGGCGTGGTCCCTGTGCCGACCAATACGTTGCTCACTCCGCACGACCTCCGCTACATCCTGGCGGACAGCCGCGCCGTCGCGATCGTCGTCTCCGCGCCGCTCCTGCCGAAGGTGCTGGAGGTCCGCGACGACCTGCCTCGGCTGCGTCACGTGATCGTCGCCGGCGGGGACGCGCCGCCGGGGACGCTCTCGCTGGACGCACTTCTGGCCGCTGCGTCGGACGAGCTCTCGCCCGCGGACACGACGCCGGACGACGCGTGCTTCTGGCTGTACTCGTCGGGCACGACCGGCTTCCCGAAGGGCGCCGTGCACCTGCAGCACGACATGATCTATTGCTGCGACACGTACGGCGCTTCGGTGCTCGGGACCACCGAACGCGATCGCCACTTCACCGTCTCGCCCCTGTTCCACGCGTACGGTCTCGGCAACGGCGTCTTCTTCCCTTTCCGGGTCGGCGCGTCGACCGTCTACAAGCCCGAGCGCGCGACGCCCGACCTCGTGTACGGCCTCATCACGACTGAGCGGCCGACCATCCTCTTCACCGCGCCAACGTTCTATGCCGCCCTGCTGGCCTATCCCGAGCGGGACTTCAGATACGACCTCTCCTCGCTCCGGATGTGCGTCTCCGCCGGCGAGGCGCTGCCCAAGCCGCTGTTCGAGTCGTGGCGGACGCGATTCGGCTTGGAGATCCTCGACGGGATCGGGGCCACGGAGATGCTGCACATCTTCATCTCGAACTTCCCCGGCAACGCGCGCGGGGGCACGAGCGGGACCCCGGTCCCCGGCTATGGCGCGAAGATCGTGGACGACGACGGGAAGGACCTCGGGCCAGGCGCGACCGGCAACCTCTGGGTCTCGGGCGACTCGTGCGCCGCGTATTACTGGAACAAGCACCAGAAGTCGAAAGCGGCGTTCAAAGGCGAGTGGTACGTCACCGGCGACAAGTACCACCTCGACCCTGACGGCTACTACACGTACGAAGGCCGCTCCGACGACATGCTGAAGGTCTCCGGGCAGTGGGTGTCGCCGGCCGAGGTCGAGGCCGCGCTCATGGAGCATCCCGCCGTGCTCGAGTGCGGCGTCGTCGGCGCGAAGGACAAGGACGAGCTGACCAAGCCGCGCGCGTTCGTCATCCTCAAGAACGGGCGACCGCCGAGTCCCGAGCTCGCAGAAGAGCTAAAGGAGTTCGTGAAGGGGCGCATCACGCCGTACAAGTACCCGCGCTGGATCGAGTTCGTGGACGAGCTGCCCAAGACCGCGACGGGGAAGATCCAGCGCTTCAAGCTGCGCGAGCGAGGAGGAGTCTGATGGCAAGCGATCAGCGCATGCTCATCGAGCGGCTCGTCGCGGCGCAGAACGCGCACGACGTCGATGCGTTCGTCGCATGCTTCGCGCCCGACTACCGGAGCGAGCAGCCACTCCATCCCGACCGGGCCTTCACGGGGACCGACCAAGTCCGAAAGAACTGGACCGCGATCTTCGCCGGCGTGCCCGACTTCACGGCGGCGCTCCTTGCTTCGGCGCTCGAGGGCGACACCGTGTGGGCCGAATTCGAGTGGCGCGGGACGAAACGGGACGGCTCGCCACTCTTGAGCCGTGGTCCGATGATCTTCACCCTGCGCGACGGCAAGATCGCCGCGGGCCGGCTCTACGTCGAACCGGTCCAGGAGGGCGGGAAAGGGATCGACGCCGCCGTGCGTAGCGGGATCGTCGGCGGGCGCCGATGACCAAGCTCGACCCACGGGTCGTCGCCTGGAAGCGTGAGGCGAGCGAGGATCCCGAGGGGTTCTGGGGCCGGGCCGCCGAGCAGGTGCGGTGGTCCAAGAAGTGGGAGCGCGTGCTCGACTGGCAGCCGCCGACCTTCCGCTGGTACTCGGGCGGCATGTCGAACCTCGCCTACAACTGCGTCGACCACCACGTCGCCGCGGGGCACGGCGAGCGGGTCGCGCTCATCACCGAGAACGAGCGCGGCGAGACGCGGCGGTTCACGTACGCGGAGCTCGCACGCGAGACCAAGCGGGTCTCGGCGGCCCTGCGTGGGCTTGGGATCGGCAAAGGCGACCGCATCGCGATCTACATGCCGACCTCCGCCGAGGCGATCGTCCTCATGCTCGGCGCGATCCGCATCGGCGCCGTCATCCTCGTCGTCTTCGCCGGGTTCGGCGCGGGCGCGCTCGGCGAGCGCGTCCGCCTCGCGGGGGCAAAGGCGCTCTTCTGCACGGACGTCACGTACCGCAAGGGGAAGGACGTGCCGCTCCTGCCGATCGTCGCGCAGGCCGTCGCCGACGCGCCGACGGTCGAGCGGGTCGTCGTCCTGCGACGATCCGCGACGACCGACCGCGTGCGCGACGAGCTCTCGTGGCAGGACTTCCTCGCGAAGAGCGCCGGCCAGACCGATGCGCACGTCGAGCTCGAGGCCAACGAGCCCGCGTACATCCTCGCGACGAGCGGCACGACGGCGAAGCCCAAGCTCGCCGTCCACACCCATGGCGGGTACCAGGTCTACGTCTACTCGATGGGCAGATGGATGTTCGGACTGCGCGAGGACGACGTCTGGTGGTCGACGAGCGACATCGGCTGGGTCGTCGGTCACAGCTACATCGTCTTCGCGCCGCTTCTTGTCGGCTGCACGACGATCGCCTACGAGGGCGCGCTCGACCATCCGACCGTCGACACGCCCTACGCGATCGTCGAGCGGAACCGCGTCACCGGGATCTTCACGTCGCCGACGGCCGTGCGCCTCCTCATGCGCTACGGCACCGCGCCGGTGCGCAAGCGCGACCTCTCCTCGCTCGAGCGCGTCTTCTGCGCGGGCGAGGTCCTCAACGCCCCGGCGTGGGAATGGCTCCAGAGGGACGCGCTCCAGGACCGCATCCCCGTCGTCGACCACTACTGGCAGACCGAGACCGGTGGCCCGGTCGTCGGCAACCCGTACGGCGTGGGACTCCTGCCGATCAAGCCCGGCTCGGGCGGCGTGCCGCTCGCCGGGATCGAGGCGGCGGTCGTCGATCAGGAGGGCAAAGAGCTCGGGCCGGGCGAGAAGGGGATCTTCGTCATCAAGCGTCCGTTCCCGGGTCTCACCGCGCGGCTCTGGGCCGAGCCCGAGCGCTACGCCGGCGACTACTGGGAGAAGGTCCCCGGAAAGACGCTGTACTTCACGGGTGACGCATCGTCGATCGACGAGGACGGCTACGTCTGGTTCTCGGGCCGTGCCGACGAGATCATCAAGATCGCCGATCACCGCATCGGCACGATCGAGGTCGAGACCGCGTTCCTGCGGCATCCCGCCGTCGCCGAGGCCGGCGTCACCGGCCGGCCGGACGAGCTTCGCGGGCAGGTGATCTCCGCGTTCGTCGTACTGAAGCAGGGGCACCAGCCAGCGGAGTCGCTCAAGAAAGAGCTCCTCGCGACGGTCCGCTCCGACCTCGGACCCCTGGCCGTGATCGGCGAGCTGAATTTCGTCGACCTGCTCCCGAAGACGCGCAGCGGGAAGATCATGCGGCGCGTCCTGAGGGCCGTGATCCTCGACAAGGACCCGGGCGACATCTCGACGATCGAGGACGAGGGCTCGGTCGAAGACGCGCGCGAAGCGTGGCAGCACATGCGCGACGAGGTGACGGCCGCGCGAGGCTAGGGGCGCGCTCGATAGAGTGCGCGGATGCCCGAGCGAGAGGCGAAGCCGCCCTGGTCGGCGGTCCCGCGCGCCGTGAAGGCCGAGGTCGCGCGGATCCTCGGCTCGCCCGTCGCGAGCGCCGAGCGCATGTACGGCGGGTACGCGCCGTCCGCCACGTTCCGGCTCGTGCTCCGGAATGGGCGTCGCGCGTTCCTCAAGTCGACGTATCCGTTGCCAGAGGGGAGCGCCGTCGTCTGGGGCGTCGCGGACGAAGAGCGCGCCTATCGCGCCCTCGGGGCTCGCATCCGGCCGTGGGCGCCGGCGCTCTTCGGCTCCTTCGACGTCGACGGCTGGCACGGCCTCGTGCTCGAGGATCTCGGCCCTGCCGACGTCCCGCCCTGGACCGCCCGGGTCGTGCGCCGCGCGGCCCACGACTACGCGGCGTTCCATCGCGCGAACCTCGGCATGCGACCGACCGCGGTCGCGACCGCCACGCTGTGGCGCCTCTTCACCGACCGCTGGCCGAAGGCGGACCTCTCACGCGTCGCGCGGCTCGCGCGCGGCCGCGGCGACGAGGCTCTCGAATGGCTCGACGTCGCCTACCCGCAGCTCCGGGAGGCCGGGCCGCGCCTCGTACGCGCGCGCACGCGTCGCACGCTCCTCCACCTCGACACGCGGTCGGACAACCTGCGCGTCCGGCGCGGACTGCGCCTCTTCGACTGGAACTTCGCCTGCGTGGGACCGCGGGAGCTCGACGTCGCGGCGTTCGCGCAGTCGATCACGGCCGAAGGCGGGCCGGCGCCCGAGCGGTTCGTCGAGGCGTATCGCGAGCGGCTCGACCTCGACGACCGTCTGCTGCGCCTGGCGATCTCGGCGATCGCCGGCCTGTTCGCCCAGCGCGCCCCCGAGCCGCCGATCCCAGGGTTGCCGCGGCTGCGCTCGATCCAGCGCCGGCAGCTCCGGTCGTCGCTCGCCTGGGCGGCGCGCCTCAACGATCTGCCCGATCCCGGCTGGCTCGCGGCGGTCCCGGACTGACGTGCCGGAGTGGCCCGACCTCCACGTCGTGCGCGGCCGCCTGGAGAAGGCGCTCGTCGGGCGCGAGATCACGCTCGTGCGGATCGGGGACCCGCTGGTCCTGCGCGCGCGGGTCGACGTCGAGCGCGTGCTGGCCCACCGGGTGTTCCGCGCGGTGCGCCATCGCGGGAAGTTCCTGCTCTTCGAGCTCGACAGAGGGCGGATCGTCGTCAACCCCATGCTCGCCGGCGTCTTCGAGCTCGCCGACGCCGAATCGAAGCTCACGCGAACGACGGCGCTCTCGCTCGTGCTCGACGACGGGAACGACCTGCGCTACCGCGACGACAAGCGGATGGGGAAGGTGCACGTTCTCGAGGAAGGCGACGACCTCGGCGACGTGCACGGCTTCGCGGACCTCGGACCCGACGCCGGCACGCTCGACTGGAACGCGACGGAGTTCGCGGAGCGCGCTCGGGCGACGCGGCGGGAGCTGCGGAACCTACTCATGGATCAGACCTTCGTCGCCGGCATCGGCAACGCGTACGCCGACGAGATCCTCTGGGAAGCACGGCTCCATCCGAAGCGGCGCGTCGCCACGCTCAGCGAGGACGAGCTCCATGGCCTTTTCGACGCGGTACGTTCGGTCATCGCACGCGGCGTGACGGAGGTCGAGGCGGGGCTTCCGCCCGAGCTCGGCACGAAGGTCCGGGACCACATGAAGGTGCGCGGGCACAGGGGCAAGCCGTGCCCGCGCTGCGGGACGCCGATCGTGAAGACGCGCCACGGCCTTGACGACATGTACCTCTGTCCGCATTGCCAGCCGCCGCCGCGCGGGCAGATCCGCTAGTGAAGGGCCTCGCGGGCCGGCCGGCCGGTCTCGATGCGGGGGTTCAGGCCGAGGGAGTCCGCGTACTGGAGATAGGTCTCGATGGACGCGACCACGACCCATCCTTCGATGTGGATGAGGTCGATGCCTACGAGCGACACGCGGCCCCAGCCGTCGATGATCACGCCTTTGTCCAGGACGCGGTCCAGAACTTCGATGAAGCTGCTGCTACCGGAACTGCGCTCGACGTACACTGCCGATCCTCTCCGCTCCTCTTGCGACCCGACGATCGATCCGGGTCGCTGCCGCCGCATGCCGGCTGCCACGGCCGATCTCACGTTACCGCTTCGGGGCGCCTCGTTACGTAGCCGTTGTCTTTTACTCTGACGGAGTGGAGGGGTCCATGCCGAACACCGTGCTCGTGACGCGCGAAGAGCCGATCGCGGTCGTCCAGATCAATCGGCCCACAGTGCGCAACGCACTGAACGACGAGGTCATGACTGAGCTCGTCGCGGCGTTGCAGCGCCTCGACGACGACGAGGCGATCCGCTGCCTGGTGATCACCGGCGACGAGAAGGCGTTCTGCGCGGGCGCGGACATCAAGGACGAGTTCGTGAAGGCGACGGCGGTGAGCATGCTCGCCGGAGATCTCACGTCCAAATGGGAGGCGATCCGCAAGATCCACACGCCGATCATCGCGGCGGTCTCAGGCTACGCGCTCGGAGGCGGCTGTGAGCTCGCCATGATCTGCGACGTCATCGTCGCCTCGGAGACGGCGCGGTTCGGCCAGCCGGAGATCAACCTCGGGATCATCCCGGGCGCCGGCGGGACCCAGCGGCTCACGCGCGTCGCCGGGAAGTACGTGGCGAACGAGATCATCCTAACCGGCCGCTTCGTGAAGGCCGACGAAGCGAAGGCGATCGGCCTCGTCGCGCAGGTCTACCCCGCCGCGTCGTGGCTGGACGACGCGAAGGCGCTCGCGCGCACGATCGCCGAGAAGCCGCCGATCGCGGCGCGCCTGGCGACCGAGGCGGTCGACATCGCCTGGAGCGCCACCCTCGACGCCGGCCTCGAGTTCGAGCGCAAGGCCTTTTACCTCCTCTTCGCGACCGAGGACAAGAAGGAAGGCGTGGACGCGTTCGTGAACAAGCGGAAGGCCACGTTCAAAGGACGGTGAAGCGCGCCGACATCCGGAACATCGCGATCATCGCCCACGTCGACCACGGCAAGACGACGCTCGTGGACGCGATGCTCCGACAGAGCCGCATCTTCCGCGACAACCAGCAGGTCGCGGAGCGCGTGCTCGACTCCAACGCGCTCGAGCGCGAGCGCGGCATCACGATCATGGCGAAGAACATCTCGGTCACGTATCGCGGGATCAAGATCAACATCGTCGACACGCCCGGTCACGCCGATTTCGGCGGCGAGGTCGAGCGCGTCATGAACATGGTGGACGGCGTGCTCTTGCTCGTCGACGCCGTCGACGGCCCGATGCCGCAGACGAAGTTCGTCCTCCGGCAGGCACTGCGCCGCGGCCACCGCGCGATCGTCGTCATCAACAAGATCGACCGTCCCGAAGCCCGGCCGAACCACGTCCTCAACGAGACGTTCGATCTGTTCGTCGAGCTCGGCGCGCAAGAGGAGCAGGCGGAGTTCGAGACGATCTACACGAACGCGCTCACCGGCGCCGCCGGCACCGACCACCGGCACATCGGCCCGTCGCTGGAGCCGCTCTTCGACGCCATCGTCGAGCGCATCCCGCCGCCGGACGTGGCGAGCGACGCCCCCGCACAGCTGCTCGTGACGACGACGACCTACGACGACTACATCGGGAAGATCGCGGTGGGGCGGCTCCAGAGCGGGACGCTCCGACCGGGTCAGGCGGTCGCGCGGATCGACCACTTCGGCGCGCTCACGCCGGCGAAGGTCACGCAGCTGTTCACGTTCGAGGGGCTCGCGCGCGACGAGGTCGACGAGGCGCGGGCCGGCGACATCGTCGCGGTCGCGGGCGTCGCCGGCGTGTCGATCGGCGACACCATCGCGGACGCGGCGGATCCGCGCGCGTTGCCGCCGATCCGCGTGGAGGAGCCGACGCTTCGGATGACGTTCGCGGTGAACACGAGCCCGTTCGCCGGCCGCGACGGGACGCACGTGACGAGCCGCAAGCTGCGGGAGCGGCTGTTCGCCGAGCTCGAGCGCGACGTCGCGCTCCGCGTCGCCGAGACCGGCAGCCCGGATACGTTCATCGTCAGCGGGCGCGGCGAGCTCCATCTCGCGATCCTCGTGGAGACGCTTCGGCGCGAGGGCTACGAGTTCCAGGTCTCGCGGCCCGAGGTGATCATGAAAGAGGAAGGCGGCCGGCTGCTCGAGCCGTACGAGCAGCTTGACATCGAGGTCCCGGCCGACGTCGTCGGCGCGGTCGTCGAGCTCGCCGGGCAACGGCGCGGCACCCTCCTCGAGATGCGCTACCGCGACGACGGAACGGTCCATTGCGTCTACCGCATACCGACGCGCGGCCTGCTGGGCTTCCGGCAGGCGTTCCTGACGCGGGCCCGCGGACAGGGCGTGATGAACACGCTCTTCGCCGACTACGGCGCGCAGGCCGGGCCGATCGCGGCGCGCACGCTCGGCTCGCTCGTCGCGTTCGAGGCCGGTACGACGACGACCTTCGGCCTGAACGCGGCGCAGGAGCGCGGGCAGCTCTTCCTTGGCCCCGGCGTCGACGTGTACGAGGGCATGGTCGTAGGCGAGCACATCCGCGAGCGTGACCTCGAGGTGAACGTCGTGAAACGGAAGCACCTCACAAACATGCGCAGCAGCACCTCGGACATCGCGGTACGCCTCGACGGCGTCCGCGAGCTCTCGCTCGACGACGCCATCGAGTTCCTCGCGGACGACGAGCTCCTCGAGGTGACTCCGCTCGCCTACCGGATCCGGAAACGCCTGCTCTCGAAACACGACCGCGGCCGCCTGGCGGGCCAGCGAAGGAAGACCGGGCAGCCGGTGTGAGCGGAAGCGGCGGCCTAAACTACGGGCGGTCTCAGCACCGGCGGGGAGGGGCAACGATGAGCGGGTCCACCACGACGAACGAGCTCGCGAAGCACCGCGGCTACACGTACCGGCTGACGCGCCGGCAGTTCCTCGTCGCTTCGTCGGCCGCCGCGCTCGCCGCCTGCGGTCCGGCGGCGACGCCGAGCGGGGCGCCGGCCACGACATCCGCGGCGGCGACGGCCGGCAAGCCGCTCAAGCTCGGCATCTTGCTGCCGTTCACCAAGGTCTACGCGGAGCTCGGAAACTCGATGAAGCGCTCCGCCGACCTCTACATCAAGTCGAAGGGCGGCAAGTTCGCCAACCGCACGGTCCCGGCGCCGATCTACGAGGACGAGGCGAACGACCCGCAGGTCGGACTGCAGAAGACCCAGAAGTTCATCGATCAGGACCAGGTGGACGTCATGCTGGGAATCGTCGCCACACCGATCGCGTACGCGATCCGGAACGTGGTCGATTCGGCCAAGCTCATCTTCATCGAGACGAACGCCGGCGGCAACGCGCTCACGCGCACGACGACCGACTGCAAGCCGGCGTGCAAGAGCAAGTACATCTTCCGTAGCTCGTTCAGCTCCTGGCAGATCAGCAACCCGATCGGCGAGTACCTCGCGTCGAAGAAGGGCGTGAAAGAGGCCTTCACATTCGTCTCGGACTACGGGTTCGGGACCGAGTCGCAAGCCGACTTCACGGCCGGCCTCACGAAGGGCGGCGGCAAAGTGACCGGCACCCTGAAGGCGCCGCTCGGCAACAACGACTTCCTGCCGTTCGTCACGCAGCTCAAGGCGCAGCCGACCAAGGACATCTACTCGTTCTTCTCGGGGACCGACGCGATCGGCTACATCAAGGCCTGGAACCAGCTCGGCCTGAGCGCCGCGGGCTACAAGATGAACGGCGCCGGCTTCCTCACCGAGCAGGACGTGCTCAAAGAGGTGAAGGAGCAGGCGGTCGGCGCGATCACCTCGCTCTTCTGGGCGGTGACGCTCGACAACCCCGAGAACAAGGCGTTCACCGACCTCTACCAGAAGGAGTACAACCTCCTGCCCGACGTCTTCGCGGTGCAGCAGTGGGACGGCATGCGCGCCGTCGACGAGGCGCTCCAGAAGCTCGGAGGCGATACATCGGACAAGGACCGCTTCATCCGCGCGCTCGAGGACACCTCGTTCAAGAGCCCGCGCGGGGACTTCGCCTTCGACAAAGACACGCACAACCCGATCCAGGACATGTACATCCGTGAAGTGAAGGTCGTAGGCGGGCAGGCGGTCAACGTGATCAGCGACAAGATCGCCCGCGTGCAGGATCCAGGGAAATAGCCGCAAAGGGCCGATGAGCCCGGAGCTCGCGTTCCTGCAGGCGCTGAACGGCATCTCGTTCGGCGCCTTGCTTTTCATCCTCGCGGCGGGGCTGTCCCTCATCTTCGGGATGATGGATGTGGTCAACCTGGCGCACGGCGCCTTCTACATGCTCGGCGCGTACGTCGCGCTCTCGGTCGTCCGCACGACCGGAAGCTTCTGGGTCGCGCTCGTGGCGGTGCCGCTCGCGCTCGGCGCGCTCGGCCTCGTCGTCGAGCCGTTGCTCCTGCGGCGGCTGCGCGGCCGCCACCTCGACCAGGTGCTAATCACCGTCGGTGTCGCGCTCGTGATCACCGATCTCATCCGCCTCAAGCCCGATTGGGGCGCCGAGGTGCGCACGCTGCCGCCGCCGGACGCGCTCGCGGGCTCGATCGCGATCCTCGGCAACGATTACCCGGTCTATCGGCTCTTCGTCATCGCCTTCGGGGTCACGCTCGCCCTGTCGCTCGCGGCCCTCCATCGCCGATCGCGCGCCGGCGCGCTCATCCGCGCCGGCGTGGACGACGCGCAAATGCTCTCGGCGCTCGGCGTCGACACCGACCGCCTCTTCGCCGTGACGTACGCGACCGGCGCGGCGCTGGCCGGGCTCGCGGGCGTCGTGGCGGCGCCGGTCCTCGGCCTCCAGCCGGGGATGGACGTCGAGGCGCTCGTGCTCTCGCTCATCGTCGTCGTCGTCGGCGGGCTTGGCACCCTGGGCGGCGCACAGGTCGGCGCGGCGCTCGTCGGGCCGGCCGACACGTTCGGGAAGGTCTTCGTGCCGCAGTTCGCGCTCTTCTTCATCTTCGCGATCATGGCGCTCGTCCTGCTGCTCCGGCCGAGCGGGCTCCTGGGCCGGATCCGCGTCATCCGATGAGCAGAATTGGGGGGCTCCGCCCCCATGTTGGGGGGCTACGCCCCCCAGCCCCCGGGTTCGTCGCGCTCGGCCTCGGCGCGCTCGCGCTCGTCACGTTCCCCTACTGGTCGCGGGACTGGGAGTCGTCGCGCTACGCCACCACCGTCCTGCGGGACATCCTCGTGTTCGCGATCCTCGCCCTCTCGCTCGACCTCCTCATGGGCTACGTCGGTCTGCCGTCGCTCGGGCACGCCGCGTTCTTCGGCGCCGGCGCGTACGCGGCCGCGATCGCGAGCCAGCGCCTGGAGACCGAGGCGCTCTTCGTCACGCTCCCGGCGGGCGTGCTCGTGGCGACGGCCCTCGCGCTCGGCATCGGCCTGTTCGCGGTGCGCGCGAGCGGCATCTTCTTCCTCATGCTCACCCTCGCGTTCGCGCAGATGGTCTTCTCGTTCGCGTTCCAGGCGACGGACATCACGGGTGGCTCGAACGGCTTCGCCGGCGTCCGCCGTCCCGACCTCTTCGGCATCTCCTTCAGCGCGGCCGAGGAGCTCTACGTGCTCGTGGCGGTCTCCTTCCTCGCGACCGCATTCGTCCTCTGGCGGATCACGCGGTCCCCTTACGGCCGGACGCTCGTCGCGATCCGCGAGAACGAGCGGCGCATGCGCGCGCTCGGCTACGACACGAGCGCGATCAAGCTCTCGGCGTTCGCGCTCGCGGGGGCGCTCGCAGGGCTCGCCGGCGCGCTCTCGGCGTACTCGCTGCGGTTCGTCTCCGCGAACGACGCGGGCATCGGCACGTCGATCACCGTCTTCGTGATGGTCCTCATCGGCGGGGCCGGGACCCTCGCGGGGCCGGCGGTCGGCGCGGCCGTGGTCATCCTCATCGAGCGCGTGCTCAACTCGTACATCCCCTTCTCGCAGACCGTGCTCGGCGTCGTCTTCGTCGTCTTCGTGCTCGCCGCGCGGCAGGGCGTCGTCGGTGCCGCGCGGACCGCGTGGGCGAGGGCACGCGGGTGATCGACGTCCGTGATCTGCGTCGCTCGTTCGGCGGCGTCACGGCGCTCGACGGCGTGACGCTCGCCGTCGCCGAGGGCGAGCGCCGCGCGATCATCGGCCCGAACGGGGCGGGGAAGACCACGCTCTTCAACATCCTCACGGGCGAGCTCGCACCGACCGGCGGGACCGTCCGCCTCGCCGGCGAGGACGTGACGGGGCGCCGCACGTTCGAGCTGGCCCGACGCGGCCTGGCCCGGATGTACCAGCGGAACGAGCTCTTCGATCCGCTCACGGCGCGTGAGAACGTCGCGCTCGCGCTCACCGCGAAGGCGGGACCGTACCGCTTCGGCGGGATCCCGGCGGACGAAGCCCGCGCGGCGGACGAGCTCCTCGAGCGCGTGGGCCTGGCGGGCGCCGGAGCGACGCCCGCCCGCGCGCTCTCGCACGGGCAGCGCCGCCAGCTCGAGCTCGCCGTCGCGCTGGCGACCGCACCGCGCGTCCTGCTGCTCGACGAGCCCACCGCGGGGATGTCGCCGGCCGAGACCGCGCGCATCGTGGAGCTCATCGCCTCGCTCGCGCGCTCGCTCACGCTGCTCGTCGTCGAGCACGATATGGATGTCGTCTTCCGGCTCGCGGACCGGATTACGGTGCTCCACGAGGGCAAGGTCATCGCGGACGGTACGCCGGCGCAGGTGCGGGGCGACACCCTGGTGAACGAGGTCTACCTGGGGAAGGTGATCGGCGTCGAGGGGGCTCCGCCCCCTCGGACCCCCCGATGAATGCCCTAGAGGTCCGCGACCTCCACGCGGGCTACGGCGCCGGGCTCGTCCTCCAGGGCGTCTCGCTCGACGTGGCGGAAGGGGAGGCCGCGGTCCTGCTTGGCCGCAACGGCGCGGGGAAGACGACGACGATCTCCGCCCTCGTCGGGTTCCTTCGCCCGCGAAGCGGCAGCGTGCTGGTCCGCGGCAGGGATCTCACCGGCGCGCCGCCGCACGTCGTGGCGCGCGCCGGTGTGGCGTTGGTGCCGCAGGGCCGCCGGATGTTCGCCGATCTCAGCGTGCGCGAGCACCTAACGCTCACGGCGCGCCCCGCCACCGGCGGCTGGGACGAGCGGCGGGTCCTCGCGCTCTTTCCCGCGCTCGCGCGCCGGCTCGAAAACCGCGGCGACGAGCTCTCCGGTGGCGAGCAGCAGATGCTCGCGATCGGCCGCGCGCTCACTCGGAATCCCGCGCTCCTGCTCCTCGACGAGCCGTCCGAAGGGCTCGCGCCGAAGCTCGTGCGCGAGGTCGGCGACGCCCTCGTCTCGCTGCGCGCGACGGGCCTGTCGATCCTGCTCGTCGAGCAGAACCTCGGCCTGGCGACGCACGTCGGGCAGCGCGTCCACGTGATGAACAAGGGCACGATCGTGTGGAGCGGCACGCCCGCCGAGCTCGCGGGCGCCCGGGACGTCGAGGCCCGGTTCCTGGGCGTCTAGTGGCCGAGCCGTTCCTCGCCGAGTCGACGCTGCCGCGGGTCGGCGACGACGACCGCCACATGGACCTCGCGCTCGCCGAGGCGCGCGCCGCGCTGGCTCACGACGACGTCCCAATCGGCGCGGTCGTCGTGCGCGATGCCGCCGTGGTCGGGCGCGCTCACAACCGGCGCGAGGTCGATCTCGATCCGACGGCGCACGCCGAGATCCTCGCGCTACGAGAAGCCGCGACGAAGCTCGGCCGCTGGCGTCTGGCGGACTGCGCGCTCTACGTGACCGTCGAGCCGTGCGTCATGTGCGCCGGCGCGATCGTGCTCGCGCGCGTCGCGCTCGTCGTCTTCGGCGCGCCCGACGAGCGTGCGGGCGCGGTGCGCTCCGTCGCGGAGGTGCTCGACGCGACCTGGTCGAACCATCGGCCGCGCTGGCGCCTTGGCGCGCGGCGCGAGGAGGCCGAGCGCGTGCTCCAGGAGTTCTTCGCGCGGCAGCGCGGCGCGAGCTAGGCGCTCACGGCCGCGCGGCCGCCGTACACCGTCCACCAGGGCTGCGCCACCCGGTCGAGCACCTCGTTGAGCATCTGGATGTTGCGCACGCCCTTGTCGTGAAGCCAGGCGTCGAACGCGGCGCGGCCCTGCTTCGCGTACACCGGGAGGCCCTCGAGCCACGTCGCGCGGCCGCAGAGCACGCCGCTCGGGCGCGCGCCGGACTCGCCGGCCCACTCGAGCGACTCGCGGAACACGTCGTCGCTCACACCCGCGGAGAGGTAGATGAACGGCTTCGTCGCCGCGGCCGCCGCTTCCTTGAAGTGGCGCAGGGCCTCCGCCTTGGTGTGCGCGACCTGCCCCGTCGTGTTCGCCCGAGCCCCTTGGACGAACGCCATGTTCACCGGGACCTCCACCTTGAGGACGTCGATCCGAAAGCGCGGCTCGGAGAGCTTCGCCATGTACGTCTTCACCGCCTCGGGCTTGGCCTTCGCGAAGTCGAGGCCGCGCTCGTCGAGGCCCTTCTTGTACGCGAGCGGCTCGACGAAGAGGGGCACGTCGGCGGCGGCGCACTCGGCACCGATGCGCTCCAGCACGCAGTCCTTGCGGTCGGTCAGGTCCTTGTCGTCGAAGGGGTCGTAATAGACCAGCACCTTGATCGCGTCGGCGCCCGCCTCGACGAGCCGGCGGACGGTCCAGTGGTCGAGGACATCCGGCATGCGGTTCTCGGGGTCGGCGTCGTAGCCGCTCTTCTCGTAGGCGAGAAGCACACCGGTGCCATTGGCGCGCTCGCGCAGCGCCGGCAGGCCGTACTCGGGATCCATCAGGATCGCGCTCGCGTACGGCGTGAGCGCCTTCGTCACCGCCGTCTTGAACTCGGTGAGCGATGCCGGGGTGGCCTGGCCGCCCTGCTGGCCGATCTGCCGCATGAGCGAGCCGCGCTGATCCATCGCGGCGGCGCGGATGATGCCGCGATCGTCGGCGCAGGCGTCGATGCCCTTCGCCTTGCCCTTCGTGACGCGCGCTCTGGTCTCTACCGCCATCTCCGTCTCCCCCTGCTCAATCTCTTGGCTTCGCCAAGGAGATGCTCAAGGCTGGTCGACTTGCTCCTCGCAGGTGAACTGCTCGTCGCTCGACCCCCCTGCGTCCGTCGCGACGCTCATTCTCCGCCAGCGCCGCGGCTCAGACCGGCGCGGGCTCCGCGAGCTCGGCGACCGGCCGCGCCATCATGCGGCCCGTCCCCTCGATCCGCAGCGCGAGCGAGACCGCGATGAAGCCGAAGATCGCGGCCGAGATGAACATGAGGTGGTAGTCGCCGAGCACGGTGTGGAAATAGCCCCCGGCGTAGGCCGCGATCGCCGCGCCCGTCATGTGTGAGAAGAAGATCCAGCCGTAGAGCTGGCCGAGCGACGCGCGACCGAAGATGGTCGCGGTCAGGTTCGCCGTGGGCGGCACCGTGGCGATCCAGTCGAGCCCGTAGAGGAACGCGAACGCGTAGAGCCACTGCACCTCGAAGATGAAGGGGAGAAGCGCGAGCGACAGGGCGCGGAACCCGTAGTACGCCGCGAGCAGCTTGCGGTTGTCGTAGCGGTCGGTGAGCCAGCCCGACGCGAGCGTGCCCACGATGTTCATCGCGCCCATGAGGCCGACCGCGGTCGCCGACGTCACCGCCGTGAACCCGTGCTCGAGCGCGTGCGGGATGAGATGCGTGCCGACGAGGCCGTTCGAGGTGTAGCCGCAGATGAAGAAGCTGCCAGCGAGCAGCCAGAAGTCGCGCGTCCGGATGGCCGTGGCGAGCGCGGTGCCTCGCGCGTCGTCGGCGCGCTCGGCGGCCGAGACGGTCGCGCCTTCCCCATACGGGCGCGCGCCTACGTCCTGCGGGCGGTCGCGCATGAACAGGAGCACCGGCACCGCGACGGCGACGCACGCGACGATCATCAGGGTGAGGCCGGCACGCCAGCCGTCGCTCACGGTGAGCGCCATCATCGAGGGCACGAAGATGAGCTGACCCGCGGACGTCGCCGCCCCGAACGCGCCGATGACGAGGCCGCGGTGGCTGCGGAACCAGCGGTGCGCCACGGTGGCGCCGGTCACCTGGCTGGCGATGCCGGTGCCGATGCCGATGAGGATCCCCCAGAGCAGGTACAGCTGCCAGAGGTCGCGCAGGGAGAGCAGGAGGTAGAGACCGAGGGCGATCACGCCGAGGCCGCCGAGGAGCGCCCGGCGCGGACCGACCCGGTCGACGAGCGTGCCACCGATCGGGCCGCCGAGCCCGAAGGTGATGAGACTGATCGCGACCGCGAAGGAGATCGACGCGCGGTCCCAGCCGAACTCGCCTTCGAGCGGCGTGATGAAGATGCCCGGCGCCGCGCGGACGGAGGCCGCGGCGAGGAGCGCGACGAACGTGACGGCAGTGACGACCCACGCGTAGTGGAAACGGGGAAGCACGCGCAGAGTTTACGGTCGCGACGCGTCTTCTCTCGGTAAACTTTGAGATGGAGAGGTGTCCGAGTGGTTGATGGTGCCGCTCTCGAAAAGCGGTAGGCGAAAGCCTCGTGGGTTCGAATCCCACCCTCTCCGCCAGAGCCTTCCGCGGGCTCGCGCAGCTCCTCGTCGCGGTGGCGATCGTCGTCTTCGCTGGCGCGGGGACGTTCGAGTACTGGGAGGGCTGCGGCTTCCTGCTCGTCTTCGGAACGGCGACGATGCTCATCACCGGCTACTTCCTGCGCGCGGATCCCGCGCTCATCGAGGCACGCCTGCGAGCGGGCCCGGGCGCGGAGAAGCGGCGTAGCCAGCGCGTCATCCAGTGGTTCGCGAGCCTCTTCTTCCTCGCGCTCCTGCTCGTGCCGGCGCTCGACCGCCGCTTCGGCTGGTCCGCCGTCCCGCCGGCCATCGTCGTTCTGGGGGACGTCGCGGTCCTCGTGGGACTGACGATCGTGTTCTTCGTGTTCCGCGAGAACACCTATACCTCGGGGATCATCGAAGTGCGGGAGGATCAGAGGCTCGTCTCGACGGGACCGTACCGGATCGTGCGGCACCCGATGTACGCGGGAGCGCTGCTGATGCTGGGCTTCATTCCGCTCGCGCTCGGTTCGTTCGTCGCGTTGGTCTTCTTCGTACCGATGCTCGTCGTCATCGTGTGGCGGCTCGTCGACGAGGAGCACCACCTGGCGGAGCGGCTGGCCGGCTACGAGGACTACCGGCAGAAG
>Ga0209237_1000413_pt1 | contig 24124 bp, 30 predicted proteins | sample GraSoi013_1_40cm_2_FD_185820 | JGI IMG/M metagenome (GOLD analysis project Ga0209237, IMG submission 185820) | Grasslands soil microbial communities from the Angelo Coastal Reserve, California, USA - Sample 10_02_2013_1_40cm (SPAdes) (version 2) | ecosystem: Environmental > Terrestrial > Soil >...
GTGACTTGACCTGCTGGTACTGCTTCTTCTACGTGAAGAAGGGTCTGGAAGGAGCATATGTCTACGAGCCCGAACAGCAACAAGTACGTGAAATGGTACGGGCACTAAAGGCAGAGCGACCGGTACCCGGGAATTCGCTGCAAATAACAGGTGGAGAACCCACCCTACGATCCGATCTAGTTGACATCGTCCGGATTATCAAGGAGGAAGGCGTAGACCACATCCAACTAAACACGAACGGAATCAACCTCGCACTAGAACCAGAACTCGCTCAGAAGCTTCGACAAGCAGGCCTCAGCAACTTGTACATGAGCTTCGACGGCGTCAGCCCCAAGACGAACCCGAAGAATCATTGGGAGGCACCATACGCCTTGGAAAGCTGCCGTAAGGCAGACCTCGGTGCTGTACTGGTCCCGACAGTCATAAAGTCCGTGAATGATCACGAGCTCGGCGGTATCCTAAGATTCGCACAGCGCAACATGGACATTGTACGCGCCATCAGCTACCAACCCGTCTCACTGACAGGCAGAATGAAGAAACAAGAACGTGAGAAATATCGTATCACAATACCCGACTGTATCGAACGACTGGAGGAACAAACGAATGGAGAGCTTCCACGCGACGCATGGTTCCCAGTCCCAAGCTGCTCACCAGTCACTCACTTCGTAGAAGCGTTCACCAAGCGTCCACAGTACGAGCTATCCATCCACTTTGCATGTGGAGCGGGAACATACGTGTTCGAGGACAAGGACACTAGGAAATTGGTCCCGATAACCAGCTTCGTCGACCTCAAAGGACTATTCGAGTACTTGGATGAGAAGACGGACGAGTTGAACAGTGGAACCAACAGATACTTGGTAGCGGCAAAGTTCATGACCAAACTCAACAGCTTCATCGACAAGAAGAAACAACCCACAGGATTGAACCTATCCAAACTACTGGTCGGCGCATTACTGAAACATGACTACAGCAGCGTGGGACAATTCCACGTTCGTAGCATGTTCCTCGGCATGATGCACTTCCAAGACAAGTACAACCAGGACGAGGAAAGACTACAACGATGCGACATACACTACCTAACACCGGATCTGCGCATCATACCCTTCTGCTCGTTCAACGTTATCCCCGAATGGTACCGGGACCGGATCCAGAAGAAGTACGGTATATCGGTTGAGGAGTGGGAGAAGAAGAATGGTGAGAAGCTTGAGGCGAAGCTGTACCGTGGCGCATTACGGCGTGGGAAGCATGCTGACGGCTGCGGATGCAGCGCGGCACACATTGAACCAATAACCGGCACCTAAAACAACCGAACTCCCAAACCTTTCCTTATTTCGGCGTCCCAGTGCTTTCCCTGAACTCTGCAGCCCGCGAATCTTGCGAGCACGATGACGCTGAAGAATGCTCCCACATGGAGACTACCTCCCTGCCGATCTGCTGTCTCTCCAAGCTAGCTTTACGAGTTCGAACGCATCGTTGACATCAGTCTGATTTCTAAGCCTAAACTCTATCCAATCGGAAACCCGAATCCTAAGCACAACGCGAGAGTCCGATCGGATCTCGGGTCTCGCCTTCAAGGTCTTTCTTCCAACCCGGATGTCCAGCCGATCTTCATTATGAAAGTGAATGAACTCTCGTGTACCAATCCAATAAGCATCTTCCTGTCCCCATCTAGATTTTCGCTTCTCGACACCTGCAAGAGACAGGATTCTTGCCTCCAAGAACTGTGCAAGGGTCTTCGTCCCTTTCAAAGCTCATCAGGGTGGATTTTCTGTTTCAAATTGAAACGTTTCCGGCGGCTAATACTTTGGGTGCGATGGTTACTGCTATGACGGCGACGCTGACGGCTGCTTCGAAGCAGCCGTACTCTTCCTGTAGACTCTCGAGGCGAGATAGAGAGTGGCGAAAAGTACTACGACGAGGAGGTATTCGAGCATGTTAATCGCAGGAGGGATCGGCAATGAGAAGAAGGCTCCTGCTCGGTCACCGATAATGGGAACGAAGAACAGTATCGAAGCGATGATCGCAAGGCTCGAAGCTAACCGAACCCGCCGGAAGAGAAAGCCGATTGACAACAAGAACAGGGCGAGACCAGTAAAAATCGTACCGATCGCGACGTAACCTAAGGTCATTAGATCCGACTGCGGGCGAGTCTCGAAGCCGATAGGAGTCAAGAGGATAATTACTAGGACGCACACCAACAATACCACGAAAAGCGCCATGGCATCTCTGGATAGCTCCACCCCTGAGACCACTCCTCCCTCATAAACAGCATCGACCCCATTTTAGGTCTTATCGGATATAGCTACCAGAGCGTATAAACGACACTTTCAGACCAAACTCGGGCGAGATAGAAAAGAAGAACCGAGAGAACAATCGCAGGAGTATTCAAAAATGCCAGTTCCCGGGACACTGAAAAAAACCGCGATCAACGAGCAAGAATTCGTCAAGCTTCTCCAAGACAAGTTCAGCATAGACCCATTAGTGACCCGGACCTATCTCCGCCTCGTCCAGCATGGCGAGATCAGCCTCCCGGACATTGCAAAGATGTTGGACAAGCCAATGATTGAGGTGGAAGATCTTCTAGGGAAGATGCTGTCTCAAGGACTAGTAATCAAGACAGCTGGAACCGTATCCAAGTATACCGCTCTCCATCCTAGGATGAGTATGACGAATATTTTCAAAGTCTACGAGAAAGAACTCGTTCAGAATCTTCGGGACCGTAGAGCGACACTCGATCGAATAGTCAACCTGCTAACGCCAGTCTTCGAGAACAGAGAAGCAAAGACGAGATAGCATGAGACAAACCACCAGAATTAAGGAGAACGAAAACGTTGCGTTGCATTATAGCGGCTGCGCAGTTTGCGGCACATGGAGAACGCATGAACATCACATAGTCAAGAGGAGGCTTGGCGGAGTTGAAACAATAACTCTCTGCCCGAAGCATCACGCAATGGCGGAAAGGGGGAAAATTCCGCCGGATCTGCTGTGGAGTTTCCTCCGTGACAGGTCGATTGGCTGGGAATTGGCAGACGACTTGGAACTGAGCTGGGAATTGGAGTATCATCGAGATGTGATGATGTACACGGAAGTCCAGTTCCATGATTTCTATGGCGAGGAGTATGATGTTTGCCTCTATCCTCCTTCACTTGATCCCGAGAACCGCGGTGTCTACAGACAATGCATGGTCTCGTTGTGGCTCAATGGGAAACGGGAGTTGGATCTCGATTCGCACTGACTATAAGGTTAGGAGGTTTTCGGCATCAAAACAACAACCGGAATATCTCGATCCGTCTTCTTCAGATAATCATCATACGCCGGATAGACACCAGTCATCAACTGCCACAATCTCTCCTTCTCACTGCCAATCGCTCGCTGTGCATAGACCGTCTGCTTCACATCCTTCACCTGGACCATCGCGATCGGATTATGCTTCAAGTTCATCCACCAGCTAGGATCCCTGCGTCGACCACTATTCGACGCGACAATAACCAACCTATTCCCGTCACGCACGTAAAGCACAGGCGTCGTACGTCTCCTACCAGTTTTTCGACCAGTAGTAGTCAACAACAACACGTTCACTTTGTGAATGCGTCCGCCGATCCGTCCACCTGAGATTCTGTAGAAGAAGACGTGCGTCGAACTCATGACTTGTTGAAGCATCGAGACTCGACTTTACTCTCGAGACATTTCCTACTCTGACGAGGAGGATTCCTGCTCGATAGGATTGGGACTCCTGTAACGTTTCTTCTCCTTCTCAGAATCCGACTCTAGAATATCGCCGAAAGGATTCTCCTCTTCCTCCCTAGCCTGAGCCTTCTCCGCCTCGGTCATGCTAGACTCGATAGTCTCGGGCGAGGCTCCAGATTTCTCCAGCTCACCGGGCGGCATAGCCTCTAGCTTGGTCCCTTGTCTCTCAGTTGATCCCTCGGATTGTTGTTCAAAAGTCTCCGAAGGATTCTCCCCATGAACCTCTTGCTCTAGCCTAACAGGTTCCTGAACATCCTCCTCCGCCTCTTCCTCCTCCGCTTCGACTTGTGCTGATGGCGGCCTGTCCCTTGGAATGATCGCTCTAGGATCTTTCACGCCATAGAATCGATCTGTGAAATATGAGTAGACATCGATAGCCTGCGCCTGGGGATGAGCCTGGAATTCATCCTTCAACTGGCAGATAGCACATGCCACAACTGCCTTTCCAGTGGCCTTATCGATCGAGACCCTGACAGCCTCTTCGCCGCATCGTGGACATACGAAGACGGTTGGAAGCTTCTTCTTCACGATACGTACTACACGACGTCTTCTACGACCCAAAACCCAATATCTCCTTACTTATCACAGGCTTCAGGTCCGAGATTCGTTATTTACCTTTGGTTCGAGGTTCCTATGGTTTGCTGAGATGAATTTTGATCCGATAACTACGAACGAGCCGACGGCCTCGGTCGCATGACGTTAGATCATGTGGATGCGAAGGGCACAGAGTTCCAAGTAGGTCAAGGAACAATCCTGCTACTCGCTCCTACGAAGGATGATGGTAAGACGGCCATGTTCCTCAAGCAACATGGAGAAGGCGGTATTCTCGGCGCGAGTATAGAGGTAGACGATCTTTCATCGGCTAAGCACTTTTTAGATGAGAATGGAGTCGAGCATCACGATTACACGGGGACCTATGGCCAAAGCCTACTGGTTTCACCGGAACGGACGCACGGGTTATGGCTAGAAATATATGAAGGCTGAGTGGCGAGAATCGGGGAAGTCGTCACAACCGGATGAATTTTCTCTATATCCGCAAACGGGAAATAGACTACGTCACCGATATTGTTTTGATCGTTTAGTTGGCTAGTTCGGAAAGGGTCGTTCCTGATTGGGTCTGGTCTCGTAGATGGTCGAGAAACTGGGCTCGAAAAGCTACAATATTTTTCGGCTTCTTCATCATGGCACTTGGTCTAATTGTCCTGATAGGGAGCTTTGAAGTGCAGCAGAGCCTGGCTAATACATGCACGAACTATTCGGAGTGTGTAGGACCGAATATTCCTAGCTCTCCTGTCTATACGGCTTGGGTATGGGCAGGTTATCTTATGACCCCTGCAGGGACTGCATTAACTGTCGGGGGCTTTCTTTTGGCGTTCAATACTTGGAGGGTGAAAGAGTGGGAGTGGGCCGCAATGTTCGGGTTGCACCCTTTAGCGAGACGGCTGGAATACTTGCACTCTCAAGGAAAAGTGACCAAGCAAGATGTTGAAGAGATCCTTAACATTGTAACTCATCACTCGTCATCACCGGAAAGAGAGATGAGAAAATGAACCGAGAGCAAAAGATGGTCTTAGACTGGCATGAACGATTTGGAGTTCATCTAAGAACCACGCCTGGAATGGTCGACCCGAAGACTAGAGACTTGCGAATTGCTCTGATCAAAGAGGAGCTTGGAGAACTGGAGGAAGCGGGACACAAGCAGAACTTGACAAAGATAGCTGACGCGATAGCTGACCTGTTGTATGTCGTCTACGGAACAGCCGTCTCATATGGAATAGACATCGAACCCGTCTTCCAAGAAGTCCATCGCTCTAATATGAGCAAAGGCGATCCCGAGATTGTTCGTGCCTCAAATGGGAAGATTCTCAAATCGAGAAACTGGACACCACCAGATCTCGAACCGATTCTCAAGTCTCAGAATGGGAAGAGATGATAAAGTGTTCAAAAAGTGTGGGCATGCTAAGCTTACTTCTACGCCCATCATTTTTGTTGGTTAAGGGAACTAATACTGATACGGCAGGTGTGATTTCTGAGAAGAACTATGAATCACCTACTTTTTACGATAGCTCGTAGCATAGACAAATCGGGCCACGGCGACGTTAGATTCCAAGATGGAGCAACGGATACATTTCTGCACCGCAGATGACAACACGAAGATCGCATACGCCGTTACCGGGAAAGGATACCCCATCGTTAGGGCCGCGCATTATCTGAGTCATCTCGAATTCGACTTCGAGAGCCCTGTCTGGCGCCACTGGATTAGAGAACTATCTAGGTACAATACCTACGTACGATATGACGAACGGGGATGCGGCCTATCCGACTGGAACCCAGTAAAATTCTCTTTTGACACATGGGTAAGCGATCTAGAGACTGTGGTCGATTCCTTGGGCCTGGAGAAATTCGCACTATTAGGCGTCTCTCAGGGCGGCTCAGTAGGGATAGCCTACGCCTCGCGACATCCCGAAAGAGTCAGCCAACTCGTACTCTACGGCGCCTATGCTCTCGGCTGGGCAAAACGATCGCAGGATCCCGGATCTATTAAGACGCGAGAGGCAATGAGCAACCTGATAGGTTTAGGCTGGGGTCAGGACAACCCAGCATTTCGACAGATGTTCACAAGCCTCTTCATACCTGAAGCAGGCCCCGAGCAGATGAGATGGTATAACGAACTCCAAAGAGTCTCATGCACCCCGGAGAACGCTGCTAGGTTCGACTCTGTCTTTTCAACCGTGGACGTCACTCAACTTCTCAAAGAGATCTCCGTGCCGACCCTAGTTCTTCATGCTCGCCATGATTCGGTTGTTCCTTTCGAACAAGGAAGATTGCTGGCTACTCAAATTCCCAAGGCGAGATTCGTTCCCTTCGAAAGCAGGAATCATATTCTCCTTGAGAATGAACCAGGCTGGCAGACGTTCCTCGCTGAACTCCGATTATTCCTAGGCGGACCAGTACACCCTGCAACCATCCTAGAAGGACCAAAGACGGAGCAACAGATCGTCGACGATCCGCATGCAACTAGGGATCTGATAATCAGGGTGGAAGATGTACCACTCTCAAGGTTCAGAGTCGTCGGCAACTATGTCCGTTATGACCCACAAGTTCGGAATTCCCTGAAGGACTGGAAGCTTCGGATCATCTCAGACGTCCAAACTCACAAAACTGGAACGTCCAACTATCTTCTATGGGCTCCGCCTGGAAGTGGCAAAACATACTTCGTCCAGGAGATTGCCAAGTCCCTGGACGATCTGGTTCGGTATGAGGAGCTCAACCTTGCCCAGCTAGGCGAGGAGGAATTCATTTCGAGACTCCGACATCTTGATGCTTCAACCAAACCCTCACTCTGTCTTGTCGACGAGATCGATGCGAAACCCGCGGAGTCATGGCCCTACGAAACCCTTCTATCAGCACTAGACCCTAAAGGGGGACGAACCTCTACCTCGCTCATTCTGGCCGGAAGCTCGACTTCTGGAATTGACCAGATGAAGCGCCGCATTGCGTCACGTCCCAAGGGTAGCGACGTGTTGAACAGGATTCCCGTTACTAACGAGTTCGTGATCCCATCTCTAAGTCCAGGAGACAGAATTCTTGTTTCACTGGCACAGCTAAGACATGCGGGAAGAGGCATCGGTCGGACTGTGAATGAAGTGGAGAAGCTCGCTCTCTATTACATATGCAGTAATCCTCGTCTTTCAAATGCCCGACAACTTAGAAGTTTCGCAGCCCGAAGCGTTGAACGTCTGCCGATAGGCGAAGATAGGATCAAGTACGACCACTTGTTCGCCGCGGGCGATCCTGAGAACAAGGGGTTTTGGACAGAATCAGAACCGGTTCGGAAGGAACTTGCAGGCTCCTTCATCTCGATAAGCGACTAGCAAGAGAGCCGGTGGAACCGACGTTCGAAGAACGTGCAGTGCAAGGATTTTCATCCAGAGAGACGGCAAAGCGATGAGTAGCATCTAAAGCTCTTTTTCTGTGCCCACCTTTGCATCTCGGAGACCATGAGGAGCATTCGGGTCAACCAGAGATGGTATGACGTTACAGGGATGTGTGAGCTGACGGAGTATCTCCATTCGATACCATCGCACGAGCTCACGAAGAAGGTTGCGACTGAAATCTCGGAAGAGCATATTCTTGAGAACCCGAGAAGGATGGTCGTCGAGAATTTCGTCGTGTTGTCGAAACAGTTCATGTTGCAATTCTACGAGGAGATTCGTCCAGATCTTGAGAGACATTCCCTAGAGTATCCATTCCTTGGACTGAGAATTCCTTTCCTGACTTATGAATCGACAGGCGGCAGAAGTGGCTATCAACGGTTCCAGTCTGAGTTGAGAAGGATTCCTAGGCTTGGCAAGATGTATAGTCCGAGGCCGATCGTTAATCCTATCGTGCCAATTATCTTGCCTGGAGTGGATTATTCTGCGGAAAGCCTTGTAACTTCTTCCTCATTGAAGGGTGAGGATCTTCCGGACAAGGCGATCCTGGGTTGGCAGCACCTGGACGCTTACGCGGATTATTGTATGGACGTTATGGCGTTGGGTAGAGAGGCCTATGCTTCTCTGATCGATGCTTGGTATTATGGGAATGATTCAGATGCTTATTTTGGGGGATTGGAAACGATTGCTGAGGAGATGCTTCATCATATCTCGGACGAGATCGCCGGGCCTAGGTATGGGGAGAGGGCGGTCGAGCGGGAGCATTACTGGATGAAGAGTTATGGGGAGTTTCCTGAGAAGATTGACATTGCTTTGCTACGGCTGAAGGATGAATATCTGGGACGGATGAAAGAAAAGTTCACGTGAGCCTGGAGGGGAGTTCAGTTTGGAGAACAGCCTGTTCTGGTCTGTGGCTCTAAATAAGACGCGGACGCAATATAGTATAATCGGGTTTGCGAGCTAGCCTCGGACAGCCCTCTATAGGGTCAACTCTCGTCGCGTTTGTACTCGTCATTAGCCTTGCATTTACATCGTTTCTGACCGGAAGCTCCCTCGTTTCATTCTCTCCCTTTCCGTGGTCTCCTGACGCTTGGAACCATCCAAACGTCCAGCTCAGGTGCGGGACAGGACTGTCCCTCGCGAATCATCACTGTGTTTCGAGCTGTCCCAACGGCTTCTCTCCCGTAAAGTTCGACTTGGGTCTCGCTCCGATCTGCATGTCTCCGGAGAATCGGCCTGTGTCGGTGTATGATCTTGCCGGATTGCCAGTCTCGTCGAATAATGGAATCTCGGTATACTTGGTAGTCTCGAATGTGCCATTGACTAAGGTCGCTATTAGCTCAGCAGATTATGGTACGATTGTTTGGCTTCAGGTCTCTTACGTAACACTGGATACTATTGTCACGGCCGGGAAGATACCTGATGTTCGGACGGAAATTGCGACGGTCGGAGACTTTGTCGCTGGAACATTCTTGATTCTGACGATTGGCTCGACTAGTGTTCAGGGGAACATTACTAATCCGTACCCGTTGTGCTGCTTCTTTCACCCGAAGACGATCCAAATTGGAGACGATATTGGAATCCACTGTGCTGGTCAATCCGAAATAGTCGAAGGCATTGATTTCAGAGATCAGGTTGTAAGATTTAGAGCAACACAGACGACAAGGACGACCGCTGGTTGTCCGATTTGCCTTTCAGGCGATACTGTGATCGATACTCCAGTAGGCCAGGTTAACGTGAAAACCGTCGAGGTAGGGACTCTGGTCTGGACCTTGGACAGGTCCGGGAATCGAGTGGTGGGAACAACTCTGGAGGTCAGACGAGCCCTGGTGCCTCCTCTCGACATGATTGTTCATGTCGTTTTGTGGGATGGAAGACAATTGTACGCTTCGATAGGTCACCCGACGACTGATGGCAGAACGATAGGTCAGCTCAAGACTGGAGACTCGCTCGATCATTCGATCGTGAAGACTGCTGAACTCGTCCTATACGGTCAAGCCTATACATATGACCTGTTGCCGAGCGGTGGTACTGGATTTTACTGGGCTAATGGAATCCTATTGGGAAGTACGATTCCATTGTCCGATGGGTAGTTGAAACTGGAGTGGTACGTTACTTCACAGGAGTAATGGCTTATCGGCTCGAAAGCGCAAGCTAAGATCATGACAATTACCATTTCTCTGAGATACTAGTGATTACTTCAATTCCTGCTGTTCGCTGAAGAATGGACCCGGATTGGGAGTCTGCAATCGCAAAATTGAAACTGATGTAGCGATCCAAGTTTTTCGGGGCGACGATAGGGTCTTGTTCTCATGCCTAAGGAGGTTTGCCAAGCAATGAATCGAGCCCAGAAATTGGCTAGGCTGAAACCTTGGTTCGAGCGTGCTCGAGACTTTTCCGGTTGGGACTTGAGTAAAGTGAGGCCAAGATTGATCGAGCCTGCTCCAGCATGGGACTATGAAACCATTGTCCGCCAATATGGGCTCGGGAAGAGAGACGCGTTGGACATGGGGACCGGTGGAGGAGAGCTTCTAGCTCGAATACGCGAAGCACTCCCCGCTAGGACGACTGCAACAGAAGAATGGAATGTAAACGCTCCAATCGCTAAGAAGCGCTTGGCTCCTCTCGGTGTAGAGATAGTCAGATGCAGGAGTTTACTGTTACCGTTCGTAGAGTCTGCTTTCGATCTTGTCCTCAATCGACATGAGGAGTTGGAGCCGCGGGAGGTTGCTCGCGTGCTTTCTGTAGGCGGCCATGTTGTTACCCAACAGGTGGGAAGGGACAATTGGAGCGAGTTGAGAAGTTTTTTCCCGATGATGACAGATTTCGGCGACTTGTACGGAAATTACATCCGCGGATTCGAATCGGCTGGTCTCCAGATAATTCGGAAAAATCAACATGACTACAAGGTGGCGTATCGTGATCTGGGCGAAATTGTCTTTCTATTGGCTATATCGCCTTGGTCGTTTCCAGGATTCTCGCCTGAAGGTGACTTGGACGCACTGCTAGCTCTAGAATCGGAGTGTCTCACGGAGGACGGGCTGGTTGTGACGGAAAGTCGATTTCTCATCATTGCCGAGAAATAGCTATTTCTATGGCAGCCCAGCAGGGGATCTTGAAGATTGGTGGCTGCCCAGATTTCTGTAATGCAGACTATTCGCTACGATTCTGCGGAAATAAAAAAGATGGGAGTGGGAGAGTAGCGTTAGACCTTGGTGAGAAGGGCTCGGACGACGTCTTCTGGGCCCTTGAAATTAGACTCGGGCAGCGACTTTGAGACGAATTCTTTGTCAGCAGTTGGAACGTCGCTCATGTTGTTGCACGCCGCAACCACCTGAGTCTTGTTGGCCGGGTACTTGATGTGGTGCTTGATGTGTTCTAGTTCGGATTTGAGGTTACTCATGAAACCGCGAACTGAGGATACCCGTGATAAGAAGGTTTGCTGGCCGATTATTCTCTCACGTCTTGAGCTTTCATTCGGCGTAAGGGGAAGGCGTGTGGAATCGGGCTTTTGACGGTTAACCCATGAGAGAGGAGCGGATGGATTTGTTCGGGGTTCCGGGTTCTCTTCCGGTTAGGAGAGAACGAGGCCGTCGAGCATTCCAGACGGAGCCGAGCCTAAAGAGAGGAGCTTGTCATGGAATGTTCTGAGTGTTGCGTTGGGATATGTTTCATAGTATTTTTGTCGGGCTTTCTTGATGAAGAGTTTGCCGAGAGTGTAACTGTAGTATCCATGGTCGAAGGTTCCGCGTATCGCTTCTCTCTCTGCTGGAAGCTCTTCGAGTTTGGCGTTTTCCATGATATACTTTTTCGCATCTTCGAGGCTCATGCCTTGAGTATGCATCTTGAAGGATACGATAAATCTGCAATCTCTCAAGAGGGCGTCTTCTAGCTGGACGAGGCGTAGTGCAGGATCACCATTGCCGTAACCCGCTTCAAGCATCATCTCCTCAGTGTAGTGAGCCCAGCCCTCTGTAAAGCCGTAGTTGAAGTAGGTCTTTCCTGTCTTTGTCTTGGCGAACGCTTTCACGTGCAATCCGTGCACGAAGTGTCCCGGGTATACTTCATGGGCTGAGATGTTCTTGAGGCTGGAATAATTGAGGTAGCGCAGCCACTCCTCCTTTTTCTCATCGTCCCAATCATCCTCCGTAGGTGTCACGTAATAGTGTCCCTCAACATCCGCCTTCTCGAATGGTCCCGGAAAATTCATCGCGGCAGAGGCGAATGCGCGCATAGGCGGAGGAGTCGGGACGACCTTACACTTTGTATCGAGTGGAATGCTGACTATGTCCTTCTCGCGAATGAAGCTCTCGAGACCGTCGAGGGTCGAGGCTGTGTCTGGGATCAGGCTCTCGGCTGAGGGATGATTCCTCCTCACTTGGTCGAAGGCTTCGGTTATGGAAGCTGCTCCCATTTTTTTCACTGTCTCATCGAGCATTCCGAGGTTTGATCCTAGGTCGTTGGTTCCGAGGCTTAGGACTTCCTCGACGCTGTCGCTAATCCTGTCGCTGGCCCAGAGTAGCTTCTGGAACTTTGCTCTGCCTATTGCAAAGTCCATGTTGGTCGTATGCTTCTCTTTCAACGCGGTGAGAAAGTTGTTGATAGCCTCCGTGGCAACTCCGCGTAGCTTTTCGAATTCATCACGTGTCGAATAGGACGACTTGGCCGCTTCCATGGAGGCGTCTTTGGTCAACTCTTGGATCGTGCCTTGCAACATCATACTAGATATTTTGACGAATGGTTCGGCGAGGGTTCTGTTCAGGTTTTCCTCGGCGTGGCTGAGGAAGGTGGGTATGTTTGCAAGGTGCCGGTTGACGGCTTGGATACGTTCTTCGACCGGAGCATATTCCTTCGATATGTAAGGAGTCACACCCAGCTGGTAGACGTATCCTACTGGTCGTGTAGCGTGTGATTCTAGTTCGGTGATTTCGAAGAGCCCATCTTCTAAGAGCAATTCCATGCATAGGAGATCAAGCTTTCCCCTTGATCCCATCGAGCCTGTGTCTATTCTTCCGAGCCGGTTCTTCAGTTCCCCTGCTTTTTCAACCCAGGATTTCAGGTTGGAGATAGAGTAATCGGGAAGTAGCCCGTCATATTCATGGAGTCCGAGGAAGACTGCGTAGCGTGGATTCAGATTGAATATATGGCTGAGGACCATATCCTCCAGGTTTTCAACTGTTTCTAAAGGAGAAACTTGACTTATCAACTAAAGCTGACCATTGCAGAATAGGGGTCTCGTGAATAAGAAGCATTCGGAGCAGATCGGCAGGGTTGCCTTCGCTGGATTAGTTCGTCTTTCCGGCGATGAAGACTTGTCCTCGGATCTCCCCGGCCGGATGTTGTGTTGAGTGGACATTGACGTAGGCGTCTCCGTTCACGATCGCGTTGATGAGTGCGCTGAAGGCTTGGCCCAAAAGGGGACCCTTGAAGTCTGAAGCTGTGAATGTGCCTTGTGAGAGTATGCCGTCTTGACGTGCTACGGGAGTCTCGGTGTGGAAGAGGAAGACGACAACAGGCCCGTTCGTGGCTGAGTCGCCTATGTGAATGTGTGCCATAGTCACGTTCTCCATGTTCGCCACTATTAGTTTGAAGGTGAGGCTTTTGCCGTCGGAGCTGAGTGTCGCGATAAAGACACCGTGGGCATTAGTTTCTACAGGGGGATTCTGGTTCGAGCCTCGGAGAATTGCGCGATAGTTCGTATGCTGTTTAACCGCAACGGCCGGTGTTGCTAGGGTAACGGCGAGGAGCAGGAGCGCTAGAATTGTTGTCTTGTTCATTATCATGATCAGTACGCTGGCTGTTTCCGGTTGAGTTTTTAAGCCTTGGGCTGTTCAATCTTTGTGCATATTTAGATAGCTAAGCTAGGACCAACCGATGGGGATGTTACGCTGATGACCTTTAGGGCTTGAGTCTTCTTAGGGTTTGGATTGTGTCCTGCCTAAGCCGATCTTCCAACATTGGTTCCCTCTCGGAAGCTTGGAAGCAACTGTGTTGTGCTTCAAACCATGAGCTTTGCAAACTCCTGCAAAATTCATAAATGGGGGGGCTCCAAAAGAGCGAAAAAGCGTGCTCAAACTAGGGGAAACTCGTGCAGCAAGTGGAAAAAAGGTCAAAAGACAAGGAAATCAGTACAATCCGTAAGAGGACTCTCTTGCCGGATAAACTGAAGGAAAGTCAGATGAAGGATCGGTTCTGGGCAGTCAGTCCACTAGATTACAGATACTATGGTGCGGACAAGGAGGTTTTCGAGCGACTCACTCCCTACGTATCAGAAAGGGCATTCATCAAGTATCAACTAACAGTAGAAGCCGCGCTGGCCAAGCAACTAGCTCACAAAGATTGGCATGTTTGCACCAAAGAACAAGCTAACGAAATAATTCAGGCATGCAAGCAGGTGACCACGTCAGAAGTAATGGAGGAAGAACGCAGCCTTCATCATGTCGTGAGGGCATTGGTGAATTGTATTCAGAAGAGAGTCAGCCCTTCTGCGAGACCTTACGTTCACTTGTTCGCAACTTCAAACGATATTACAGATACTGCTACTGCCCTCCGACTGAAGGATCTGACGATCAACGTACTTATGCCAGATCTAGTCGAGCTTGAGCAACTTCTCATTTCTCTCGCCAGAGAATATGCTGATACTCCACAAATCGGCCGAACTCATGGGAAACACGCTGAACCGATAACTTTCGGATTTGCACTGGCCACATACGTTGATCGTATCTTGGGAAGAATCAAGCGTTTGGTTGAAAGCGCAGATAATCTTCGAGGGAAATTCTCGGGGTCTGTTGGCGCGTACAATGCTCTCAGCCTGCGCTATCCACAAGATCCCGCTCTCTTTGAAAAGCAATTGTTAGAGAGCTTGGGACTGAAACCTAGCGAGGGCGGTATATCCACTCAGATCGTTGAACCGGAATACGTAACTGATCTAGCGTACGCTGTTGTTTCATCCTTTTCTGTGCTTGCGAATTTGGCAGATGATATTCGCAATCTACATCGGACGGAGATTGGAGAGGTACAGGAATTCTATGAAGACGAGGAAGTGGGTTCATCGACCATGCCTCACAAAGCAAACCCGAAGAACTTTGAACACGTCAAGAGCATGTGGAAAGCGACAATGCCTAGAATTGTAACTGTGTTCATGGATCAGATTTCTGAGCATCAACGTGACCTGACCAATTCCGCTTCTGAGAGATTCCTGATCGAGCTCTTCGTTGCTTTCGACTACAGCGTGACTAGGCTGACCTCTGCTCTTCGAAAGCTTAGTGTGAACGTAGAGAGGATGAGGGCCAATTTGGAAATGAGCAAAGACTGGACGGTTGCTGAGCCTTTGTACATTCTTTTAGCATTGAACGGTCTGCCTGATGCTTACAGTCGAACGAGGGAACTAGTAAGACAGTCGGAGAAGATAGGAGTCCCACTCACTGACTTGATGCGAAGAGACCAAAAGATTCGAGCGATTCTTGACAGATTGGACAGTGCACAGTTAGCAGTACTAAAGGACCCATCCAAGTACGTCGGAGCCTCCGGACAAAGAGCTCGAGCCGTAACTGACAACGCTGAACTTAACATGTCGATGGTCCTCTCTCAGCGCATGAAGGGATCAATTAACGACCGGTCGCTAGGGCGCTTCAGAGAACAGGCGAAGCCATTCTATCATTACATGGGTCTAGAACCGAACGAGTTCGCAACAACAAGCGAAGCAAGAGAATCTGACAACCCTCAATCAGGTGCTGAAGTATCTTAGAAATTCTCAAGTACCGCTTAATGCTTTTAGTATTCATGGAAGTAGATTGTTGGCTGAATTCTTGAGAATGCGTCGGCTAGATCTCTAAGGATCAGGTAATGTTTGCCCCCGGCGATCTTGATTCTAACATCCTTCTTCCCAGGTTCTTTGTAGACGATGTCAAAGCTCCACTCCTTCTTGGAAGTTTTGCCCAAATAAAACGCAGAAATCTGTTCTCTCCGAACTTCCAAGTCTCTCTTCCTCCTCAGTTGTCTGGATTTGTCCTTGTCGCTTCGTGACAAGAATTTCTCTCCAAACTTCCGGGTCAGATACTTGGACACAGGGTCAGCAACAACTGGGAGAAGACCAGCTAGGAACCCCAAGAGTGAGTTATGGAAATAGAGGAATGGTATGAACAGAGACGGCAGAATCAGTCCAGCACTAGCGATTGAGAGGATTAGACTGACTCCTTTTCGCTTGACGCCAATTATTCGTCTACTTGTAAAATAGACTCCATAACCTACTACTCGTCCCCGTGCGAGGTTTGTGCTTGTTGATCCCCCCAACAAGTATTCCCCTGGTTCAAGGGACTCGTCAGGCTCTATCCAGCGAGGCGACGTTATGGGAGGAGGCGTACCAACTGTCCGGGAAACATGGTCAGGAACAGCGATTCCCAACGCCAAGCGCATAATTCTCGGCGTAGATTCCTATTACGATCTCACTTTAGCGTATATCTGAAGCTACCGGGTTGCACATTGGGATGGATTCTGAAGTATTAACGGGGCCTTGGTTTCAGTTGTTATTGACTGAGCGCAAGAGTGTTAGGTTCTTCAGTCTCTCGTTGAGGTTTGGCCAGCTGTAAACGCCTTTTCTAGTCCAGATCGTCTTCTTTCTTGCCTTGTTTTCTTCTAGGTCTTCAATCCGCATGCTGTTAATCTTCTCGAGTGTGTGGATGAATTGTTCAGTGCCGACGATCTTTGCAGCCAGACGATCCGCCTCCAACCGAAGACTTCTGATCACGTTCATATCCCAATATCGGACCAAGAAGAACAATGCTACCTGGACTAGTATCCCGACTGGGATGAGGAATGGAAGTAGATCGATGTTGCCGAAGATGGTGCCAACTATCAAGATGATCACGAGCGACCAGGCTACGCCTGTGAAGTATAGGATTCTGAGGATTCTGGAGAATCTCCAGATGCGGCGAGTCTGGGGCAGAAAGAAGAACGCTAGCGAGGAGGCTATCAGGGGTCTCCATTCTTGTGTGGAGAGTCTAGTCTTCATGTTGGCCGGAAGTATGACGCGGCCACGTTTGGAGCCTCTTCTGATGAAGGCGCATTGGTCGGAGGGAAGGTCCAAGGGTCGTCCCAGTGTACCGGTCCATACTATTCCGGTGGGAGCGAACTTGGCATTCATTATGTTGGATAGGTCCCGTATTGTCTCGAGAAGCGCATTGTCCTCAAGGTCACCTGATTGCGTGCTCATTGTCATCCCCAACACTTTGCTGCAGACCGATCGCCAAGCAAATTTAGATTACTACCGCGCAAACTTTCTTGCCATGATCATGGCGTCAAAATATTCTCCATTCCTGAATATCTTGCTCGGGATGATTCCAGCTTTCTTGAACCCTGCTCTTTTGTAAGCTCGCTCAGCCGACTTGTTAGTTGCCAGGAACTCTACGTCAATCGACTTCAATCCTAAACGTCGAGATTCTGCCACTAAGGTCTGAATTATCCTGCTGCCTATTCCATGTCCTCTATATTCCTGGGAAACGGTGAGTCCAAGGCTGCCGTGGCGATGTGTATCGCTGTATTTGCCTCTGGCAACTCCCCCGCTCGCAACTATCTTATCACCTATATCAGCGATAATGTTGACAGCTTCATCTTTCTCAACTCGATCAAGGACTTCTCGAATGTATTGGGCCTCTTGACTACGGTTGAACTTTTTGTCAAACCCCGCGTGAAGCCGTGATTCTCGATCATCCTTCTTTTCGTCTACCAGTCCGTTGAAGAACCTGAGAAGATTATCTACATCCTCGGGTCGAACGACCCTCAAGGTAACCCTGTCTCCGTTAGCTAACACGAAGCGTTTGTAGATGTGGCCGGTCCTTGTCATAGGTCGGAGTATACTCTCTCTGGTTCGAGATGATAATTCTTGGGGAATCGCTTAGCTAGGCTTTGGCTGATCAAACATGACAACATCGGTAGCCTTGCGAGGAGCTTCCTGCTTCCGTCTCTGCCTATTTCCAAGGACTCCTAGGGCGATGCCCACAGCGATCAAGGCGACTCCTGTTCCTAGGAATATTGGGTTCCATCCATCGCGGAGATATGTGATCTGGACGTCTTGGGCGTTATTGTTGGCGGCATGATCGAATACGACGTAGTATGTTCCAGGGGTCAAAACGGTGATTGAGAAGCTTCCGCTGCTTCCTGTGGTTTTGAATAGGTTGTCCGTGGCTTGGCTTGTTCGGTAGAGGTCGAACTGACCGGCGGTAAAAATGTAGACGTTCACATTGGTTCCTCCGGTTACAGAATATGTTCCTGAGATCTGATTCTCCTTCACTATGCTGAAACTGATTCTGTAATAGTAGTTTCCAGTTGGAATGTTTGCGGCTATATTATCTGAGACAGGTAGTGGAGGATAGATTACGTAGACGCCTATGATGAACAGGATGCCTGCCACTATCAGTAGGGCTTGGAAGCTTTTCACAGTCGAGTACTCATAACCGTCTCGTAACGTGGCGGCGATAATGCCTGCTTGTACACATCATGAACCTTCTTGGCATAATCATAATGGATTTGTTTCCCTTTACCGCCTTCATGCTTCTTCTGCTTGACATGTTCCCCTGGAGGACGTAGGAATCCTTTGATCTTCTTCCTCTTATTGTTAGGAGCCTGATACTTGACCTCCATCCTGAAAACGGGACCAAGGAAGGCCTTCTTCAACTGTATCAATTCTAGGGAGTCGTGTGGAATGACAACGTTCTTCGGATTGATCGCGAAAGATTCCAGATTCTCATTCTCATAATCAAAGGTTTTTCTAGTGGCCGCAGCGTTCGCGATGGCAGCACCAACAGCACCTCCCAATGCCCCTGCTATGCCTGATTTCGAACCCTTCTCAAGAACTAGGATCGAACGCTTGTCTGTAACTAGTAACGCGTATTCGTTGAGGCCCATCTTACCTTGAACGACGATTCTTGGGATCAGCGCGATCCTCTTCTCCGCCTGACTACCACTGTACATGGTAACAAATGCGGAATGATGATGTGACTTATCTTACTATCTACTGCTTTGAGCGTGAATTTCGTTTGGATTTTCGTTTACTTAGAGCCTGGGAATGCTCTTAGGACGTAAGGACCCTTTGGATCGCTCGCAAAATGGTCCGCTGTGGCGGCTTTTACGAGACCTTGGTTCCTCAGCTAGAGACAGGAGGAACCCGTTACAGGGGAAGAATTCTTCGGTCTCATGCTTCGAGTGGTACCTGCGCAGGGGCGACTTGTAGTGGACCCCCACATTTGTGAGCAGAACTTGTTGCCGGGGCCATAGGATAGTCTACATTTCACACATTGCAGTGTTAGTTGTTGATCTGCCTAACGTTCTCGTTAGCTAGACCTTCGAAGAGTTCGGCGATCCGGTCGCTGGTTCTGAACCGGTTGGCCCGATCAGAGTGTGGGCATTGCGTAACTTATCGATTCTTCGTGACATTGGGGGATGAGTGAAGGATATTCCAGTGTACGCTGCGGTTTTCAGCTTCTCAAGTGCTTGAATGACGACTTCTGGGCCTAGGTATTCTGCGGCTTCGGCGTCGGCGCCTAACTCGATCTTCCAGGTGACGGGGACGCTCAGAAGGAGCACCACGCTGAGCAATGTACCCGCCAGTATTAGTGCCGTGTTTGAGGATTCGAAGATGGCGTATGGCATTAACAGTACTAGTACAGCGGTTCCCTGGAGGACGGCTTTCTTGGTGATGTCCTTTCCTTTGATGTGGGCGAGTTCGTGTCCGATGACTCCCTGAATTTCTTGGTCGGTGGAATCCCTGAGAAGTCTTTCCCCTACAATGACTCGGTTCTTCCTGACGGAAGCGTTGTACGACCTTATCCCGACGAAGAACTTTACCGGACGCTCAATTTGCATCAAAAACTTTACTTGATCGCCTATGTTAAGCAGCCGCAGCTTTACCTCTAGATCTACCTGAGGTTTTGAGATCTTCGCGCGTACGGTGACTAGGATCCTGATGAGCACGGCGAGGACTGTTAAGGTGAGGACTAGGGAGAGGAAAAGTGTAGACGATTCAAGAGCTGGATACTCTATCATGGAGGCGAGTTGAACATTGTTTGTCCCGAGACCAACAATGTAGACGGTTCCCAAGGTGAGAGTTGAGATGAAAAGAACCATTTCTGACCAAATGATCACTCTGAAGAAGATGAATCTGCTACTGTTTGTCATCGATTCGGTGTAGGCTGTGTCTAGACTCCTTTGTGGGAGGCCGTCAAATAGTCTTTACACTAATACGTCTATGACTTTGCGTGGCGCTTCCTGCTTTCGTCTTTGCCTATCGGAGATCCCTAAAACAGCTCACCGTTGCTCGTTCTTCGCCGCGGCCCTTTGGGCCCTCTCCTTGAATCCAGACGTGTTGCCATATTTGTCAGCTATAGATTGTATTCTCGCCGCAGCCTCTTGCGTCATCGGAGTGTACTTCTGGCTTTGCGAAGATTTTCCTCCATTCCCCATTTCACTTCACCTCTTCTTGCAACAGTTCAAATAGATAAGCAACGAAGATTTTCTAGATCTCAGGCCTCGAGTGGTACAGGAGAAGGTGCGGCCTGTAATGGCCCTCCACACTGGGAGCAGAACTTGTTACCCGGAGCATAGGACAGTCCACATTTCACACATTGCAGTGTTAGTTGTTGATTTGGTTGGGAGAACAATGCAGCTGGTTGGGGAATTGCTGGCGGACTTGTTGCTTGAGTAGTGCCTGCGACTTGGTATGGAGCCTGCTGTGGGAGAAAGCCTAGCTTCTGTTCGGTCGCTATCTTTGCCATTGTCCTAGCAATCTGCTCCCTGTAAGCGAGCTCACTGCCTGCCGCATCTTGGATCTGGCTTAGGGTTTCCTCGACGTAACGGCGAGCTTCAAACGGATGCTTCACTCCGTGCCAATTCATCGGCTGAATACTTGTCTGAAATACTATGCTGCCATAACCGAATAATCTGCCAGCCAAGGGAACATCCATAGTCACACCAGTGACTCTCGCTGTGTTGATGTCCATTAGGCCTGTGGTTCTTTTGACTGTGATGGATTCGAAATTCTTACCGCTGACGCCTGAGCCTTTCAGGATACGTTGGTCAGTCAACCCGTAGAATGTGTCACGCCAACGCAAGGTCCGGACAAGCAGAGGCAGCGGTGCCACGAAGAGCCAGAACAAGAGTACAAATCCGGAAGCTCCCCGGGCTACTGCAGCTATCGGAAGGAGTATGATCGAAATTATGAATTCCCAGATTAACAGTTTCAACCCGACTATCGAGATCCATTTGGGCCGGGATTCGTAGAGAATTTTTTCCTGACTGTTCAAGTATTTCGGAGGAGTAATTCCGGTATCGCCGATATTATGCACGCTGAGAGTTGAAGGCTGAGCCATGACCGACGCCTGCTTGTTTTAACTATATATCGCTTGGGATGATAGCATCCGAATAAATCGAAAGCTATACTTTGGTTTTCGTTGGTCCAACGTGGGATGTTAGGTTCTATTCTGTTCTCAGAATAATTTCTAGTCCTCGCTTCAGTCTTGGACTGAATAATGAATTCTCCAGAATGACGACGAGTCCCACTATAATAGCCTAAACTAATGGTTTAAGAATAGGTAATACAGCCTACCTCAGTGGGATTGACATGAGCAAGGACGTGCTCAATCAGCTGGTAGTGAGCGAAGATGACCTGTTGACGGAAGCGGTCGGGAAAGCCAAAGGTTTGATTGCAATCGAAGACAAAAGCGGAAACGTTCTCGTCAGGGTTCCGAAAACATCTCTACCAGCGCGAAGTCTCGTTCATCTTTACTTGATTGGCACCTACTTTTCTCACCGAATGGGTAAGGCCGAATTTGCCAGCATGTCACCGACAAGTCTGTCGCTTGCTACCGGTATCGACTCAGATACTATTTCAGCACGGCTGACTGAGCTTGTAGAATCTGGGTCTGTAAGAAAGGCCGAGAAAGGGCCCGGGAAATACCCGAAGGGTGAGTACTCAATCAACCCGTACGTGATGAATGACATTCTGGATGAAATCCTCTCATCGAGAGCGTCGGCTTCGACGCCAGTACAGGGAGAATCATATCCCGATATTGGCAAGCACGAGAATCTCACTGATGGAATTATCAGCCTGTTACAATCAACGTGGGGAAAGAAACCTAGGGACTGGAGGGAGATCCAGCTAGCACTACGACACAACTCCATGATCTTCACGGATGGAAGCGTCACGGGAACTCTTACTCTCATGTATCAGGACCACAAACTGAGACGAATCAAAGAGGGCAGGGCATTCAAGTACTTAGTTCCTTAACGAGGTGAAATGAGAATGGAAAAAGAAATCATCGTTGGAGTTCAGTCTGGCAATGTCACCTTCAGCTTCAAGATTGACCAAGACGGAAGCAATTTGAAAGAAGGCTTTGATACGATAAACCGGCTTATCTCGTCCCACAGGGACCTGCTTCAGAAGGCATCGCTAACCTTTCCGTTGACAACGCCTATTATCCGCCAGCAATCAACGGTTTCATTGGCACAGCTCGGGATTCCCGCGAATGAGAAGGAAGCCATCCTCGGCACAATTGACGAGTTGAATCGTTTCGACCTTTTCTTGATTCTGTTACACTATGCAGCGAAACCGTTGAGCTACGACCAAGTAATGTCCCTCTCGAAGGAACTTGGCAAACCGATCAAATACAATTGGTTAGATTCAGAGCCACACCGAGACGAGCGCAAGGGTTTCATCATGTCAGAGCCTATTCCAGGGAAGAAGGAGAAGCTCTACTCTCTGACTGAGCGCGGCAAGAAGAAAGCTGAATCCATCATTGAATCACTCAAGAAGAAGGAGACCTCCTAGGTGCCCCTTTTCGGCGGAGAGTGGGATTCGAATCTACGGAAAGAACTTTGACGTGACTCATTTGATCTCAAGAGCTGAGTTTGCCTTCTAGCTTATTATCAGGTAGGTCCAGCTTCTCGGTCTTGAGAAATGGCACAGGGTGAGAAGGCTTGTTCACATTATACTTCACGGTTGCAGACACATCCCTACTAGTGCAGTTCTCTACGACCAGGAACCAAGTGCCGCCTTCTTCAGGGCAGAACTTTACACTTGTATTCCTGACTCTCTCATTGCCTGCTTCATACCAAAACTCCTGATCTAAATCTAGACTGTTCAGGTTCTCCTCGGTCATCACGTACACGTTCAACTCTCCATCTGCCGAGACATCCGCGGCCAATTCTTCCCCTTCATGAACTCCCACCTCGAAGCTAAGATAATCCCCAGACGGAATGATCTTCGGACCTGCACGATCCTCCTCCTTCTCGCCTGTTCCCTCTATCTCGGACGAAGCAACATTCAACCGGACGTGCTCCGGTCGCGGAGTCCTCAATGCTCCCCTCGTCTCTTGTCGCGACTGTTCGATATAACGCCGGGAATCAGATTTCGAGGATATCTCTGCTTCTTGCACCGGCCTGTTAGAGACTGGTAAGCTTGCAAATACAGCGACGGCAATGATCAACAACCCAGCCACAAGCCACGGTAACAATGCTAGAAGGCCTAGTATCGCAAGGCATACCACGATGAGATTTCCTGCGACGAATCTTTGGTTTCCCAATACCCGGGCTCCACGCAGAGACTATGAAACCGTACATCAGCGCCTAAAAACGCTAGTGTAACAGGTTCTGCTGCCTAATCGTTGGATAAGTCGGCTCAACTCACCTGAACTCACAATCACTCTCTTGAGTAAAGCCTGACTTATGGACACGATTCGACCGATATCAGAACTCTCTAGAAGCAGGCATAGTCAGGTTGAGAACAGGGAGAACAGCCGGACCAAAACTGGTTGTCCTGGCCGCAATTCTACTACTTTCTCTAGCTTTGTCGTCCACCGTCCATATTGCAACAGCAGCTCCTGCGGGAAAATATTTCGATCATTTAGTAACTATAATCATGGAGAATCAGGACCAAGACAGTGTACTATCCGACGGGCATTACCAGTCGAGTCTCGCCGCGAATTATTCCCTCGCAACCGGATACAGCGGAACAGCTCATCCGAGCGAACCCAACTACTGTGTCATGTTAGGCGCGTCAACATCAGGATGCTCCGACAACGGAGTATGCTGCAACGCAGGACCCAACTTGATAGATCGGTTCGAATCCGCCGGCATAACATGGAAGGCTTATGCGGAAGACTCGGACGGTTCAGGATCCTGTAGTTTCAATCCTCCCCGTGGCGGCGACCATTTCCCATTCCTGTTGTACACCAGCATCAACAATAACGCGGGACGTTGCGCCAATATGTTAACCACCAGCTCTCCCCGTGATCCCGAATTCATAGCGTCACTATCCGACCCAGCGTCTGCACCAAGCTTCATCTGGTTGACACCCAATGACAATGACAACTCTCATGACACCTCGATCGGCACTGGCGACCACTATCTAGCCCGTCTTGTTCCCAGTATTCTAGCTAGTTCAGTCTTCAAGA
>Ga0209237_1000414_pt1 | contig 24124 bp, 24 predicted proteins | sample GraSoi013_1_40cm_2_FD_185820 | JGI IMG/M metagenome (GOLD analysis project Ga0209237, IMG submission 185820) | Grasslands soil microbial communities from the Angelo Coastal Reserve, California, USA - Sample 10_02_2013_1_40cm (SPAdes) (version 2) | ecosystem: Environmental > Terrestrial > Soil >...
CAAAAGTCCGCGGCGCACGAGCGGTCGAGGTGATGAAGCAGGAAGTGACCGTGGAACTGGCCCGCCGGGACAGCGAACTTGCGGAAGCGCGCACCAAGCTGGAGCACGAACTGCACAACGTCGCCAAGATGCAGGCGGAGGTCAAGTACGCGCTCGATCAGAAGGTGCAGCTGAGCGCCGAGCTGCAGGCGGTCATCGACGAGAGTTTCCGCGAGATCGGCCAACTCTACGAAATCGGATCATCGCTAGAAGCGGCGGTCCAGACCGTCGAAGCCAGGTTACTGGCGGCCACGAAGCGCCTCCGCGAGATGGGTATCGCCGCCGGTGTTCCCGGGTCGGCCTCTGTGGGAGCCGGCGCCGAGCCAGCAAGACCGGAACAACCACAGACGGCCGATGCCGCGGTCGCGGTATCCGAGGCCGTACGGGTTGCGGCGCCCCCACAGCGGAACCCCGTCAGAACTGAAAGCGCACTTCCCACCAGGCGAGCCAGTCCTGGCGGGCCTGGCCGGCCCCATCCCACGCGTTGAGTCCCGAGGACCAGCCGACTCCGAACTTGTACCTGAGGCTGGGAGGTGGCGATGACGTCCCTCGTGGCGCTGCCGCGCACCGTGTGACACCCGCTGATCCCGGTCCACTTGCGTTCCGTTGCCCGTCCGCGAGGAAGATCAGCCGGAGTCAGGAGCGGCTGTCGATCGTCGCGGCGTCGCGCATCGCGTTGATCGTCAAGCCCAATCCGGCCTTGAAGTCGATCCGCGGCTCGTATCCGATCGTGCGCCGGGCGAGGGAGATGTCGGCCTCCGTGTGGCGGATGTCGCCGGCCCGCGGCCCTTCGTGAATCCGGCCCACGCGCCGGCCGAGCATGCGTTCAATGGCGTGAATCAAATCAAGCAGAGTGTACCGCTGGCCGGCACCGATGTTCAGCACCGCTTCGTGTGCCGCTGATTCGACGGCGGCCAGATTCGCCTCCACCACGTTGTCCACAAAGGTGAAGTCCCGCGACTGCAAGCCATCGCCGTGCACCGGCACGGGCTCATCCCGCATTGCCAGGAGGATGAACTTCGGAATCACCGCCGCGTACTCAGATGCCGGGTCCTGCCAGGGCCCGAACACGTTGAAGTACCGCAACGAGATGACGGAGAGTCCAAACACCCGGGCGTAGACGGAGCAGTAGGCCTCCGCGGCCACCTTGCTGGCCGCGTATGGAGATTTCGGCTGCGGGATCTGATCTTCGCGCGATGGGATGTGCGCATCGCCGTACACGGACGATGATGACGCGAAGACCACTCGGCGGACGCCGGCCGCTCGCGCCGCCTCGAGCACCCGGAGGGTGCCGGTGACGTTCACCTCATGCGTGGTCCACGGGTCAGCGACCGAGCGGGGCACCGACCGCAAGGCAGCCTGGTGGAAGACGACATCTACACCGGCGCACGCTGTGGCCACAGTGTGCGCATCGCGGATATCGCCGATCACCACATCGCAGGTTGCGGTGAGCGCAACCGCGCTCCCCGAGGCTGCGCGCAGCGCGCTCGCAACTTCTGCGTCGGGGACTCCGAGGGCGCGGCTGAGGTTCGCCGGGCTTCCGGCGACCAGATTATCCAGCACCCGCACGGGGGTGCCGCGGGCCACCAGCGCCCGCACCAGATGGGCGCCGATAAAGCCCGTACCTCCGGTCACCAAGGCGCGCTTCATCATAGCAGCATCTCAGGATTGGTTGTGTGCGCGTAGCTCAGTCCGGGATGCCTAGAATTCATAGCGCGCCTCCCACCACACAAACCAGTCCGTTCGGGTCTGACCGGCCACATGCGAGGCGTTGAGCACGGACGACCAACTGACTCCGATCTCCTGCTGGAGGCTCGGATCCTGCGTCCAGGAATACTTGAGCCGCCACGCCTGCGTCGTTTCCACCACGCCTGACAGATACAGGTTTGCCCAGGCGTCCGCGGGATTTGCTGGCAGTGGCCGACCGAGCTGTCCTTCGCCTTTGCGCACCAGGTCGTAACCCAGCGTGAGTACGGAACCGGCATCGAGCCGGCGCGACAGATCGGCTGACCAGAGTTCGCAATCCGGCGCACACCAATGCCCCAGGGCCTTGCCGGAATAGACGTAGTCGTTGGCGCCGCCTGCCGTCGAGTAGATCCAGTTCGTCGCGCGCGTGTGTTCTAGACGCAGGTCCGTTCGCCCATCCTGAAACGGATTGCCAAAGAACAGGCCGGCTGTTCCTCCGCCGATGCTGGGGAAGGCATTACTGCCTGTGGAGAGGCTGTCGACGTATAGTTCTCCATACATGGTGGTGCCTCGTCCGATGCGCCAGTCGAAGTCGAGGGCAATGTTGTAGTTATCGGTGATGCCCATCTGTTGCTGCCGGATCCATAGATCGAGGCCGTAGGTCAGCAATGGGATCGGATTGAGCGCGTAGGGCAGGTACACACTTCCTGAGGCCACGACGGTCTCGCCCACCCCGAGGCGGAGGGCATCGGTGGCCAGCCAATCCACGCGCATACCGTAGAGGTAACGCTCGGTCCCCTGGCTGAGCACTCCGAGTAATTTGACGATACGGAGCCGGTCGCCTTCGTGCGAAAGCCTCAGCGTTTGCAGCGGGCCGGCGTTGTCAGACAGGAGAAATGCCCCCCGCGCTCCCGGCCCCCACCAGTGCCGATCCCGCCCCGCCTGCGCGAGCAAGGTGTCGCCGCCTGCGCTCGCGTACAGCCGATCGATGCCGATGGTGAGGGGCCCGGGCAGTAAGGCGTGCTCCAAGCGCGCGCCGACCATCAGCAGCGGTCCCAGCCCTGCGGTGCCGGACACCTCGAGCCGGAACCAGCTTCCGGCGTCTGACGCCCAGCGGCGGGACCCAGGAGCCGGGATCCGGAATCCGTTTGACGACGGCGGGGTTCCAGACTCGGCGCGCCAGACAAAGGCGCGGGCCAGCTGCGTCCCCCATCCCGTGACCGCCTGGGCCGATGGGCCCTGGGGCGGTTCAACAACCCGGTATCCGAGCAAGGCCAGCTCATCTGCGAATTGCAACACCAGCTGTTCCAGCGTGATCAGGTTGTCGCGGCTGAATGCGGCACGGTCAGTCGCAAGGTGGTCCAGTGACTGTGCCACTATGCCGGCCACCTCCCGCCGGGTTAGTGGTCGCACCGTGGACGCCCACAGCGGCGCCAGTCCATCGGCGGCCAGGCGATACAGGTCCGCATACGAGGTGTCATCAAACGGGACGAGATCGAGCGGATGCGCCGGTGCCGACCGTCCCGCCGCAAGCACCGCCGCGACGCAGAGGACCACCGCGCTTTGCCACCGCGCCAGCCGCATGTCAGGGACGCAGTCGGTCGCGCGGCGAGGCTACCGTAGGAGCACGGACGCGTTAACCGCAACGCCGAGCAGGAGCGCGATGTTCTCGAGCGCGATGGGATTCTCGGGGACGTAGAGGACGTCACCGCGCCGGAGCGCCACATCCCGCGCCACATCCCCTTCACGGATCACTTTGAGCAGGTCGACTGGAATCAACTGGATGCCGGCGGTGCTCTGCTTGGCGACGACGACGGTGGCGAGTGTGACAGTGGTCGGCTGCGCGAGTTGAGTCCCGCGTCTAATGATGTGCGCCCGGTTGAGCTGAGCACGCCGGGTCGGACCGCCGGCCAGCGTCAACGCCTGCAGCGCCGTCAGCGATCCCCGCAGGGGAAAGATCCCAGGTCGCGCCACCTCGCCAAGCACGTAGACGCGCCCGGTCGGATCTTCGGGGATTACGAGCGCGTCTCCGGGGGCCAGGGGGAGATTCAACGCCAGTTCGCCCCGAAGCAACAGGCGCTCCAGGTCGATGATCACAGCCGGGTCCTGGCCGCGAATCAGGCGCGCTTCTCCCAGTCCCGCATCTGGGGCCAGTCCCCCGGCTGTCGCCAGCGCGTCCAAGACTGTTGCTCCCTGTGCGAGTTCATAGACGCCGGGTTTTGAGACCTCGCCGACCACCGAGACGCGCACCTTGTGAAACTCGCGCACGATCACGGCCACCTGCGGATTCCGGAGATACGAGGCAAAGAGTTGGGCGAGTTGCCGGCGGAGTTGTTCGGGCGTTAGCCCCGCCGCCGCCACTTCTCCGATCAGCGGGAGCGAGATCATGCCGTCAGGCCGGATCGTCACGGTGCGGGAGACGTCCGCGTTGCCGAACACCACGACCTCAAGCACATCCTCGGCCGCCAGGATGTAAGGCTGCTGCGCCCTCACGTGGAACGGGAGAGACGCTGAGAAGATCACGACCAGAATTAGCCACGCGGCAATCCTGCGAAACGACACGGGTTCACCTCCCCACATTCCAGCTGTTTTTTCCCGCCACCGTTGTCGTCGGCGCCTTCGTGGCGGGCGGGACGCGATCATAAGAGGCGCACCCCCGCGAGTGGGATGGGGTGCACCGTCTCTCAGGTATTTTCCCATCATCGCACCAGGTAATCTCTCGATGAACCATACACGGTCTCCTGGATAGAATCTACAGTAGTAGGGAAACGGGGATGGGATCAACCATGCCACGGTTTGAAGTATGGCAATCACCGGGAGGGAGGGCCTGGGAGGGTCCGGATCAGGAAGAGGCGATCCTGACCGCGCTGCGGGTTCGCCGGCCGGGCGTCATCACTGAGGTTGCCGAGGTCTATGATCTGGCCTGGGAGTTACACCTCCGTCGGATCGCGTGCTTCAACGATCGCGTGAACGCCGACCGGTCCCGCCGGTAGATCCAGAGGATGCTGCTAAATGGGCTGACGGTATTTCTGACCCTCTTGTGCGCGTAATTCGGACCCTCGACTGATAGATTTTCCTCCACCAAATTCAGGTACTTACCGGATTGCCGCCATCCGGTTCCTCCCGTACGGTAGTCTTAAGGAAGTGTAATATAACTGGACTGGACGGGGGCGCGCAGTGTCCCTAGCCAAAGGAGTTTCGAGTCCTACGCGCAATCGAACACGGGCCGCCACATCAGCAACCCCCAGCGCGTCGGCGGCCGAAAGACCGTTGCGCGTCCTCCTGGCTGACGATCATGTGATTTTCCGGCAGGGCGTTCGCACCCTCCTGGAACGCTCCGGGTTTGAAATTGTTGCCGAGGCCGGCGACGGCCGGGAGGCGGTCCAGCTGGCCAAAGACGTCAAACCCGACGTGGCGATTCTCGATCTCGCCATGCCACAACTTAGCGGTCCCGACGCAGCCCGGGAGATCGCACAGGTGTCGCCCCAGACCCGCGCCATCATGCTCACGATGTACTCGGAGGAATCCAGCGTCGCAAAAGCGCTGGATGTCGGGATCACCGGTTACGTCCTCAAGATCCAAAGTTCTGGCGATCTGGTGCAGGCGATCCGTGACGTGATGGCCGGCGGGATCTATTTGAGTCCCGGCATCTCGCAGTCCATCGTGAAGGCCTATCTGGCCCGCCATCAAATGGCCGGCCACCCGCTCACCGTCCGCGAGCAAGAGGTGCTCCGGCTCGTCGCGGAGGGGAAGACGACGCGGGAGGTTGCGCAGCTGCTCGGCATCAGCGCGAAGACCGCAGAATCGCACCGCATGCGGATCATGGCCAAGCTCGATATCCACGACACGGCCGGGCTCGTCCGGTATGCCATCCGTCAGGGCCTGATCCAGGCTTGAAAGCGACCTTCCAAGCAGCGTCGTCCACACCACCCCACCGAAATGCTCATCCCGCGTTCTGGCGGGCGCCAGCGGCCGCCCCGCAGCCAAGCGTGGGTTTCGTTGCCGTCGAGGTGGACTGTTACCAGGGTGGTTCCCGCGTAGTAAGTTCCCGCTTCGTGCTCAGGTGTTTTCCAGATTGAGTATATCGTTTTTCTGGAGCGATCACTTGCCACATGGTGGGGAAAAACTCCTCGTGAGAATCGCTCGCGGAGATCGTTGCGTCAAGTTGCGTCAAGAGGAGAAGTCTTGCGGCCACTAGGAGTCCTGATCGCGGAAGGGAAGGACCTCGTCGCCGGGCGCCTCACCACCCAACTGGAGGGCCTCGGTCATCGGGTCCTCGCCGTGACGAGCGATGCTCACGCTGCTGTGGAGTCCGCTGAACGGCTGCATCCGGATCTCATACTCATCGATCAGCACATTCCCCCTCTGGACGGGATCGAAGCGGCTCGGGCGATTCTCGCTCGACACGTCATCCCTCTCGTTCTGCTGATCGATTACCCTGCTGCGGATCTGGTCGGGCGGGCTCAAGAGACCGGAATCCTCTCCTATCTGCTGTGGCCGGCAGATGCCACTGCGCTGGAGGCCGCCATCAACGTTGCGCTGGAGCGCTACCGAGAGCTTCAGGTCCTGTGCGCCGAATCCGGGGATCTGCGGCAGGCTCTCCACGCCAGACCGGTGGTTGAACGGGCAAAAAAGGTGGTGATGCGGCGGCTGGGGCTTGGGGAAGCAGATGCCTTTGGCTATCTGCGCCGCCGGAGTTGGAGTACGATGACATCCCTCAGCGAGGTGGCGGCGAACTTGCTCACGGCCGAGCAGGTGTTGTTTGGGAAGCTCGATCTTCTTGGATGCGTTGACACGATCCTTAACGTGCTCGTGCGACCTGAGGGGGTTCCCCGCGGGGTCGCCTGACCTGCGTCGGCTGGTGTCAGAGACCTGAGGACATCCCCAATGGAATCTCTGGTCATGCGATTCGTCCGCGCCATCACTGGCGGCGAGAATTCTCCTGGCGATTCCCCGAAGTTGTATATCATCATTCCCCGCCCCCACGCCTATCTCGCGGACCTGCTGGTCAAGGCGTTCGAAGGACGTCAGGATGTCGAGATCATCGCGGATCGGCGGCGCGGAGAGCGGCGGATGCAGCAGCAGCCACCGGCCGTCGAGCGGCGTCGCGCTGACCGGCGGAAGCCAAAAGACGAAGTGATCGAAGTGGTGATCGGGGTGGGTGACCGCCCGAAGGGCCTGCGTAGCGATGTCTGGCCGGCCCGGCCGGGCTCGGCCGGAACGCCACCCGTCGGGTCTGATCCAGGGTTGCTGTCACCTCAGGGATTTCCCTCATCCGGGTATGGGGATTTCCCCCCGCCCGTCTCAGGTTCTCATTAGCCGCCGTTGCGTGGGCAAGGAAATAATCACCACGGTTACGTCTCGCGCGGAGGGCTCACGTGCGTCATCAATGGCGCGTGCTGGTACTCACCATCGCGGTATTGTGTCTCCTCAACGGGTTCGCCGCGGGACAGATCCTCCCGCTGCCCCTCCCGATCATCTCCACCGCCGCGATTGATCCGATCCTCCAGCAGATTCTTCAGACGGCCTCCCTCGGACAGATCGTCGAGGCCGTGCTGACCTTTGACCACGTTCCGACCGCCACCGACCTGCTCGCCGTCACCGCCACGGGCGTTGACATGGTGTCGTTCAGGGTGTTGCCTATGGTCGGGGTGAGGGGAACGAGTACGCAGATCCTGGCCCTCCTCGGCCTTCCTGGGTTGAGGTCTGTCTACGACAATCGCCAGCTCGCGTACTTCCTCAACCAGAGCGTCCCGCTCATCGGGGCGGACCGCGTATGGAATGAACTCGGGATCACCGGCAAGGGCGTCACCGTGGCGGTGCTCGACACCGGGATCGATACAACACATCCGGACCTGCCGTTCGGGAGCAAAGTGATTCAAAACGTAAAGATCATGCCCGATCTCTTCGGGACCGGCTCGATCGTGTTGGAAGGCATCGCCAACACGGATACGACCAGCGGTCACGGCACCCACGTCTCTTCGATCGCGGCGGGTACCGGTGCCGCGCTTGCCGGGAAGTACCGGGGCGTGGCCATCGGCGCCAGTCTGGTCGGTGTGGGAGCAGGCGACGTCCTCTTCGTCCTCAGCGCGCTTGAGGGCTTCGACTGGATTTTGGCCAACCGCGCTCGGTACGGGATCCGGGTCATCTCGAATAGCTGGGGGACCACGGGTTCCTTTTCGGCCGACGACCCCCTCAACGTGGCCAGTAAGATAGCGCACGATGCGGGTCTCGTGGTTGTTTTCGCCGCCGGGAATTCCGGTCCGGCGCTGAACACCCTGAACCCATATTGTGTCGCTCCGTGGGTGATCTGTGTCGCTGCCGGAGCGAAGGACGGCACGACGCTGGCCGACTTCTCATCGCGCGGGATTCCCGGGGACTCACTGTACCATCCCACGATCACCGCACCGGGCGTGAGCATCGCCGCGGCACGCGCAACGACGGGAGTCTTCATCAACACCTTCTTTGCCGTCGATTTCCTTCAGCTCGGAGCCGATGCGATCTATTACGCGGTGGCCAGCGGCACCAGCATGGCGACCCCGCACGTCTCGGGGACTGCAGCGCTGATGCTGGAGGCGAATCCGGCTCTGACTCCCGATCAGGTGAAGACGATCCTGCAGACGAGTGCGACCCCCATGCCGGGTTACGCGATGCACGAGGTCGGTGCGGGCTACCTGAACGCGTACAATGCCGTCACGCAAGTCCTGGCCCTTCGCGTCACTCGTTTTGAAGAGAGTGCCGCAATCCTTGCTCCTGCTGGCGGGTGGGCGACCTTCACGGACAGTTCGACCGGTGTGAAGTCCAGTGATGGAACCGTTGTGGCGGCTCCTACGGCAGGTGCGACGGCGACGTTCACGTTCACAGGGACGGGTGTCAGCTGGATCGGCTTCCCGTGTGAAGTCTGCGGTATCGCCCAGGCGTGGCTTGATGGCGCCCCGCTCGGCGCGGTTGATGCATACGCCGCCACGCGGCCGGCCACAACTGTGGCCATGTTCACCTCCGGCCGCCTGACAACGGGGAGTCACACCATTGTGATTGAGGTGACAGGCACGACACACGCTGCTTCCGAAGAAACCTGGATCGTAGTGGTCGCGTTCGACGTCGCGCAGTGAGGCGGTGGCTTTCTCGGGCCTCCGGGCGTCCAGGCGCGCGGAGGCCTGCTCACACATGCTCGTTCCCGTTCAGCGTACCCGCGAGTTGAAAGATCAGGTATCTACCCTAGGAGCGACACGGGGAACAGCCTAGCTCCCATCGGGTGTTTGCTTGCCGCGCACCTCCTCTAGAACGGTTTCGCTCCGTCTGCCTTTCGACAGATGGTAATTCTTCGGAGCATGATTCCTGGATTTCCCCCGCTTAATCGGCATCAGTTCGCGCCAAAGATAATACCGGAGTAGCTGTAGTGACGATCAACGAGAGGAGGCTAGTGATGAGTAAAACTCGATATCTGCGGTTGAGCATTGTCGCGCTCGCCATCGGGTTGAGTGTGTCCGTCGCGGTTCCCGGGCCTGCGAGCGCACAACTGTCCTTACCGCTGCTCGGGGGAGGAGGGACCTCCTCGAGCGGCACGAGCGCCACGGCGCTAGCAGCGACAGTCCTCGGGTCAACGACGACGCTCGCGTCCACGGGAACCCTCGCGAATAGCTGGGACGCGCTCGGCGCGGAACTGGACAGCGGGAGCATCCCCGCCGGGGGGGCAGACGTGTTGGAGGCCACCGCGATCGGTGAGGGCGATTTCGTCTCGTCCAAGGCGTCCCTCGCCGACCTGTCGCTCGCAACTGCAGCCGACACGGTTTCGGCCGATTTCACCATGGCCACGGCCGCCGCGGATTCGTACGGCGGGACCGCCGGCTGGTCCGAAGTAGATGGCTTGGTGGTCGACGGCGTGCCGATCATACCCACCGGAGATGTGAATCAGACGATCAGTCTCGGTGCCCTCCGGGTGGTGCTGAATGAAGTGACGCCGGCGGCGAACGGGATCACCGTCAACGCGCTGCATATCACCACGCTGGACGGGCTCGTCGACGTCGTGGTTGGGTCCGCGACGGCGGTTGCACCGTGACGGTAGAGGAGGAGACAACCATGAAGAACATCATTGCGAAATTTGCAATCTCCCTCCTAATCGGAGGGCTAGTGCTGGTCGCCGTCACCCCCGCTCGCGCGTGGCAGGTCGGCGCCGACTTCATCACCGGTGGAGGGTGGTACCTCTTCGGGGGGAATTCAAATCCGTCCTTTCCGGGGTCCGGTCCTATTCCTTCGTCGTGCGGCCGCCAGGGTAGGGCGAACTTCGGGTGGCACGGCGGCGTGAAGAACGGGGCCTTTTGGGGCAACGGGAACTATAAAGACCACGAGTGTGGCCTGCACGTCCACAACGAGCTGGTTCGGGATTACGTGTGTGTATCGGGGCCCTGCCCGTCCGCTATGCATCATCAATCAGGCACCCGGGAGATTTGCGGGAACGCCAGCACCAACGTAGGTGTTTCCGTCTTCTATCGAGTCAGGATGAATGACACGGAGCCGGAGTCGGCTAAACAGGATAAGTTCGGGATCATATTGTACACCACCGATACAATGACTGAGGTGTATGGTACCGAGGGCGTGCCGATCAACGGCGGCAACATCGAGCTCCACATGGGTAATCGGTCAAATACCGCCCCGGCGGCGTCGAATTTCTGCGATTTGCTGCGCGCACACACCTCCGTCGACTTCACATTCGATTAATTGTGTCTGACGGTGGAAGGGCGAAGTACCTTGGGGGAGCCCGTAGTGGGCTCCCCCGGGAATTTCCACCCTGAAGGTTTCAGGATCAGTGACCATTGGGATCATCCAGCAGGGCGGCGAGTGACATAGAGTTGGCTCGGATGCGGATCAGTTACTCTTTCGGTTCTGGTGGGGCGTTTTTCTGATGCGCCTGAGGAAATATGGGGAAATCTCGTTTACGTACGCAATGGGCTGATCGGCCGGCCCCGACCCAGCGGGGTGTCGAGGGGCTGATGGCTGAGCCAGGTGGGGCGGACGGCGCGCGCGGGCGGATTCAGAACGGCCGGTGCCCTTCACCGATCGTGACCGCGGACCTCGTCAATCCAAGGAGCGCCGTCCATCTCACCCGGCGAGATGCTATTGGGAAAACCTACGAAGGCGTCATGCCGAGCGCGGGGTTCGAGCCGGAGGCGGCACAAACCGAAGGGGAGCGAAGCCTTGCCGCGTGGAGCCATGGTGATCGCAGATCCCATGGGAAGCCTGATCGCTCGGGATCATCCCGTGCGCGGGAGCGCTCTCCCGGCATCGCCATGGTACGCATTGTGGACCCACAGCCACTGCGAGCGGTTCGTGCACGATCAGCTCATCGCCAAGGGTTCGACGTGTTTTTTCCGACGAATCGACATCTGGTCGCGGCGCGGCGGAGTCCGTCATCGCATCCGGGGACCGATGTTCCCGGGTACCTGTTTCTCCACCACGCTGTGGAACAAGATAAGCTACATCGAGGCGCAGAGGGCGAGAGGACTGGTGCGCATCCTCGGGGAGCGGTGGGCTCGCCTGGCCTCGGTTCCCGACGAGGAGATTGAGGCGATCCAGGCGTGCTGCGGGCGCGGGTGCCTGTGCTGCCGCACGCGTACCTGCGCGAAGGGCAACGCGTCCGCAGCATCCGCGGCCCCCTTGCCGACGTAGTAGAAGGCGTCCTGGTGCGCCAGAACCCGACCACGGGGCTGCTGGTGCTCTCTGTGGAGTTGCTTCGCCAGAGCGTTGCCGTCGAGGTGGACTGCACCTGCGTGGCCCCCGGGTAGCAAGGTCCGCCCTCGTGCTCAGGTGTTTTCCGGAGTGAGCGTACTGTCTTTCCGGAGTGTTCACCAGTCGCATAGCGGGGGAAAATTTCTAGTGAGAATCGCTCGCGGAGATCGTTGCGTCACGGGGAGAAGTCTTGCAGCCACTGGGTGTCCTGATCGCGGAAGAGAAGGACCTCATCGCCGGGCGCCTCACCACGCAGCTGGAGGGCCTCGGCCATCGTGTCCTCGCCGTTACCCCTGATGCGTACGCCGCAGTGGATTCCGCTGGGCGCCTGCACCCGGATCTCATTCTCCTCGATCAACATATCCCCCCTCTAGACGGGATCGGGGCCGCTCGCGCGATTCTCGCCAGACATGTTATCCCTCTCGTCCTGCTGATCGGTTACCCCGCTGCGGACCTCGTCCGGCGCGCTCAGGAGACCGGAATCCTCTCGTATCTGCTGTGGCCGGCAGATGCCAAAGCGCTGGAGTCTTCAATCACCATTGCGCTGACGCGTTACCGAGAGCTGCAGGTCCTGTGCGCGGAGTCTGGGGATCTACAGCAGGCCCTGCACGCTAGAACGGTGGTCGAACGGGCAAAAAAGCTGCTGGTGCGGCGGCTGGGGTTTGGGGAAGCGGATGCCTTTGACTATCTGCGCCACCAGAGTTGGAGCACGATGACACCCCTCAGCGTGGTGGCTGCGCGCCTGCTCGCAGCTGACCAGGTGCTGTTTGGGAAGCCCGACCTTGTTGAATGCGTTGACATAATCCTCAACAAGCTCGCGCGACCTGAGGGGATCCCGCGCGGGGTCGCCTAAGCTGCGCTGGCTGGCGTAAGGGACCTGGGAACGTGGGCGATGGAACCCCTAGTCATGCGCTTCGTCAGCGCCTTCCCCGGTGCCGGGCATTCTCCCGGCGATCTCCGGAGAGTTCATATTGTTGTGCCCCGATCCCGTGCTTATCTCGCGGACCTGCTGGCCAAGGCGTTCGAAGGACGTGAGGGCGTGGAGATCATAGTGGACCGGAGGTCCAGAGACCGGCGCATGCAGCAGTTGCCAGTCGGGGCGGAGCGGCGCCGAGCGCAGCGGCGGCGGTCCCAAGAGGAAATGATCGAAGTGGTGATTGGGACGGGTACCAAGCTCGAGGGGTCGCCCGAAGGGCCTGCGTAACCCGTCCGGCAAATTCAGGTCGACGCGATGGGCTTTCTCCTCCTTGAGGGGGAGTTCACTGGCGGGGACCTATGGATGCCTGAAGGTCATGTTCGGGGCCGCCTGGAGGCCGTGCAATGAGGCGCTGTAAGAAGCACAACTGCTACGCCTGCCCAATCTGTTCGCAGGTTGAAGTCTAGTCCGGTCGGGAAACACCACCCCCCGATCTTAGGTGCACCGCGAGGCCTTTTTCATCATGGCCAAGCTGACCGGGGGGAACAAATCAGGCCCGCGACGCCGTTCTTTGCCGCACGCCTTTCCGCGCGATAGAACTCGCCACACGCGGTCCCGTCGCTTTACAACCCGCGACGAAGCGATACAGAGGACCGAAGGCACGCAGCGAGGTCAGTCCGACAAAATATAGCCCCGGCACACTGCTTTCAAACCAGGGGTTCAGGATTGGAATAGCCATATCTGTGCTGATTTCAGCCAGCAGTGATGGGTGGATCATCGTCAACTTATTGATATCTACTTTGTATCCGGTTGCCAGTATGATGTGGTCGGCTCTTATCTTTCCGCCATCAGAGATTATCGCATCCACTTTCCCATCTACGACGTCCATCTTGAGGATCGTGTGGCCTTGGTGCAGTGTCGCCTTGCCGATGACCCTATCTCTTAACCAGTCAGAGGCCGCCGCTGTGTAGTAATTGCGAATCCATACGTCTTTGCGATGCTGGGGGAAGCGGTAGAAGAGATATGGCAGAGACTCCAGCGTCCGGTTTGTCCAGCCGGGAGCAATGCTCGCATTTGGAGCCTGGATCTGTGCAAAAACGCTGCGCGCGTCCGCCCGATCAGGAGCGAGCCAGAAAATTGGCCGACGTGAGACGACATGGACGGTGGCCCCAGCCTCGTGAAGCAACGCCGCATACTCTACAGCACTCTGTCCACCACCGACGATTATGACTTGCTCTCCCTTGAAACGGGTGAAGTCATTGTGCTCGCAGGAATGTGAGACCAGTTCGGCAGGCAGGCGACTATACGGTTCCGGGCGATTCGCATAGTAGTAAAGGCCGATTGCCATGACAACTGCCGCACTCTTCACTTCGCGACCGTCCTCGAGCGTCAGTAGAAAGTGGTCGCCTTTACGCTCTATTGAAGAGACATAAGTTTCATCGACCCTGGGCACCGCACGCGCTTGGAACCAGATGCCATAATCAATGAAGGTCTCTATTGGGACGGGATAACACCTAGCGTAATTTGAGTCTCTGAAGAAGCGTCCCAGCCGATAGTGCGCCCGTGGATCGGAGAGGTTGGTGGCCCACCAGTGAGACCGCAGAAGCATGCCTTTGGGCATGTGATTACGCCACAGTTCCAATGTCTTACCAAAGACCCCCACTGTCAAACCTTGCTCGAGTAGATGGGCTGCCGTCGAGAGCCCGTAAGGGCCCGCGCCAACCACCACCGCGTCATACGTCCCAACTGACGCAGACGGCTGGGGGGGTTCCATCTCTAGTGCGAGGCTCATGAGAAGTTCTTTCCGGGACGGGACAATTTTCCGCTGATCGCCTTTCCAACCGAATAACGCATGAACGCAGTTGTCGCTTTGACCGCAGGAAGAGGGTCTTTCCAATCCACGCAGTCGTAGCCCATTGGCGTGAAAAAGGCGAAACCAAAGTCCAGTAGCGCCCGCACCGGTGACGGTATTCCCCGCCGGCCTCGTTGGTGGATCGCGGCGATTGTCGTCATCAGGTCTCCTGCCAGATAGCGCATCCAGCCGCCAGTACGATAGCTTTTGACCCGATCGATAGGCCCTCCGTGTGCCCACTGGTAGAGCAAATAGGGGAAATCGACTCCAGATCGCACTGCGATCTCAACCGATGCGGAGAGCCGCGGGTTGATCTCCATCAAGTATGGGACACCGGTACTGTCACGCCGGAACTCAACTTCTGAGTATCCTTCGAGGTCTATTTCGCGCACGAGCCGTTCGGCCTGGCTGCCCGTATCGGTGGGCACCGCAATGCTCTGGCGTAATACCGATTCTCCTCCCAAGGGGGGTCTCGTGCGCTTTGCCCACTGCGCGAAACGCGCATACACTTCGCCATTGGCATACAGAAGACTTACCGCCTCGCGTCTTCCCGTGAGGAACTGCTGGAACAAAGCAACGCCCCCGAAACGCGTCAGCTCGGTTACCGCGAGCCGTGCCTCCTCGGGGGTAGTGACGAGTTGGGAAACCACTCGGATACCCTGTCGTTCGCCCCATAACCAGGATTCACTCGGTTTGACTACAGCCGGTAGCCCGATTTCCTTAAGAGCCAATGGAACCTCGCTCACCGTGCTCACAGGAAGACTGCGCGGTACGCCTAATCCGAGACGCTCCGCGACTGCCAAGGTTCGCTGTTTATTGACCGCGATCGTCATCGCTGGTTCGTCCGCCAGCGCAACGCGCACGCGTCGTTCCACTCGTGCGCGATGCCGGCGAAGCAACGCAATCGTGCCATCCGCTGAGGGGATGAGCACTCGCACGCCTGCCCGCTCCAGCACCTCCTCCAGATAGGTCAAGTAGGCGTCTGTGGCATCGTCGGCGGAGGAGACGAATCCTTGCTGACACCATCGCGATGAAAACGCCGGGACGTCTCTGAAGGTTTCTAATGCAGCGACAGACAACCCCCGTCGACCAAGGGATCGCATGGTTACGAGCGATTGCCTCAGACGTGCATCTAGCACCAGCGCATCGAGTGCCATTGGTGCCACGATGCCCTGCCCACTCTTTACCACGAACCCTCGCCTCGCCGACTGATTTTGGCTTACCCACCGCCTCCGTTCCGCCAAAGATATTTTCCCCGCAGAGGAGGCGACAAATGGGAGCTGGTCCTGAATTCAGCCTCCCCAGCAATCGGGTAAAGACCTGAGGCGTCCTACCGGTAAGCGTCATAAACCCGCCCCTGCCCACCCCTTTCTGGCAGAGGGCATCCCAACGACCGCAATGTCCCCGCGCCGGCCAGTTGGCCGCCACCCGGCAACCGGGCGCGTCGGGCTTTTCGGTGATTCCGCTCGGGCAATGTGGGGAAATATTCTCTACGCAGGCGAGCGATCAAGCATGCTGCCCCAATCCCAAGTGTGGTGTTGGACTCGGCACGCTGAACCGGGTGTGGCGGGCGGCGCGCGGGGCGGACTCCGAACGGCCGACGCTGCCGTCGGTCGTGACCGCGGACCCCGTCAACCCAAGCGGCGCCGTCCACCTCACCCGGTCGAAATGCTGATCCTGCGTTCTTGTGTGCGGAAAGCGGTTGCCCAGTAGGCCAAGGATGAGTTGATCGTTTCTCGCGTCATTCTCTGGTGGGCGCGAGCCGCAGGGGAAGAGCTACGAAGGCGTCATGCTGAGCGCGAGGTTTGAGCCGGAGGCGGCACAAACCGAAGGGGGCGAAGCCTTGCCTGTTGGAGCCGTAGTGACGTCAGATCCCAGACGAGGCCGGATCGACCAGAACAATCCCGGTCGGGGGAGCGATCTCCCGGGCGCGCACTGGTACGCGTTGTGGACCCGCAGCCACTGCGAGCGGCTGGTGCACGATCAACTCATCGCCAAAGGGTTCGACGCATTCCTTCCAACGATTGACATCTGGTCGCGGCGCGGCGGAGTCCGTCGTCGCATCCAGGGGCCGATGTTCCCCGGATACCTCTTTCTACACCACGCCGTCGACAAGACAAGGTACATCGAGGTGCAGAAGACGAGAGGACTGGTGCGCGTCCTGGGGGAGCGCTGGGATCGCTTGGCTCCAGTTCCAGATGAGGAGATCGATGCGATTCAGGCCGTGCTGCGGGCACGCGTGCCCGTGTTCCCGCACGCCTACCTGCGCGAAGGGCAACGCGTCCGCATTGCTCGCGGGCCGCTTGCCGAGGTGGAAGGCGTCCTGGTGCGCCAGAACCCGACCACGGGGCTGCTGGTGCTCTCTGTCGAGTTGCTTCGCCAGAGCGTTGCCGTCGAGGTGGACTGCACCTGCGTGGCCCCCGGGTAGCGCCGTCGTTACGCGATCATCAACACCGGGGAATCCTGTCCGTGTCAACGGGAGCCTTAGAATATGCAGACTGTAGTCCGAACAAGCTCCGGTCTTGAGGTAGCCTTGGCGGTGTGGCATCGACGGAAGTGGCTGGCGTCGCTGGTCTTTCTGGTTCCATTCTCGGCATTCGCAGGTGCGACGAGAACCCTACCGGCCGTCTATGAATCCACGGCAACCGTGCTGGTTGAGCACCAGCTGATTCCCGAGCGTCTGGCTGGACCTTCAGCAGCTGATGAACTGGAAACCCGTCTGCGCTCAGTCAGCCAGCAGATCCTCAGCCGTTCGCGGCTCTATGCACTGATCACCCAGTTCGACCTCTACCCTGAGCAACGAGCCCAGATGACCCCGGAGATGGTTGCTGAACGGATGCGTCGCGACATCGAGATCGATTTCAATGCGGTGCGGGATACGTCCGGTCGCGACGCGACGATCGCCTTTAGCCTCAACTATCGAGGCCGCGATCCTGAAGTGGTGGCGCAGGTGACCAACGCGCTGGCCGCGCTCTTCGTCGAGGAGAATACGAGGATGCGCGAGCAACAGACGGCCGGGACGACCGCGTTCTTGGAGGCCCAACTGGCAGATGCTAAGCGCCAGCTGGAGGTGGAGGAGCAGCGGATGGGGCAGTTCAAAGACCGCTACCTCGGCGAGCTCCCCGAACAGCAGGCGACGAATCTGGCCGCCTTGGAGCGACTCAACACCCAGCTCCGCGTGATCAGCGACAGGGAACTGCGGGCGATCGAGCGTCGGAACGACCTGACCAAGCAGTTGGCCGAGTCGCCCGGGGGCGGTGCTGCCGACTCCCCGGCGGCCCGGCTAGGCAAGCTGCGCCTGGAACTGGCCGATCTGCGTACGCGGTACACCGATGAGCACCCCGAGGTCGTGCGGGTGAGGGATGAGATCGCCGCGCTTCAACGACAGCTCGCGGCGGGGGGCGGCAACCCCACGCCCACACCGGCCTCGTCCGCGCCTGACATCCAAAACAACCTCGCGGAAGTCGACAAAGAACTTGCAACATTGCGCAGCCAGGAGCAGACGCTCCAGCGCGCGATTGCCTCGTATGAGCAGCGGGTCGAAAACGCCCCGCGAAGGGAGCAAGAGCTCCAGCAAATCTCCCGAGACTACAACACCTCGAAAGAGCTCTACCAGTCATTGCTGCAGCGCTATGAAGACGCACAGCTTGCGGAGCGCATGCAACAGCGCCTGCAGGGTGACCAGTTCCGCGTCCTGGATCCTGCGGTGCCATCCCGGCAGCCAGTGGCGCCGCACCGCATCCGGCTGCTCCTGATGGGCCTGATGCTGTCTATGGGGGGTGCGGCTGGTGTGGTCCTGCTGGCCGAGACGCGCGACACCTCGTTCCACACCGTCGACGACGTCCGCGCCTTCACCAGCGTCCCGGTGCTGATCAGCGTCCCGCCGATCTTCACGCTGGAGGACGTGCGCCGGCGCCGGCTGCAGCTTAGCTTGGCGGCGCTGGCGACGGCGCTCGGCGCCGCCGGCATCATCGTGGCCTCGTCCTATCTCGCCCGCTCGAGTGATTTGCTCGTTCGCCTCCTCACACCCGGTCGATTCTGACAGGGCCCGGCCCGCGCCGACGCAAGCATGAGTGAGACGTCATGCGATCGACAGTGACCAAGCAGCCTAAGCAGGCCGGTGAACACGAGTGGCGCGCAGATGCGTTTGATGGGCATCTGGTGAGCCTGGTGGATCCGACCTCGTTCGAGGCCGATCAGTATCGGACGCTTCGCCTGGTGCTCGAGCAGATGCACGCGGGGAAGAAACTCATCGCCGTCACCAGCGCCGTGGCCGGCGACGGCAAGACGACTACCGCGCTCAACCTAGCCGGGGCGCTGGCCCATGCCCCGGAGGCCCGGCTTCTTGTCATGGACCTCGATCTGCGCACGCCGTCGCTCGGCAATCGCCTGGGGCTGATCAATCAGAGTCCGGGGCTGGTCGACCTGATCCTCGATCCCGAACTCACTCTTGACGACGTCGTCCGGCGGCATCCCCGGTTCCCGCTGATGGTCGTCCCGGGCGGCCGCGCCTTGACCGTTACCTACGAACTGCTCAAGTCTCCGCGCCTGGGTGCGGTGTTGCAAGAGGCCCGCCGGCAGTATGACTACGTCGTGCTGGACACGCCCCCGCTGGTGCCAGTGCCCGATTGCCGGCTCATCGCCGACTGGACGGACGGGTTCGTACTGATCGTGGCGGCGCACCGGACGCCGCGCCCGCTCCTCGAGGAGGCCCTGAACCTGATGGATCCCACGAAACTCATCGGAATTGTCTTCAACGGCGACGATCGTCCGCTTTCCGGGTATTACGGGTACTACTATGGCTACGGTCATCACCGACCGGCCGGACGGCGGGGGAAAAGCCGGCGGATTTCAGTGGTGGACAAAGTGCTGGCGAGCCTCAAGCTGCGCGGACCCCAGCCTGGTGGTCTCCGCGAGTAATGGCACCGATTCTGGCACTCCTCGAAGGAAGTTCGGCCTTCGCCGTCGCGGCCGGCACGCTGCTGATTTTGGTACATCCGGCGCTTGATGGCTGGGGGAGTCTCCTGACGGTGCTTGCCGGGGCGGGAGGTCTTGCCCTCTCCTGCTTGCTGGCATTCTACTATGCCGGCTTCTATGATCGACGTGTCATCCGGAGTTTCGAGGCGTTCCTTGGTTCCGTTCCCCGCGCGATCGGAGCAGCCATCTCTCTTATGGTCCTGGTTTCTCTAGCGATTCCGGCGGCGAGGATTCTGAAGGACCCGCTCGAGTCCGGCGTGCTGCTCGCCATCGGGACTATTTTCGGGCCCGTCCTGCTGCTCCGTGCCGTCGCGTACCGAGTGATGCGCAGCCGCCGGTTCGTCCAGCGCCTCCTGATCGTCGGCGCCAGCCCGCTGGGCTGGCGCCTGGTCCACGAGGTTGAGTCGCGACTCGACTACCGCTATGCGGTGGCGGCTATCGTCGATGACGCGTCGGACGCCGCCGACACACCGCTGGTGATAGGGCCGCTCGACCGCCTCGAGGAAATTGTGGACGGCGTCCGGCCTGACAGAATCGTGCTCGCGATGCCTGACTGGCCAGGGCGTCTCCCGGTCCGCGAGCTGCTCAACGCCCGTGTGTACCGGGGGATACCGATCCAGGATGCCGTCGAGGTCTTCGAGCGTCTCACCGGCAAACTGGCCATCGAAGCACTAACGCCCAGCCATCTGATCCTCGCAGACGGATTCTGCCAGTCGCGTCTGACACGGATCGTGCGGCGCTGTGTCAGTGTTCTGGTCGCCATTGTCGGTTTGGTGGCCACTGCTCCGTTGCTGGCTCTCATCGCCCTGGCCATCACGACAGACTCTGGAGGCCCTGTGCTGTTCACGCAGCGGCGCCTGGGGCTGCACGGGAGGCCGTTTGTACTCTTGAAATTCCGCAGCATGCGCCCGACGGACATGCCATCGTCAGAGTGGGAGCGGGACAACCGTGATCGGGTGACCCGCGTGGGAAAATGGCTGCGAAGACTCTGGCTCGACGAGTTGCCCCAACTTGTGAACGTCCTGCGGGGGGATATGGACTTGGTGGGCCCGCGGCCGCACCCGGTTTCTAACGCCACACTCTTTACCCAGAACGTTCCGTACTACGCACTGCGCATGGCGGTCCGTCCCGGTCTTACCGGCTGGGCGCAGGTCCATAGCGGCTACGCCAACGACCTCCAGGAAGAAACCGAGAAGATGCGCTACGACCTGTATTACATCAAACACCGCTCCGTGTGGCTAGATCTTCGGATTCTGTGCGGAACAGTAAAGGTCGTTCTTGGAGCCCGCGACCATGACGCCGCCGAAGGGGGCGCGATCGACGCGCGTCAGGGTGGGCCAGTTCTGACGACGCCGTCGAGGGCTGCGGTGACTGTAGATCCGACGGGGCTAGCCGTCGGCGAGGGTACAGGCGGCCGGCTCAGCCACCAGCTGGCGGTGCAAAGTGAGGCAGTGATCGCGGCCCGAGAGCCGGGGAACGCTCCGTCGTTGGTGTTTTTTGAGGGTCCAAGTGATGTCAGGTCCGCAGGACTCACTGGACAGAGTTAGACCGTTGGTGCGGCGAAAAGGCTGGGTGAGGGTGGTGGCGTAGCGTGAACCGGGTTCTTGAGAAAATCGACACAAGCGTGCAGTTTGAGGCGCAGCTCGGTGAGCGGATCCGACAGCGGACGGCGAGCATCACCGTCGTCGGCCAGGGGTACGTGGGTCTGCCGCTGGCCGTCGAGCTGGCGCTGGCAGGTTTCCGCGTGACCGGCCTGGACACAGACCACGGGAGGGTCACCGAACTCAACGCGGGCCGTTCGCATACCCCGGACATTGACGATCGAGAACTGACGGGGCTCGTGGGAAACGACCGGTACACGGCGACGACGGACTCCGGCGTGCTGGAGCGCAGCGACGTGGTGATCATCTGCGTGCCGACGCCGCTGCGCAAGTCGAAGGATCCAGATATCTCCTTTGTTGTCGCCGCCGCCTCTGAGGCCGCGGCCCGGTTTCACCCCGGGCAGCTGGTCATCCTGGAGAGCACGACCTATCCTGGGACCACCGAGGAGCTCCTGGTCCCCCTCTTTCAGGCGCGGGGAGCCCTGGTGGGCCAGGACGTCTTTCTCGCCTTCTCGCCGGAGCGGATCGATCCCGGGAACCGCATCTACAAGCTCAAAGACATTCCGAAGGTTGTCGGCGGCGTGACCCCTGCGTGCACACGCCTCGCGGGGCTCTTTTACCGGCAGATCGTTGACAAGGTCATCGAAGTGTCGAGCCCAAAGGTGGCTGAGCTGGCCAAGCTGTACGAAAACGTCTTCCGGAACGTCAACATCGCGCTGGCGAACGAGTTCGCGCTCATGTGTCGGCGCCTGGGGGTTGGCACCCGCGAGGTGATCGAGGCGGCCGGCACCAAGCCGTTTGGGTTCCTGCCATTTTACCCTGGTCCGGGAATCGGCGGGCACTGTATCCCAATCGATCCAAGCTACCTCGCCTGGAAGATGCGGCTCAACGGCTACGAGACCCGCTTCATCCACTTGGCCGACGAGATCAATCATGCCATGCCAGCCCATGTGGTAGAGCTGGTGGCGGAGGGCCTGAATCGCCGGCGGCGCTGCCTCAATGGCGCCCGGATTCTGGCACTCGGGGTGGCGTACAAACGTGGTGTGGGCGATACCCGGGAGTCCCCCGCCCTCGAGGTCCTCGCGCAGCTGACGCAGCGAGGGGCACAGATTGCGTATGCGGACCCCTATGTCCCCGCGGTCGCCGTCGACGGGATCGTCTTGAAATCAGTCGAGCTCACCGACGAGCAGCTTGCCGTCTCCGACTGCGTGGTGATCCTCACGGACCACCCCGACTTCGATTATCAGCGGATCGTCGAACTTGCCCCGTTGGTGGTGGACACGCGAAATGCTACTTGGGGAACTTCCGCACCTGCCAATCGTATCATCGCGTTGTAGGTGTCGATGTCACAGCGACAATACTCCGGCACCAGCCCGTCACGCCGGACCGCGCTCGCGCTCCGCTATGCCCTGTTTAGCCTGGCGTACCTGGCGATGATCTCGTGGTTCTCTTCGCACGCTGCACCGGGCACCAGCGGTAGCGGCCCCCTGGCGCAAATTGTCATCAACATCTACCACGTGTCCCTCTACGCAGGTCTCGGGTTCTTCATCCTACAGACGATCTCGCGGGGGGACGCCCTGACGGAGCACCGATGGACGCGTGCCGCGTTCACGTTCGCGGCGACCGGCGTGGTGGCGTTGCTGGACGAGTGGCATCAGAGCTACGTACCGGGACGGGATCCAGCACTGTTCGACGTTCTGCTGGACCTGGCAGGCGTGGTCGCCCTGCTCCTCGTCTGCGCGCTCGGCACCGCGCAAAAACCGCGACCAGGAGCGTCGTCCGCGTCGTTGGAGCGAGACTCAAGATCGTGAAGATCCTCCCGCGGATGTGCGTGCTGGAACGCCTGTGCACGCCGCGGCACGCGCGTCACGGGTTAGCGATGGATGTCGGCAGCGGCATCGTGGAGGCGCGGCGTGGTTCGTAGCGCAGGCACAGAGTGGTGGCGCCCAGTCGCAGTCCGCAGTGCCGTGCTGTCTGCGGTGGCCAGCCCGCTTACGCAGGAAAGCGCCGTTCCGTTTAGAGCGTTGATCGTCTTCACCTTCATCCTGCTCCTGTCGCCGCAATCGTTCATCCCCGGGCTCGCGCGCGTGCGTATCGCGCTCGTCACAGGGGCTTTCGCCGTACTGGCACACTGCTGGGAACGCTTTTCGAAGCACCGGCCGCTCATGCGGTTCACCCGCGAGATCTGGCTCGCCACAGCACTGCTTGGCTGGGCCATCGTGACGATTCCCGTCTCCGAGTGGCCCGGCGGGAGCGTCCAGGTTCTGTTGGATCTCTATCTTAAGGCGCTAATCATCTTCTGGCTCCTCAGCAACACCATTACCACCATTGGGCGGCTGCGCACGGTGGCCTGGGGGCTTAGCCTGATGGCGGCACCACTGGCTGCCACCGGTTTGTGGCACTTTCTCTTGCACCGGGGGGTTGCGGGTCGAATCATCGGCTACGATGCGGCGCTGACGAAAAATCCCAACGACCTCGCCTTGCTGCTAAACCTGATCCTCCCGTTGACGGCTGCGCTCCTTCTCCTCAGCCGGCGGCAGATCGTGCGGGGTTTTCTGATCGGCCTACTGTTGCTCGATGCGAGCGCAGTCGTCGTCACGTTCTCCCGGGCCGGACTCCTGACGCTGGCGACAAGCCTCGCCCTGTACCTGCGCACGCTCCAGCGGCGGCGTGAAGGGAAGTGGGCTGTCCTTCTTGTAGCCCTGGCGATGGCCGCCGTCCCGTTCCTGCCCTCCGGGTACGTGGACCGAGCGACAACGATCGCCAACATCAAGGCGGACCCGACCGGGTCGGCCCAGGTCCGCTGGCGGGATATGCGGGCCGCCCTGACCTTCGTGCTCAGCCACCCGCTCGCCAGCGCTGGACTCGGGATGAACGTTCTCGCACTCAACGAGATCCGAGGGTCGACGTGGCAGCCGGTCCACAACGTGTACCTCGAATACGCCGTGGATCTGGGATGGCTCGGCCTTGGACTTTTCCTCCTCTTGCTCGCCAGCAGTATCCGCAGCGCTGCGCGAGTCCGTGACCGCAGCGCCGACGTGCCGGCGCTGCGGGAACTTTCCGTCCTGGCCGAGGCGATTCGGATTGCGCTGCTGGCATTTGCCGTGGCCGCATTCTTTTATCCTGTAGCCTATCACTTTTACTTCTATTACTTCGCCGCGCTCGCTGTAGCAGCAGGTGCCGTCTATGACGCCGAGGTGCGCGCCGCCCCGGAGGTCCGTGCTGCTCCTCACGAGATGACCCGTTGGCGCCCACGTCTGCTACGTAGCGCCGATGGCGGGACATGACCAGCGCGCCATCCCCCGGGACGATGGTCGACGCGGCAGC
>Ga0209237_1000415_pt1 | contig 24118 bp, 23 predicted proteins | sample GraSoi013_1_40cm_2_FD_185820 | JGI IMG/M metagenome (GOLD analysis project Ga0209237, IMG submission 185820) | Grasslands soil microbial communities from the Angelo Coastal Reserve, California, USA - Sample 10_02_2013_1_40cm (SPAdes) (version 2) | ecosystem: Environmental > Terrestrial > Soil >...
GATTCTGATCGCCACAGTTCTCCTTTATTGGGATTTAGTGGCACCGGCAGCCCTGATTGGTGGCGGGTTAGCTCTCACCGTCTTTATTGTTGCTGACGTTGTACTGTTTCGCAGAGGGTAGGCTTCCCCTCGTATTTTTCGACTGCGCGCGCCTTCGGCGAAGACGCCTCTCCCTCCTCTTCCTTTTCTCCTGCCGAAGAATCCTGCTCCGTATCCCGGTCATGAGCTTCCTCACCTCGCCGGCATAGCTTCCCTTAGGGCCCTTGATGTGACGTCCCGCGAAGACGGCGAGGAGGAGGCTCGTCCAGGCGACGGCTACTAGGTAGATTGGGCCAGAGCTACTCGATCCTAGTGAGGGTATTGCCAGCAGCAGATCGGCGAAACCAAAAGTTGTTCCGATTCCGACAAATTCTTTTCCAGATCGTAAGTGCTTTCTGTAGCACAGAAAGCCGCCGATGAATATCGAGACTCCTCCGAACTGGACGAGGAACGATATGATTCCCGCTAGCACCGCGAATAGTGTGAGGCCGCCACTGGATAGCTCGGCGAAGAGATTTGCCCAGCCATTTGTCGCTTGGGACGGGTAGAACTGGGGGATCGCCAGTCTTGTTGCCGTAATCATGACGCCGGAGATCATGGCCAATACGGTCGAATACCGGTTATCGATGTTGACGATGGCCAAGCCTTAGGGTCCCTCCGAATTTTTCGGGATTCCAGCTAAAAGGATAGGGATACCAGAGTCGACGGCTGATAGAAAAATCGTACTATCAAACGCGGCTGATTCGCAGCTTGAAAAGCTGAATCTTTTCAGAGTCTAAGATGCCATTGATATTCCTCTCTAGACTGTCAAAGTCTATCACTTCGTAACCCTTGACCAAGGACATTTTTGCTCGCGCCCGTTTCATGATGGATAAGCAGATTTCCTCTTCACCCTTCTGATAATGGACGAATGCGGCCGCCGTGAGGATTATGCTCTGGATCGCGTCTCGTTCAACGCCCTTCGCTATGTGCCACGCTTGCTCGAGGGCTTCGTGGGATTCCCAGAACCTTTCCTCGTTGAAGAGTTGTATCCCTTCTTCCAACGCTTCCGCCTTGTCAACGGCCTTCGGAGGCGTATCCAGGAGCCTTACGCTAACTATGCTGAACGAACTCTCAGTGAGGAGACTCTTCCGCTCCGCCAGCTCCTTCTCGTTATCGGCAAATATGTTGAACTCAACTGCATCAGTCCCTACCCGGAAGTGGCTCGCGCTCTCCCGGGAGCCGAGAATCTTCCGGATGCTAGCTGAGACCTGTTCAACCTCTCTCGGAGTGTATCCCTCCTTGTTGGCTATTCTGAGAAGGTACCTAGCCGATGCTGTTCGACCTCAGTCTATGCGAATCCTTGCTCTCTCAGAATTCTGATTCTCAGTAGCTCTTCTCCCGTCAGGGGAGGTAGGTCCGATGCTCTGATGTTCTCTTCTGTCTGTTGTGGGGTCTTCGCTCCAGGTATCACGGTTGACACGTCCTTATGATCAAGCGCGAATCTTAAGGAGGCTTGGGCGAGAGTCCTCGTCTTCGATTCGAGAAGTCTGAGCTGTTCGGCTGCTCCTATCAAGCCCGAGAGATAGTTACGGGGAAAATTGCTTCGAATGTCGCCTGATGGGAAAGTCGAGTCGATGGTGAACTTCCCACTGAGGAATCCGTTCGAGAGTGGTTCTCGCGCGATGATCCCAACATTTCGTTCTCGGGCTGCCTGGAAAAGCTGGTTCTTAGCTTCCTGGCGCAATAAGTTGAATACGACTTGGATGGCTGCTGGCTCTCCATACTTCATTGATACTAGTCCCTCTTGCGGGTCGTGTATCGAGATCCCGTAGTGTCGGATTCTTCCAGAATCCTTCAGTTTCTCTAGACCATCGAAGATCTTCCCACTCTTGAGCAATTGGATGGGAGGATTGTGAAGTTGGTAGAGGTCGATGTAGTCTGTCTGCAGTCTTTTACAACTCTTCGCTGACGCGAATTCTAGATAGTCCGGGTTGAAGTTCATGCGTGGAGGATCATGGTAGAAGTCGCCTCCTGCTTTTGTGGCGAGGACAACATCTTTCCGGTGATCTTTCAGAGCGTGACCCAGGATCTCTTCGCTGTGTCCGTGTCCATAGACGTCAGCCGTATCGAAGAAGTTGCATCCAAGCTCAAAGGCTCGTTCAACCGCAGCGAGCGAGACTTTGTCGTCTGTGGGTCCGTAGCTGTTCCCGTAATTGTTTCCTCCTATAGCCCACGCCCCAAATCCCACCTCACTGACTTTGAGACCTGTCTTTCCAAGGGCCCGGTATTTCATAATGGGACTCTATCCAAACAATATCCGTTTCAAATGATGAACTCTTGCAGAGTCTTAGTCTCGCCTGATTAAGCTTAACGTGATAAAAAGAAAGAGGGGGAGCGGAGAAATGCTCCGCTTCAGATTTCCTATTTGCTCTTCGGAAACCTTTGGACTTGAAGGTGGTGGTATCTAATCACGATGACCGCGGCGAGTCCTGCGACTCCCGCGCCTCCGGCAATGATGTAGAGGGTTGGCAGTTCTCCTTGAAGGCCGAAGCTAGGGTCATGAACTAGGGTTGATCCGCTTGGGAAATGGGGATAGACTAGGTATAGTTTCAGGAACGTTTCAGGTCCGTCCCTTTCTGCCTTGTACGCGGCGACAACTTGTACCGATTGGGGAATTCCGCTAGCCGGGGTTACTGTAGCTGTGTTGACGAAGTGGAAGAACCCAATGTTCATGCTTGACGTGACGGGTCCAGAAGCGTATCGGACATTTTGTTCTGTGTTGGAAGTCTCAGTGTAGGGGTGCTCCATCACTGCAGCGCCCTCGTCATTAGTTGCGTCGACAGTTGTCGTACCGGTAGACTGGTCCAGAGCGAAGTGGTTGTAGTCGCTGTGCATGTTCACTTGCAAAGCGAGTTTGTCACCGGTTGATGCGAAGGGCCAGTTTTTCAGCACGAAGTCGATCTTGATTTCTGCGGTGTTGATTGTTACTGATTGTCCGTTTACGGTTATGGTCCTGGTGTTGTTGTAGGCTTTCACAACGAGCACTACGTCGCCTGATTTGAGGGATTGAGGCGGTGGGGTCTTTTCAACAATGGTCATCTGGTTGTTGAGGGTGAAGTTGAAACCCATTCCAATCGTTGTGCCGGTGGTTTTGTCCTTGACTGGGTAGAAGTTGCTGGCGGTCCAGGAGGCCGAGTCGAAGTCGGCAACTGCAACCAACCTAGGGCTCTCGTAGGTGCTCACCCCAGAGCTAGTGCTGAATTCTATGAGAGACCTGAAGCTGAGCTGGTAGGTTGTTCGTCCAAGCTCGTTTGTCGCATAGAAAGTAATGTGTGGGACGTTTCCCTCCAACACTCCCGTCAAAGATCCGCTGTTGAAGATGACCCTGTTCGCCGAGTCGACTGATCCTGTGGGGGCGGCTCTCGCTACGGCGGGAACCGCGAGTACTGAGATTGCGAGTGCAAAGATTCCGAGCAGCATCATCATGGTTCTCGTCATTGTTCTCGAATCATCTCCGTTTCTTCAACCTAGACATATGTTTGAGACGCGATTTAGGCGTTTTTCTTCTAAATGAGGCGAAATTATAGTTTCTACACTAGTAGAACCTGTTCCACGGGTCCAAACTGGAATCTTCTGAGGTCCTAGAACAGTCCGAGCGATAGTGCGAAGATGACCGCGGTGATGTTCAGGTACATCACGGCGAGGCTGATCAGAGCCGTCCGCTCCATCTTAAGACCCTTTGAGATTGAGATGGCGCTTGAGAGCAGGCAGACAACCCAGACTTGAACCCCGATCTGCAATAGAATCGTGAATGCTGTCGCGGATTGTATCACTGCCGAGAAAGGTTGGACCAGCAGAATCAGGCCTGGGACAAGTAGGAGTGGCACCATTGCGAAGGCGGTTCCATTGATTAGGCTAAGTTCCCCTCCACTTCTATGATAGAACAAGTTGCACATGACATCGGCGACCGCGAATGTGATGAACCATCCCAAGGGGAACAATAGCAGGAACCAGGTCTTAGTGATTCCTTGAGTCGGATTGAGATAGAAGAGAAGAATCGGCTCGAGGTTTGTCATGAAAGATATCGCTCCCCCGAGAGCTAGGATCATGGCCGCGATTGGGAGGCTCCTCAACGGCTCTTGACTAAGATAATTGAATACAGTTCTGCCAAACAGAAGCTCTCTCGAAAAGAAGCCGATGCGCGATTCCCAAGGAGGAGGCTGGGCAGCGTTCGCGATAATTCTCTCCTCGCCACTGCTGAATGCGTTGATGGCAGCTCTGCCATCATCAGTCAGTACGTATTTCCTGTCGGCTCCCTGAGCGACGAATCCCTCCAAACTATCTAGGTGATGGTAGAGAGCGCCTACGCTTATTCTGAGAGTGTCGTGGAGCTCTTTGAAACCGGCTGTGCCTCTCTCCTTCAGAATCTGGACAATCTGACGCCTAGTCGGATTGGCGAGAGCATTGTAGACTCTCGTGAGACTCTCGTCAGACTTGTCCAACATCGATGAAATCCGTCTCTTGGAACGTTAAGGTCCACGATTCTGAAGGGTCCAGCCCGTATAGCCATGCTGAAACTCGCGTGGAGAGTCTGGAGTTGTCTAATTGGAAAAAAAGAAGACCGGGACAGTCTCCCGCCATGCCGATCGGTGATGAGCTCTGTCCCCCGAGGCTAAGTCGCACAGTCCTAAATTGCCTCCGGACGATATCAAGGGCGATGCGCAAAGGATACTCCCGATCCCACCCGAGGCCGGGCTATTCCACGCGACATGTTGCATAGCGAATTCTGACGTCCGGGAAAGGCGAAAAAATACGTTTCCTGAAACGGAAAAAGCATCCTTAGCTAGCCCCCCGTGGGATTGCCAAAATCTCCCGATAGACAAAGGTGAAAAAAGGGAGAGTGCTGGAATGCCCAGGGTATCCACGGGATGTTATGCCTGCCCTATGTTTGGGCACAGTATCGATGGTTCATGCTCTTCACCTGTCAGGTTACAGCGGATTGATAGTTCCGACAAGGAGTGTAGTTCTAAGGATAAACGTTGGCAGTAAACGTTGAGAAAAAGCCAACAGCAGCCTTCGCGCTATCAATGCTCGCAGGGATATTCACCCTCGTCGGCGCTTTCTTAGCTAGTGCCATCACATCGCTACTCGTCCCAGGCTTTCCCAGCAGTATGCTTCTGATCTGGGGAAGTATCGCCGGCATCCTCACCCTCGTCGGCGGCTGGTTGCTGTACAACAACGCGGCCCAGAGAAAACTAGGCAGCACCTTGGTGCTCGTCTTCTCAATACTATCCATGAACTTCATCGGCCTCATCCTAGGCCTCATCGGAGGATTCCTAGGATACACCTACAAGACAGGCGCAACCACCGCCAATACTTCCAGCTCTAGCCGCGGGTATACCCCGCCCTGATAACCAGGGCGGACCCCTTTCTTTCAGCCGCCTTCTCAGAGCTATTCTTTGGAATCAGTTAATGCTTAAATTGCCATTTTGACATTCCCGTTACCATCCTTCCTTGACTACCACGATTAGTCTCTCAGTCTTGGATGAATTCGGAGGCAGCAAACTCCTCACTCCAGACAAGATACGATACGTCCAGGCAAATCCACTTCCTAGCAAGCCCGCCGACTTGGCCTTTAGGGAGGCCCTCGCATCTCCTGTCGGAGCTCGGCCTTTCGAGAGAGAGAAAGGCTGGAGTCCCGCGATAATCCTCACCGACTCTACCCGCAAACAATCGCCCTTCATCAAGCAACTGATCAGCCTGATAGAGCCGAAGACTGATGACATCAAGTTCATTTTCGCATGCGGAACACACGTACCTGCCGATCAATCATTCATCCGGAAAGTCCTCGGAGACGACATCTACAAACGATACGAGAAAAGTATCAAGGTAAGCTCAACCCAAAACCCGGGAAGCAAATACGAGTGGATCGGCCTCACCGGTCGAGGAACACCCGTCGAGCTGAACAAGGAACTGTTCGACCGAGACCTGCTAATTTCGACACTAAACGTTCAGCCCCACTACTTCGCAGGCTACGAAGGAGGAGCCAAGGCTCTCCTCCCCGGATGTTCTGGTCTCAAGACTATCACAACGAACCATGGTTACGTTATTGGAAATCCGAGCTGCCACGAGCTTGTGGTCAAAGGCAACCCCATGCGTGAAGACATGAACGAGGTCCCGAACATTCTAAAGGAATACATGAAGATCGAGCATCGAATTCTAGACTTTGTCCTCAACCAGGACGGCAGCCTTGTCAAAGCTGTCTACGGCGATCCGAATCTGGCTCATCAACAGCTGGCTGAGAACTTTTCTAGGCGAGCACACAGCGTCCAATCACGCCCCTCACCAATGGTACTGACCAGGGCTGACGGGCCCATGGGACAGAACCTCTACCAGGCGTTGAAGGCGGCTACCTTCGCGGCCGGGCTCGTGCCCTCAGGTCAATCGCCTAAGCCGGCCGTCGTTCTCCTCGCCTCATTGGAGAATGGAATAGGAAGTGAGGCATTCAAGACCGAGATGGAGACCTACGGCAAGATGGAACCCGGGAAGGTTGTTGAGGACTTGAAGAAGAGAGCAAAGGCTGGCAAAGTTACGGAAGCCTCGCAGAAACCGAACAGGCTAGCGATCGACGATGCAAAGACAGACTTTGCAGTCGTCTCTCCCAAGGCACCGACCGTGGTTGAGGAATTCCTCGGCAAGACCCGGATAAAGTTCTACAGGACCATCGATGACGCATTAAGATCAATGGACTCAAAGCTGTACGAGTGGGACGTTGCCATCATCCCGTACGGGTCCTCCACAGTTCCCGTCGCCTCCTGAGCATCAACACAATTTCAGGAAAGATTTCACAGACTCTCCAATATTGGGGTGCGGAACACGCTTTACAAGAAGTTCGGGTCGGGCTTTGTACTCCGCCTGGAACAAGGCGACGACATACTCAGGACAATGCGAGAGTTCGCGAACGCGCAAAGACTCCACGCAAGTTTCTTTGAAGGCATAGGCTCGCTGTACAAAGCAGTGCTAGGCCACTACGACTTCAAAGACACGAAGACCTACAAGTATGAAACATTCGACGAAGATTTGGAGATCCTCACCTTATCAGGAAACATCTCAACGATGAATCGACAAGCTTTGCCTCACGCACACGTCACTCTGGGACGCCGAGATTTCTCGGTTATCGGAGGACATCTCGAGGAAGAATCCCTCGCAAACATGGTCGAGGTCTACGTGACTAAGCTTCCTGGGAAACTATTGAAGGCCAAGGACAAAGACGTCGGGCTTAACCTACTTCAGTTGCCCCGCAAATTCTAGAGGCCCCAGAGAGTGTAACGCGGGAGGGGACAGCGGTCCGTTCCCGTTCCAAACGTCTCACTGGACCATCTAGCCTATTACGAGAAGGAGCCGCCATGCCAAGTTGTCCCCTCGGATGCTGCTATGGCTAAGAAGATCGGCGCGCGGATGATTCTGTACCTCTACCTGGCAGTGTTCCTTACTCGTATAGGATTCGGCTCGGTGACGATACTATTTCCACTCTATCTGCCCGCGGGAGCCTTTCAGGTGGGTCTAATCCTAGCGCTCTATCCTATCGCTGAGGCTGTTTCTGCCATGCCTGTCGGTCGACTCGCAGATCGAATGAGCAGGAAGAAGCTTCACCTGACGGGTATGGCACTAATCACAGTTCTGACCGCGGCAATAGGCTTCACAAGGAACCTGCTGAACGTCTCCGTGCTCCACGCTCTGATGGGTGTTTCCGCAGCAATGGCGGCGGTGACATCTCTCACCTTACTGGGTGACGCCACCAAACAAACTAATCGAGGGAAGAAGATGGGAGGCTTCGACCTGGCCAACCTGGGCGGATATGGGCTTGGTTTCGGGGTTGGATCTGTTCTCGTCACTGCATTCGCATCGAGACTATCCGATGCTTTCTGGGTAACCTCAGGAATATTCCTGTTCACGTCTATTCTTGCGACAAAGTTCCTCGTCGAACCTGTCAGGAGCGATGAGCTCAATCAGCCTGGGATACGCCGGCGACGGATAGGATCGAAGATTCGGCCAGTCTTGCCGGTATGGCTTGGTCAGACGATTATTCTTGGAATGTATTTCCTTCTGCCTAAGGCATTCAAGGACGCGAACATTACCATTACGGGGGAGTTGCTAATTTTTCTCGGAGCGATTGGAGGTCTGTTTGCTCTCGGGGCCATAATTTTTGGCCACATATCCGACAAGGTCGGCCGGACGAAGATAATGGTGCTCGGGGCTATTGGAGAGTTTGGATTTCTAGTCCTTTTTGGTTTGTCCTTCCCCTATTTTCTAACACACAACTTTCTGACATACGCTTTGATTCTTGCCCCGCTATTTTTCCTGGCTTCAGCAATCGCTCCCGCGATTCTCAGCTATGTCAGTGATATTTCCGGCAAGGCGAGACGTGGATCGGCAAATGGCCTATACAGTGTTATACTGAGCATCGGAATGGCCATCGGCAATATTCTAGGCGGCTTTGTGTCGGAGTTCGGCGTACAGTGGATCTTCTTCGCCGGTGCAGGGATCCTGTTCCCCTCAATAATAATCACATCCTCCCTGTTGAGAAAGAAGTAGACCACGATATCTCCGCGATTTCGAAAAGAGTACGTGTTTTGGAGAGTTCCGGGACTAGTTTACTAGAGATTTCTTCAGAGCCTCGCATACCCGGACCACTTCTTCCTCGGCGAGAGTCGGGTACATTGGTAGGCTCAAGACCTCGTTTGATAGCGACTCGCTCAGCGGGAAGGCTCCTTCAGCATACCCATACTTCTCTCTGTAGGGTGCTTGTAGGTGGATCGGTCTCGGATAGTGTATGCCGGTCTCTATTCCATTGTCGGCGAGACGTTTTTTCACTTGGTCCCGGAATTTCGTCCTGATTACGAACAGGTGGTAGACCGCCTTTTCGAAACTCGCCTCTAAAGGTGGGAGAATGATGTCTCGCACATTTTCGAGCTCTTTTCTATATTGTCCGGATATCCGTCTTCTTGCCTCGTTCCAAGCCTCCAGTCTCTTCAGCTGGATTCTTCCAATGGCAGCGTTGACTGTGTTGAGCCTCGATGTGAACCCTATTCGACCGTGATAGTATTTGTTGTTCTTGTCTCGGCCGCAGTCTCTTATGCTCCGTGCGGCATCGGCCATTTCCTCATTATTCGTTGTTATGATGCCCCCGTCACCGCCTACGGTCATGTTCTTCGCGGGATAGAACGAGAAGCACCCGGCATCACCGATGGAACCTACCTTTCGTCCTCTGAATTCGGCGCCGTGCGCCTGGCAAGCATCTTCAATCAGGCTTAGGCCTGACTCAGCCGCAAGTTCGTGAAACTCATCAATTCGAGATGGGTATCCGTACAGGTGGACAGGCATGAGTGCACGAGTCTTGGACCCGATCTTTGCTCGGGTCTTGCGAGGGCTCAAGTTCATTCCAGAGTCTTCAACGTCAGCGAAAATGGGATCCGCTCCTGCATGAACAATTGAGTTTGCTGTTGCGATGAAGGAGAAGGGGGTCGTGATGACTTCGTTGCCATGCCCGATATTCAGGGCTTGAAACGTAATTGAGAGAGCTGCGGTTCCGGAGGCAGTAGAGACTGCATACTTCGTGCCACAGTACTTAGCGAACTCTTCCTCAAATTTGAAGACACTCTCGCCCATGACCATCATCTCGTTCTCAAGGGCGGCGACGGCTGCTGCCTTCATCTCAGCGTCGATGATTGGTGATGCGAGATGTATCTTCTTACGTGGCTCGGCGCGAGCTTGACTCTCTGATTCGACTAATGCCGAAGCAGGCAATGGAGCGTTTTCTGTCACTATCTTGTTCAGCGTCCTAGTTCTGAAATGACTTCACATGGTCCGACTGATTAATCCTTTCCCCTGGAAAGGGCATTCTTAGATATTCCGCAAGATAACGATATCTAGAGATTGACGGTGCGCGCTCGCACTCTCTCCCCCAAGCGTCGAGGGGTGACCCGTTGGACTTTTAACTCTACCTATAGCTTAATTCCCGCTTTCCCAACGATCGGCAAGACCGTAATCTAACTATGACGCTCGTATACGCTTGTATCGCTCCTCATGGCGGAGAAATTATTCCAGAACTAGCTTCGAAAGCGATGTTGCCTAAGTTCGAGGAAACACGCGTAGCGATGCGGATTCTCGCGAAGAGAATCTCGGAAACCCATCCACAGACAGTTGTAATTGCTAGTCCCCACAATCTCAGGCTGGTATCGAGAATCGCCGTCGTGGTTTCTGAATATTCCTCGGGAACTTTGAAGGGCGTTCCAAATCGGTCTGTATCCCTTCGCGCCCGATGCGACACAGACTTTGGGAGAATCCTGGTTCGACAATCTGAGAAAGAGGGCCTGCCGGTGGTAGGAGCAAATTACGGGACTGCAACCGGATCCTCCTCGGACATTCAAATGGATTGGGGGACACTCATCCCGTTATGGTTTGTTTTGAAGGAACAGAAGTTGAAGCCAAAGATCTTGATAGTTACGCCGTCTCGCGAGATCCCTCTTCGAAAGAACTTTGCCTTCGGCCAACTACTCGGTCGGCTCATGAATAAGGACCGGAAAAGGAAGTTTGTCTTCATTGCCAGCGCGGACCAAGGTCACTCTCACTCTCGGACAGGACCATATGGCTTCAGCCCAGCCGCCGCCAAGTATGATGACTTTGTGCTAGGGGCGATACGAGATAATGGCTTGAAACGAATCATGAGATTGAACCCCAGATTCGTCGAAAAGGCTAAGCCGGATAGCCTCTGGCAGATTGCCATTCTAGCTGGAATAAACGAAGTAGTTCCACTACGATCTCAACTATTATCGTACCAGGTCCCCAGCTACTATGGAATGGCCTGTGCTGGATTCGAGCCAAACTAACGCGCGCTCGCTCATCCATGAAGGAGTGTCGTCCTGTCTTTCTCTCGCGAGCCTAGAGCCGGATAACGAGAATTCTCGCGCTCGTATGGTTCGATCGACTATTCCGAATGACTTTGGTCCTAGGTTACCCTTCACCAAGTAGCTCTGGAGTCCGTCGATCTTCAAGAGTTTCCCGATTGCAAGACCAGTCACAAATTTTCTATGAAACCACTGCTGCAGGTAGTGTTTCTGAACTAGCAGTCCTAGAGTCTTTCCCGTTAATCAATCGTCATTTGCTTGTATTCGAAGCTCGTGAAGTTCACCGTCTGACTTCATAACGGTGACTACAACGAGTTTGCGCTCGACATCTACCTTCAAGATCCTCCCACATTGTAAGATGTGTCTTGCGGCCCTAGGAATTTTCGTCTCGTGTTTTAGATTCGGCTTTGACTGCTTGTCGAGTATCTTTCTGATACCATCGTAAAGGCTGATCACGGCCTCGTTGTCAGTGTCAAGTTCCTTTGGCTCTTCCCAGGCCGTCAATTCGGCTCCCCTTCGCTCAGACTGTTCCCCGATAGGTCGTCGAGAACAAACTTCTGAGAAATTGCCCCTTCCTCCCTCTGGACCCTATATTCTCGAGACGGGTAAGCAAATTGTCGGTCGTTACCAGCGACTCTTTCGCAAAGTGACTCATAATCGGGCTATGAGAAGATTCGAACCCAATCTTGGATACTTCTGATTGATCTTCGCTATAGGATTGACTCAACGGTATCGACTATGGTTACAAATGACAAGTAACATACGCATTCGCAGATCGGTTCTATCATTTGTCGTGCATGCTGTGTTCTTGCGTTGAGCGTGACTTCTTTGAAACGGTGTTCGATAAAGGGGGGATGAGTTCTTGACCTTAGTCGACCTTCTGATCTCTCTAGGAAGTGCGGGACTGGCCGTTTTCAGCGTACCAACAGTGCTGAACAGGGCTTCTCAAGTTCCAAGGAGAACCGCGAGTATTCCGACGGCTGCTATCCTAACCTATTTCGTTCCGCTTTTCGCGATCAGCGGGCTTGTCCTTACTTCTGTAACGATTGCGGGTCAGGCGGTCGTTTGGTGGCTGATCGTTGCATTCAGGCCCGTGAAGCAATCGGAGTAAAGCGTCGGTAGAAGAGGGATCGAACGCTGGATTTGCTATTTGCGATCTATGACCTATGGCGAGCCGCGGCTCCAATTTTGGTCCGGGGTTGATGAAGACTTGCTTTGCTTCGATCTCCGCTGTGGCGCTTTGAGAATCATGAACGCCACCGCTGCGATTCCAGCAGCTATTCCAGCTGCGACGAGGATGTATGTCAAGGTGCTGATAGATGTCAGCGAGGTTGGAGCGGACACAGTATAGGCAAAGTAGCCTCCACTGTTATCGTTTAAGTTACTGTTGCCTGTATTGTCGAACGCGATGATGTAATACTCAACATGAGCGCCTGCAGCAAAGGCCGGTATTCGGCCGGTGGCAGTTGTCGTGGTCGCATTGTAAGTAGCGACGATTGTAGTGTTTGTGGCCTTCCAGTTATCGGTGGTGTAGGTAATGGTCACATTCTTGATGGTGGAACGCGCGCTTGTCACATTCACTGAGACAGTAACAGCGTCGCCGAATGCTGGAGATGTCGGGTTAATGATTGGTGTACCTATCACCGGTGGTTGTGACGGAGGAGGAGCGTGTGCAAGGGCGACAGAGCCAGCAACCAAAGCTAGGGTCAAGAAAAATATAGGTAGACTTCGTTTGGTCGTCATGTTCATCACCATAATAACCGAGGGAGGGCTTGATTTCGATGCTGTTACCGTCAGGCTTTGGAACGTGTTAGTCTTGGCTCACGGAATGAACCGCTTCACCGTAGGGCGCGTCAAGAAATAGCTCAAAACGCGGCTTGAGGCAAGCGCGCTCCTAATTGGAGCCTCGGGCGGGGATCAAATGCAAGTTCAAACTTCTCACCTCGTAACAGTGAGGGAGAGTCAAATCTCTGTGCTCCTTGAACACACCAAGAATCGCATGAGAGACATGCGAGACATGGACGATTAGCAGGCAGCCAGTACACTCTCGTGGTGTTCGAGGTTCAAGAATCTAGACCCTGACGGGTTGAGATGTTAGATGCGGCCGCAGGGTCTTTCGAGCTTTTGCTACCATCCGTGGAGAATTACACTGCCGCTGGTGAGGGGCCCTGCGTTGGCAAAGGCGTCGCTGAAGACGAAACTGACCAGCCCTGGAGTTGTTGGCCCGGTCTCTACAGCGACAAGAGTGAAGGCGACTGGTATGGCAACGCTGATTCCCAGGCTGTTGACTTCGATCACAGTGCCAAGCCCGGTGATGGTTATTGACCGGGGCCGTATCGTGGGGTCGAACTGGGCTGACTGGATCTGGGTCGACTGGAAACTGTTTCCATCGCCGCGGTCGCTGGCCCACACTCCCTCCGGGTCTCCGTCTTTGCAGTGGTCCTTGTCGAAGTGGAAGTGTCCTTTGCCATGATTGCCGTTGAAATCGCCCTCTCCATCTTTTTCTTGGCATGTGGCGCTGAAGTGCTGGTAGCCGATCTCGTTTGCGAGAAGCTTCAGGTTCTGGTAGTTGGGCTGGAAGTAGTCGTACCTCCATTCGATTGAAGTGGTTGTGGCTATCACGAGGCCGTCACCGTATCGGTATTGGATGAACACTGGTCCGTTTGGTTCTGTTAGAATTACGGTCGTGTCAGAGGGGAGGTTAGTGAAGTAGGAGTGTGATGAGAAACCCCAACAATCGAGATCGTTCAGGCAACCATTGTCGACAATCTGCCCGCCATTCGTCCCACCATTATCTCCCGTAACAACCGGGCTAGATGAACTTGCAATGTTGTTATCATCAGAGAAGGATCCTATGTGCTGGACTCCCCCGACAAATGTGTAAGATGATGCGGTCGAGGTACATGCTGAAGATGACCAGCCGCCACCAGCGCCCGGCGCAGAAGCGCAATCGGCGAGGTTGGCGGAGAGCACTCCTCCATCCTTAACCCATGATGATATCTCGGACAGAATGGTACCGCTCGGGAAGAGGTTGTCGTAGTAGGTCTGGTCCTGGGCGGACGGGATTATGATCTCGGTGAAGTGTGCGAGATTGGTAGTCGCAACCTGGCTCGAGTTTATACTGCAGAATTCCTCCTGCTGGGTCATCAGCTCATTCGTGTCGGCTCCGTTCGGATCATGATTTGTCTGACCGGCCCATGGAGTAATGTCTTGGATCAAGAGCACTGTCTTGGATGAGTCGCACGCAACTCCATCGGCATGCGCAGGCTTAACCGATGTGATCAAAGGCGCTAGGATTGCAAGGGCAAGAAAGATCGGGAACGCGAATCGAAGCTTCATTCTGGCGATTCCTGTAGCTGATTCTGGATAGACGACAAATCTCGTGGGACATAGGTCTGGACGAAAATAAAAGTAGGTCGTCTACATTTGGTGTCAGATGTGTGTCTGCGAGTGTGTGCAGTTGGTGTCATGTGTGGTCAACTTGTCGACTTTTCTGTTGGATCCAGCTAATCGACTGGGCTCCCGCTTCCTACATGGCTAGATGTGGTCTAGAATATTCTGCACTATTCTTCGGTAGAGGATAGGTCCATAGACCCGAGCTACGAATCTCCCGGACGACTTTGCCTTGCCCACATCCAGAATACGAGGGCAGCTTCCAAAGCGACTATCGCCACGAGGGCTTCGTAGTTCAGTAGAAATTCTGCGAAGGGAAAACTTCCGTGCACCCAGGTTCGCATGTACACATTCGCGTTGTACTGCTCGACAAGCCAAGAGTAGATGAGGGTGGCTAGGCTCCACTCGATAACACCCATAAGGAACTTTCTGGAGTTCCAGGGGAACTTTCTGGAGTTCCAGGATTTCCTTGACGGGAGTTGTCTTGACGACCTCTGGTCATCATCCGAGAAGAGCGATCCGACTCCCCTTTGCGATCCAGTTCGACTTTGCCCCCAGTCGTTCTCGGCGGTCGCGATTGAGACATCACGGGACTCGTCGAATTGCCCGGTCGAGTCTTCACCACCTACTCCATTGGATCTAGGAATCGCGATAGATCGTTGTCTGCGAATATGGGCGGTCCAGACAATTCCTGAAAAGAAGAAGGCGATACCTATCCCGTAGAGGAGCAGCGGTACCCCGTAAAGAGTATTGGCGATCAGTCGCACTCCTATCCGATTAGCCTCGGATATGAATAGTGGTCGGCGAGTGATTATAGAACTTTACTTGCGCGATCCCGAGTTCAGTGACTCCACTGGGTATAGGTTGGAAGCCGGTTGCTTAGCCTGTTACTTGAGGGTCTGACCAAAAACCAGCAAAAGAAAAGGAAGGGAAGAGTCCACGTGTGGTCAGCTTGACCATGTGATGGTCCATGAGCTAATCGTGCACCCTGTCGGGCACGAGTAGTCAGCGCAAACATCGTAGTCGCCGGCGACTAGGATCGTTGAGGACCCTGAAGTCAGGGTTGTGAACCCTGAACAGCTTGATGCTGAATGCGAAACGTATCCGACGGCGGTAATCTGGGATGGCGGGTTGAACGTAGGAGTATCGGATCCGGCCGTGGTTACCGTGAAGGCACCAGACGAGGGCGGACAATTGTATCTGACTGTTCCTGATCCAGGAGTGGGTCCGCCGCTTAGGGCGAGCGTTCCCCCGCAAGCGCTGGTCGTGGCAGCTGTGCCGGCGAGTATTGTCGTTGCTGGGATAGTCAGACTCGTAGCGGCCACCGCTGCGCCGATAAACAGGATTCCTATGAGAATTAGGATCAGTGGTTTGCCGTAGGGAGTCTGGAATATTTTAGTTCCCCCAGTTCCCATGAGGTCTCCCCGTGTCACGTTTTGGTTATTAAGCTGATAGGGTCTTGTTTTTTAGATGTGCGAGTTCTGGCTTTTCCAGTGTGGGTTTACTTTGGAATCGTGTAACGAACCGTGATCTGATTCTCCGTATGTTCGATCTGCGCTTCCACGCGAGCTATCTCTCTTAAGGCGTAACTGATTATTTCCTTCCATAGAATGGAAACCTTGACGCCAGGGTCGTGGAAAAACGACAGGGTATGGTCCTCTGGATTATCTTCTTGTAGCGAGAAGAAGTTGGCATAGGGACGAGCGAGGTAGCGGAAGTCGGCCAGTACGTTACACTAGGTCTATCTTCCAGCTGTTCAAACATTGAAAGATCGACACTAATCTCATCGAGAGAAAGGCGAATCTCATAGCTTCCTGCCCCCCGCAAAGACAGGAAGAATTGCCCTCGACTTGCCAACGTCCATTTGTTTTTGAGCTGTCAAGCCTTTGGAAAGGTAACTTGGTTATTCAAGCCAGGTTTGCACTCTATAGTGCCTGCGAGGGCCCGTGTTGAGAGTAATTCTCTTGGCGAAGAGGGCCTCTCCGTCGAGTGTTCATTACCTTCGAGGCCCGAAAAGCACGGAGTCCAGGATATGACCGACCGAGTCCTAGATAATTGATTGATGGGGGCTGGCAGGCTTGCGTCCGCCCTGAGGTTAGGAGATGATCGAGCTCGGAGTCCAGAAGGAGGTTCGAACTCAGATAATGTCGCCATTTTCGTTAAGACGGGTGAACTATGGGAGTCAATATTTGCGCTTGGTTAGGTTGCTACTGTCAAACATTTGTATTCCCGATAAGAACATTGGATTCGTGGGCAATAAACGCCTATCCTTGTTCTCGATGCCCCGGGGTCAGAATGAAGTTATGTGGCGTTCAAAGTCGGCTGGTGTCTATCCTCGATTAGTCTCTGACGCTTCCTGCTCACTCACCAATCGCCAGTGGTTGCAACTCCTGTCCTGGGGCTGGCCTTTGTCGCGTCCCAAAACGACTGGACTTGTCACTAGTCTACAAACAGGCTCAAGCGCCAATCCCTCTGGCGTAGGCTGTGAAGAAACAGTCGTGCGGCGCCCCCATTGAGTCGTAGCAGGCCGAGGGAGAGAAGGCGGCGGACCCTGGTTTTGTCGGGAGGCCAATCCAGCCTTTCGAATTGGCGCTCGAAACGTATTGCCTTGGATAGCTATTTGTCGGTTGAATGGTCCCTTTGAGCGCATAGCCCAATTTTATTGCCAGCAGTATTGTTTGGTCCGGCATCAGGTGATGCCCAATCGCGGTTGCTGCAAGATCCGGAATCAACACTTGCACTCCCCCGTTAGACACAGAGATCGTAGACGGTTGAGTGATATCGAAAGCGTTCGGCAATACTGAAGAGGCAAAGCTTGCGCTGTCGGGCGAATCGAGAGTTGTCGTGTTAACGAAGTAGACATGGATCGCTCCCCTAGCTTGCCCCCATGTTGGGCTGATCACCCAATCGACTGGCAGTGTTGCATTAACAGCGAGAGACTGGAAAGTCGCGTTGAAACCAGTATGCTGCACCTCAACCCATATGACCACTTGGCCGGGAATGGTGGTCTGCACAGTATTCCCAGAGACAACGGTGGTCACCATGGGATTACCAGTCGAATCTGCTGATAGAGGGTTTCTAGAGCCGTCGGTGAAGAAGATGAATGTTCGTAGCTCCCAAGAACTTTGAACTCCTCGCCCTTCAACCTGAGGAAGGAAACCGAGTACGGCGATAAAGCCCACTAGGCACCAAATTGAAAGTCTAGAAGTCATACGACGGGATTCCATGTTCTGCGACCTTAAAGGTACCGGCTAGGACAGCATATTTTTCAATCGGCCGACATCTGGAAATAGAATTATGTGGCTCAAAATGGATATCTCAAGCGCTTTGCGCAGCTTTTGCAACTTTACGTTCGACGAGCAAAAGCATTTCCCGGCTTACTGATTTGCTTCGAAAAAGAGGGGTCGGTACATGAACCCGTACGGGGCCAATCCCACCGGTCCCGCCTCTCCGATGGCCTGGCAGGGGAAGACGATGCGCGCCAGATGGATCTAAGCGTCACCCAATGCGAACTGCGCCTCAGGATTTGCATTCTGACAATCGTAGGGATTACCCACCAGATCTGCGTGTTGTCGTAGCCTGAGCAGTTCTTCGGCCCGAGGCTCGTCGAATCCGAGTGCGAGATTCTTCTTCGTTCGGTAATTGCCAAAAAAAGGTAGCATCCCCTAACTCCTCACGCCACTCCCCCAAAAGGGTTGAATCCGGGCGGGCCCACCAGTTTTGCCTAGCGGATTCCTCCGGCTTTTTCAGGGAGGGCTACTTTGGGAGCCTTTCTCCGATCTTGTCGAAGTCCGCTGGATATTCCTTCAATACGCACGGAACCGTGATTCCTAGGGCATCCTTTCGACAGCTACCACTTGGTCCAACTCACAGGGGTGTCTCGTCACCCCGTTGCCTAGTACGGCTTCGTTAGAGGATAATTGTCTTGGTTGTAGTTGAACACGTACGGTGTGTCGCCTATTCCGTCCGGGCTTGGGCAGATGTTCTGCTGTGGTCCACTGCAATTGTCTACCGCTGTGTAGTCACACCAGAAGTTGCCTCCGCTTGGGTATCCATTGTCCCATGTGTTCAGCCCACTCTGGTCGAACGCCTGGATCATGTTGTTCATGAAATTATTGTGGAAGACCTCGACCCCAGAGCTAGGGAATAGGGCGACCCCTGTGGCATTGCCCACAGAGATAGTATTGCCTACAATCACGGTGTTGCACGAACTCGGTTGACCTGTTACGGGGTCGACTCCGCAACCTTCTACCTTCACTCCTGCAGGTCCGTTCTGACCCTGGGTTGGGCCGGTATTCGTGATCAAGTTGTCCTCAACCGACACGTCCTGGGGAACGGTCATGTCGATGCCATATTGGAAGAGCTGGGTCGTAAATCCTGCTCCGCCTGATATCTGGTTGCTGGCCATTACAACGTTACCTGTTCCCTGCAGGGTGAAGCCACGAGGGGTTGAAATGGAGTTGTGCTCTGCGTCGATGCTTCCTGAGTTAACGAGCATTATTCCATAGTCCGTGTCGCGTATAGTGTTGTAGAAGATATCATTGATTATGCATCGCATGTATACGCCGTAGCGGGAGTCGCTGATTATGTTCGTTCTGATCTGGAGGAATTGTGAGTAGTTGGTGCAGTCTATCGCGATATTCGTGTTCTTGATGCTGAGTCCTGAAACCTCTATGTTAGCACTGCTGCTGATTACGATTCCTTCCGCGTTGTCCACTAGGGTGCTGTTGGCAATGACACCGTTGAAGATGTTGTTGCGACATTCAAAACAAGCCTCCTGGCTACCCTGAACAGAGTCTATAACAATGTCCGCGGACGAGTTGGACTCGGAGTGAATGAAGACGTTGCGGACGACGAAGAAAACGGGTGTTGACCAGGCGTTTGGAAGGTTTCTGATCTCGATCCCGTTTGCGCCGCTGGCGTCGATGCTCCATCGTTGGATTATGAAGGGGTTGCCGGAGGTTCCGTCGCCAGCCGTGACGCCATTGGAGGCTGTAAAGCCCCCAAGACCATCGATGAGGATGGGTTGGTGTGGCTTCAAGGTCGACGGGTTGACGCTACTATCACTTGTGCCACTTGTGGTGGCTGACGAAAAGTCTGGATCGCAAGTGTCGTTGACATTGCCCTGAAACGCGTTGTTCGCAATGTAATTCTGGCCAAGGGCGGTCGGGTCTATCGCTATTCCGCACTGGTTATTTGTGATCGCGTTGTTGGTGACATTGTTCCCTGTGGCATAGTATCCGAGTACGATACCGTTGGTGTCCTTAGACAAGTTGTTCGACGTTACCTCTATGCTGGACGACTCCCCTAGTGAGATGCCGTTCCCATAGGGCATGTTCGATGCATTGTTGTTCGACACGAGAACGTTACTGCAGTCTGAGACTGCGATTCCCTCATCGAAGGCGCTTGCAGTGTTGTTGTCGATAGTGACGTTTCCACAGCTCAGGACAGCGATAGATACGTGTCCACTTAGATTGTTCTGGCTGATGAGTAGACCCGAGACATTGTCCAGCACGATTCCGCCCTCGGCACCGCCCGAGTTTCCGACTATGCTTGCATCGCTCACACTTGACCCAACTACGGCATCTTCACCGCCTTGCAGGCGGTTGTAGCTGACGTCGAAGCTCTCGGAATTGGTAAGAGAGATTACTTTTGAATCGCCCGATGCAATGCTGTTTCCTGTGATCTGGAAATTATCCGAAGTGTCTACTTTCACGCCCACTCCGGGTACCGATACTTGCGAATCTTGGACCACGCCGTTCTCTATCTGCGACAAGACGATCCCATTGTTGCAATTACAGAACACAGTAACGTCGGAGATCGTGAAGTATGCAGTGGTATTAGCGATCATAATTCCGTAATCCCAGGCGGGTAGGTTGCCCCAGTTGCCAGGACCGATGTCCCATCCGCTTATCAGATAGGGATCATCGCTCGCCCCTCTCCCGCCAACCACTCCGTTGTCAGAAGTGAAACCGCTGTCGCTTGTAATAAGAATCGGTGCATGCTGAGAGCCCGCGTGAACCGTGGCTTCTCCCGAGAAAGCAAGAATGGACATCGCTGCAAGTATGGCGAGAACTCCAAGGTTTCTCCCCTGCCGTATTAATTGCATGTGGGGAGCTATGAATGATCCGAAATATAATCGGTCGGTCTACACGTGATTATAAATGGTATTAAATCAGTTAGAAGCTGTCGATTTCAACAAGTCTGGCCGCGCTGATCCCGCCAGACCGGTAACGATACGGCAAAGTATCAAATCGTCCTATCTAGATCACTGTCTACCCTACTATACCGGCTCATTGCGGCAGAGTTGAAATTGCTGTTGATATCTTCCCAAGTGAGAAAGTCTAGGGCGTTCCTCCTCTGTTCCCTGGCCGTGCTCGGGATCGTCACTACCCAAATTCTTTACAACCAGTCCATCCACCGTGGCGAAGGCTCAGCACCAACCAGGTTACTCGACTCGGAAACTCTGGGGATCCGACTGGCCGCTACTCCAGCCCTAGCACCTATGATCCAAGGATGGGGAGGGGTCAGCCTGTACGAGGCGGGAAATGGAGAGTTGCAGGCCACGTTACAGAGGCTCAACCAGTCAGGTTACAATGCCGTGAGGATTGGGTTCGGCGGGGGCACGAGCATCGGTTGCTCGTCGGGAGAGCTCGGAGCTTGGGATCCCGCACGGTTTACTCAGGCGATACAAATGGCCCGACAATACAGTATGTGGGTCGTCCTTGACTATCACAGTTACAATGACCTGACCGACTCATCGTGCCAGATGGAATGGCTGGCCTTCTGGAGTGGAGTCCTTTCCACAAACTGGAACTATGACAAGATAATATGGGAACCGATCAACGAGCCAGCAGGTTCCGTGGCTTTGCTATCCACTGAGTACCAGGCCTGGATTACCCAGGCGAGAAGTCTCGGCGATACACACTGGATAGTAATAGAGAACTCTTGGAGCAACGGAAGTAATCCTAGCTGTACCTTCGACGTATCAGCACTCGTGGCCTGTTACTCCCTTGTGACAGACCCGTTGAATGAGACACTTCTCTCGATACATCCATACTTCTTCTACGACATTTGGGAGCAGGGAGGATACGGGAGCTGCAGCCCTAGCGCCACGAATACGTGGGGAAACGGAACCGCTGAGTGTGTAGCGAACATCTACTACAGTGCAATGCTACAGTCGACGGCCAAATACCATATACCGATTCTCGACACGGAGGGCGGCGCGGTCTACTATAGTTGCAATAATGTCTGCGCTAGACCGCCGGATGCTGTTGGAACAGACGACGCTAGCTACTCAGTGACAACCTTTCACTTCATCCAGTATCTCACCACTCTGATGGATTCAAGAGGCATGGGATGGCTCTGGTGGGAGGCTGGCGAGGGATCCTGCTGCGGCGCCCTAGACACTTGGGGAAGCCTTCTCTCTTTCCAACAGACCAAGCCTTCTCCACAGGAGAACCCGCCATCCCTGGAAGCGCCCACTGGACAGAGCGTCACTGCAGGATCAACGTTGGCGTTTCAGGTAAACGCTACAGACCCTGACCTTCCCCTTCAGAACCTGACTCTGTCGTGCAACAACTGCCCCTACGGGGCAAGCTTCCCCACGGTAACGGGTAAGGGCAATGTTTCTGGCGTATTCGCCTGGACCCCGAACGATGCTCAAGCAGGCCCCCACAATGTCACGTTCACGGTCACTGACGGCGCGGAGAACTCTAACGCAACAGTCTCCATAACAGTCCATGCATCAAACACATCATCGACCCACAAGCCGCCAATCCTCACAATTCCCACCAATCAAACTGTGATAGTTAGCGATGTGCTACTGTTTAACGTGACCGCCACGGACCCCAACAACCCGACGAGTCAGCTAATTTTGGCCTGTCTCAACTGTAATGTTCTAGGCGCGACGTTTGTGACAACTGGTACGTCTCAATCCACAGGTACCTTCAGCTGGGGCCCGAGCAGCGGCCGTTTGGCACAAACCTACACTGCCAGATTCACAGTGACAGATGAAACCAATTCCACCAGCGGAACGGTTTTGATAAAGGTAGCTAGAACTTCCCCCGAGATAGATGCGGGCGTCAATCCATCCAACCTTACCCTAGGCTCGTCGCCCGTATCGGCCTCGGATACTGCAACATTATCACATGGATTCAACCCGACCGGGGTCGTCTCATTCTCAGTATTCGAAAAACCGACGTGCGCCGGAACAGCCGTGTTTACAGGCTCTACTCCGGTTCAGAATGGCAACGGAGTCTATCTCTCTCCACCATTTCATCCTCAAACCAACGGAACCTACTATTGGTTCGTACATTATGATGGAGACCCGAACAACAATCCCTCCTCCACACCCTGCGGAGCTCCATCACAGACGCTGACTGTTTATTCGGCTAACCCTCAACAGCCCTCAAACCCATCACCGCCCTTCTCGATTGTTTTGCTTATGGTAGGAACCGGAGTCGGGATGTCCGCCAGTGCAGTGTTAGCTTTGGAGTTCTATAAACGCAAGCAAAGTCTCAAACGCCATTCGACGGTCTAGCATTGATCTCCTAGATTGGTACTTGCCAGTCAACAGTCATGGTTGCCGGACTTATGTAAAAGCGAACGATAGTGGCTCCCGCTGGGCTTGGTGTCGTGAGCTAGCAGGATGAGTGCGCGGGGCCGAATGACGATGAGTCTTCCAAAAAAACAGTAGGCCACCAGCCTGGTGTTCCCTCGATAGGTTCTCTTTGGGACTGGATTTTATACCCGTTTGGGTCTAAATCCTACCGGTGCCATCATGGTAACGATGAATTTCGCGGCCGCGACTTGTCCGGGCCTCGCTTTACCTGTTCGATGACGTAGTCTACGACGGCTATTGTGAGTAGTCGCATCTAAATTGTAAAGGTAGGGACCGGGGGTGCTCGTTGACTAGTGGCCATCATTGAGCTAAGGAAAGTCTCCGGGCGGCAGTGAATGAGCCTAGAAACGCTAGACCAGTGGCAGCAAGAGGCATTGTCCAGACCCATTGCAAAGTCGGGTACCATTGGACACGATAGAAAATATCGCAGCGAGTGAGAATCACATCCTGTGGATTCCAGATAGTCCCTGGGGGAATTCCGCCACACGCGGCTAGGTCATCGCCATAAGCGATACCCATTGAAACATAGAATGTAAACGTGAGAACTCGTAACCCAAGGCTACCCAAGAATAGAATGCCGGCCTGCCAGTCCTTGACTACACCACCTCGAACAAGACCGTAACCTACGAGGAACAATCCAAAACTTGGGACCGCAATCATCGCCACGATTGAGATATCGAGCAGTGATGTCAAATTCTGTCCAACAGCTAAGCTCCGAACTGAGCCCCAAAGAAGACTGAAGAATAGCGGAACACTCGCGTTGAGCAGGAGACCTACGACCAGCAGTCGAAAGTCCACAGGACAGTCCGCTAGTTCATGCGCAATAGCGCCGGTTAAGTCTATCCGAGAAGCGGAAACGTCGTCGACTGAATGATAAGACCCTGCTGTTAACAAGGTGGTTCACAGCTCTCAAAGTGAATCTCTAATCTCGGTCGTCTCGAAAGCTTACAACAGACGACTTCCTAGAGCAGTGAACAAGTCTATGAGTTCACCCTCGCTCCTACACCGCACGGCTGAGAGGTTCGAACATTTTGCGACTGCTGTCTACCCTGGCAAGTCACCCCTATACGCGACTCTCGCCGCCAAGATTGCTGAAGACCCTGAACTCCTCGAGCTGGCCGCGGCTGCCGAGGAGAAGGATGCTCTCCCCAACCTCTTCCTAGCATCCGTTCAT
>Ga0209237_1000416_pt1 | contig 24090 bp, 21 predicted proteins | sample GraSoi013_1_40cm_2_FD_185820 | JGI IMG/M metagenome (GOLD analysis project Ga0209237, IMG submission 185820) | Grasslands soil microbial communities from the Angelo Coastal Reserve, California, USA - Sample 10_02_2013_1_40cm (SPAdes) (version 2) | ecosystem: Environmental > Terrestrial > Soil >...
CAGAACAGACTACTTTATGCATCGTCCGAGGACTGCCATACGAACTACGACTCATCGGCCTAGTACACCTCCTATCAGCGTGCACTAGGATAGGAATGTCACTAGCCTATAGACCTTAGGGACCCAACCCCCTCAATTCATAGTGATTGGACACGATCTCGAGATTACACGGGTTCTTTTCTCGATAACTCTAGAGCGGAGACAACGATCCTTCCCAACAACTTCTAAATTATGCCTGAAGGGATGATCTCTCATGAACAGCTCAGAGATTCAGAAAGCTCTCGATTCTTCCGTGGAACTACAGATCACGGTTACCGGAAGAAAATCCGGACGAGAACACTCGACGCCAGTATGGTTCGTCCGAGAAGGAAAGACCCTCTTTCTAATGCCCGTCAGAGGCTCGAAGAATCAATGGTACAAGAATGTCTTGAAATCGAAACGAATCAAGATATCGTCGGGGAAAGTATCGCTCGAGCTTTCCGCGAAGCTGATTAGTGACTCGAAGAGCGTTGCTTCTGTGGCGGACAAGTTCAGGAAAAAGCATGGAGTAGCCGATGTCAAGAAGTACTACGCAGGGTTTGACGCCGCTGTAGAGTTGAGTCTTCCCTAACCAGAACGGCATTTGTTTGAAAAGTGATGCTCCGATCACGTCAGGGATTTCAAAACTGCCAATGCTTCGCCAACATGCGCTGTTGCCCTGGACTGGGACGAGAAGATATGTCTCACGATCCCGTTCTTGTCAATCACGAAGCTTACTCTTCCAGGGATTAGTCCAAGGGTCTTCTTGACCCCGTAAGATTTTCTGACTGATCCATCGGGGTCGCTGAGAAGTATGAAGAGTAGTTTTTGTTCCGTGGCAAAGTCCCCGTGAGACTTTTGGTTGTCTCCGCTTATTCCGATGACTTCTGCGCCGAGGTTCTTGAACTCCTCGTATGAATCTCTAAACTCGCAGGCTTCTGCCGTGCATCCTTTCGTGAAATCCTTCGGATAGAAGTAGACGACCACGTTCTTCTTTCCACGAAAGTCTTCGAGGCTAACGTACTCGCCCGCGCTGGTCTGGAGACGAAATCCAGGGGCTTGCCTACCTAACTCGATCACTGGGTTACACTTCTTGAAAACACTCGCTGTATCACCGAGACGAATCGATACAAACTGGTACGGATATTTCCATCCCGACTGTTTGCTTGAAGACTCCGCCGCTCATGTCTGGGGCTGTCGCCTGCTCTATCGGAGAATTAGATCTCCTAGAGTTTAGATTTTCTTAATTGTCAGCTGAATCCTGTTTTGTCGGCGGGGTGTGGATGCCGCCTAGCAGGCTCCACCTGTTCGGAGTAGATCTTCTCAGCGTTCGACTGCTCAGTCGGGTGTTTCTTTCCACGATGAAGGAATGAACGATAGTTTCTCGCGAATTCGCGCGCGACTACTATTTGTAATGATCTCGGCTCTGAATGCTGTGTCATGCGATATGTGATGAACGAATGATATATAAACGCATTGATGAACGTCTATATGTCTTTCTCAGCATACGCGCGGCGCTGCGACTAGCGCGTTCAAACCAAGTCGCCGCTGGAGTTCCGACACGTAGGCGGCGAGCACCTCATTGTTGACGTGGTAGAAGCAGAACTGGCCTTGCTTCTCTTTCTCGACGACGTGAGCCGTGGCAAGTTCCTTCAGATGATGAGAGACTGTGGGTTGCGAGACGTCGAAAAAAGCACCGACATCCGAGCAGTTTAGCTTTCCTGTCATTGCCAGCTTCTGCAGTATTGCGCGGCGCTGTGGGTCAGCTAGAGCCTTGCTGATACGATCAAAGTCGTCAGTCGCGAGCTTCATCAACGATCAACTAGTTCAACGAAACTATTAACATTTCGATATGCATCTATCCGTTATGCGATGGGTCCTTAAATCGGGAACGTTCCGATCGAGAATATAGATATTCATCAATATGTTTATATCATGTTCGCTCCACCTTTTTCAGCATGATGAGCAAACAAAAGACGGACGGCAAAGTAATACACCTTAACAACGGCGAGTTCGAGACCCAAGTTCTCAAATCCGACGTACCGGTTCTCGTAGATTTCTACGCAGACTGGTGCGGACCATGTCATGCGATTGCGCCGACAATTGAGGTCCTATCGAGAGAGTTCGAAGGCAAAGTAAAATTCGTCAAGGTCGATGTCGATGCCAACCAAGAAATCGCGTCGAGATACGAGATCATGAGCATACCGACGATAATGCTGTTCGAGAACGGCAGAGTCGAAGATAGGATCGTAGGGGCATACCCAGCGTCGGTCTACAAACAACACATCGAACGCGCGCTAAGTCGTAGAAGCTAACCACAGACAAGTCACACATTGGGGCTTTACGACATGGATCACATCTGCCCAATCTGTGGAGGACTAAGCCCTTGCATCTACCAACGGTCTGAGTCCCTCCCATCGTTCAGGTATCACGATTGTCGTTACTGCGGGTCTACCTGGAAGGAAACTTCGAGCATACAGTCCCCTTAGGCTGGGACTCGCCAAGGTCTAGCGGACGACTAATCTCCAAAGGACCAGGATTGTTCCGATGATCCCGATCAGCATAGAGCCGAGATAGTTTCCTAGAAGATAGCCTAGGGGCCATGCGTAGCTAGTGAACCAGTCCCGCATGAACGGGTTCGATTGGTATTCTGACGAGAGAGCTGCGGACAGACCCAGTATAGCGAGGAATTGACTGATTACAATTGCGCCAAGGGTTCTTCCAATTGCTTGAGGTTCCCGAACGATTACTTTTGGAGCGACTTTAACCTGTTTCGGCCTTGGGTCGGGAATCAGGAGAGAGCTCAAAGCTCCGAGGGAGACGAAGATGCCAGCTGTAAACGCAGCCCATCTGGTGCCCTGAGTAAGGGCATCGAAGATGATGCTCATCGCAGCTGGCCAATTTGTACCGAAGCTGGCGATGAATGTTGGATCGATTCCTCCCGATAGTCCCGAATTGAATGCAGCCTTCAAGCTGGCGATTCCCAGCTGACCAAAATTGACCGTACTGGCTGCGAGGTCGGCCTGTCCCACGGCGGATATCTGAGCTACCAGTATGGCGCCTATTACGGCGATTCCGAAGGCTGACCCGATTTGTCTAACGGTATTGTTGGCCCCAGATCCTACACCAGCTTTCTGCCAGGGTATGCTCATCAAGACCGTGCTTGTAACCTGGCTGATCGCCAGCCCAACGCCAGCGCCGTAGACGACAAGGACGGGATAGAGGTAGTAGACGGGGTTGGAGATGCTGATGATCTGAGACATGCTAAAGAGCGCAGCGGCCTCTAGAACCATGCCGGTGGTGATAATCCACTTGGGTCCAAACCGGGTAGCTAGAAGACCGGCGATTGGCGCAAATATGAACACTGAGATGGCCATGGGCAGGAATGTGAGGCCCGCATTAATCGCAGACAACCCCTTAACCGTCTGCAAGAATATGGAGATGATGAATACTGCTCCAAACTCACCCATGGCAACGATCGTTACGGTGAAGAGGCCGTACCGGAAGCCCTTGAACCTGAGCAGGCTGAAATCGAAGAGAGGCACTCCTCCCTTCCTAGCGCGGCGAATTTCGTAGAGAGAGAATATTCCTAGTAGTATGATTCCACTCATTATCGAAACTAGCGGAAGCGATATCGGGTTTGAGGTCGGCCATGAGAATCCTCCGGCAGAGAACGCTTCGTTAGGAACCAGCCAACCATAAGTTTGGGCCTCGATGAGGCCGAAAAGGACACTGGCTAAGCCGATGGTGATTAGGATCAGTCCTGGATAGTCGGTTGTGTATTTTGGATCCTTGAACCGGGTCTCTCTAATAACGAGGGCGGCTCCGACTAGGGCCGCGATCCCTATTGGAATATTGATGAAGAAAGCCCATCGCCAAGAAATGTATGTTGTAAAGTACCCGCCTAAGACTGGACCGAGAACCGCTGCTGCTCCCGCGGTTGCTCCCCAGATGCCGAAGGCTACGTTTCGCGATTTGCCAGTGAATGTCGTTGTCAAGATTGACAACGTGGAGGGAGAAGCCATTGCTGCCCCGAATCCTTGGATCACCCGGCCCACAAGCATCTGAGACAGGTTTTGCGAAAATCCGTCGATAATAGAGCCGACGATGAACGTGGAGATTCCAGCCATGAAGATCAGTTTTCTGCCGAACTCATCGCTCAGTTTCCCCCAAGAGAGCAGGAACGAGCCGAAGATGAGAGCGTAGAGGGACGTGATCCATTCTAGATCCTTAAGGCTAATGCTGAAGTCTTTCTGAATTTGAGGCAGAGCGACGATGACTATAGTTGCATCAATAACGATGATTGCGAGGGAGAGGCTCAGGACGAGAAGAATGAGAAGCTGTTTTGGCTGGATCTTTCCTGATTCTGCCTGCGCAGTCTGTCCTGCGGAGCCTTCCCAATTCTGTCCCGACTCCTTACCCTGACGCTCTCCTGACATTGAGACAACTCACTTTGATAGGGGGTAATCAACCTCTCTCTAACAATTTGTTCGCGAGATCAGATGGGGGGCTCCTTAAGATCTAAGGGCGACGTTTTGAGTGCTCCGCGAGCAAGTCTTACATTAGTTCATCCTTCCATCCTCAAACAGTCCTCGACCCTACGCGAGAAAAATTCTCGACTAGTAATTTCCTTAATTATGGTGAGCTCGCCGCTATTATCGACGAAGATGAGCAGCTATCCAGGAACAGGGGTCCAAGAACAAAAAAAGGCCGGCTTTCTTCGTCGTCCGGTGCCGATGTGGGCCTTTCTTCTGTTGGTCGTCATCCTTGTCATCGTGATCTTCCTACCGGCCTTCCTTCCCATATCCACCGTCACCATCAGCCAACCGCTACTTCTCACATCCGACAATCAAACACTCAGCATCAGTCCCGGAGAAATAACGACGGCGAATTTTACCGTCGCAAATCTGAACACGACTAGTATGATTTCGACTACTGCCACCAGTACACTAGCACCCGCTAGCTCGCATATTGTGCTCACGATATCCGGTGTGGAAACGGGAAAAGTCTTCACGAATTCGACTCATGGTAAGACCGTTTCCTTCCAGCCTGGAGGAAACACTCTGGTGGCTCGAGTTACCTCGGACGCGACCACCATCGCGGGGAACTACACGGTCCATGTGTCCCTAGCCAGTTGACAGTTAACGATCAAAACCAGAGTCTTCAGCTACTCTGGCAAACTCAACAATACTCTTTGGAGCGTTGAAATCTGTGGCTATGACGCCGAACTTCAACCTTGAACCACGCTTTGCTAGAGGAGCTTAACCAAGCTTCGATTGGCTTCTTCTTGTTCTGTGGGCTTCCATACTCGTCCTTGCGTTCTCGTATGCGAGCTGGATGAGCTTCTTAGCATCGTCGAGATCTTCCGCTTTCTCGATCCTGAAACTTACCCATCCGGCTTGAGGAGCGAACCGGTGAGGGAGAGCTGTCCCATTCTTCAGCGCTGTGGCTTGGTCGCTCTTTGAGAGTCGGATGTCGAGGAGGGATGGTCCGTGGTGGTGCATGAATTCGAGCCCTTCGACTTGGAATTCTGTTCCTCCAAAGCGGTGAGCCGCTTGGGTCACTCCTGGAAGTTGAAGTATCCAGGTCTTCAAGTTCTCGAAGAATTCGTTCTGGTCTACCATGATTGGTTCTTACTATTAGTCATCTGATTCACGTATTTGTTGACCAGCATCCGCGCTCGATTAGTCACTTCATAGATGTTGTATAGAACTAGATTATTGGTCTGATGTCAACAGGAAAGAATGATAGTATGGAGAAGTCTTCGAAAGTTGCAATTCTCGGCATATCTGGTAGTGGGCGGAAAAGGTCGTTCAACAGTGCTCTGCTTGGAGCCGCAAGGCAGCTTCTCCCAGAGAAAGCAACTCTTGATGTCGTTGATATCTCAGGACTGCCATTGTACAACCAGGATCTTGAGCATGACATGCCCGAGGTCGTCAAGGAGTTCAAGAAGAAGATTCGCGGCGCGGACGCGATTCTGATCGCTACCCCCGAGCACAACTATTCCATCACAGCGGTTCTCAAGAACGCCATCGAATGGGGCAACAGGCCGCCCAGAGACACTTCGTGGAGCGGCAAACCCGCTGCAATCATCAGCGCCTCAACGTCCTTGCGAGGAGGAGTAAGAGCCCAGCTCCACCTTCGACAGATCATGATCGACCTAAACATGTACCCAATCAATAGGCCTCTGCTATTGATCGCGAACGCTAAAGACAAATTCAATGAAGAGCTGCAATTGACTGACGGGGAGATTCTGCAGACTTTACGAGATGTTCTCTCAAGCCTTGTAGAGTGGACACGCAAACTCCAGCGATGATTTGGGTCTGGACTTCCATTCGTCCCACTCCAGAGATGCCTCCATCTACATCGTGGTCTGCCCCTGGGCATCCAAGGCGGACGAGGCATCAACTTCAAGGAATCCGTCACATCTCTTCCTAAGACATTAATAGCGTCTTTCGGCGGGAACGGTTCTGCTTAGGAAAATGAAAAAGCCACAACTTTCAGTAATCGTAATACTGTTGCTCGGCTCCGCTGCCTTCGCGGCGACGGAACTTGTGCCTAGCGCCCACGCCGTACAGGTCACCCAGAACTCATTAGAACTCCACCTCTTTGCCCCCAGCACGGCTAGTCCGGGCCAAACCATCGGGATCGAGCTATGGACTATCTTCGAGAACGTTACAAGCAATAGATCTGACCTGGCGTTTAACCACACATCTGTCGGTGTCGCGAATACGACTCTCTCGTTCAGTGTGACCACAAACGTTGGCGTTGTTCCGCCTCACGTTCACACTCCTGGAGGTTCATTCATCACTCTAGCTTCATTCAAACAGTGGGTTCATGCGGGTGCGTGGAACACGAGCTACACGGTACCATCCCAACTAGGCCTCTATGGAGTACATGTCTATGCAAATTACACCGTGATATCTGCCACTAGGGGTGTGCAACCGGTGCACTACATAACTCAGGGAGAGACAACGTTTTCCGTCGCAGACGCTCCAGCAACTGTATCGGGAGTCTCGGGACTCGCGACTGCTTCTGTCGACTATGCGGTCCTCGGCCTCGTGGCGGCGGCCGTGGTACTGGACATAGCACTCCTATTTTGGAAACGAAGCCCGACAAAAAGCCCGTAGTTCTTCACTGGTAACGACGGCGCTACACTCCCTTTTTTTTCTTGCAAAGTTAATGTTGCACCATATTGGCTAACCCGTGCAAAGTGTCGGTAAATTCGTAAACCATCGGACTGTCACCTAAGGTGACAGGGGGTCGCTACGAATAAAATGTCATGCTCAGGTCGTTGTCAAGTGCTCTTTCTTAGGTACTTCTGCAGGACGAGCTAATACGATACTCATGCAGGTAGCCACCACTCAGTCTGAGAAGAATGTTCAGGAGTCCAGAGAATATGATCTGTTCCTCGATGTTGATTTTGCCGGTCTCAAGTACGGCGGCAAAGTGACGGTTGATCTAGAATCCGTCGGAGATTTTTACGTCGACGCGGTAGCCTCCAAATAGGTACATAGAAGAGAGGCAGCGGCAAGGGTCCGTGCAAGCCCTCTTCCATTGTTGTCGGGACATGGCAGTCGGGCGCTGCCAGTCAGTCGACAATGCCTACCAACCATCACGCATCAACGTAACTACCGGAACAGAAGTAATCTGGACATACTCGAGCACCGGCAAAGTCCAGCATAAAGTCGCATCGGCTCCTAATACAAACACAACACAGGGTGGGACGCCTCTTTTCAGCAACAAACCCTTGAACTCGGGACAGAGCTTTTCTTGCATCTTTTACACGCATGGATCGTATCCGATCCAGTGCGCTTCTCACCCACTCATGAACGAAGTAGTAAATGTAACTGGTTCCGACATTCAACCACCTTCGCTACCCAATACACCATCCTCAACTGACTGCACACTCTATGTCATCTCAGGAGCGATTGTAGGGATTATCGTGATAGTTTCCATCATACTATTATTGAGGCGTCGATCCCGAAAGCTGGCTTCATATCCCTCATAGAGATGATGAAGCGGCAGCGAGCTCGAAGGTCGAGCCGAATGCCGATTAAGAAGCGGTAGAGACGGGGGCGGATTGTTGGAGAGCCTTACTGCGTCTGCGTAACGCGAGAAATGCGAGGAGAGCAGCAGCAACAACAACTATGGCCCCAATGATAGAATAGAATATGGCGGGAGAGAGTCCTAGGATGGTTGAGGCCGGAGCAGTGGTGGTGTGAATCACCACGGGCATGTTCAATGTGTTCGCGCTCGTGGCATGAGTCGAGTCGCCACCATAGGAGCTGGTTATGAGGTGATGACCTGTAACCGTAGGAGTGTATGTTACTGTACAAGACGCGGTCCCGGTGGTTGTTCCTGCGGCCAAAGTACAGCTCATGATACTGGTGAAAGTACCGGTACTGTTGGTTCCGAAGCTCACCGTTCCTGATGGAGTCGTCGGACTAGCGGAGGTGTCCGTGACGGTTGCAGTACAAGAGGTTGAAGCGTCCATTGTTGCTGGATTGGGCGAACAGATGACCGCGCTGGTGGTCGTAGATCCGAAAATGACGAGTACGCAGCCGCTCGTTTCTGGAGCGTTGCTGGAGTCGCCGCTATAGACAGCCTGGAAGCTGTAGTTTCCAGGGGAAGAAATTATGAAAGACGGAGAGTTGGGCACATTGTTGGATGTAGCAACAGTTACTCTTGCGCCGATAGTTCCAGGACTTCCGCAGTTTCCATTGGAGTATAGTGTGTAAGTGACTGTTCCACTAACCCCTGTTGCCGGATAGCCCCCGATTAGGACAGCGGTCTCGTGGACTGAGCTTCCAACCGGAACGTTCGTGGTGACGGGGCTGCCGGTGGTTTCGAGGATGACCATTGTGCTGACGATTGGGCTGGCAGGTGAAATGGTCAGGGAAAAAGATGTAGCAGTTGAGCCGGTGTGGACCGTGTCTCCTGGGTAGCTCGCTCCGATGTTATGGTTCCCGGTGCCTACGGAAGTGGGGGTGTAAGATGTGAAGCATGCGGCTTGGTTTGTCCCGATTGAGGATAGAGTGCACGCGGAGGGGCTGAAGCCGCCAGATCCACTCGTTGAGAAGGTGACTTGGCCAGTGGGGTTGGTCGCGCCTGACGTGGCTGTGTCCGTTACTGTCGCAGTGCACTTGGTTGACATGCCCACTGTGTCTGGGGAATTACATGATAGTGCAGTGCTCGTGGGGTTGACGGTGACCCCTTGGGCGACTCTAGCACCTTGGATATTCTCAGGGAGAGTGTTTCCAAGCGCATCCGGTACGAGAACACATACATCTGTTGGTGTTGCTACGCTACTGGGAGAGCATCCTGCTCCGTCTGCAGGATAGAATATTGGTGTGCTGGCAGTCGGCCCGACAACCATGTATGTTATGTTGAAGGCCAGTCCAGAGCATGGAGGAGCATTACTACATTCGTTAGTCCCCGAACTCTCAACAGTGCTGGCCTCAACAACACCAGGACCATTGACTGTTCCGGTTGTACACGCGCCAGTCTGGGCTGAACCGTCGATACAAATGTTCGTCAACGAGGGACTAGCGATCAAGGGTCCCAGAGTAGCATTGGTAGGATTCAGGTAGGAGGCGTTAACAGCGACGTAGATGTCGAAGCCGCCCATAGGCTGAGAATTGTTGATGAAGACACCTACAGTAAAGGTCGACCCCACGGTCACCGGGCCAATAGTGGGTGCACTGTTGGAACAGTTCGTGGCGGTTGCAGGTGAAGTGATACAGACGAGTCCAGTGCCGGTGTACCCCGATGCGTGAACGTTAGACACCATCTGTGAAGGAAAAAGCGAGACGATTAAGACAAGCGGCAGCAAGAGCATGAGACGCTTGTTCAAAGGGCGAGTAACTCTGCTGAGACGGTTCGTAGATTCTATTACGTATGCTCCGTGATACCGCTACTCGTCTGGTAAGGGGACTGTCAGTAGGACATGGTCAAAGGTCCCTGGAAGGATAGTCAGAATCACGATCCTCGTTAGGAAGGTCGAGTGATTCTTTCTTAAGTACCTCCAAATCGTGGCCGAAATAGGGTACTCTTGCAGCAAGCAACGACTCAGCCTGAGAAGAACGTTCAGCAGGTCAGAGAATACGACCTACTCCTCGATGTTGATTTTGCCGGTCTCAAATACAGCGGCAAAGTGACAGTAGATCTAGAATCCATCGGGGACATATCCCTCGACGCTGTGGGCCAACAGATCAACAGTGCAAAGTCTGGCGGAAGCAAACTCCCGTTCAAACATGTCGGGAAGGTTCTAGAGATTCAGACGGGCAAGTTCTCGGGTCCGTTAGAGATAAACTTCAATGGAAAGGTCTCAGACAACTTCACCGGGTTCTACAAGGCATCCTTCGGGGACGGCTACATCCTCACTACCCATCTCGAAGCCGTTCAAGCTCGCAAAGTCTTCCCTTGCCTGGACCATCCTGCCTACAAGGCAGTGTTCAAAGTTAGAGTCAGAACCGACGCTGACCTCTCCGTCATCTCGAACATGCCCATCGAATCCGAGACTAAGGAGGGGGAGAGGAAGACTGTCGCGTTCAAGAAGACGCCGAAAATGTCCACTTACCTTCTCTACTTGGGCGTTGGAAAATTCGTCCAGGAGAGGAGCCGGCATGGGGGGACAGAACTTTACGCGGCCTACGCGGATCGGCCGACGGGAAAGATCAATACAGAATTCTCGTTCGATGCTACCCGGAAAGTCTTAGACTTCTACGAGTCGTACTTCGGCATCCCCTTCCAACTGCCTAAGCTCCACAATGTAGCCGTCCCGGAATTTGCTTATGGCGCGATGGAGAACTGGGGAGCCATAACCTACCGGGAAATTCTCCTCCACGTAGACAAGGACACGAGCATCCGGGCGAAGAAATCCGTCGCTCATGTCATTGCCCATGAGATTGCTCACATGTGGTTCGGAGACTTGGTTACGATGAAATGGTGGGATGACCTCTGGCTGAACGAGAGCTTCGCCACCTTCATGGACTTCAAATCCACAGACCGAGCCTATCCAGAATGGAAGGTCTGGCAAGACTTCGTCCGAACATCCACGTCGGGCGCAATGGGCCGCGACGCACTGACCAAGACCCATCCGATCATGGCAAAGGTCCATGACCCTGAGGAGATCGAAGAGCTATTCGACGAGATCAGCTACGGGAAAGGAGCAAGCATTCTGCGGATGATCGAGGCCTACATCGGTTCAGAGAATTTCAAAAAGGGCGTCGGTGTGTATCTACAGAAATTCCGCTACAGCAATGCCTCCGGTCACGATCTCTGGTCAAGCCTCCAAGAAGCATCCGGGACGGATGTAAGTCGGATAATGGAGGGCTGGATCAGCCAGGAAGGCTTTCCGGTCGTCAAAGCTTCGTTGGTTGGCAGTAAATTGATCCTTGAACAGGAAAGGTTTCTCCTGACTGGAGAGACCTCGAAGCAAACCTGGCCTATCCCGGTGACAATGACCGTTGACGGCAAGACGCAATCGTTGTTGCTCGACAAGAAAAAGGCCGAGGTCGATCTTCCTGCAACGCGACGGTCTCTCAAAGTGAACGTGGACCAGACGGGATTCTACGTCGTCCAGTACGATGGAGGAGAACTGCAAGACCTTGTATGGAAGAGCAGACTCTCCCCGCTCGACCGTTGGGGATTGATCAGTGACGCCAAAGCCTTCCTGCTGTCCGGACGCACGCCTTTCAAGGAATACCTGAACCTAATCGAGAAGTATCAGAACGAGGAGGAGTATCTTCCCGCGATCGAAGTCTCCGACCAGCTCTCATTCCTCTACCAGATCGCACCCTCAAAACTAATCGAGACCTCCCGCAACTTTCATCGCGCTGAATTGAAAATCTTCGAGACCAAGAAGGACGACAACAGCGCAACTCTCAAGGGCATCATTGCTGCCCGCCTTACTCTTCTAGACGATGCCTATGCAAAGAAAGCTGGTTCGAAGTTCAACGACCTGGGCAATGTCGAACCTGACATGAAACGGTCGGTCGTCATGGGACACGCCAGATCCTCTAATGATTACGATGGGCTCATTGGCTATTACAACAAGAGCACAACCGACGAAGAACGATTGAGATACTTGGAAGGATTGGCCAGCTTCAAGAATCCTGAACTCGTAGCAAAGACACTCGACTTCGCATTGAGTGGAAAGGTAAAGCGACAAGACGTCCGGAACGTGATCTTCTACGCCACAGCCAACCCGGATGTAAGAACTGCCGTCTGGCAGTGGTTCAAGAAGAACATGGCCAAGTTAGAGGAGATGTACTCTGGGACAGCCCAATTCTCTATCATCTTGCGAGAATACTTCTCGATTGTCGGGGTCAGCCGCATGGCTGAGGTCGAGAAATTCTTCAGCGAGCACAAGGCTATCGGAGCGGACATCGCACTGGAAAGATTGAGAATCTACGACCAGCTCGCAAAGAAGATCTCTGCAAACATTTAGCTTGGCTGCTACGGTCCTTTTTTTGGTTTGGGCTCTGAAACCCGAGAACCGTAGGAATTCGAAGACGGGCGGTTTAGGATGTTAGAGCTCTGGCGTTTTTTCGGTCGGGTCGATTATTGACCTTGCTTGCACTGGGAGTGATCCGGCTATTTAGGAGAGCGAATTTCAAGATACGCCTATTACTCAGAAAGGTGCAGACCAGTGAGGGCTGGTTGAACGATGTTGAGAGTTTTTGGCTTAATACTGTTTTCTGTAATAGCGATGTTGGTGTATGCGCCACATGCTCAAGCTTCCCTCCCAGGAATGGCGCTCGACGGCTTCTGGTCGTTGTGTTCTAATGGACACTGTGCCACGTCCAATGCGAACGCATCACTGACCACGACTGGCTATAATGATGTACTAGTGCTGATCGCCCAGAGCAAGGGCGGAGGCAACAACGTAACTTCGGTTTCGGATGAAGATGGCCATGTCTGGACTCTGCGAGCAGCGACAGGTGGTCTCCCAATCTGGGAATTTTACACTATTGCGAACGCACCGCTCCACGCTGATAGAATAAACGTGACTTGGCAATACCCCGGCCCCCCTGACGCCTACCGCTCATTCGTTGTCTTCGGCGTCAGAGGAGCAAACACCAACCACCCTTGGGCATCGAGTTTTTCAGTAGAAAGAACCAGCTGGAACGGTAGCGCAGTTGCAATGGTTCCCCCGCCCGGCGCTGGAGATTTCGTTATCGTGAGCACTGCTGTAAATGATGCCCCACCATGCTACACGACTACTAACATCTCGCCCTTCCGGAACATAGGAGAGATAGGAGCAGGCGAGTATGGTGAAGCGGACTACTTGATAACAAGCGTTGGGGGTCCGCATACCGTTTCGTTTTCCTGTAATCCGTATAGCGACCCAGAGACGTTTCTGGGCGATGCTTTACGTGCACCTGGCACTTAGGACAAGAGCAGGTTTCGATTTCGCAAGCATTTTGAAACCTGAAAACCGCGCCAGGGCTTAGCCATCAAGCAGGTAGCCTATGAACCCTGTGGTCACTGGCCTAGGAACCTACACTCGGCTGCCCGGATGTGGTTTAGTGTTGGTGCGGGCCACGTCGGCGCCTCCGGCGCCAACCCGAACGCTCTCGTTAGAACTTTCATTTTCGTCGGACATGTTGCGCATAGTGTAATTGTGCTTGGCTAGCTAAGAACATTCCGGTCGATTTTACAGGTAAGCGACGATGATGGTAGTCTACGACGTACATGACCGATGCCAGTCATGCGCATGTTGTCCCTGAAACTCCTGAAAGAGGCAAAGGAAGCCATCACACTAGTTACGTCGGATTATCGCTTTCGAAAGGTAGCTTTGTCTTTCCGCAGATTGCCTGGTCTTAAATAAGAATATTCTGGAATTGGCATGAAAATCAATGCGCAAACCCAAGACCATGATTCGGATCGGATCGTGTTGTGCCATCCTTGCGGCTCTATCAGTCCTGTCAATTGGCGTTCCTGTCGTTCACGCGTATGGTAACACTGGACTTTGGCAGATCGCGGTATCGCAGAACTGCAATAATCCATCCTTCTGCACTCTATTCCAGGGCGGTTTCTGGCTCTGGGCAGAGTTTGACAGCGACGGTACGGGAGACGCGACCGGGACAGGTTGCGCCCACCTAGTTGCCGCTGGCTCACCCGGAGCGGGTGCGGACCACTTCAACGCGGACATTCAAGGCTGGGTCGTAATGCCTGGCAGCGCAGGACCTCTAACCTTTTTCGTATTGAGTGGAACCATGACTCTCACAGGACATACTGGAGGACCCCCAGTAACAGTCCCAATAGCTCCCCTACCACTTGACACAGGCATTCCCGCTGTTGCTGGTCACTTCTCCACATCAATGATTCTGGGCTTCACACCACCGCCAGGTGTGACGTTCATCATACAAGTAGTGCAATTGACTCATTAGACCAGATTAACCCTCCCTTCTCACTTTTTTTTCTGACTATTACTTTGGGACCCCTTATCCGATCCGGTCGTGCGCAAACAGGTGTGAGAGGGCATCCCGACATAATGCGTCAAGATTTGCGCGACCAACGACTCGTTCGCTTGGTCCGGTTTCGATAACGTGACACAAGGATATAGTCAATTATTCGACCCTCATCGTAGCGGAGAAGATCGCGTTCAACGCACCAGCAAGGATTTGATTCCAGGGGCCCTCGTTTGACGGTCTCCCGGATCGTTGGCTTGGAAGGCGAGTGGACGCTCCTGGCTATGTCTTAGATAGGTTTCCGAGTAGCTTGGCGGGATAACCAATTCTGCGCTGTAGACTACGACCAGCTTTCCGTATTCCCTTTTATTCCTGTTTATTCCCGATTCATCAGAGCGTAGCTTTTACTCCGGTAGAGATAAAGGGAGGCAAGTCCTTCGTGGCATGACCTTGGCCATGCTTACGGTGCTATCCCTGCTTGCGCTCTCTCTCCTATCATCGCCATCAATCCAACCTTCGACGGCCTCGTCCGCTTCGAGGTCATGGCCGATGTATCACCAAAACGCTCAGCACACGGGGCTGTCTCCATTTCCGGGTCCTGCTATTCCTTTCTTACGATGGACGTTCCAGACGAATGGCCCAGTCCGTTCTGCGCCAGCAGTCGGCCACGGAAGAATCTATGTGAGTAGCGAGGATGGCAACTTATATGCACTGAACCTGCAAGGAGACTTGCTCTGGAAGTTCCAAACGCCCTCACCCATCATTACTTCTCCAGCCATCGGTTCCGATGGAACAATCTATCTCGCAAGCTGTCTGAGATGTAATTACTACAGTCCATCGGGACCGCCCGAAGGGATCCTGTACGCGATTAACCCAAGCGGAAGTCTGAAATGGAATCTTACGATCGCAAACACGGGAGAAGGAGGAGAGCTTTCTTCTCCCACAATCGGCCCCGACGGAACCATTTACACATCAGACATTGGCTTTCGAATCATCGCTGTAAACCCGGACGGTACTCTAAAGTGGGAGTTGGCTGCCGGCGGTGAAGTATTCGACTCTCCCACAGTAGGTCATGATGGGACTCTGTACGTGGGAATCGACGATGACAATCCGTCCCCGTCTTTATTGTGTGCGCAGTGTATGGTGGCGTTGAACCCGAATGGAACCGTCAGATGGAGTCTATTTGGCCTCTTTGGGGTTGGTCCTCTCGCAGTCGGCCCGGATGGGACGATCTATGCTGGTGGCTACGCCATCAACCATGATGGAACAGCGAAATGGAGATTTCCCGCTGGATATATCGATAGCATTGGGCGAGATGGTACCATCTATATTTCGGGGGACAGCCTGTACGCGATCAACCCAGACGGCACTCTACAATGGCAGTTCACTATCGGCGGAAGTGGCGGCCATTGTATTACCACCGACTGTTCTGTCACATCTTACGTAACAATTCAACAGTCTTCTGTAGCAATAGGGTCCAACGGGATTCTCTATTTCGGAAGCGGAGTCACCGATAGTACCTGCAGTGTTTCTGGATGCACTCGTTACGGGGCCGGCAATCTATACGCGATGGCTCCCAACGGCACTCTGAGCTGGAAATTCGCCGTTGGATCAACCGCTGGGTTGTACTTCTCCGTATCTGACCCAGCCATCGGCTCGAACGGAACCATCTACGTCGGGAGCAGCGACGGTAACCTATACGCCATAGGCTAGTCCCGAACACGCATTTGCAGCCTCGTACTAATAGTTGCAACTTCTCCTATCTTTGATGACTTCAGACATTGCTCCCTTCCCCTCCAGGACACTGTCTGACGGTCGGTCCGGAGATTGTGCAGGTGCAATCCCCACACTAATCGAGATTGAAATTGAGTTCGCTTAGTCCGGTTTTGAAAATTTGACACACGCATATAGTCAATTTTCGGTATGGCGACGATAGTCAAAGACGGTCGGAGTGAACCGCCGGGCCCGCTTGAATCCGTCCACGACCAATTCTAAGAGGTCCCGAAGGCACTGGGGAGCGAGATTGCATCGACCACCATCGCCACAGGGTCACTGCCACTACAGGTAAACACAAGGTTGCCATGAGGCATCGAAACTATTTGATAATCAATATCCAGGACGCCGTCCCCACCACCGCCCCCCAGTTCGGCAAATCCTGATGAGGGTGTGCATGCTCCCGCATCATTTATTGCCGTACTTGCTATGATGAAGTCATGATCGACGGCTCCTATCGAAGCGGAACACGTTGTTACTGAAATCCCCCCGGGTCCAAGACACGACAAAGTTATCGGGAATCCTGGACTCTGGTCGAAGATTGCTCGAGTGTTGGCGTTACGGATTGCGAGAACCTGCATTCCCCAATTGTAAATTCCAGGAATCACCACTGAAATGTTGTCCGACTTCAGCGGGGATGTGGTTCTGGCATAGTATTCCCATATTTTATCGCTGGGCGCGAAAGATACGCGTTGCGTGAAATTTAGGCCACTACTATCCGTGATTGTTGATATTGTAGATAAACAGTTGGTAAACCCGCATTCCACGATCAGTATTATGACATCATGGCCATGTGCAGTAGTTAGGGATTCCGCGCGACAGTAGGTGCCACAAATCGTACTGGTTCCCACTCCGTCCAACGCCAACGGACCCGACGCATGGGCTTGCGGGAGTTGTATCGGCAAACAGAAAACCGCGGCTATCAACGACAAGAGGGCGGCACAACGTAGGCTTGACGCCATGCTAACCAGACTTTTTGCTCTCTAATGTTCAGACTATTAGGTGTATCTGAAGCTAGGGCCAAGGATCGCCCTAGCTTACGCTGTTCATGCGTCTCTGAGCCTTAGAGCCTTTGACTTCCGCGCCTTTCTTCTTGCAACCACAGTGGCTTGCAACGGTCAGGGTCAGTTTGTTTCAAATCGCGCTTAGTTGAAGCGTCGGGGACTCGGTTAGCACGAGAGTTCAACCTTCCGAAGGGAAGAATAGTGACAACTGATGGGAGGAGGTTGAGTGAGCAACGGATAGCGTAGTGCGATGTATGTCCTAATGAATAACGTCGAGGCTAGCTGAGAAGCTCCCTTAATTGATTTAAGTGGTGAAGAGCCAATGAACAGAACAGAAAGCCTTCAGGGTAGTCTCCCAATGAAATGGCGATATTTGGCTAGAAGGCTTGTGGGCATTATACTTCTTAGCTTAAGCGCCTTGTTTCTGCTGACTTCGGCTTACGGCTTCTCGATATCTAAGTCAGCGATTGATTATGGAACTGCCCACATTCGTCCTTCTCATTTCGGTAATGCTTCTGGTTACTTAGTTATGGGTTCTTCGTGTTCCCTTGCTCAGAAGGATAGCGACCAAGTTGCAACTCATTTCACCCGACCCGGCTAATATTGCGTACCTTGGAACCCAGGACACAAATCCGCCCGCGACGGAAATAGAGCCATTGGAAAAATTATTCTCAACCTTGGAAAGCTATCCCACCTACAGGTTCTCTGATATTCAAGAAAAATGGCTTCCCAACAGCGGAGGAGTCTACGTCATATACGACAGCCGAGGAGCACTTTATGTGGGAAGAACCGGAAATCTCTACCGAAGAATAAGACTTCAGCATTTTTCTGGAGAGAGGGACTACAGCTCCTTCCGTAGTTTATTGATGGATAAGCTCAGCATAACCAAGGAGGACGAACTCACCAACTACCTCAGGACTTGCAAGTTTCGATTCATCCTCCTACCCGATGAGAACCAACAGAAGGATCTGGAGCACTACACGAAAATTAGGCTTAAACCGTTCATCAACAATTGAGATTCTAGTTAGAATCTTTCCACCACTATTGTCGCACATTCCTTGCAAAGAAGGCATCTCCCGCCCCAACGGAAGGTTATCTCATTCGTCGTGACCTTGCCGCACGTCCAGCACCATACCGGTAGCAAGCGGGCGAAGAAGTCGGGATTCTTCACTAAGGATGGCACGGAACCCAAGACGCGCCCTCCGGAAGTACCTACCTGAGCTGAGCATAGGTCTTCCTTTGTGAGATTTCACTAGCGATAGTTGGTGACTCTACGGGACAAGTTATATAGAAGTTACTACGATGGTGGTGACTATCATGATTCTGGCAAGCCGATTGCTAATGCTTCTGCTGGTATCCGGGGCTGTTCTCGCAGCCGCCCCGATTTATACTGTGTCAGCAGCTAAGTGCAATAGCGACTTCCAGGTCACCATCTCTCCTACCAGCGAGACCATTACAAGAGGGTCAAACTTGCTATTCTACATAATCCCAACCGGACATCAATGCCTTACGGGTATCCATGTTACTGTTGGAACGACCATATCTCCGAACGTAAAAAATGGCCCTGTTCTAACCGAGCATAGTTATGATACGTCGATCAACAATGGAGAGATCATCCTCACGGGTACCACTACGTCGAGCACTCCAACAGGGACCTATACGATCAACGCAACCGCAACGGGAATACAGTACCCGATAGTTGGGCAGTCACATTCTGGAATTACTACCCTAGTCGTGACCAAGTGAACGGGTTCATGGCTCACTGTAGTCATTGCTGCCTGCCCTAGTCGTGACCTAGACCAAGATTCAGATGGCATCCTTTCTATCGAAAGGAACCGTTAGTTCGGAAGAATGACATAGCCACTATGCTCATTGGAAGGAAGACCGTTCGGCTCTCTATCCGGGTAAACCCGCAAAAGTTCTCTGACTCGTTCGGACTATTCAAGCCAATGGCTGGCTTCTTCTACGACCGCGACGACGAACGTAGGGTTTTCGTGACTCAGGAAAATCTCAAAGCTGCGATCGCCGCCAGTAGCTCGCTCTCTACTCGCTCTTCGGGGACGCTTCTCGCCGGATCAACGAAGCGTTTGACGCTGACCGGTTGCCGCGGCCGTCTCGATCGCGTCCAACATGCGATGGCGCGTGACCGCGTCATCGAACGTAGGGCACAAGTGCGTTCCCTCTCGATAATCGCGGGCGAAATGCGCGTACGCTTGGGCGACGTTGGTGGAAGGGCCTTGCGGCGGCGCCCACCGATACTTCTCTGGCACGGGCAGCACTTCGAGCGAGGACTGGCTGCCCTTGCCGCCGCGTACGGTCATCTCGAAGATCTGGGCTTGGCCGCCGGCGGCGGTTAGCTGCAGGTCGCCCTCGGTGCCGTTGATCTCCCAGAGCAGGTTCGTGCCGCGTGAAACGCCGCCGCGATAGTGGATTGATAGCGCGGCCCCACCTTCGAGCAGTCCGGTGACCAACACCTGATCCTCTGTGGTCATGGGCTTGCTTTCGCCCGTCTGCGCGATCGTGAAGGACTTTCGGCGCACGGTCATGGTAGCCGAGAGCTCTCGGGCCTCGCCGAGGCAGTGACACAGCGCATCCGCCGTATGGCCGAGCGCGATCGAGAGCATCGTTGCGCCGTTTTTCTTGTCGTTGGTGTAGGCGTTGTACGGTTCCACTGTCGGCCCCCAGCCCATTCCCGAACCGATCAACGTGGTAGAGAGCACCTCACCGACGTACCCTTGTCTGATCAGGTCGCGTACGTAGGCAACCGACGGAGCAGAGCGGGCTTGCAGCCCCACCACGGCGAGGACGCCTTTTCTCTTCGCCAGCGCGGCTAAAGTCTCCGCCTCTTTCAAGCCGTTGCCGAGCGGCCATTCGCAATAGACAGCCTTGCCCGCGTCGAGGGCTGCCGTCGCAAGTTCGAGGTGATACGGCACTTTGACGGTGATAGCGACGACGTCGACGACAGCGCTGTTCACGAGGTCTTGGTGATTGTCGAACGCGACAGGCACACCGAAGAGCTTGCTGGCGGCGTCGGCAGATTCGCGTCGGCTGGTGGACAGCGCCGTGATCTCGAAGTCATCCGAGAGCGACTTCAAAGCAGGAATGTGTGCCTGCGCCGCCCATCCGCGATCCGGGTTGGCGCCGATGATGCCGACGCGAATCCTCTTGGTTCCACCCTTGCTCATAGCGGTCTTCATATCTTTCTCTCCTAGAAAGTTGTTAGCGGCGGATCCGCGGAAAGCGATAAGAACGTCTTCAACTGTTGGACCAGTACCCAATGATCTTCCAGGCTCCGTTCGTCTTCCTCAGCACGAAGAGTTCTCTTCCGCGCCACCAAATAATCATCGAGTCGCGCCAACGTCTTCCCCTCGACGTCATAGCGTCGTCCCTAGGAGAGCTTGTAGGCGATAAACTCGTCCATCTCGCCGCTGAGGATTCTTCGCGTCACCGTGACGTAGGGAGAGGTTAGTTCTTTCGGCGGAGTCTTTCTCTGGTATTACGCTTACGCGTAGCATAGCACAGGCCGTAGAGATCACCGAAGTTAGTTTTCGGACGAGCTTTTTCGCCGGGTACGACAAAGAATTAGAGACGAACAAGGTTAGAGAAGCTGTACCACTCGCTTAGCAGGGAGCGAGGCTTCGACGAGAGTCGAAACATCGTGATAAAAAGCATGAGCTTGGAGGAAATCGTCAGCCTACGTCGCTGAAAACCAGGGAAACCCGATAACAACCGGGCCCGCACGGTCAGGTCGTGCGAACGTTAGAAAGAAACTCGTCCGTGAAAGGAGATTCGTCGAGACGCACAAACGTCCCAACGCTCCACGCACGCGTCTACCGTTAGGCATATCGGCGTCTTCCAAGTTCAATCCTGGGATACCGGCAGTATTAAATTAAAGTTCCAAGGATGCTCGTTTGCCTCATTTCCAATCCGTACGGTTCTCCTAAGCCTCTATTGTTCGGCCCTAAGGAGACGAAGGGGCACTGGAATACTAGAACGTGTTGGGAGGTGGAAAAAGCTAGATGAAAACCTTGAGGATCCTCCTAGCGCTATTATCGCCACTACTACTTCTACTACTCCCAGTAGCTTATGCTGCGCCTACTTCTGCCAGTGGGAGCTTCACAGTGAGCAACTCACCACCTACGGCTCGGGCCGCGGGCGGGAACATGATTCTCACCTATGACTCCGCCTTCACGTCTACTGGGACCTTTGTTGGAACCTGTTCAGGGCAGGCCATTACCCTGACACACTCTGATGGCACTGCGAATACCAAGGCAACATGCACTTTCATTGGGACGGTCGGGGATAAGTCAGGCACGGCCATGTTCCTCATTAGAGCTCAAGGCAAGGGGTCGTCCTTCCAGGGACACTTTACGCTACTTGCTGGTGGGACTGGTGACCTTGCAAGCCTCAGAGGCGAAGGATCGTTCTCGGGCACCGCTACCGGGCCTTTGACCAGCGCTGGAACCTATACCGGGAAGACTAATTTCACATAGACAAGCAGACCCGGGCCCCGACCCCTCCTTTTTTTTCGCTTATCTTTCAAATAACGCGGCCCGCTGCCGGTTTCCGAATCTAGTCTCCATTGTAACGTGCACAAAAATGTCATTCTTTGATAACCGAAAAATCCGGTGATAAACAACCCAGGCGTTCGACGCCAAACCTTACAAATCCTCAGTGATGTTCACTTACCTGCTGTCTTGAGAGCGACAGCGAACGCATTTGCTTATGCTGTAGTTCGGTGGAGTAAGTAAGAAATTCCGGAAACAAACGACCATCATGCGGGACCCATTTGCTGACGGCGCTCTCTTCCCATTCAGCTAGTAGGGTCATGAGGAGGGAGAGAAGTTCTTGTGTTAACGGCTAACGCGGTTCGAACGCACAACCACCATGTTTAATTTGGCGGCAACATGCGGTTGATGGGACGCCTTGCTGCTCGCGCTAGCCCTTGCAACGTTGGCTTTAACCGGGATCGGGCCTCTTATGGTGCCAGCTCATATGGTCTGGGTAAGACAAGTTGGAAACTATAGCACAGGCGTTTCTGTAACTAATTCTGCACTATACGTAGTTTCAGCTGGCACGATTGGCCTCCCAAATCAAGTCAGTAAGTATGACTTTGATGGCAATTTACTCTGGACCCATACACGCGCTCCTAACGCCGGTTATCTGGCTGCAATTGCATCGGGACCTGATGCGCTTTACCTGGTCGGAAGGGATGCAAATGGTTTCCTAGAAAAGTATGATTTTGATGGAAATCTGATTTGGCAACGACACATCGATGTGTCCGGCGAGTCAGTTTCCAGCAACGACGTTTCAGTTGGTCCCAATGCCATCTATGCGTCTGGTCTAGGACCCGAGGACGGTCTCGTCGTGAAGTTTGACGCTGCAGGAAACAGGCTTTGGACACACCAATTCACTTTCGGTTATGTTGGCGGAGTCTCTGCCGGACCAAAAGGCGTCTATGTTGTGGGAACTGCTTGCTTTATTCTCCGTTACTGCCCACACTCTTACGGTTTTGTGATGGCGATTGATACTAATGGCAACGAAATTTGGACTCGTGATCTCTCGCCGGATTATCCCTCGGCTGTGTCTGCCGGGCCTGCGGGAGTTTACGTTTCGGGCGAACGCTTGAACGCGCCGGGACAGGGCTATGGTATTGTCGACACTTTCATTCGCAGGTACGATTTCAACGGGAATGAAGTCTGGACGCGAACATTCGGATTTTCGGACAGCTACACCAACCTTGGGTGGCTATCTCAGGGCCCAGATGAAATTTACGCGGTTGGATCCATTGTGTGCGGCATTTGCCAGAAAAATTCGGGGCTAGTAGTTCACGTGGACCACAAGGGCAACAAGGTTTGGGCACTTCCTCTTGAAGAAGAGGATTCGCCCGTTGGCATCGCTGTCTCTGCTAAAGAGGTGTTCATAACGGGATTGCCTTCTGTGGTTGCGCTATGCGTGAGTCCATCTTGCGCAAGCGACTGAGTGGAACAATCAAACATCTGCCAGATCTTATCTCGTCGCTCTACGGTGGATGGTTTGTAGCCTTCCTTCTTCATCCAGAATGAATGCGCAATAATCAAACTCGGAGCGGGGGGGGTTTGCTAAAGTTGCGGGGGGTGGGATTTCAGCACCGGTTTACTAGTACATACAAGCTGGTAACGCCAATAATGCCTTGAACAAAGTTCGAGGTTCAGATCGGGTGGGGTTTAAGCCAGATCTGGCTAGCGTACGTTCACGAAATCGTTTCAACATGCCTATTTTGCCTGAGCCAAATCATTGGCTAGCTGTTCTAATCGATGTATTCCTTCACTTGATAGTAAAGCCCACTCTGATTCCTGTACCTGACAAAGTCATTTGCCGTCGCAAGCCATTCGATTGTTGACGGACGCATCTATTTAGCAATATTCAACAAATCAGAGTTGGTTACTAGTTCAGTCTTACCCGAACGTATTTGCCCGTCGAATCGTGGACTGATGAACGAGACACTCGTCTCTCGAGGGTCTAGACTGAAAAGGTGTAGGTGAGCGGCTGGCTACAGGCCAGGGGGGATACGGTCGCGTTGACGTAGACGACCGTTGTTCCGTTAGTGAGTTGTAGGTTTCTGACACTGTCAGAGACGCTGCAGTCCCAGTTTGCGTGTGTGAAGGTCAGCGTATTCGTCCCCTTCACGACATAGGATGTTATGTCGAAGCTGAAGGACGCCCAGACGCCGCCGTTGGACGGAATATCGAACGGAGGAAGAGTCGCAACCAGCTGTCCATTGATTGCGAGCGTCTCTTCTTGACCGCCATCCCAGTCGTAACCCTGCCAAGAGAGAGTGTAAATTCCTGGAGACGAGGAAGGAGCCGAGACCGTCACAATAATGTCGACAAAAT
>Ga0209237_1000418_pt1 | contig 24041 bp, 15 predicted proteins | sample GraSoi013_1_40cm_2_FD_185820 | JGI IMG/M metagenome (GOLD analysis project Ga0209237, IMG submission 185820) | Grasslands soil microbial communities from the Angelo Coastal Reserve, California, USA - Sample 10_02_2013_1_40cm (SPAdes) (version 2) | ecosystem: Environmental > Terrestrial > Soil >...
ACTACTCGAAAACCCATTCGCATATCTCACACGGGTTGAGACGGGTTCACACGCGGCTTGTAAACGAGGGGATTCGCGACCGCATTACTCTGATCGCGAGCGGCGGGATTACTCGCGCTGAGCACGTGCCCAAAGCGATCATTTGTGGAGCTGATCTTGTTGGACTCGACACAACACTCCTCGTAGCTCTCCAGTCGATGTTCAAAGGAGAAACGAGAGATCGGAATGATTGCAGACTCGCTTCCAGGAAAATCGAGGTAGCATGGGGAGCTCAGCGTCTCATCAACCTCATGGCCTCATGGCACGACCAGCTGATCGAGATTCTCAGCGCGATGGGAATGCGGGACGTCAGAAGATTGCGTGGCGACGTAGGACGATCCATGACCGATGAGGAGTTGCGGGAACAAGCATTCGAAGGGATCGAGAAGCTATCATGATCAACAATCAAGCCGGAATCAATGAGAAGCACTCAGAACGAATCCATCACGGGCTGGATGTCCTTCCGAGTTTGAAATATGGAATACCTGGAGGATTAGGTAACAAAAGATGGACCGGCGAGTTACTCTTGGCAACCTATCTGCAAGCATCTACAGGCCAGCCGCCCAATAACGGCCTGGAATACCGGATCGGCGATTCAGGTGGCGGATTCGACATTCTCACTTGGAGGAAACCTGGGGATATGCCGAGGTTAGCACCAGAGGAAGTAGATCTTGGGATTCCTCTCAATAAACGCGCTGATGGCGCCAAGTTGAGCATACCATTCCCGATCTATGGTGGCGGCATGTCATTCGGCTCCATCAGTCTAAACTTCATGATCGCTCGAGCGAGAGCGGCGGAGAGACTTGGCACGTACATGAGTACTGGCGAAGGAGGATATCCTGAGCAGTTGGTTCCTTACAAGGACCATATCATTACACAGGTCGCTACTGGAATGTTTGGTGTCCGCGAAGAGACGATGCAGTATGCTCCAATTCTTGAGTTCAAGTACGCCCAAGGCGCAAAACCCGGACTTGGCGGCCACCTACTGGCGGACAAAGTGACCTCCGAGGTGGCTAGGATGCGAGAGTCCTCGATGTTCACGAGCTTGTACTCTCCGTTTCCCTTCCACAGCGTATACTCGGTAGAGGATCACAAGAAGCATGTGGACTGGATCAAGACCGTCAATCCTCGCGCCTTGGTCTCGGTCAAGGTGTCCACTCCAACCGATGTGGACATGGTTGCCATAGGAAGCTACTACGCTGGGGCCAACATAATCCACATCGACGGTGGCTATGGAGGAACCGGTGCCGCCCCGGAGATCGCGAAGAAGAACGTTGCGATGCCCATCGAGTACGCGATCCCTAAGGTTCACAGGTACCTGGTATCAGAAGGTGTCAGGGACGAAATCGTGTTGATGGCAAGTGGCGGAATAAGGACAGCTGACGATATTGCGAAGGCCATAGCACTTGGGGCTGATGGATGTGTAGTGGCTACAGCGGAGGCCGTTGCGGTCGGATGCACTCACTGCGGCAACTGTGAGAGAGGACGGGGATGCCAGGTTGGAATCACAACGACAGATCCAGAATTGTCCCGGTTGATTACGCCTGAATGGGGCGAGCAGAGGATAGTGAATCTATTCAACGCCTGGACGACGCGGCTAAGATCCTTATTGGCAGAGCTGGGACTGAAGAGTATACGTGAGTTGAGGGGGAGAACTGACCTTCTTGTCAGGTACAAGTAAGATGAATGGGATCGAATTGAGAGAGATTGTCGAGTCGATAGTTCGGTCTCGATTCAAGCTCCCGATCGTAACTGGAATGGTCGAGAAGTCTGAAGCTGAGGGTGGATGCGGTGTAATAGGAGTCGCTTGCACCGTGCCAATAGAGGGGAAGTATCTCCTTCAATCGTTGGTTCAAATGAAGAACCGCGGCAATGGAAAAGGTGGCGGGATTGCGGCTGTTGGACTCGTTCCCGAGCAACTCGGTGTTACGCGTCAAGTATTGGATGACGACTATCTCATTCAGATAGCATACCTTGAGTCAAGGGTCAGGGACGAAGTCGAAAACGAATTCCTCAACTCCAATTTCATTGTTGACCATAGCTCAAGGATAGAGACAGTCAACGACTATCAAAGTATCCAGGGTCTAGAAGTGCAGCCGCCCGTGGTTTACAGATACTTCTGCCGCATTAGACCAGGGGTCCTAGAAGAGTTCGTACATGCCAACAAACTGGCCGGGATGGAGCGAGCTGCTGCGGAGGACGAGTTCATCTACCAAACCAGCTACCGTTTGAACCATCGATATTATTCGTCTCTCGGCGAGAAGAAGGCGTTCGTCCTATCACACGGGAAAGATATGCTAGTCCTCAAACTGGTTGGGTACGGAGACGATGTGGTACGATACTACAAGCTTGAGGATTTCAAGGCCAACATATGGATCGGACATCATCGTTATCCGACGAAAGGACGAGTCTGGCATCCTGGAGGCGCACACCCGTTCATCGGACTACACGAAGCACTCGTGCACAACGGCGACTTTGCGAACTATCACTCAATAGTCGAGTATTTGGCCCAGCGTGGCATCCGTCCACTGTTTCTGACTGACACTGAGGTTTCTGTTCTACTATTTGATCTTTGGAGCAGGGTCTACCATTATCCATTAGAATATCTTGTGGAGGCGATGGCTCCGACAACCGAAAGAGACTTTCACATGCTTCCGGTTGAGAAGCAACGATTGTACGGATTGGTACAAGCGACGCATATTCATGGCTCGCCTGATGGTCCTTGGTTCTTCATCGTTGCAAAGAACGATCCTAGAACTGGAGAGAAACAGTTGCTCGGGATCACTGACACGTCGATGTTGCGTCCTCAGGTTTTTGCTATCCAGGACGGGCCAGTGAAGGTGGGTGTCATTGCTTCGGAGAGGCAGGCGATCAATGCCATGTTGCGCCGTTTGGCTGAGGATGGGAAGGTCCCGGCGAGATTTGCGGATGTGTATTGGAACGCTAGGGGAGGAAGTTACACCGACGGGGGGACTTTTGTGTTCACTTTGAAAGATGCTGATGCAGGTGTCAAAAGGTTGGACTGCACTGACAAGTTCGGTCGGGAAGTCGTGGTGCCCAGCGGACAATATCATCAGTCAGTCTCGTCTCAGTCAAGTTTGAGTCTGAGTGCAAGCGTGGCTCAACAACTTCAGAGCCTTGAACAGATGCGTGTTGATAGGTCGAGTCTTTTCCAACATCTCGGTCCATTGTTGAGGAGTGGAGGCTTCGACTATGTGGCTGGTTTAGTCGAGGAGTTGGAGAGGCTGGGTTCTAGGGGTGAGGGGAGCTTCTGGTTTGCGGTCGAGGCTTTGACTATGTCGTACGATAGGATCTATGATACCGGGGAAAAGAGGCGTGCTTCTCTACTCCAAGTGTACGATGATGCGCTAACTAGGATGTTCTCGTCGATTCCTCTGATGGATGGGGATCACGCGCACGAGTTTGTAAGGTTGGACTGGGCATCGAGGAAGAGATTGCTTTCACCCTTGATAGTGGATAATTTGTTGGCGGTGGACGCGTTGGATTTTCCAGTTGAAGGTGGTGAGAGTATGGCGAGGTATCTTGTCGATTGTTATCAAAAGGGTTGGAGGAGATTGGTGGCGTTCAATCTTCGCGGGCACAGGTTCATCGCGAATGGACTTGGGCCCGGCTCTGCTGGGCTTCGTCTTGATTGTTATGGGGACGTTGGCGATTATGTTGGATCAGGGGTGGATGGGGCCGAGCTGAATGTTCATGGTGCGGCTCAGGACCAGGTGGCTCAGATTATGAAGAGTGGGAAGCTCGTGGTGCATGGAGATGTAGGGCAGGCGTTCATGTACGCGGCCAAGGGGGGAGATGTCTACGTCTTGGGAAATGCTGCGGGTAGGCCTTTGATCAATGCTGTTGGTCGGCCACGGGTGGTGATTAATGGGACGTGTTTGGATTATTTGGCTGAGTCGTTCATGGCGGGTGATCCGTACAATGGTGGTGGATTTGTGGTGGTTAATGGCTTGAAGCCGACACATGATGGACGGTTTGTCGAGCAGGCTACGCCTTACCCCGGGAGCAATCTGTTCTCCTTAGCGTCTGGTGGGGCGTTGTATATTCGAGATCCGCACGGGTTGGTGTCTCGTGATCAACTGAATGGTGGGCGGTTGGCAGAGTTTACTGAGAGAGACTGGAGTTTGGTGAGGCCGTATTTGGAAGAGAACGAGCAGTTGTTCGGGGTGGGTATCGAGCGGGATCTGTTGAGTGTTGGGGGAGAGGTCTTGTCCCCAGGTAAAGTGTACCGGAAGGTTGAGCCTGTTATGTTGCAGGAATTGACGTAGGAGATGGGTGTGAAAGTGAAAGTGTTCCTGTCTGTGGCTGGAGAAAAATTCACAGGCACTTTCGGAAAATGCCTCTAAAACTTTTTTTCTAGCGAACTTTTTCCTGTTTAGTGGTTCGGGGAGAAGAATGGATTTCCATGGTCTAAGGATGATACTTGGTCGATGTGAAAGTATTGGGAAAGTCTCTTTCACGTCGTGAACTTTGAGTGACTATCTATCCCTATTTTTACAACTTGACTATTCACTCTCCTCAAACGAACGAGAACTGCTCTAAAATGGCTCTAAATTGGTTGTTTTCCCACGCTTTCTCTAAGGGTTGACCGTCAGCGCGAAAGTTGCACCGCTACCAGAGTGTACATGTTTTTCGCCAGTGTAGGTCGCGCTTATGATTACTCCGCCCGATGTTGGTGTTCTGAACGTCACAGTACACATTCCGCCGCTGAGACTGCATGCTCCAGTAACTCCACCGTCAGTTGAAGGGTTGAACGTGCCCGCGGTATTGCTAGTGAATGTAACCGTGCCCTGTGGTGTGGTCCCACCCGCAACAGGGTCACTTACGGTTACCTTGCACGAGGTATCTACGTTGATCAAGACAGGGTTAGGGGTACATGAAACTGCTGTGCTTGTGGTATGTGGTGAAACAATGTTTTCGAGTTGGGTTGTGTCCCACGGCCAGAAGGGACTGATGAAGGTATCCCCAAGGTGAGACGTGACCACCTCGACTTCCCCTGATATTGTCCCTGGAGTGGTATCGAATGCTGCCCTGTTCCAGTAATTGTAGTTCGCAAGTCCGCAGATGCCGTTGTTGTAGTTGTTGGCCGGGTTTGCTCCGTAGCACGATTCAACACTGGTCAAGTCTTGCACAGTAACTGTCCCAGTGTCTCCTTGCTGGGCGTAGTTCCATTCTTGGAATTGGCCCGATTGGGCTGTGGCCCCCGAACCTGTTCCCCATGCTGGGTTGTAGGATCTGTGGTACTGGTAGAACGCGTCGGTGTTTCCGGGCCGGCCGGTGAAGGCGTAAGCTGTTAGTTGCATTTTGCCGTCGTTGCCTATTGCCTGTCCGATCCGCTGACCATTCGCGTTCTGGATGCAGCCAGTTCCGATCGTACCCAAGTCTTGGGGTAAGACGGAGACGCAGGCCCACGGCCCTGATCCGACGAAGGTATCATAGGCGATCGGGTCGTAAGTTGAGTCCCGCATTGATGCGGCAGCTGGGTGTATGTCAGTAGAGATCAATTGTCCGTCTCCGGGGGCTCCCTGTGATGCGCCCCAGACACAGCCGGCAGCACAGGAGGTTGGTGCTGCAACGCCGGTGTCTTCCCAGAGATGCGATGGAAGCACTAGGAACTCCATGTCGATCGGGTAGCTGATGCTTTGTCCCTGCCATTCGATGATTACCTCACTGTCACTGACGACTTTGACTCCTCTAAGCAGCAAGAGCCCACTGCCAAGGTTGGCAGAATAACGTGCAAGGTTCAGAGCGCTGAAAGCAACATCGTGCGCGGTGACTACTCCGCAAGAGGGCTGTGGTTTACAGAACTTTTCGTCCTGCCATCTAAGATTGTTATGGAGGACCACGTCGTAGAACTGATCTCCGGCCACGTAGGGGAGCGGTGGAGTGGGAGTGCTGCTGGCGCTCCGGCACATGTTACAATAGACATGGTCTGGCTGGACTGGGCTCGCTGTGAACAGAGAATCGTAGATTTCGAATAGAACGTTGAGTTCCCCCAGGGTTTGTGCGTGGAACGGGTTGAGCTCTAGCGTTCCGGGGGCTTGACCCCATCGTAGAGTAGTGGGGTCTCCGCCGCCGAACCTGTAGTCTTTGCCTGAAGGACATGAAGCCGTCACGACTCCTTGGCAGACAGGGTTGTAGGACGTGTTTTGGTGAGCGTACAACATTGTCGCACGATTGGTGTAGCCGGTTCCTCTAGCGTTGACCAACCCGGCGACGGAGTTTAAGGCTCCGAGCCTTATTCTGTCGGAGTAGACCGGTATGTCGGTTGCTATGCTACCGAGCAGGTGGAAGAGTTGTAGTGTGGCAGCACCGAAGGTGGGGAGGTCGGCAGTAGTAGCGGTCGTCAATGCCTGTGCGTCAATTGCTGCATTGCAGACGAACTGGACATTGTTTGGCTCCTCCTCCTTTATCCCACCGCAGAAGTTAGTGGCAAATTGGCTGTAGTAGAATGGGAATAGGTGGTCAGGGAATGGGCTTGGAAGTCCGTAGCCGTATGTGTATGCGTCCCAGTCGTCTATGTTACTCTCCTGAGGTTCGCTGAGGACGATCGGGAACATGATCTGTCGGATGTTGCCATAGGTTGGTTGGACAGCTACTCCTCCGAACAGTTGGTTGATGGCATTCATCTCGCCATTACCGAATGCTAATCGGGGTGGCTTGTCGTTTCGTATCATGAAACGCAATGGATGTGAGAAGACTCCAGAGTTAACTCCTGTCAATATACAGGAGCTAGCCTGTTTGCTCGTTGCTATGCCTGCTGCGATCATGTGGTCAGCTGCTGCACAAAAGTCTGGACTGCCTGGGGCTGCGAAGCCACCAGGGTCGGGTGCAATGTTGAACGCGCTGATGCATGTCGGGAACATCTTGTCCCAAGAGCATTGTTCCGCTAGACTGCTTCCGGATGGTGCCTTCGCCGGTGGTGAGGAGTCGTTTAACCATTGAGCAGTTCCTTGAAGGATACCGTCAACCACCCATCGGGGACGGTCGAATAAGTGAGCAAACGCCTCGCGCATGTTAACGTCGCATGCAACGCCGCGACTGTCCACTTGGCGTGTATTATTGTATACTTGGATCCCGGTTGAGCCTACTGGTTGTGCATTGGCTATCCAAGTGCATGTCCAATTGCCCCATGTGCTAGAAGCGCCGTTGAAGTAAATTCCGAAGTATCCGAACTGAGTTTGATTTGGAGTCAACAGAAAGTCTGGATTGTTAGTCCACGGCGTGAATTTTGATTTAGGAGCTTCCGAGTCGAGAACGTCAAGCTGGCCCTGTTCGAAGTTGGTAAACTCTACTGTTTGGTTCGAGTAGAAATGCATCAGAAGCTTACTGGGACCTGTGGTGTTGGCGCCGTACGGTCCGTATGGAGTCCATACGTTTCCTGGAGCGTCAACTCCTAAGCCAGTATCGGCCGCGACAGGGTGAGTTGCGAGTGGTATCGCGAGGACCGTGGTTAGTACTAGAAGTGCCGTTAATATTGGAAGTCTCCGTTGCAATTTTTCCTTCGAACGCCGGTTAAGCTGAATTGATCTCTTAAGATTATCCCGATTCGAACAGGGACTTTTGGTTCAGCTTCCAGTTCTTCAAATGAAACGGGTACCCTCACATAATCAAGGGATTCCTTCGGTCGATGGTTCGGATGCGCGTTGGGGGTCAGGTATGAAACTGCAGTAAACGCACACACAGTCCCTTTCTCATTATCCCCTGCGAGGGTCGTCACACATCTCCGCAATACGGGCTTTGTGAAATCGAACATTCAACCGGTCAAGGCCAAGACTAATGGACTCTTTGGGTTCAATGAAACACTATAGGGCCCCTCAGGATGAGAACGGACACTCGGGCATCTGTTTCACGAGCTTTTGAGAGATGGCCAGCAATGCATGAACGATCCAGACCTAAGATTTCACTTGACGGATTGATTATTCCTTTTTAGCGAGAACCCGTTTGGATTGGTGCTTTTCTTTGATGAGGAGTAATGAAAATGGTCTCAGGGACTTTATCCTCCGTGGAACATGAACAGGCCACAGGACTAAACAGACGTGACTATGTTGCGGCCTATGCCTATGCGTCTATTGCCTATCTGCTTATCCTCATCCCTCAGTACGATACAGTTGAACGGACACTCTCGATAAATGCTCGGATTCCCGAGTCTTTTCTCAGCAGTTTGATTCATGTGTACGGACCAATGCTTGGCGTACAGCACAGCATACTTTCTACAGTCATTGCGTTCCAGGTAGTCTCTGGAGTACTGCTCCTTTTGACTTCTAGAATAGGCCGGACTCGTGCAGCTTGGAGATGGAAGTACATGATTGTCAGTGTGAGCTTCATAGGTTATATCGGATATTCTCTCGGATAGGGTTCCTCACATCATTAGGATGGACCTCTATACTTGCTAGCATGAGCATTGACGTTTCACCAATACTCCAATCATATTACTTGTTCAACCTCGGTGCAGCGATTTGTTATCTAGGGATTGTCCTGGTTCTGAGGCGAACCTACACGCGATTGTCCGCGTTAGAAGCTAAGGATTCGTTGACAACTAGAAAGGGAATTTTGTTCTAAGACTAAAGGTTCCAGAACCAACAAAAACCGGTTCGTGTTAGGATGTGAAGATCGGAGTAGACGCTCGAGCAAGATTCATAACAATCTTGTTTCTCCATTCATTGTACTTCTCAGGTTGGTTTCTTTAGGCTTCTCAGGAGTGTGAATGAAGTAGTTTGGAAATGAGGGTCCGGCTTGCAAATCCACCAGTGGGACTAGTTGCGAAGTACACGAAGAAGGAACGGGACTTTTTCTCCGAGTATGCCAGGACAGTTCTCGGATTAGTCTCTAGTCCCGAGGTCCGAATACTTCTGGAGAAATTGATCAATTTGGAAGGGATACGGTCGAACAGTTTGATCGATCTGAGGGTGATGATGTTTCCAGCCATGCCCTTGAATGGACGACCTAGGAACGTACTGCATGGTAGCTACAACCATGACTTTTCCCAAATCAGCCTCTACCCGTTGAAACTGTCTAGGGAATCGATACGGGAGATTGGTTTTGAACTGTTCAAGATTCCAGTCATGGATCTCTCGGACGATGCGAGAAGTCTGTTCCGGGAGATACAAGTCTCATGCCTCTCAACCCTTGTCCATGAGGTGTTGCACGTAAAATTCGGCGATTCCGGAATGTCTAGATACGTGGAGGAGGCGATCGTCAGGAAGCTAGAGAAGAAGTATGTTCGGGAATGGAAAATGGAATTGGACAGTCTCCTCGTTTCCTAGTTGATCCTGGCATAGGAGTCGATTATGCTCGCAATGTACTTCGTCCCGGCAATAAAATGGTCTGTGGTTGTGTATTCGTTTGGTGCATGAGCATGTGAGTAGGCTGATGGTGGTCCGCTGCCGGTCCAGATCGAATCCAATCCTAACCGCTTCGTAAAGAGATAGTCCGGACCTGACGCAGCCATTCTAGGATAAACAACAGCACTCGTCCCATACGCAAGCCTTGCAGCTTTCTCAGCTGCTCTCGCAATCGGAGCGCTGGGACTCGTCCTTGATGGTTCTAAGAAGCCCAACGCTTTCACTTTAATATCGTCGAATCCTTGACTGTGCAAGTGATCCTTCAACCTCTGCAACTGTTTCCTTGGGTTCTGGTCATAGACGAGCCGGAAGTCCATCTTCAACATCGCACTTCCGGGCAGAACCGTCTTGGAGCCTGGTCCTTGATAACCAGTTTTGAAACCGCATATTGTAGCGGTTGGTTCAGTAAGATAGTGTTGCAATGCTTCGCGCGAGTTTCGAGCATTCAGGAACTGTTTCGTCCCGAATTCTCTGAGGAAGTTTTCTCCATGGAACGGGATCTTCTTCAATAGACGGGACTGTTGTGGGGTGAAGGGTTCAACTTCATCGTACCATCTCTTGACTTTGATCTTACCGTCGAGGTTTTTGATCGTGGAAAGGGCCCAGACCAGTCGCCATGCAGGATTCTCAACTATAGGTGCATAGGATGAGTGAAGGTCCTCTTTCGCCTTCTTACAGTGAAGTTCGACGTACAATAATCCCTTGACTCCGAGACTGATCTTTGCCCTGCCTGTCTCGTCAAAATCTCCGTCGTAGCAGACGACCGAGTCAGCCTTCAATCGTTCCTTGTTTTCATCGATGAACCCTGGGAGATGCGGGCTCCCGATTTCTTCTTCGCCTTCAAAGATAAATTTGAGGTTGACCGGGACGTCACCGTTTGTTTTCAGGAAGCTCTCCGCTGCTTTGACACAAGAAGTTACGTTGTTCTTGCTGTCGGCGGCCCCTCGCGCGACTATCGTCTTCCCATGTACTTCAGCAGCGAAGGGGGCGGATCTCCATTTCTCTATTGGTTCCGGTGGCTGGACGTCATAATGACCATAGAGAAGTAGAGTCTTAGAGGAATTCTTCGACCTGACCTCTCCATATACGACAGGATTACCCTCTCTCTCGGGTAGAATCTTGGTCTTGATTCCAGCGTTCTCCATGAACTTCTTGACGATCTTGGAGCATTCTTCTAACCCCTTGTCCTGTGCTGAGATACTTGGCTGACGGAGCAGGGTTCGAAAATCACGCAGAAAACTGTCCGTATTCTGGTCGATATGGTTGAAGACTTGTCTTAGACTCATCTCTAGACGATCTTAGTTCAAAACGGTGAAGGTTATAGAACCTTCCACGTACCCCACTCTGTTGCGGAACGGCATGAAAGCTGATGATATCGTTTGATCCGGAAGAGATCCGAATGCTTGCCGGCTTAGGCCAATTGATGTGGGAATATCCGATTTCAGCGGACGAAATCAGTGAGTGCGGTCACGATGAGATGGTTGGGATTATGGGCCGGATTACTGTGTCTCCGACGCTGGAGAGTAGATTCCCGAATCCCATAGATGTCAACATACTATTGGTTTCGCCTAGTGCCTGCCCAATTGGCTTGTGTTCTTGCAGAATTTTTTCGAAGAGGGTGACTGTAAACATGTTTGTGACCGGGATGGAGACTAGCCCAGTCCAGCCCACTACCATTGAGGAGCCCTTCTGTAGAAATGCTTGTGCGAGTTCTGGTCGGCTCAAGGTGTTGCATCCCATCAGTAAGACGAGGCTTCCTGGAAGTGTCCCCTTCATGGCCGTTATGAGCCCAGGCTGGATCGAAAAATAGTCGTTGCCTTGGACTAGGTATCTTCCCACTTCTCCTGTAAGTTGTTCTAGGACATGGTGGAACGGCGCGTAGGGTTCCGTCGTGGCCATATCGTTCAACCCGGAGTGTCCCCACATGATTACGAAATGGTAATTCCCGGTGGGTATCAATCGTACAAGGTTTACCGTGACTTCGTCGTAAACGACCGAGGAAAGATGCGATTCAGTAAGGATGTTCGTGAAGACATTAATTGAGTGATTTTGCCCGTGAGTCATATCCAAAATTAGAACATCTGCATGGGGCAGGCCGAGGACTGGCGGATAATGGTAGAGCGAGAAAACGGCTATTAGGATGATGACGGCTTGGAGTTCAAAATAGAGGCTATTGTTTCTTGGCCGGGCTGCCATAGGAGCTGGATGCTCGCTCTTCCATTCGTCGGCGACATCAGCAATAGAGGAGCGGTCAGTCAGCTAGCCTTTCTCCCGCTATGCACGTTGCTCCGCTCCTCTCACTGATTCTTCTGCTCCTTCTTCTTTGCCCGCCGACTTACGAGCACTAGTCCAATGGCTCCTGCTCCGACAGCTGTCGCGAAGTATGGTGCTACAGCAAATAGTCCGTTGACAGCGAGTTGTGTTCCACTAAGTAGGTTTCCTACTTCGCAATAACCTATTGAGTAGACCACAGGAGAAGTTGTGGCAAGGTAGCAGTGAGACGCGCTTGTGGCGGTCTTGAACTGGAACTGAACACTGCCGGAGCCGCTGGCTGGAATGCTCACAGGCTTGCTTGTCGCGACGATTATACCACCGTCGGAAATTGTTATTGTAACAGAGACTGGGTTGGCCGAGTCTAGGTTTCTGACGGTGACACCTGCGGTCACCCTGGTGCCCGCGGTCGCTTGTCTCGGTGTCACGTAAAAGTCTGTGATGAAGACGCCCGGTGTTGCGTAAACTGGCATGGCTAGTAGAAGGACTACCCCGGCTAGTGCTGCCATTGTTGGGAATGTGAGACTCAAACTCTTCAAACTCTCGATTCACCCCTTGATGGATATCTGACTTGGATGATTTGTGATGGCGGTGTCGAGTCCAGACTTAAGTTTATCCTATTTCACTCGCATGTACAAGTCCCAATAACGGAAAAAATTGGATATTCTTCGTCGTGTTTCTTCAATGGAGGACGTTTCTGGTTGGATGAGAGTGAGAAGTGTTTGGAGGGCCGTCCTATCCATGACCAACGCTGATGCCATTGGGGCCTCGAGGCGGTGGGCACTGGGTCAGAATATTCCCTGGTAACTGGTAACAGTACGGGATGCTTAAGCTACCGTAGACGGAGCGGAAATAGAGTGTCACGCCGACAAATGTAACAAGGTTGGTTTGGTTATGGCGGTCGAGATAATCGTGGAGAGGAGTGATAACGTCCGAAATAAGCCCCACCGCTGTCGTGATGTTCAAGCTGTCACCTAACGGGATTCTATCCTGTGTAACGAAAACGGTCTGAGCCACGGCTGAGGAGTCTTGGACCGCGAAAGATTCGTTGGTAGAGTCGACAAAGACATTGAAACCTAGTTGCGAAAGTGTCAGATCATTGTATCTCTCGGGACCGAAGACTGTGGCGGCGACAATGAGGTAGGGGAATCCCAAGGGTTGCCCGTCCAAATGGAATTGGACATTGCTCACCCGCAAGTTGATGTTGTTTAGAGTGGAATACCATTGAATCAAGCCGTTCGCTTCAAATGCGACGAGTCCTGCGGCAAGCAGGGCAATGCCCACATATACAACTCCCGCTAGTTGTTTCGTTGTGAGATTGAAGGGGAGGCCTCGACTCAACGAAAGCGCACTTTTCAGTTGCCAACCTGTTTGGCAGGCTGCACGATTTATGGGTTCTCCTTGCATGGGGCGGAATGCTTTCGGCGATCTTCCTGAACACTTTCTACCACAGGAGTTGCTTCGAGTTTGTCGCAGAACTCTTCCCTACAGCGACTTGCCAAACGACACTGGACTGGGCTCTCATCTTTCTCGCCGCCATAGGTGCGGGAATGGCTGTTAACGACGAGCGTGTCGGAATACTAGGCTTCTTAGTGGCCCACTCAGTCGCAAGCGTCTTGTTCGTGATAGGCGTGATGTTGCCCGTGCTGTTAGGGCTTACGGATCCCGGTCTCGGGGGTAGCATTCTCTCTCAGACTGTCGTGTTGGCCTTATTGTCTAGCGTCCCGTTCGGCGTGTTCTTTTCTCTCGTTGGAAGTGTTCTTGGACTATACTTGGGCTCCAAGTTGGACAGGCAGCGCGGCACATGAAATGCGGGAGATGTTTCTGCTTGCGTAGAACAAAGAACATTTTGGCCTGAAACGAACTTAACAGAAACAAAGACACGGTAGGCCAGGTAAATTTCTTGGCCGCTATTGCCCACTTTCCAAAGTCACGTAGAGTACAGTTTCTCGGCACAAATTTTTGTGGGATGGTTCCGTGAAGATCTGGATTCCTCATCCAGGGCTCCGCTAGCAGGAGAGCCCGAAAGATTGGGCCACGATCACTAGGTCGAGAATGTTCGTTTTCCCGTCATTGTTCAAGTCCGCGTTCGAGTTGTAAGATGTCTGTCCTAAGGAGCTCCCGAACGTGTTTGCAATTTGGATCAAGTCGAGAATGTTAACTTTGCAATCGCCGATCACGTCGCCTCTCATCCTGACATAAAACAGGCCGCCTTGAATACTATTGTTGATAGGATTAGGATCCCCTGAAACGACCTGGACTTGTGCAGTAATATTGTAGGTTCCCCTTGCCCATGTGCTGGGGAACCAGGAAAAGATTACTTGGTGGGACGATCCCGAGGACAGTGTAACGTTTTGCTGGTCGATGATGGTAGCGTTTGCGAAGGGTTGCACCCAGACGGTCTCGTTGGCTAAGCCCAAGTTTGAGACCATGACTGTCAACTTCACTGGTTGCGACATTGTTATTCCTGAGTAGGCAGTGCTCCTAGATAAGGTGAGGCTGGTGACGGCTGTGTCATGGAATGGTGCAAACACTTCAACACGATTGCTAGCTGTTCCAGGGATCAGTAGGTCGCTGTCTGTGACGTAGACGTTGTCGGAATTATCCACTGCAACCCCCAACGGATTCGCCAACTGACCGTTTCCTGCACCGAATGTTCCGAAGGTCGTTAGAAAGGTTCCGTTCTGAAGGAACTCTTGGATTCGGCTGTTGAACGTGTCGGCAACGAAAATATTCCCAGCCGAATCTAGGCCGATTCCCTCTGGAGAGCTGAACTGGCCATTTAGAGAACCCGGTGTTCCCCAAGTCGCGAGAAACACGCCTGAACCAGTAAACTTCTCGATACGGTTGTTGCCAGAGTCGCTGACGTAGACCGTGCCTGCAGAGTCCACAGCTATGCCCTGGGGACCATTGAACTGTCCACTGTTCGACCCGGTTGAACCCCATACAGAGATGAAACTGCCCGAGCTGTCAAACTTTTCGACCCTGTCATTGTTTCTGTCAGTAACATAGACGTTGTTCGAATTGTCCACGGCGATTCCGGATGGGGAGTAGAACTGTCCATTGCCCGCTCCAAGGTACCCCATGCTTTAACGAATGTCCCGTCCGGGAAGAATTTTCTGGACTCTGTTGTTGTTTGAATCGGCAACGTAGACGTTCCCGCCGTGATCAACAACTATGCCGGCTGGACTGGTGAACTGTCCAGTATTGGTTCCCGGCGTCCCCCAAGCGGCGACAAAGCCTCCACTGGACACATTGAACTTTTGGACTCTCTGATTGTCCTGGTCGACGATGTATACGTTCCCAAGACCGTCGGTGGCCGAGCCGAACGGGGTGGACAGTCGGCCCAACCTTTGATATGCGAGACTCGCGATGTAGGCCCCGGTGCCGCTGGAGAATTGTTGAACGTTGAAGTTTATCGGGTCACCTACGAATATGTTTCCGAGATTGTCGACTGTCACTCCCATGGGGTTGGAGAAGTGACCCGGCGTCGTGCCCAATGAACCAACAGTCAACAACAATTTCTGACTGGTCCCGGAAAACTTTTGGACTCTGGTTTCTAAACCGTCAGCGACGTACACGTTACCCGAGCCGTCAACAGACAATCCCTGCGGCTCGAACAAGGTTCCGCCTGAATTGACACCGCCCCAAGACAGGACAAAGCCGCCATTCATCGTGAACTTGGTAATATTTCCGGCGAAACCATCCTTGAAATCGGTGTTCGCATCATCCACGTAGACAGAACCGTTCTGATCGATGGCCATTCCCATGGGCATCGTGAAATTGCCTGGCGGGCCGAGCCCGAAGTACTTGACGAAAGCCCCATTGTTTCTGAAAATCCCGACACGCTGGTTACCCTGGTCGACAATATAGACGTAACCCGACGCGTTGACCGCTATTCCTTGCGGTGCTCGGAGCAATCCGTTCGAAGTTCCGTTCCCATTCCATGAGCCGAGAATCGTTCCTGTACTGGAAAATTTCGTCACGTTGTTGTTTGCAGAATCTGTTACGAATAGGTTCCCGTTGGAATCAACGGCTATCCCCAACGGGTCTCGGAACTGCCCCCTCCCAGGCCCGTAAGAGCCCCAGATTGCGACGAATGTACCGTTCTTGGTCATCTTTACCACAGCATAGTTCTGAGCATCGGCGACGTAGACGTTCCCTGACGGGTCGAGGGCCAAACCGTTTGGACCTGATGGTCCCCCGAACGAGCCCCACTGACGAGCATAGCCATATGTCGGATTGAACGATGGCGCGGACAGTGTCTTGCTGGACGATGTCATCGGATTTACCCAGAAGGTGAAATCGGTGCTACTAGAGATCGTTAGCATAACGAGGAGCGTTGTGATAAGAATGCTCCCAATCTTGCTCGCGAATCTGTCGCAGAACGTAGCTAACCCTGCTCCCACACCTGGTCCTCCTTCTTTAAGACTTCACCGATATAGTCCACCTTCGTCCATCCGTTCCTTGACCAGTTCTTTCTCGGAGCCCTCTTCTTTCCCCAATTGATTGTGGAGGAATCTATGGGCGTTTGGGGAAAAGATGGCCTTTCGTGATGATGCAACTCTGGAAATCATTATCTGTCTACAGATACCGACGAATGCCTAATACCACAAGCGTTAATACGCAACCAAGGGTTTCGTTTCCGATTATGAAGAAAATAATCGGAATTACAGCAGTTCTAGCAATCGCTTCTATAATGCTTGTCGCACCAGTCAGAACAGCCACAACGTTGTCCACTGATTTCAACTACACAGTGAACCCGATTGCGATTCAACTCGGCGCGTTGGGTCCCAACACTGTCCTTCCTCAGGGCTTGCCACTTTGCAAGAGCAGCCGTCTAGGCAACATAGTCTGCTACTCGCCCAAGTTCATTCGAAAGGCGTACGATGTTCCGTCTACTCTGGACGGGAGCGGTCAAACGGTCGTGATCGTGGACGCTTTCGGAAGCCCAACGATTCAGAGCGACCTTGTACTGTTCGACGCATTATTCCACATTCCTGACCCTCCATCGTTCACGATATTCTGCGGAGACTCTGCAACCCCACTCGACCCTACCACATGCCCAACAGTGAACTTCCAGAATCCAACACATGACCAGTTTGGCTGGGCGATCGAGACCAGCCTAGACGTAGAGTATAGCCATGCCATTGCACCTGGGGCGAACATCGTCCTAGACGTTGCCTCAACGTCTTCGGGTAACGCGATAAACGCGGCTGAAGCCGCTGCGATCGCTCAATATCCAGGCTCCGTCTTTTCACAGAGCTTCGGCATCCCTGAAATATTCGTACACAACAACAACGCTCAAATCATACAGGCGGAGACGAACTATGCGAACGGCGTGGCCAAGGGCGACACGTTCTTCGCCTCAGCAGGTGACACGGGCGCAACCTTCGGCTTCTCCACGCCAATGTCCAGTTACCCCGCGTCCAGTCAGTACAACACGGGAGTAACGGGGACTCAAGGATTGCCGTACAATGCCACCGGAACTTTGATGCCATGCCCAACCTCGACGCCGTTCTCGTGCACTTCTGGACTCTCCGCATATCACGGACCATGTACTCTCGGACGGACCGTTCCACCCAACTGTGTCCCTGACGGATACGGTGGCGAACAGGTCTGGAACGAACCTCAGTTCGGCGCCGCCACGGGCGGAGCCCAAAGTCTCCTGTTCGGCGTACCGTCCTACCAGAGTGGTCTTGGGCTGACGAGCCGAGGACCAGATGTTGCCTACAATGCAGCAGTTGACGGCGGTGTACTAGTTGTAGCACCTAGTGGTCTAGGCTTCCCTGCCTTGTTCATCGTGGGCGGAACCAGTGCTGGTTCTCCACAATGGGCGGGCATCGCTGCGTTGGCCAACCAGTTGCGGGCTAGCTTGGGCAAGGGCCCCCTCGGCAACATCAACCCGCGCCTTTACAGCGTCTACCACAGCACGCGCTATGCGACCGACTTTCATGACATCACCGTTGGAAACGACCAAGAGGTCGGAACACCTATTGGTTACAATGCTGCACCCGGCTACGACATCGCAACGGGCATCGGCTCACCCGATGTTAGCATGTTTGTGTTTCACGACGCAACCAACTGAGCGCGGAGATCAGGCCAAAGCTGAAATCGGGAGGACTTGTCCTCCCAAAACCCCTTTTTATTTTCGAACTTTCGAAGAGTTCTAATCGAGCTTAACGAGCCACTTGCTCGGACTCTGCTTTTGAACTTCGAAACAAGTTGTGCATGAGCGAACGACGGAAGAGTCCCCGAGTTTCCGGGCGATCAACAATGCGAGGCCAGATTTTGTTCCCGTTGTTGCGAACTCGCTTGCTTAGATTTTCCCATCATTGCCCTATGAGAGCCGCGTCTGATCGAGATACTCCATTAGCAAGCCTGCCCGAAATTGCCGGCTACGACAACTAGGTCGAGAATGTTTATCTTTCCATCATTGTTCAGGTCAGCGTTCGGATTGTACGATGTTTGTCCAATTGTGCTGCCGAAGGTGCTTGCAATTGCAACCAGGTCGAGAATGTTCACTTTGCAATCTCCCGTAACGTCTCCCCTGAACCGTTCAGAAAAATTGTTCCCGACAAGTGAATTGTTGGATGTGTCCAATTCACCTGACACTTTGGTCGCCTGCGCACTCATCACGTAAGAGCCGCGCGTAAGCGCAGAGGTTGACCAGAGGAAAGACACTATCTCGGTTAAACCTGCACCGAGAGTAATTGACTGGTTCCCAATCAGCGTCGAGTTTGCTAGGGCACTAATGAAGAATGCCTCTGTGGAGGTTCCCAGGTTGGCTGCGGTAACATTGACCTGAACCGGGTTGGACACGACGCCATTGTAGGCAAAATTTCTCGAGACCGCAAGTCCAGTCACGGCCACGTCATGCCCAAGGACTACGAATTTTCCAACCATCGCTGTGGTGTGGAGGCTGCAATAGTAGGTATAGTTTCCTGGCTTCGAGGTAGCTGTAAAAGTGTATGAGGTTGGGACCGTTGGGCTGGTGAAAAAGGGGGATTGGGGTTCAGTTGGAGTTTGGCAGCTGAAATCTGGCATCGGCTCATAGTCGACGCAGAATTGATGGCTGAAGCTGTCAGCGGAGAAGAGGCTCAACGAGACAGAGGCACCGGCGGACACGGCAATATCCGGTCCGGGATTCGTCACAGTCGTAGAGCTGGAACCCCAACCATTCGGGGTTGCGACTCGACCGTACAAAGTGACGGACGCAGCTGCACGCGGTGGCAGGGGGAGAAGTTTGAACAGGGGCGGAAGCCCTGGAAGATAAACTCCGAAAAGTAGGAGGATGGCCAAAAGTACTACCCTAATGGTGCGAATCCTCATGTGCAAGAGTATCATTTTCTTCATGGCTCATACTGCTGATATTGCTATGCCAAAATTGCCCCCCACTTACACTGCTTTAGAATCGTTTACTCGCGTGTTTTTCTGGAATGGGGACAACTGATACTATTTGAGAATTCGAACTAATGGTGATCATTTATTTGGCGCTACGGGTTTCCTTATGGACAGAGTGATGGGCTGACGCGCGGAGCATTTACGTTGGCAGAGTCTAGCCCCAACAGTGGCAATAGTTCCAGTCCTCAATGTGCTGATGAGAAAGTTTTGGGCGGGTTGGAAGTTGAGGCATTGCTAGGGTTTGGGCGTGAGCATCTTTTTCTACTCTTCACGCAGAATCGATTGATACTCGCGCATCAAGCAAAGACAGGCCGATCGGCCCTTCCCCTCTACACCATGCTAGGTAAAATGTCGGAGGGTCTTCAAAGGACACCGAAGAAGGGAGGACTCTTGCAGAAGATGGCTGACATGAAACCAGAGGGAATACTCTCGTTGCATCCGGAGAACTTCTCGATAGAATATCCGCAGGTGGTGACGTTACGGGTTGAACCTGCTGGTGGGGAAAGGTCGAAGATTACGCTAGTCACGATGGATCAGAAGATAGAACTCTATTCATCGCTGGTCGCTGCCAACGGTGTGCGCGAACAAGTCAAGTCTCTGCTCGATACGAGGGTCGAGTACAGAGGTTAGAACTATTTTTGACCCTTTCCCATGGAGATTGAACTAGTAAATGATCTCATTTTCTCAACGCGGTTGCAGTATAACTATCCATTTTCGCACGGTGACATTTACGGCGTGAATGGGACTATGTTTTGTAATGTTAGTCCTGGTTGAGCCGATTGGTTACCTGACCAGCTGAAGGGATTGATCCATGTCTCATCAAGGTGTGCTGAGACGATGAAAACTTCTGCGCTGATAGTATTAGGTGTCCCGGGGTGGAATGCTTGTCTAAGCCAGTAGGAGTATTCTGAGCTAGGACATGATGCGTCCGGCCCTGATTTTCCATAGCATGCGGTGACGCTAACCAGGTCTCTTATTGTTACAGTTGCATTATCATACCTGTCCGCCCAACTGAACTCTTGGAAGAGACCTGATTGACTTGATACACCTGAACCCGTAGCCCATGCAGTGTTATAGCTTCGCATGTATTGGAGGAACGGATCACTAATTCCCGGGTCAGCGGTCCGGTCGAAGGCCTGTAGAAGGATTGTTCCGCCAGCGGATATTTGCTGTCCAGCCCTAACGCCGCCCGGGTTCGTGGCACAGCCTGTTCCAACCCTGCCATTGTCTAGTGGGAATACGGAGCGGCACATGAACGGACCTGAGCCGATGAATGTTCCCGCAGCGATCGGGTCGTATGTCGAGTCTCGTTTGTCTACAGCTGCTGGGTGTATATCGGTAGAGATCAATTGCCCGTCTCCAGGGGCTCCCTGTGATGCGCCCCAGACACAGTTCTCTGCGCATCTATCAGGTGCAGGAACTGAAGTATCCTCCCAAATGTGCGCAGGTAATACGAAGAATTCCATGTCGAGGGGATAAGAGATGCTTTGTCCCTGCCATTCTATCAACAACTCTGTTGGGCTGACCACTTTGACCCCACGTAGCAAGTTGAGACCGCCGCCTAGGGAAGATGAAAACCGGGGAAGGTTCAGGGCACTGAAGGCTACATCATGAGCGGTGATCAATGTTCCATCATGAAACCGTAAATTCTGTCTTAGAACGACATCGTAGATTGTGTCTCCACGGACGTATGGAGTCGCGTCTCTAGTACTCGCACTGTTACACATCCAGCAGAATGCACGGGTAGGCTCTACCGGACTGCCGTTGAAGAGGGTGTCGTAGACTTCGCCTATCACGTTGAACTCCCAATAGGTCTGCGCACGGAACGGGTTGAGGTTTTGCGTCTCGGAAGCTTGACCCCATCTTAGGGTAGTCGGATCGCGCCCGCCAAATTGGTACATAGGATTAACCGGGGAATAGCTTGCCTTCCGCCCGTTTAGTATTGTCCAAGCGTTGGGGTAGCCGACTCCAACCTCGTTTACCAAGCCATCGACCGTCCGAAGTGCTGCAGTCCTGATGCCGTCTGAATACACTGGGATATCGACTGCGAGGTGTCCGAGCAGTGACATTACATTGGTCGTTGCAGTGTTGAAAGTTGGAATGTCAGCAGTGGTCTGGGCTGTATTTGTAGCTGTATCGACCGCGCCATTGCAAACGAACTGGACATTGCTAGGGAAGTCGTTCTGTATGCCGCCACAGTAGTCGGTCGCGAATTGACTGTTGTAGAAAAAGAAAAAGTGAGCTGGAAATGCACTTGGCAGTCCGTAGCCGTAAGTGTACGCGTCCCAATCATCAATTGGAGTTGTCGGGGGATCACTCAAAACCAACAGGTTACAGATCGAAGGTCTACCAATACAACTAGGACGAGCGGCAATTCCTCCAAAAAGCTGGTTGAGAGCATTCATCCAGCCATTCGCAAACTGGACTCGAGGTGGTTTATCATTGCGTATCATGAAACGGATTGGACGTACGAACACGCCCGAATTGACTCCCGTAAGACGACAGTCTGTCCCCTTACCTGTTGCTACCCCTGCTGCTATCATATGATCTGCTGCTGCACAGAAATCTGGACTACCGGGCTGTGCAAATCCACCAGGGTTTTCTGCAAGACGGAAAGCGCTGATACAGTTCGGGAACATCTTGTCCCAGGTGCATTGCTCTGCGAGAGTGCTGCCGGATGGGGTCTTGGACGGTACAGTGTTATCTGCTAGTGCTACGGCGGTTCCCTGAAGGATGCCGTCTACCACCCATCTGGGACGATCTAGAAGATGGGCGAATGCTTGGCGCATATTGACATCGCAAGCCACGCCTCCAGAGTAGGGCAGTACACCCGAGTATCCAATCCATGGAGCAACAGCGGCAGGGGAGTCGACTCGCCGAGTATTGTTGTAGATCTGAGGCGTTGGCACGGTTGGTTTTACGACGTCCCCGTTACTGCCAATTGTCGTGTCGAAGTTTGCTGCCCAGTCGCATCCCCATGTTTTCCAGGTGCTAGATGCTCCGTTGAAGAATATGCCGAAATCTCCGAATTGTCCCTGTGTCGGCGTCAATAAGAAATCTTGATTGTTGTCCCAAGTTCTAAACAATGATTGGGGAGCGGGCCAATCGAGGAGATCTAGCTGGGCTGCTATGAAGCCGTTGAACTCTGCGTTTTCGGAAAGATAGTACTGGAATTGTAGGTTCTTGACCATCGGTCCATAGGGTGCCCAGACATTTCCAGGGTCGGTAGGCGCGAAACCTGGAAGGGCATGTACTGGGAGGGCGACGTTTGTGAGCAGGACGGAGGTTATGCTGAGAAAGATTAGTGTGGTGGTTGCCGGTCCGAGGAAGCCCGATCTCAATGTGACCGACAGCATCGTTGGTAACCATCTTGAACTGTTAAGTTTATCCCTCGACTCCCAAGGGAGGACTGCGCAGCTATGGTGTAAACGGAACTATGTTCTCTAGATTCGATGGATTCCAACTGTACGGGTAAACCCAGGTATCATCCAAATGAGCTGCAACTATCGCGACCTCTGAGCTTATTGTGTTGGGTGTGAAAGGATGGAAGGCTGGTCGCAGCCAATAATTGTATGAAGAACTAGCGCACGAGGCTGTGGGACCAGACGCCCCGTAACAGGATGCAACACTTACTAAGTCAACAACTGTGACTTGTACGTTATTGTCTTGGTCGGCCCAGCTGAACTCTTGGAACTGTCCCGACTCGGCGGCCGCGCCGACCCCGGTGCCCCAGGCAGGGTTGAAACTTCGCGTGTACTGATAGAACGGATCAGTATTCCCTGGCGTGTTAGTGAGGTCATACGTTTGCAAAATTAATGTTCCACCGACAGGTATGGACTGTCCGGACCTAGTTATTCCATCTGCAGCTTTTGCGCAGCCTGTCCCAACCCGGCCTAGATCTATTGGGAAGAGAGAACGGCAGACGAAGGGTCCCGAGCCTATCAGGGTGCCATAGGCCAAGGGGTCGTAGCTATAGTCGAGCTTCGCCGGGTCCACTTTGCCGACATCGCCGTAGGACTTGTCACCCTGCAATTCCCACAGGTGTCTCGGGATCATATAGGCTGTTGAGAGGTAGTAGAGGTTCGAGACAGTCTTACCCTGCATGACAATGTCTAGCTCAGTCGGGCTCAGCACATTGACATCCAGCAGTGTTCCGACAAGTGTGCCGCCGGCGCTTAGTGAATAATCCCTCAGATTCAGAAGACTGAACTTGACATCCTTAGCGTCCACTGGTACATCGTCATGCCATCGAATCGTCTGTTTGAGTTGCACGTCCAAGTGTTCGTTCCCGTTGGGATCGATCGAGACGGTGAGGGCATTGCACATCCAGCAGAAGATCTTACCAGATTCCACAGGACTCGAGACGAACAAGGTGTCGTAAATCTCCCCGATCGCCTGGAACTCTGAAACACTTCCGATGTTGAAGATGTTGAGCACGCTGGTGGGAAATGATTGGCCCCATCGCAAGGTCGTCGAGTCTCCTCCGCCAAAACTGTATTTGGGATCGACAGGCACGTAGTTCCCCTTCTGGGCGCTGAGCATAGTCCATATGTTGGAATAGCCATTGCCCCTTTGGTTAACCAAGCTACCGACAGATGTTAACGCCGGGATGCTCATGCTCGTTGTATAGACTGGAATGTCGACTGCCCGTTTTCCAAAATCGTTGAAAGCCGCCAAAGTCTCGATCCGATACGTATTGATGTCTGTCGAATTGGCGGCTTTGATGTCCTTGTCTAAAGCCGGGACGCAGACTAGGGTCGGATTATTGAGGAAAGAGCCGGGGGCGACGATTGGTCCTCCGCAGTAGTTGGAGGCCTGCTGGCTATAGAACAATGTTGAAAACTGGTTGACATATGGTCCTCCTAGTTTGTAGCCGTAAGTGTATGCGTCCCAATTGTCATTCGGACCATTGTAGTAGATGATCTGGTAACAGTTATACCGGCAATACTCTGGGGATACTGC
>Ga0209237_1000422_pt1 | contig 23953 bp, 20 predicted proteins | sample GraSoi013_1_40cm_2_FD_185820 | JGI IMG/M metagenome (GOLD analysis project Ga0209237, IMG submission 185820) | Grasslands soil microbial communities from the Angelo Coastal Reserve, California, USA - Sample 10_02_2013_1_40cm (SPAdes) (version 2) | ecosystem: Environmental > Terrestrial > Soil >...
ACGGGGTCCAGCCGAGCGTGGCCCGGAGCGGCGGCACGACCACGGTGCGGAGGAACGGGATCAGCACGAAGATCCCCCACAGGCCATACACCACGCTCGGGATGGCGGCCAGGAGCTCCACCAGGAACGCGACCGGCTGCCGCAGCCACTTGGGTGCGAACTCGGTCAGGTAGATCGCGACACCGAGCGCCAGGGGTACCGCCAGGAGCAGGGCCAACAGCGAGGAGGCGAGCGTTCCGAAGATCATCGGCGCCGCGCCGAACACGCCCGCCACGGGATCCCACACCGATGTCCACAGGAAGGTGCCGCCGAAGCGCTGGATCGCGGGCCAAGCGCTCACCACGAGCTCACCCACGAGGGCGAGCAGTAGTAGGGGGAGCAGGAGCGCCAAAGCGGTGAGCGCGCCGCGGTACAGCCGGTCGCCCACATTCGAGCCCCGCAGCGCGTGCCCAGCCACCACCTGCTCCATCGGGACGGTCGTCATGGGCCGGAACGTATCCAGCTTATGTCACGAGACTGTAACGCCGGCACAAAAAAAACACCCCCCGCAGGCACATACCGCCGTACGGGGGGCAGCGGCAGTCGGATGGAGGGTTACCGAGCTGCCGTCGTCCAGACCGACTTACCGCCGGCGGTGATGGTCTTCAAGCGGGTCTCGATCCACGGCCGCAACTGCTTGGGCAGCGGCGCGTAGCCGAGCGACTCGGCCTTCGCCTGACCCTCGGTCTCGGCCCACCAGACGAACTTCACCAGCGCGCCGGCTTTCGCGGCGTCGTCGTATTCCTTGCGGAGCAAGAACCACGTGAAGCTTGCGATCGGATAGGCCTTGTCCCCCTCCGGGTTCGTGATGGACACGCGGAAGTCGGTGCTCGGGCCCATCGCCTGCATCGCCCCAGCCGCGGCGGCGGTCATGCTCTCGAGTGCGGGCGTGATGAACTTGCCGGCTCTATTCCGGACACTGCCGGCCGGCAGCTTGTTGGCCATCGCGTAGCCGAGCTCGACGTAGCCGATCGCCCCCGGCGTCTGCTTCACGGTCGCGGTGACGCCCTCGTTGCCCTTGCCCCCCAGCCCGACCGGCCAGTTGACCGACGTGCCGCGACCCACCTTCTGCTCCCATTCCGCGCTCACCTTCGACAGGTAGTCGGTCCAAATGAAGGACGTGCCCGACCCGTCGGAGCGGTGCACCACGACGACATCGGTAGCCGGCAGCTTGACGCCGGGGTTCACGGCCGCGATCCGCGCATCGCTCCACTTCGTGATCTTCCCGAGGAAAATGTCCGCCAGGACGTCGGGGGTGAACCGCAGGGTTTCCTTGACATCCGGGAGGTTGTACGTCGGGACGTCGCCACCAAGCACGGTGGGGATGTGGAGCACGTTGCCGTTGATCGCGGTGATCGCCGAATCCTTCATGGGCGCGTCGGTCGCGCCGAAATCGACGGTTCCGTCGGAGAACTGGCGGATACCGCCGCCCGAGCCGATCGACTGATAGTTCAGTTGAACGTCGGGATGCGCCTGATTGTAGCTCAGCATCCAATCCTGATAGATGATGTTCGGGAACGTGGCGCCCGCGCCGTTCAGCTTCACCTGCGCGGTCGCCGGGGCGGCCAGCGTCAGGGCGGCGGCGAGCGCGAGCAGCGGAAATTTCAGCATACGAGATGCCTCATCGTGGTTAGAACGTGAACTGGGTCTGGAACAGGGCCTGGGAGCGAACCGCATCCTGCGCCACCAGAGGCGTCCCCTGGAAGTCGACGTAGTCCCAGTCGCCGAGCAGCCGCCAGTTGGAGGTGAGCTGATAGGACACGCCGCCGATGAACCGAGTCTGCTTGTCGGTCGTGTTTCCCGCCTGGGGATGCTCGAGATCCACGCGCGCGATGACGGCCGCCTTGGTCTTGGGGAACTTGTAGACGCCGAATGCGCTGTAGACGTGCCCATCGCCGACCGGGGTCGTCGGGGCTCCGGCACCGAGCGGCCGGTCCCGAGTCGCCGCTGCCTCGCCGGCGAGGGTGAGCTGCTTCGTGCGATAGGACACCATCCCGAGGAAGCGGTTGCGCGTGCCGCCGCCCGTCGACTTGCCGTATTGGGCGTAGCCGGTGACGCGCAACCCGCCGACGCGGCTCGAGTCATCCGTATCGAGCACTCGAACCGAGGCCCGGGCACTCAAGTCTTTGCCCTTGTCGCCAGGCGACCGGTTGTAATTCTCGCCGTTCACGACCGTGACCTGGAAGTTCACTTTGTCGGGCCCCCACTTGCCGTCGACGCCCGCGCCGAAATCGGCCGCCGCCACGTAACCCTGTTGGACGCCGGTGGCGGTCATGAACCCGCGCTCCAGCGCCACCTGCCCCTGCATGCGGTAGTCCCACAACGTCTCTTCCCAATCGACCCACGGCGTGTGGATCAAGCCGATCTTGTAGGTGAGGGGGCTGTTGGTGGGTGTGTACGCGAGGTACGCGTATTTGAGGCGGTAGGACAAGGAGCCGGCGGAGGACGCGTCGGTGTTTCGGTAAATGTCTGCGGTGACGCGCGTGTAGACGCCGCCGGAGAATCGGCCGATCACGTTCACGTAGGCGCGTGTGATGTCGAAGTTATTGACGTGGTTGAGGGTGTCCTTCAACTGGTACACGTACTGCGTGAACACCACACCGCCGACCGTCACTTGCGGGGGCGGACTGCCTTGTGCGGTTAACTGGGCAATGCCCGCCGCAGTGGCCACGACGGCCACCCCGAGCGCCCGACGCGTGGAGAACGTCATTGGCTGGCTCCCCTCCTGGGGAATGGGTTCTGGTCATGCTGCATCGCAGGGGGGAAACGAATCCACCCGTGTCACGCCCTGGCGCGGTGTGTGTAACGAGCCCGTAACGGACGCGGGGGGCGTGCCGGAGCGCGGCTCGGCCACGCGGCGACCGGCGGGGCCACGGGGCCGGCTGGCGGCCGCAGCTCCGCCGCGAGGGCCGCGAGCTCGGCAGGGAGGGCGCGACGCGGCGGGTGACCAGCCGCCGAAACAGGCGCTCCTGGGTCGCACGGGCCACCCGGGCGAGCGCCAAGAGCCCGCTCGTCGCCGGGCGTGGGCCGCGCGCGACCGCGCCGCGATCACCACCGACGGCCAGCTCGTGCAGCCGGCGGGTGCGCTCCGCCGCCGCCTCGGCCGCCGCGTCGCCGAGCCGCACGATCACGACGTGAAGGTCGTGAAAGTCGCCCAGCACCTGCTGGACCTGCTTCAGGCGCCGCAGCACGGGCCCCGCCGGCGCGGCCTCCCGGACGACCGGTTCGAGCAGGTAGCGCGCTCGCTTCACACGAATGCGCGCCGCGTGCGCTTCGGCGTGGCTCGCCGGTGAGCGGATGAGCGTGAGCCGGCGCTCCAGGTCGCTGCTCTGCTCCTCGAGCAGTTGCGCGATGAGCGAAGCGGCCGGCGGCGGAAGCGTTGCGTCGGGGACCGGGGCGGACCCCAGCGCTCGGCGGAGCCGACGCGCCACCCGGTCGAACTTCGGAGCGATCCGCTCACGGATGTCCCGGTACGCCCGCTCTCGGCGCTCGGTGAGCCGGGCCAGGAGCCAGGGCACTCCGGCGCGTCGCCCCGGCGGGAGCTCCCCCCGGCGACGCTCCAACCAGGAGATCTGGACCTCCACGTCGCGCGCGACGCCGGTCGCGCGGGCGAGGTCGCGCAGCCGGCGGCGCAGCTTGGGCGGCACCACCGCCTCGAGCTGCGGCTGGTAGGCGCGCAGCGTGCTGCGCAGCCGGCGCATCGCGACGCGGAAATCGTGCAGCGCCTCGACGTCGTCCACGTCCGTGATGCGCTCCCGCGCGGCGCTCGCGACGTCGAGCAGGTTCAGGGCGATGCGGCGGGCCGCGCCCGGCGCCGGCGCCGTGAGGAGGCCCTCGAGGCGCTTAGTCACGCGCGGTCCCGAGGAGCCGGAGGTGCTTCGGACCGAGAAACCAATCCAGCGTCGCTGCCGCGCGCCCCACCGGGCCCGGGAACTCGAGCAGGCAGGCCGCGCCCTTACGCAGCTCCAGAAACGGCCCGTTCGCGGCCGCGAGCAGCGTGCCCACCAGGCGGCTGAGATCGGGCTCGTGGCCCACGACCGCGACGCTGCCGCGCGCCTGCCGGCCAGTGAGCCAGCCGACCACGCGGTCCACACCCGCGCCCGGCGCGAGCTCCGCCACCCGCTCCACGGTCAGACCGCCATACACGCTCGCGATGATCTCCGCGGTCTCGGACGCCCGCTTGTAGGGGCTCGCAGCCAGGACATCGAGCTCGGGAATGAGCGCCTTCAGACCGAGGGCGGCCCGCTCCATCTTGTGCCGACCCTCGGACGTGAGGGGCCGGTCGGCGTCGTCTTTGTGTGAGCGCGCGAACGCCTCGCGATCTTCGGCGATGGCGTGCCGGACGACGAGCAGGCGCATCGGACTCGTGCTCAGGCGGGCGCGGGCTCGCCGTGGGGGGTCCGCAGGGAGGGCCGTCGCACGATCGGCACGAAGGGCGGGCGGACCTCCGTGCTCTCGCGGGCGGCTTCGCGCGCGAGATGCTGGAGGGCGATCTGGGACCGCAAGGGCGCCTCGCCCTCGCGGGGGGCGCGCCGGCGGTAGGTGCCGTCGGCGAGCAGCTCGCGCATCTTGACGGTGTCTGAGAGGATGGGCTGCAGGATGTCGCCGACGATCCGCGCCTGGAGCGATGCATCTTCGATCGGGAAGAGCGTTTCGATCCGCCGCCAGAAGTTGCGCGGCATCCAGTCGGCGCTGGCGAGGAAAACTTCGGGATTGCCGCCGTTCTCGAAGTAGAAAATGCGGCTGTGCTCGAGGTATTTGTCCACGATGCTCGTGACCCGGATGGTCTCCGACACGCCCGGGAGCCCGGGCCGCAAGCAGCAGATGCCCCGGACCACGAGCTCGATGGCGACGCCGGCTTGCGACGCGCGGTACAGCGCGTCGATCACCGACGGCTCGACGAGCGCGTTCATCTTCACGATGATCCGTGCGGCGCGGCCCGCGCGCGCATTGCGCTCCTCGCGCTCGATCAGGCCGATGATCTGCTCGCGCATGCCGACGGGCGCGACCACCAGCTTCTTCCAGCGGTAGCCTTCGGCGTACCCCGTGAGCAGGTTGAACAAAGCGCTCGTGTCCTGACCCATGTCGGGGTTGGCGGTGAAGAGGCCGAGGTCCGTGTAGACCCGCGCCGTGGTCGGATTGTAGTTGCCGGTCGAGAGGTGGACGTACCGGCGGATCCCGTCCCCCTCGCGACGCCGTACACGACGTGGACGCCCGCCTGCTCGAGGGTGCGCGCCCACGTGATGTTGTTCTGCTCGTCCATCCGCGCCTTGAGCTCGACCAGCGCGGTCACCTGCTTGCCGTTCTGCGCCGCCCGGGCGAGCGCCGAGATGATGGGGCTCGCCCCGCTGGTGCGGTACAGGGTCTGCTTGATGGCCAGGACCTGCGGGTCATCGGCCGCCCGCTCGATGAAGCCCACCACGCACCCGAACGACTCGTACGGCAGGTGGACGAGCACGTCCTGCGAGCGAATGACATCGAATACGTCACGTCCCTGCGCGAAGAGAGGCGCCACGCGGGGGACGAGCGGCTCGTCCTTGAGCGCGGCGAACCCGTCCAGCCGATGCAGGGCCATGAGCGCCGTCAGGTCGATCGGGCCGGGCACGCGGGACACGTCGCGTGCCTCGAGGTCGTGCGCCTCCGTCAGCATCTCGACGAAGGCCTCGTCGGCGTCCGCCGAGATCTCCAGGCGCACCGGGTCGCTCCGCCGGCGCTGCCGCAGGCTCTCCTCGATCGTCTCGAGCAGGTCTTCGGCGTCCTCCTCCTCGATCGTGAGTGCGGTGTTCCGCGCGACGCGGAACACGGTGTGACTCACCACGCGGAGCCCGCCGAACAGCTCGCCCAGGTGGCGCGCGATGATGTCCTCCAGCAGCACGAAGCGGACGCGCCCCTCGCCGTGCGTCGACACGATCACCACGCGGTCGAGCACCGCGGGGACCTGGACGACGGCGAAGTGGCGCCGCGCCTTCGGCCCGCCGTTCCGGCGCTCGACGACCAGGGCGATGTTGAGGCTCTTGTTGTGGACGTGCGGGAACGGGTGCCCCGGGTCGATGGCGAGCGGCGTGAGGACGGGGGCGATGCTGGCGCGAAACAAAGTGTCCACGTGCCGCCGCTCGGCCCCGGTCAGGTCGTCCAGCCGCACGCGCTCCACGCCGCCCCCCGCCAGGCCGGGGAGGACTTCGTCGTTCAGGATGCAGTACTGCTCGGCCACCAGCGCGCGCGCGCGACGGTCGATCGCCGCGAGCTGCTCGGCGGGGGCTAAGCCGTCGGCCCCGTAGTCCTGCGGCTCCACCCCGGCGTACACCTGCTGCTGCAGCCCTGCCACCCGGATCTCGAAGAACTCGTCCAGGTTGGCGCTGAAGATCGCCAGGAACTTGAGCGGCTCGAGCCACGGGTTCGAGGGGGCGGCCGCCTCCTCGAGCACCCGCGCGTTGAACTCGAGCCACGACAGCTCGCGGTTGAGGTAGTGGTCCGGCGGAAACGCGGGGGGGACGCGATCGGGCATGCTCAGCTCCGGCCCTTCGGTCGGGACCACACGAGGTCCAGGTCGCTGCCGAACGCCCGCTCGAACAGGGCGGCCTTCCGTTTGGCGTCGTCCAGCTCGATCGACGGATCGCTGGCGGCGGTCGCGTGGATCCGCACCCAGCCGTCGCCCATGCGGCAACGGACGCGCGCGACCACCTGGCCGTGTGTCCGGTCGAGGCCGTCGGCGACGCGCAGGATCCCGGCCAGCCGCCGGACCAGGCGGCGCTCGCCGCGGTCGAGGCGGGCGAAGTTGGCGTGCGACTTCTTGGGGAACGCGCGGCAGTGGTAGCGCGCGACGTTGGCGATCAGCTCGATTTCGCGGGCCGAGAAGCCGCGCAGGTCGCCGTGCATGATCAGGTGGTAGGCGTGCTTGTGGTGCCGCTCGTGATTGATCAGGTAGCCGATGTCGTGCAACAGCGCGGCGGCCCGGAGGATGTCGGCGCCGGCGGGCGGGAGCGCGTACGCGTCCCGCAGCGCCTCGAAGATCTCGACCGCGAGGCGGGCGACCTGCTCGCAATGCCGCTCGTTCGAGCGGCACTTGCGGGCGAAGCGGCGCGCCAGCTCCAGGCGGTCCGGCGGCTGGATGCGGCCCGCGGGCGCGACCCCCGACAAGTCGTCGATCATCGACAGCAGCACGCCGTCGCGGACGCCCCGGTCGTTCACGAGCACGCGCTGCGTGCCGAGCCACCGCGTAAGGCGCGCGATGACGGCCACGCCGGCTCCGATAATGTCGGCGCGTTGTGGATTCAGCCCCGGGATCTGGCGGCGTGCCTCGAGCGGCGTCTCGCGCAGCCGGGCGAGCAGCCGCGTGACCTCGGCGCGGCTCAACTGATAGTCGCGCGCGCTCGTGACCTTGCCGTCTCGCTCGGCCTGCGCCATCTCGGCGAGGTTCGTGAAGGTGCCACCGCTGCCGATCATCACGTCGGCCGCGAACGGCGGCTTCCCGATCGCGTCCTCAATGGTCTGATCGATGGCGCGACGAAGCGCCTTCCAGTGTTTCGGCTTGAGCGGGTCGGATTTGCAGTACCGTTCCGTGAGCCGGACCGCGCCGAGCGGCAGCGACACGACCTGCTCCACGACGCCGCCCGCGGCCAGGATCACCTCGGTGCTGCCGCCGCCGATATCCACGATCGCCGTCAGCTGGTCGTCCAGATCGTAATGACGGGTGACGCTGCGGAACGCGAGCCGTGCCTCCTCTTCCGCGGGCACCACCTCGAGGCGAACGCGATGGCGGCGCCAGGCCTCGCTCACGAAGTCACGTCCGTTCGCCGCCTCCCGCACCGCGGCGGTGGCGATCGCGCGCAGCTCGGCGACCTGGAAGCCGTCCGCGATGGCCTTCATCCGTCCGAGTGCCTGCAAGGACTGCTGCATCGGGGCATCGCCGAGGCGGCCGTCGCGGAACAGCCCGCGCCCCAGGCGGGTCATCTCCCGGTCCTCGTCGAGCACGCGGTAGGAGCCGTCGGGCTGCACTTCGGCGACGACCAGGCGGATCGAGTTGGTGCCGATGTCGATCGCGGCAAGACGCGGGAGGGTGGACGCTTCAGCTGCAGGCTTCGCTGGGGTCGGGGGTGCCGCCGGATGCGCGCCTGTCGCAGCTGTTGCGGTCACGATGCAGTCGAGGGGGTGGAGGGTACGCGCAACGAGATGCTGCTAATCCTATCCCGTTGCGGCGCTCACGGAAGACTACGATTTGTCACAATCGTGCAACGAGGCCGGCTGGCGGAACCCGCTGCGGCACGGTGACATGCGTGCCGTTTACGGCGATCGCCGCGCTCGATCAGGGTGTGGAGCAGCTTGAATTCCGTCGTCGTGAAGTCAGCTGGTCGCTGTGCGGCTACCGGGGAGCTGATCGGACCAGAGCGTAGGCAAGAGCCGCGCGAGCGTGTCGCGGGCGTTCCGGAAGGCCGCCAGGCGCTCTGCGTCAGAACCCCGGGCGCTCGCGGGATCGGGCAGCGGCCAATGGAGTCGCCGGACGTTGCCCAGGACGATGGGGCACACTTCGTCGGCGCACAGCGTCACGATCGTGTCGACCTGCGCCAAAGGAATCGCGGCCAGTCCCTTGGCGCGATGGTGTGACAGATCGATCCCCTGTTCCGCGAGAGCGGCGACCGCCAGCGGGTGGAGCGTGCCGGGCTCGGAGCCCGCGCTCCAGAATCGGAATCCGGGCGGGGCGAGCTGTCGCGCCAAGCCTTCGGCCATCTGGCTCCGGGCCGAGTTGGCGACGCAGAGGAACAGTACCGTGGGCACGCTCACCCCTCCGGGGTCGAGGCCTTCACGCAGCCTTGCACAAGATAGATAAAGGACGTCTTGCAGCGGTCGACCACGCCCCGCCACCGTGGCGCTGGGCCGCACCGTCCGGGCGCGCCGGGCGAGTGTGTATACCCGGCCGAGCGCATCAAGTGACGGCATCACGCTGGGCGAAACGGCGTCGGGGCGGAGCCCGTTGGCGAGAACGATCACTAGGCGGCGCACGTCGAGGTCCTCCGGTGAGCCACATGCGCGAGCGCGGCGTAACGGTCGAGGAGCTCGCGATCGCCTCGGTGTAGCTGCGCGGCTCGTGTGCCGGCACGAGCAGCCCCGTCGCGCCGGTCTGGATGCTTTCGCGGAACCCCCCCGCATCGGCCGCGATCACTGCCGTGCCCGCGGCCATCGCCTCGAGCGCCACCAGCCCGCAGGTCTCCGTGTGTGACGGAAACACGCACACGTCCGCGCTCGCGTACAGCGTGGCGAGGTCTTCCCGAGGCAGGAACCCGAGCAGCCGGACGAACGGCAGCCGGGCCGCGATGCGCTGCGCCTCGGGGCCTTCCCCCGCGACCACGAACGTGGCGCGCTGGCCCAGCGCCGCCCGGGCGTGACACCAGGCCTCGATCAGCACGCCTAGGTTCTTCTCCTGCGCGAGGCGGCCGACGTGCAGCACGACTACCGTGTCGTCGCCGCCCGCGAGCCAGCGGCGCCAGGAGTGGTCGCGCCGGCCGGGGTGGAAGAAATCCGGATCCACGCCTCTCCCCCACAGCGCCGCGTGCCCGATCCCGCGGCGGACCAGCTCGTCCCGGATCGCCTCCCCCGGCGTGAAGGTCACCCGTGCCGAGCGATGAAACCACTGGAGCCAGCGCCACACGGCGGACGCGAGAAACCCGGCGCCGTAGTGGCGGCTGTACTCGGGGAAGTTGGTGTGGTATGAAGTGACGAGCGGCACGCCGTGCCGCCTTGCCTAGCGGCGCCCCGCGAGCCCGAGAGCGCCTTCCGTATGCACGTGAATGACATCCGGCGGCGATCTGTCGAAGAACTCGGCGACCTGCCGGAACGGCGGCAGGGACATGCGGATGTCGGGGTACAGCGGGAACGCGAGTGACGGGATCCGCAACTCCTGGGGGTCGGAAGATCCCGCCGCCGGATAACGGGGGGCGACGACCAGTGCCTCGTGGCCTTGCGCGCGCAACAGTGAGACGATGCGGCGGACCACGGTCGTCACCCCGTTGACCTGGGGGATGTAGGTATCGGACACCAACCCGATGCGCACGCCAGGACGATGCGCGCCGGGGGTCAAGCCCCGGTGACGACGATGTGACGGATTGGTAACGCCTGATCAGGCCGCTACTTCGGCCTCGGGAAAGAACATCCGGATGGTTGTGCCCTTGCCGAGCAAGCTGTGCGCTTCCACGCGCCCGCCGTGCGCCTCCACCAGGTGCTTCACGATCGCAAGCCCGAGTCCGGTGCCGCCCTCTTGGCGCGAGCGGCCGGGGTCGGCGCGGTAGAAGCGCTCGAAGATGCGAGGCAGGTGCTCCGGGGCAATCCCCGAGCCGGTGTCGGCGACGGCGACGGTCACCCCACCGGGAGCGGATTCGAGCGAGACCGTGATACGGCCGTCGGGTGGCGTGTGTCGCAGGGCGTTGTCGAGCAGGTTGGTCAGCACCTGCCGCAACGCTTCCAGATCGGCCGTGACGTAGTGGACGTCACCCGCCGCCGCCGTGAACTGAATCCGCCGCTCGCGCGCCCGGTCGGCGAATGCGGTCCACGCTTCGCCGGCGAGCCCCCGCACGTCCACCCGCTCCGGATCGGGCTGCCAGCGCCCCGACTCGATGCGCGACAGGTCCAGGAGATCGTCCACGAGGCGGTGCATCCGGCGCGCGTTGCTCAAAATGGGTCGGGCGAAGCGCTCGGTTTGGGTCCCCGGGCTCGCTTCGGTCGCGAGCGTTTCGGCATAGCCCGCGATCGAGGTGAGCGGCGTCTTGAGCTCGTGGGACACGTTGGCGACGAAGTCGCGCCGCACAGCTTCCAGGCGTCGCAGCTCGGTCACGTCGCGGATCACGAGGAGCCCGCCCCCGTTCGGCAGCCCGCGGCCCGTGACGAGCAGCGTGCGCCCGCCGCGCTCGAGCTCATGCGGCTCCGCCTCGTGCCCGGCGAGCACGGTCGCAACCAGGTCGCGCGTCGCCTTCTCGTGGAAGAGCTCGGCCAGCGCGGGAAACGCATCGTCGGGCCCGTACCCCAGGAGGCGCCGGGCCGCCCGGTTGAGGGTGACGATCGTACCGCGGGCGTCCGCCGCCACCACGCCGTCCGCCATGGTCTCGATCAGCGTCCCGGTCTCCTCGCGCTCGCGCACCAGGTCGGTGAAGCGCTGGTCGAGCTGCTCGTGCATGGCACGGAGCGCGACGATGTGCTGGGCAACCTCGGGGACGGTCGAGTCGGGGAACGCCGGCGGCCGGCCGTCGGCGATCGCGCGGGCAGCGCCGCCGAGCTGCACGAGCGGCTTGGCGACCTCGCGGGAGATCAGCCAGGCCAGCGCCCCGGTGACAAGGAGCGCGGCCAGCCCCACGAGCGCCACGGTGCCCTGCACCGCGTCCACCTGCGCGTCCACGGCGGCGAGGGTCGTGGAGACCCGGACCACAGCGAGCCCGGGGGGGCCGCCGCCCACGGCGACATACATTCGCCGCTCGTTGGTGGACGCGCTGAGACGCTCCGCGCGGCCGACGCCCGCGGACAACGCCTGCTGGACCTCGGGACGCAGCAGGTGGTTCTCGAGCCGATCCAACGACGCGCGGTCGAACTCGGTGTCTCCGCGGACTCTGCCCTTGGCGTCGATGAGCGTCACGCGTTGACCGATGCGGGCGCCGAGCTCGCGAGCGAACTCGGGCCACCGCAGCGAGTCCGGCGGCAGGAGGTCGGCCACCAGGCGGGCTTCGCGCTCGAGGCCCTGGGCCACCTCGTCCTCCAGATGGCGGCCCAGCAGCCGGTCCGCGCCGACGGTGAGCCCGCCGACGGCGGCGGTTACGAGCAGGCTCGTCGTGACGAACAGCCGCGTGGCGAGCTTCACGAGCGCTTGCGGCCGCGCAGCTCGGGGGGCGGGCGGCGGAACCGGTAGCCCGCGCCCCGGACCGTTTCGATGCAATCGCCGGCCTTGCCGAGCTTCTGCCGCAGCCGCTGGACGTGCATGTCGACCGTGCGCGTCTGAATATCGGGATGCGCCTGCCAGACCGTTTCGAGCAGCTGGGCGCGGCTCTGCACGCGCCCTTCGCGCTCGATCAGAGTGCGCAGCAGCTTGAACTCGGTGGCCGTGAGTTCGATCTCCGCCGCGTCTACCGTCACGCGGTGCGCGCTCCGGTCCAACGCGATCGGCCCGGCCGTGACGAGGCCGCCGGCCGCGACGGCCGGCGCCGCCAGGCGACGCAGCACCGCGCCGACGCGGAGGACGAGCTCGTGCGGCGAGAACGGCTTCGGGAGATAGTCGTCGGCGCCGAGCGAGAGGCCCTTGATGCGGTCCGCCTCGTCCTTGCGCGCCGTGAGCAGGATGACGCCCAAGTCCTTCGTTTCCTCGCGGCGGCGCAGCTCGGCGAGCACATCGTAGCCCGAGACGCCGGGCAGCATCAGGTCGAGCACCACCAAGGCGGGCCGCTCCTCCCGCGCCGTCCGCAGCGCGTCGCGCCCGTTCGCCGCCGTGATCACCCGATAGCCCGCCTTGGCGAGGTGGTAGGCGACGAGCGCGGTGATGTCGGGCTCGTCGTCGACCACGAGGATGCGGTGGCTCTCCGACTCGGTCATAGGGGTCGTGCAAGGTAGCGCAACGCGCTCGCCCTCCGCAATTTTCAGCGCACTATGTATCTGCTCTTGGCGCTGCTCGCCGTCCAGCAACCCGTCTCTCCTCCCTCGTCGCCCGTATCCGATACCGCCCACGTCGTGATCGTCGCCACGACGGACGTGCACGGCCGCGTGCTCGGCTGGGACTACGTGCGGGATGCCGCTGCGCCCGGGGGGCTGTCGCGCGCCGCGACCACGGTCGAGACGCTGCGGGCGCAGTATCCGGAGCAAGTCGTGCTGGTGGACGCGGGCGACCTGATCGAGGGCAACGTGTTCGCCGGGTACTTCGCCGAGCGCGATTCACAGCGCCCCCATCCGGTGGTGGATGCGCTCAACGCGATGCAGTACGACGTCGCCACCCCCGGCAACCACGACTTCGACTTCGGGCCGGCCGTCCTGGCGCGAGCCACGGGGGACGCCACGTACCACTACGTCTCCGCCAACATCTTCAAGGGTGCGAGCGACACGCTCGTGTATCCCTCCCACGTCGTTGTCACGCGCGCGGGCGTGAAGATCGGGATCACGGGTCTCACGACGCCCGGCGTGATGGTGTGGGACCGGAGCCGGCTGGGCGCGGGGATCCGGGTGCGGCCGATCGCGGAAGCCGCACCGCTCGCCCTGCGTCGCCTGGATCTCGCCGGCGTCGATCTCAAGGTCGTGCTGATCCACAGCGGCCTCAACGAGCCGTCGTCCTACGACACGGCGGGTGTAGGCGCCGAAAACGCCGCGCTCGGGCTCGCGAGCATCCCGCTCCCCGCTCCCCGACCGGACCTCGTGATCGTGGGGCACAGCCACAAGGAGATGCGCGACTACGTCGTGAACGGCGTGCACTTCGTCCAGCCCAGGAACTTCGCGCTCAGTCTCGCGGTCGTGCACGTCTCGCTCGTGAAGGAGACGAGTGGGTACCGGGTGGTGTCGATGCGCCCGGAGCTGATCCCGCTCGCTTCCGTCGCCGAGCAGCCGCGGTTCGTGCGGCGCTTCACGGCGGCGCACGAGCGGGTCCGCGCCTGGGCAGCGACGCCGCTCGGGACCGCGGGCCCGGGGTTTTCCGCCCGGTACGGGCGCGCGGAGGACACACCGCTCCTCGATTTCATCAACGAAGTGCAGCGCCGTCGTGCCGGCGCCGATCTCTCGGCCACTGCCGACTTCGAGCTGGGCGCGGGCCTTCCGGAAGGCGAAGTGCGGGAGCGCGATGTGTCCGGGATCTACCCCTACGAGAACACGCTGCGGGCGGTCCGCATCTCCGGCGACCAGCTCAAGGCCTACCTCGAGCAAGCGGCTCGGTACTTCCGCACCTATCAGCCGGGCGCGTCGCTGATCAACGACAGCGTCGCGGGCTTCAACTTCGACATCGTGAGTGGCGTGACGTACACCATCGACCTGACGCAAGCACCGGGACGCCGTATCCGCGGGCTCGCGTTCCGCGGTCGCGCCGTCGCGCCGGCGGACAGCTTTACCCTGGCGCTGAACAGCTACCGCCAATCAGGTGGCGGCGGCTACACCATGCTGCAGGGCGCGCGCGTCGTGTACGACCGGGGCGAGTCCATCCGGGATCTCCTCGCTGCTGAGATCCGGACCCGCCGGCTCCTGACCGCGCAGGGCGTGTATTCGCCCAACTGGTCGGTGGGGCCGGCCGAAGCGCGAGCGGCCCTGCGCCAGGCGTTCACCCCGTCCGTGGTCGTGGTGCCGCGGCCCGACAGCACCCTGCTCCGCGTGCTGGCGATCAACGACTTCCACGGGGCGCTCGAGCCGCAGGTGTGGCCCTGGTCTGCGGCACGGCCGGTGGGCGGGGCGGCGGCACTCAAGCCGTGGCTCGACAGCCTCGCGCGGGGGTGCTTCTGCGCCACGATCCGGCTCGACGCCGGCGACGAGATGCAGGGGACGCCGGTCTCGAACTTCAACTTCGGTCGGCCCGCGATCGCGGCCATGAACGCGCTCGGGATCGACGCGGCGGCGATCGGCAACCACGAGTTCGACTGGACCGTGGACACGCTGCGCGCCCGGATGGCAGAGGCCCACTACCATTTCCTCGCGGCGAATATCACCGATTCGGCTGGCACCGCCCGGCCGGACTGGGCGGAGCCGTTCACGGTGATCGCGCGCGGCGGGGTGCGCGTCGCGGTGATCGGGCTCGCCTTGCCGGCGACGCCCGAGACCACGTCGCCACGGAACGTCCGGGGGCTCGCCTTCGGCGACGGGGCGCGGGCCGTGCGCCGCGTGCTGCCGCAGGCGCGCGCGGCGGGCGACTACGTCATCGTCGTGGCGCACGTGGGCGCGTTTTGCGACGGGGACGGCGCGGCGGCGGCTCTCGGACCCGCCGCCTGTCACGGCGAGATCATCGACCTGGCCCGCGGCCTCGACTCGGGCTCCGTCGACCTGATCGTGAGCGGCCACACCCACTCGCTCGTCAACACCGTGGTGAACGGGATTCCGATCGTGCAGGCGCGCTCGTCCGGGGCCGGGATCGCGGTGGTGGACTTCGTGCGCGTGAGCGAGGCGGGCGTTACGCGGCGCGAGGCGCGGGCGCGCATCGAGACGCCGTTCGCGGACCGCATCCGCCTGGACCCCGCCCTCGTGGACGCGCTACGCTTGAGCCAGGCGTCCGTCTCGGTGCTCACCGACCGGCCGGTGGCCCGGTTCGGGACCGAGCTGCGGCGGACGGGCGCCGAGTACGGGCTCGGCCGGCTCATCGCGGACGCACAGCGCAACGTCGCGAAGGCCGACGTCGCCCTCGTCAACAACGGCGGCATCCGCGCCGACGTCTCGGCCGGGCTGGCGACGTACGGCGACCTGTACCGGGTCGAGCCGTTTCAGAACCGGCTCATGCGCCTCGCCGTGTCGGGCAAAGTCTTGAAGCAGGCGCTCGAGCACGCGCTCACGGGCGACGGTCCGGACGCGCACGTCGCGGGGATCGTGGTGTGGTACGACGCTGGCAAGCCTGCCGGCCGGCGTATCAAGAAGCTGCAGCTGGCGAACGGCAAGGACGTGGATGACGGACGGACGTACACGCTGGCCGTGAGCGACTTCCTCGCGGCCGGGGGCAGTGGCTACGTGATGCTCACGGGCAAGCCATCGGGAGAAGTGGGCGTGACCGACCTGGACGCGTTGATCCAGTACCTCGCGGTGCTGCGCCAGCCGATCTCCGCCCCGGATGACCGGCGCTTCTATGGAGAGGGAGGTGGCCGCTGATTCGCGTCTTCGTGAACGAGCGGCCGGTGACCGTGGCGCCGGGGGCGAGCGTGCGCGACGCCGTCGCGGTGCTCGACCGCGAGCTCGCCGACCTCGTGGGGCGCGGCGTCGCCTACGTAACCGACGGCGTCGGCAGGCCGGTGGACGCGGGCGAGCGGGTGGGCGAAGGGGGAGCCATTTTCCGCGTGGTGGTGAGCGCCCGGCAGGGCCTGCCCCGCCTCACGAAGGAGGCGCTGCGTCGTTGGCCGAAAGCGGAGCTGCACGTCCATCTGGACGGCTGCCTCCGCCCCGCGACGATGCTCGAGCTGGCGCGGGCGCAGGGGATCCGGCTCCCGGCGGACACACCCGAGGGCCTCGCCCAGGCGCTGTACGTGAAGCACGCCAAGAGCCTCGAGGAATACCTCACGAAATACGAGGTCACGCTCTCGGTCATGCAGACGGCGGCGGCGCTCGAGCGGATCGCCTACGAATTCGTGCTGGACGCGGCGGCCGACGGGCTTCGCTATGTGGAGGTGCGCTACTCGCCGCTCCTGCACCGGCCCGCGCTCACCCTGGCGCAGGCGATCGAGGCCCCGCTCGCCGGGATCAAGCGCGGCGAAGCGGAGACGGGCACTAAGGTCGGGCTGATCGTGTGCGGCATCCGCACGCGGGCCCCCGCGGAGTCCCTGGAGCTGGCGCGCGCCGCGGCGGGCTACCGGACGGCGGGTGTCGTGGCGTTCGACCTGGCGGGCGCCGAACGGGGCTTCCCGGCGCGCGACCATGCGGCCGCGTTCGCATACGCGGCGCAGCATGGCATGGCGTGCACGTGCCACGCCGGGGAGGGGGACGGACCGGATTCCATCCACCAGGCGCTGCACCAGTGCGGGGCCCAGCGGATCGGCCACGGCACTCGGCTTGGGGAGGATCCCGCGCTGCTCGCGTACGTCATCGAGCGGAAGATCCCGCTCGAGATGTGCCTCACGTCGAACCTGCACACCCACACGGTGGCCTCACTCGCCGAGCATCCGTTCAAGCGGTATCTCGACCAGGGCGTGGTCGTGACGTTGAACACCGACGGGCGGCTGGTGGACGGTATCTCGCTCACCGACGAGTATTTCGTCGCCCAGAGCGTCTTGGGTCTGAGCAAGGCGGACCTCGCACGCGTGGTGCTCCATGCCTGCGAGAGCGCGTTTCTCCCGGAGTTCGAGAAGGTGGCGTTGGTGTCCCGCGTGCAGAGCGAATTGGAGGCTCTCTAAATGGCGCTGCGCCTTCCTCGGACCATCCTCGCCTTCGCGGTCGTGTTCGTGTGCGCCCTCGCGGTGTTCACGCTGCCGCGCGTCGTGTGGAACACGGTCCAAGGCGCGGTGCGACCGCAACAGCCGACGGCGACAGACAGCGTCGCCCGGTCGCCCGCACCCCCGCCGGTGCCTGAAGCCGCGCCGCGCTCGTTTCCGCAACGGCTCACCGGGATATTCGGGATCGCGCTCATTCTGGGAATCGGCATCGCGTTGTCGCGCAACCGCGGGGCAATCAGCTGGCGGGTCGTGGGGTGGGGGGTCGGCCTGCAGCTCGTGTTTGCGATCTTCGTGCTGCTCGTCCCGTTCGGCCAGACCCTGTTCACGCAGCTCGGCGACGCCGTCAAGGCGATCTTGAGCTTCTCGTACAAGGGGTCCGAGTTCGTGTTCGGGGAGCTGGGCAAGCAGCACTCGAGCCTCGGCATCGTGTTCGCGTTTCAAGTGCTCCCCGCGATCATCTTCGTATCGGCCTTGTTCGCGATCCTGTATTACCTCGGTGTGATGCAGCTCGTCGTGAAGGCGTTCGCTATCGCGATGAACAAGGTGATGCGGGCGAGTGGCGCCGAGAGCTTGAACGTCGCCGCCTCGATCTTCATGGGCCAGACCGAGGCGCCGCTCACCGTCCGCCCGTTCCTCCCAGGTATGACGCGCTCCGAGCTGATGACGGTCATGACCGCGGGGATGGCGCACGTGTCGGGATCGATCATGGCGGCGTACATCGCCATGGGCATCGAGGCGCGGCATCTGCTCACTGCCGTGATCATGACGGCGCCGGGGACCATCATGATGGCCAAGATCCTGGAGCCCGAGACCGAGACGCCCCAGACGCTCGGCGGCGTGCGCGTCGAAATCCCGCGCACTGACGTCAACGTGGTGGACGCGGCGGCGCGCGGCACCACTGACGGGCTGCACCTGATGCTCAACGTCATCGCGATGCTGGTCTCCTTTATCGCCCTCGTCGCGCTGGTCAACGGTGGCTTCGGGTGGGTGCACGGCCATGTCGCTTGGTTCCCGGAGAACATCCAGACCGTCCTCAGCTGGATCTTCCGGCCGATCGCGTTCGCGATGGGCGTGCCGTGGCACGACTCGGGCACCATCGGCAGCCTGCTCGGCGAGCGCATGGTCCTGAACGAGTTCATCGCCTTCAAGGACCTGGCGGACCTCAAGACCCACCTCGACCCCCTGTCTTTCACCATCGCGACCTTTGCCCTGTGCGGGTTCGCGAACGTCAGCTCGGTGGGCATCCAGATCGGCGGCATCGGCGCGCTCGTTCCGGATCGCAAGCACGACCTCGCCCGGCTCGGGTTCCGCGCGATGATCGCGGGGACGCTGGCGAACTTCCTGTCGGCCACGCTCGCGGGGATCCTGCTGTGATTGCGGATTGCGGATTGCGGATTGCGGAATGGACGACTCAGCCTCCGACCTGATCCGCCGCGCCACGGACGCGGTCGCCCTGCGGCTCGACGGCCTCCACCCGCGCGTGGCGATCGTTTTGGGCTCGGGGCTGGGCTCCGTCGCCGACGCGGTGCAATCCGCAATCCGCATTCCGCAATCCGAAATCCCCGGCTTCCCCGAGCCCGGCGCCCCGGGCCACAAGGGCGAGCTCGTCGGCGGGACGCTCGAGGGCGTGCCGGTCGTGGTGCAGAGCGGTCGCTTTCATTTGTATGAAGGTCACGCGCCCGACGTCGCCGCGCTCCCGACGCGCGTGTTCGCCCGACTCGGCGCCACCACGCTCGTGGTCACCAACGCGGCGGGTGGCATCCGTCCCACCTTCCGCCCGCCCACGCTGATGCTCATCGCGGACCACATCAACCTGATGTTCAAGAACCCGCTCGTGGGTCCGGTGGCGGAGGGGGACGAGCGCTTCCCCGACATGAGCGATCCGTACGATCCGGCGCTCCGCCGGCTTGCCCGCGACGTGGCGCGAACAGAGCGGATCCCCCTGGAAGAGGGTGTATACGCCGGCCTGCTCGGGCCGTCGTTCGAGACGCCGGCGGAGATCCGCATGCTCCAGCGGCTCGGGGCCGATGCCGTGGGTATGTCCACGGTGCCGGAGGTGATCGCGGCGCGAGCCCGGGGCGTGCGCTGTCTCGGGTTCTCGAGCATCACGAACGTGGCGGCCGGGCTGTCGGCGCAGAAGCTGTCGCATCTCGACGTGCTCGAGGCAGGGAAGCAGATCTCAGGTCAGCTCGAGCAGCTCATCAGGGGGGTGCTGCAGCGCCTCTAATGCCCGGGGAATCCATCGGCGCATAGACCGCCACCTCCGACCCCTCGGCGAACACCACGCCCGCCGGTTGGGCCCGATTCAAGAACTCCCACTCGGCCCCGTAGAGAGACCCAAAGTCAAAGCGGTAATCGACGGCGCGGATCTGTCGCACCGCCCACGCCGGATGGGCGACGCGGAATACGCCGAGATTACCGTCCGGCCGCGTGCGGCAGGCGAAGGCGCGCTCGATGAAATAGTGCTCCGACGAGTCCGGTGGCGGCACCACCGCGGCACGCGAGCCGGTCACGCTGACGTGCCAGCCGAACGCCGCGGGCCCCACCCCATACTCCGCGCGCACCTCGCCGTGCCGATCCACCACCCGGCTGCGGATCGGCGTGGGCCAGAACGGCTCGCCGTAACGCAGCCGGCCGACTGCGGCGATCAGCCGGCTCGGCACGAACTGGCGGACGAACCACACGCCCGGCTCTCCCGCGGCGCGGAGGTACGTGCGGAAGTTGACCTGGGGATGCGCCGTGAACCCCGGGATGCGCCACCCCTTGATGCGAACGTCGCGCATCTGCAACGCGACGAGGCTCACGTGCGTCCGGCCGTTCCAGCGGTCGGGCTCGGCCTCCGGCGGGATGGAGCGCCGGATGAGGTCTTCCGGCGCCTCGAACGTGAGGAGGATGATGTGCGACCAGCGGGCAGCGAGAAACGGACGGGGCGTCACTTGTGATCGTGGTTCGGATCGCTGGTAATATGGCGTCCCGACACGGAGGGATCGATGACGAGCCCGGTGACTCCTGAAGCCCGCATGCGAATCGCCAAGATCATCCACGGCGCACTGATGGCGGGCGTCGCGCTGTTCTTGCTGGTGACGGGGTGGGTGCATCGCGTCACGCCACCGGCTCCCGTGCTGGTGAGCGGCCCGCTGTTGACATATGTGGGACTCGGGATCCTCGCTGCTGGGCTCCTCGGCCTACGGGTTCTTCCGGGGCCCGATCCTGCGCCCGCGCCGGGGCAGACCACCGACCAATGGTGGATGACCAGCCAGTCCCGGCTGATCGTGCGCTGGGCGGTAGTGGAAGGGGGGTGCCTCGTGAATGGGGTGCTCTGGTTCATCAGCCGCGACCGCGTCTCGCTGGCGGCTGCCGTCGCGGGTCTGGCCATCCTGCTCGCACTTCGACCGAGTCGGTACCTGGAATAGACTAGAGCCCGTCCGCAGGCGGCCGCGGGGGCGCGGGCACGAAGTGGTTCAGGGGGCCATGTCCCTGCCCCAATCCGGGCGCGGCGGCGATCGCCCGGTGCACAAAGTCGAGCGCGTCTTCCACGGCGCGCTCGAGGGGGCGACCGAGCGCCAGACCCGCGGCGACGGCGGCGGAGAGCGTGCAGCCGGTGCCGTGCGTCGAGGTCGTCTCGAGCCGCGGCCGGGTGAAGCGTCGGCCTGCCCCGTTCGCGACCAGCACGTCCACCACCTCGTCGCCGGCGAGATGACCACCCTTCACGAGCACCGCCCTCGCCCCGAGCTGCACGAGCGCCCGGCCGGCGCGCTCCATATCCTCGGGTGTGCGGACACGACCACCCACGAGCACCGCGGCTTCGTCGAGGTTCGGCGTGACGAGTGCGGCGAGCGGCACGAGCCGCCGCACGATCAACCGCTCGGCGTCGCGGTCGAGCAGGCGATCGCCCGACGTCGCGACCATTACGGGATCGAGCACATAGTTCGGGAGCCGCCGCCGCGCGATGCCGTCGGCGACCGCTTCGACGAGGGGGGCGGAGCCGAGCATGCCCGACTTCACCGCGACGGGTGGCAGGTCGTCGGCGAGCGCGTCGAGCTGGCGCGTGACGAGCTGGACCGGGACCGGCTCCCACGCGCGAACCCCGAGCGTGTTCTGGGCCGTGACGGCGGTGATCACGCTCGTGCCGAACACGCCGAACTGGTGGAACGTCTTCAGGTCGGCCTGGATGCCGGCGCCGCCGCCCGAGTCCGATCCCGCGATGGTGAGGGCGATTTTCACGTAGCGCCCGTCCCACGCTTCTTCGCATATTGAATGCGCGGCCGCGGCCGGGAATGCTCGAGGAGACTCATCGCCAGTAATCTGCAATCGACGATACGTGATCTCCAACGCCGCAAGGCGCGCGGCCGACGCGGGCTCGCCCTGATCGAGGGCGTGCGGCTCGTGGAGGAGGCACTCGCCGCCGGCGTCGCGTTCAAGGGGGCGCTCGTCGCCCCCGACCTGGCACGCACCGCGCGCGGCACGGCGCTCGTCGCGGAGCTCCAAGGGCACGGCGTAGAGGTGGAGGAGGTCGGGGCGCGTGTCTTCGCGCAGCTCGCCGACACCGAAACCCCGCAGGGGATCATCGCCGTCATCGAGCCGCGGCGCTGGACCGCGAGCGACTTCGCGCCGCCGTCGGGTGCAGTGGCGCTCGTGATCGACGGCGTACAGGATCCCGGTAACGTCGGCACGCTGATTCGGACGGCGCACGCGCTCGGAGCCGCGGGCACGGTGGTGCTGCGGGGCACGGCCGACCCGACGAGCCCCAAGGCGCTGCGGGCGGCCATGGGCGCTACCTTCCGCCACCCCGTCGTGTCGCTCGACGACGACGGGTTCATCGCCTGGGCGAGGAAACATGGCGTGACCTTGTGGGCGAGCGCCGCGGACGGCGTGCCCCTGCATCGGGCGCTCGAGCGGGGACGCGGGAAGGGGGGAACGGGACGCGTGGACGGACCGATCGCCGTGATCGTGGGAAACGAGGGGGCGGGAATCCGCCCGCAGCTCAACGCCGTCGCCGCGCAGCGCGTGGCGATCCCGCTGGCCCAGGGCGCCGAGTCGCTCAACGTCGCAGTGGCGGCGGGTATCCTGCTCTACGAGGTGACGCGTGGTCGTTGATCCGATCCTGCTCGTCGGCGCCGGACTCCTGGGGCTCTGTGTCGGGAGCTTCCTCAACGTCTGCATCCTGCGGCTCGCCAAGGAGGACAAGAAGCAGCGCTCGCTGTTCCACCCGCCCTCCACCTGCCCCCGCTGCGGGCGCCGGATCGGGTGGCGGGACAACGTGCCGGTGGTCTCGTGGCTGGTGCTGCGGGGCCGATGTCGCTCGTGCGGTCAGCCGATCTCCATGCAGTACCCCATCATCGAGGCGGTCGTGGCGGTCCTGTGGATCGCCGCCGTCCTGGCCTACGGACCGACGGTCCGCTTCGTCGAGGCCGCTGTGCTGGGCACCATTCTCCTCGGCATCGCCATCACCGATGCGCGCCATTACCTCATTCCCGACGAGTACAACTGGACCGGGCTCGTCCTCGGGCTCGGCCTGTCGCTCACGGCGGGCGTGCCGGGCTTCATCGAAGGCGTGCTGGGTGCGGCGACCGGCTTCGCCTTGCTGTATGCAGTCGGCTTGGTGGGAGGCTGGGTCTTCAAGGAAGAAGCGATGGGTGGCGGCGACATCAAGATGATGGCGATGGTGGGGGCGTTCGTCGGCTGGAAGGGCGTGCTCCTGACGGTATTCGCGGGTGCGCTCTTCGGTAGCCTCGTGTACGTCCCGCTGCTGGTACTGGGGAAACGGAAGCGTCACGTCCCGTTCGGGGTATTTCTCGCCATGGGAGCCGCGGTGGCCTTCGTTTTCGGCCCCGCGATCTATGACTGGTACCGGCGATTCCTGGGGGCCGCCTGACCTGAATGGGCGATCCGTTCGAAGGGCTGTTCGACTCGGGCGAGGTGCTCGAGCGCGTGGGCGTGAATCTCACGACGCAGGCGCGCCGCGGCGACCTGGAGCCGGTGCGCTGTCGCGACGCCGAGATCGCGCGAGTGGTCGACATCCTGCTGCGTCAGAGCAAGAACAATCCCGCCCTGATCGGCAAGGCCGGGGTCGGGAAGACGGCGATCGTCGAAGGCCTCGCCCAGCGGGTCGCCGCGGGGGACGTCCCCCCGGCCTTGAAGGACGTCCGCGTGGTCGCGCTGGACCATGTCGCCCTGCTCGCCGGCACTACGTTCCGCGGTCAGTACGAGGAGCGCATCCGGAAGCTCGTCCGCGAGCTGTCCGCCGACCCGGACCTCATCCTGTTCGTCGACGAGCTGCACAACCTCATCGGACAGGGCACCGCCCTCGGCGCCGCCATGGACGCGGCCAACATGCTGAAGCCCGCCCTGGTGCGTGGCGACATCCGGATCATCGGCGCGACCACGGGGGGCGAGTACGACAAGTGGATCCGCGGGGATCCGGCGCTCGAGCGCCGCTTCCAGCCGGTCCTGGTGGAGGAGCTCGACGCCATTCAAACGTGGGAAGTGCTCGTCGCCCGCCGGCCCCGCCTCGAGCGCCACCACGCCGTCGCGATCACGGACGATGCGCTCAAGGCCGCGATCGTCCTCACCGACCGGTTCGTGCCCGAGCGCGCCCGCCCCGACAAGGCCATCGACGTGTTGGACGAGGCCTGCGCCCACGCGCAGGCGACCGCGCACGTGTCGCCGGAGCTCGACCGGCTGATCCGCGAGCGACGCAAGGTGGACGCCATGATCCGACGGGGCCTGACGCACGAGCAGCCGCGCCAGGAGCCGGCAGAGGATCTCATGGCGGAGATCTTTCCGATGCTGGAGCGGATTGGCGCGGAGATAGAAAAGATGCTGGGCGGACCGGCGGACCGGCGGACCGGCGG
>Ga0209237_1000423_pt1 | contig 23928 bp, 20 predicted proteins | sample GraSoi013_1_40cm_2_FD_185820 | JGI IMG/M metagenome (GOLD analysis project Ga0209237, IMG submission 185820) | Grasslands soil microbial communities from the Angelo Coastal Reserve, California, USA - Sample 10_02_2013_1_40cm (SPAdes) (version 2) | ecosystem: Environmental > Terrestrial > Soil >...
CCCGCCGATGTGTAGGATCATGAGAGCGCGACGTAGCGGTGCACGATCTGATCCGTCGACCACCCGAAGCTCTCGCTCAGCACGCTCGGGTCGCTCAGGCCAGCGCCCTCGTTCATTCCGAAGGGAATCCGGTCGAAGTCCGTCCGCGACGCCCACCACTGGGCGAAGACGTCCACGAACGCCCCCGCCCCGATGCCGAGGAACCCCCAGCGCAGCCAGCCGCGCTTGAGCGCGCTCTCCTCGGGCGCATAGACCGTGAGCATCAGCAGAGAGCCGAGCACCAGACAGCCGCCGTCCCCCATGAAGATGATGAGCTGTTTGGCCCTCGCCACGGAGAGCGCGAGTGTGCAGAAGAGCTGCACGGCCAGCAGCCCGCCGAGGACGGCGCAGAGGCGCCGGCGTCCCGTGCGACACGCCCAGGACGCGCTTCCCGCGATGGCCGCGAACACCACGAAGCTGAAGAAGGGCGATCGCGACTGTGCCATCGGAGTGAGCCAGGGCCCCGGGAACGCGGGAAAGCCGCAGAGCCAGGCCGTCGTGGCGTGCCCCAGCTCGTGCACCCACATGCTGAGAAAGACGCGCACGAGGAAGTGGCCGGCGCCGGTGGAGACGAGCAGGAACGCGCTCGCGAGCGCCGCCGGAACGGCCCACGTCCGCAGCCGCGCTTCGAGCTGCGAGTCCGCCAGCTCCCATTCGCTTTGCACCGGCTTCGTTCCTACCCGCTCGCGGACGGCCGGCGCAAGAAAGCTGCCTACCAGACCGTGCAGCGGTTCTGCGGAGCCATCGCCGCTCCGGCCTGGCAGGAGAAGGCCTCCGCGAAGTCCGGGTTGTCGGAGACGGGACCGTTCACGCGCCACTGGGCAGTCGAGTGAGGATTGGTCTGCGCTTGCAGCCGCGCCGCCTCGGGGCGCTGGTTCGTGCACCAGCCCTGCGCGAACGCGACGAAGAAGTCCTGCTCGGCCTTTGCGTCGAGCTCGCCACCTCGCTTCTGCCGCAGGGCCGCGAGCGCCAGCTTCACACCGCCGATGTCCGCGATGTTCTCGCCGAGCGTCAAGTGCCCGTTCAGCTTCACGTCGTCGACCGCGGTATAGCCGTCGTATTGCTTCGCGACGCACTCGGCGCGCTCCTTGAACGCGTCGCTCACATTGGTCGACCACCACTCGTTCAGGTTGCCACTGCCGTCGAATTGTCGCCCCTGGTCGTCGAAGCCGTGGGTCAGCTCGTGGCCCATCACCATGCCGAGACCGCCGTAGTTCGCCGCCTCCGGCGCGTCCGTCTTGAAGAAAGGCGGCTGCATGATGCCGGCCGGGAACACCATCTCGTTCATCGACGGGTTGTAGTACGCGTTCACCGTCGGCGGCGTCATCCCGAATTCGTTGCGATCGACGGGCTTGCCGATCTTGTTCAGGTCCCGCTGGTTCTCGAAGCGCGCCGCTTCCGCTACGTTCGCGAGCAACGACTCCTTGCCGATGCTCATCGTCGAGTAGTCGCGCCACCTGTCCGGATAGCCGACCTTGTTGTTGATCTTCCGCAGCTTGTCCTGGGAGGCGGCGCGCGCGGGGTCGTCCATCCAGTCGACCTGCGCAAGGTTGCGCGCGAAGGCGCCCTCGATCCCCTCGATCATCTCCTTCGCGATCGCTTTTCCTTCGTCGCCGAGCGTGGTGGTGACGAAGCTGCGCCCCAGGGCTTCGCCGAGGGCCTGGTCCGTCATCTCCACGCACCGCTTCCAGCGCGGCAGGATGGCCTTGGCCCCCGTCAACGCTTTCGTCAGGCGAAAGCTCTCTTCGACGAACGCCTTGCCCAGCATGGGGGCTGCCGCCTCCACCGTCTTCCAGCGCAAATACGTTTTCACGTCGTTCAGCCTGGCCGGCTGCGCGATCAGCTTGTCCATCGCCGTGAAGAACTCCGGAACCACCACGTTGATGGCCTGGACGCCGGGCGCCCCGATCTCCGTGAAGTAGGTGTCCCAGAGGAAGTGGGGCGCCGCCTTCTTCAGGCCGGCGCGTTCGATGCGGTGGTAGACCTTGTTGGGGTCGCGCCGGTCGACCTTGTCCATCGACGCTCGTGCCAGCGCGGTCTCGATCGCCATCACCGTCTTCGCCTGCTTCTGCGCATCGCCCTCGCCGGTTCCCGCCAGCTTGAGCATCTCCACCACATGGCTCTCGTACAGCGCGCGCAGCTCCTTCATCTTCGCGTCGTCCTTCAGGTAGTAATCGCGATCCGGGAGACCAAGCCCATCCTGGTCGGCGCCCCCGATCACTTTCGTCGCGTCCTTGAAGTCCTGCTGAGACCCGAAGCCGAAGAAGGCCCGGGCGCCGCGCGCCTGTAGACGCGCCACCTCCCGTGCCAGCCCCTTCGCGTCCTTGATCGCGTCGACCTTCGCCAGTTCGCCCTGCAACGTCTGAAGCGAGGCGGTCTCGGCCTTCTGCTCGTCCATGCAGGTGGAGTAGAAATCGCCGACCTTCTGCGCGTAGGGATCGGCGGGATCGGGCTCGCCGCGCGCGTTCTTCTCCAGGATGTCGTGCAGCAGCGCCTGGTTGCGCTCGTTGATCTCGCTGAAGCTCCGGGTCCACCGGGCGCGGTCTTCCGGAATCGGCGTCTTCTTCATCCAGGTCCCGCAGGCGTACTGGTAGAAGTCCGTGCAGGGATCTACGGACTTGTCCATCGCGCTCTCGTCGACGGCCGGAGGTTCCGGCTTCGCCTGCGCGGCCGCGCTGGTCCCCGGCGGTGGCGCAGGGGGCGCCGCGGGCTGGCCGGCGGCGGGCGGAGCGGGAGAGGGGGTGGCGGCCGTGGCCGCGCCAGCGGGATTCGCGGGCGAGGGCACGGCCTGCGCGGTGCCCGCGGCGGGCTCGTTCACGGGCTTGCTCTGCGGGCCCGAAGTGCAGGCGGCGGCGACGAGGACGGGGACGAGCAATCGCTTCATGCCTTCTCCAGTCGAGTGTAACGCGCGGCCTACGGCCGGATGGCCTGCTTGTTTCGTGGCTTGGCGTGCGCGTCGATCCAATCGAGCACGGTGTGGTACCAGAGCTGGCTGTTCCTCGGCTTGAGCACCCAATGCCCCTCGTCGGGGAAGTAGAGCAGGCGCGATTCGATGCCGCGCCGCTGCAGCGCGGTGAACATCCCCATGCCCTGCTCGACAGGCACGCGGAAATCGAGCTCGCCCTGCACCACCAGCGTCGGCGTCTTGAAGTTCGGCACGTAGCTGCTGGGTGACAGCCGCCGGTACAGCTCCGGATTCGACCAGGGCGGTCCGCGGAATTCCCATTCGGGGAACCAAAGCTCTTCGGTGGAGCCGTACTCGCTCACCAGGTCGAAGACGCCGTCGTGCGAGACGAGGCACTTGAAGCGGTCCGTGTGGCCCGCGATCCAGTCGATCATGTACCCGCCGAAGCTCGCGCCCGCGGCGCAGGTGTGACCGGGCTCCACGAACGGCAGTTTCTCCGCGGCATCGGTGGCGCGCATGACGTCGTCGTACGCGAGGCCGCCCCAATCCCCGGAGATCTGCTCCTTGAACTTCTGGCCGTACCCAACGGAGCCGTGGAAGTCGGTCGCCAGGACGACGTAGCCGCGCGCCGCGAACGCCGCCGCGTTCCAGCGCATGCTCCAGGAGTCGTCCCACGAGCCCTGCGGACCGCCGTGGATGAGGACCAGGAGCGGAAGCTTCGCCGGTGCGTTCGCGGGGCGGACGATGAACGAGTGCACCTTGCTCCCGTCCGTCGAGTCGACCCAGATCTCCTCGGCGGTGCCGAGGTTCAGGTCCTTGTACTGCTCGTCGTTGAACCGTGAGAGCCTCGCTGGCTGGCCGCCCGGCCGGATGGCGACGACTTCGGGAGGCCGGGTCAGCCCGGCGGCGGCGACGATGGCCGTACCGTCGGGGGCGAGATCGAAGTCGCTCCCTCCCGCGGGCGCTTCGCTGAAGCGGCGGGACTTCCCGTCCAGCGAGACCGAGTAGAGCGAGAAGCGCGCCTTCTGCAACACGGACGCGACCAGCCCCTTGCTGTCGCGGCGCCAGGCAAAGCTCGCGACATCGTCGGTGTCGATGTCGACGGATGTGATCCGGCCCGTCTTCCGATCCTGGATCTTCAGCTTCCATTGATCGGATTCGTACCCGTCTCGCGACTGCGAGGTCCAGGCGAGGTAGCGGCCGTCGGGCGAAGGCCGGGGCTGCGCGTCATCGCCGTGGTTGTCCGGGGTGAGATTGCGCGGCGGACCGCCCTCGCGGTCGATGAGCCAGAGGTCGCCGTTGGTGCTCCAGGCCTCGCGCTGCGCCGGCTTGCTGCTCACGATCAGCTCCCCGTCCGGAGTGAAGTGGAAATCGTCTCCGCCGCCGACGCGCGCGCTGGGCCAGTCCGAGTCGAGCGGCGTGACGTCGCGCGCGGGGCCGCCGCTCGCCGGCATCACGAACACGTGCGTGCGCTTGCCGTCCTTCCATTCCGTCCAGTGGCGCGCGAAGAGATGGTCGACGATGCGCGCCTGGACTCCGCTCCTTTCCCTCTGCTCCTTGCGCTCCTTGTTGCAGGCGTCGTCTCCGCCGCACTGCGGATAGACCTCGCTGCTGAACGCGATGGAGCGGCCGTCGGGAGAGAAGACGGCGGCGTCGGCCCCACCGCTCAGCGCCGTGATCTGGCGGGCATCGCCGCCGTTCAGATCGTGGAGCCAGAGCTGCCCGTCGCGGACGACCACCAGCTGCTTTCCGTCCGGAGACCAGCGGCCGTGCTCGCTCTGGGTGTTGCGCGTGAGCTGGCGCGGCTGCCCGGCGGGAAGCGAAAGGAGCCAGATGTCCTTGTCGTCCTTGTTCGTTTCGAGGTTCTTCTGCCGCACGGTAAAGGAGGCCCACCTGCCGTCCGGAGAGACCTGGACGTCGTCCACCCGCCGGGTGGCGAGGAGCTCTTCCGGGGTGAACGGGCGGGTGGCGAGAAGGACGGCAAAGAGCAGGGTGAACATGGGGTTGCGCTCTCTACCACGACCGACGTGAGCGCGCGCGCGAACTCGTCCCGAGGCTCCCGAGGGGTTCGCCGCCCGCCTGCCCGCGCATGTCAGACCGATCTGCGAGGCTAGTGTCACGCGGGCGGCGTCGCGCGCCTAGAGGAGGTGAAGGCCGCGCGCAGTGCGCGGCCGCGGAGAGGAGGCCGACATGAAACTGAGGTGGGTCGCGTTGCTCGCGGCGATCGCGTTGCCTGCGCTCGGATGGGCAGGGACGGGGTTGCTCTGCAAGCTCCCCTGCGGGGAAGATTGTCCGCTCCCGTGCGAGGATTGCCCGTTGAGCGAGAGGTAGCCCCGGGTGTGGAGGGCGGCGAGCGCGCGGAGTTGCGGCGCCTGATGGCGCGCCTCGCCGATGGCGATCGTGCGGCATTCGGGCCGGCGTTTGCCCTGCTGTGGCCGCGGCTCCGCGCGTTCGCCGCCCGCTACGTCGCGGTGGCGGACGCGGAGGATGCGGCGCAGGCTGCGCTGCTGCGCGTGTTCTCGCGGGCGAGCGAGTACGACCCGGAGCGCGATGCGCTCGCCTGGGCGCTGGGCATCGCGGCCTGGGAATGCCGCACGCTGCGCCGCAAGCGCGAGCGGCGGCGGGAGGATGATGTGCCGCCGCCGGACCGACCCGATCCCGGGCAGGGGCCGGAAGAGGCGGTCATTGCCCGCGACCTGAGCGCCGCCGCCGAAGCGGTCCTGGGGACACTTCGGCCGAACGATGTCGAAACCATCACCGCGGCGGCGGCAGGGTCAGGGAAGCTGCGGGGTGCGACGTTTCGCAAGCGCCTTTCACGCGCGCTGGGGAGACTGCGGATCGCCTGGAGGGCACGTCATGGCAGCAGATGAACTGGATCTCAGGCTCCAGGCGCGCGCCAGGCGCGCGTACGAGCTCGGACGGCTTCTCGCAGCGCTGCGGCTCGCCCCTTTCGTCCTGGCCGCCGCCGTCGCGGCCATCGCTTGCGGGCGGCCGTTCCCGGTGACGTGCGCGCTCGCCCTGCCGCTGCTGCTGCTCTCGGTCGGCCTCGCTTACGCCGGCGGACCCGCGGGTCGCGCCGTGCGCCCTGGTCTGCTCGCCGGCGCGGGCGCGCTCGCGGCACCGCTCTTGATGGCGACGGTGGGGCACGCCTGCTTCGGCCCGGCTTGCATGTCGCTGGCGCTGCCCGCTTGCGTCGCCGGTGGCGGTCTTGCCGGCGTGGTCATCGCGAGGACGACGGTGCGCCGCGATGCGGATCTGCCGTTCGTGCTCGGGGCTCTTGCCGTCGCCGCCCTCACCGGCGCGCTCGGCTGCACCCTCGCTGGCGCCGCCGGCGTGCTCGGAATGCTCGCCGGAGTCGTCGTGGCAGGCGCCCCGGTGCTGGTCGCAGCGCGCCGCTGACCTACTTGAGCAGCTTGAGGGCTCTCCTAAAAATACACATAATGCAACGAAATGTTTGGTACCCAGGTCGGGTTGCCGTGCGAATCCTGCTCGGGAACGATCCCTCCGACGTCGATCCCGTGCGCGAACTGGACGCGGAGCTCGAACGGCCCGAACCCGAAGTTCACGCCCAGCACGTAGTCCGCCGTCCGGTTCGCCCAGGCTTCCGCGAGCGTCGCATGCAGCTTCGTCCATCCCCGCCCGGCATGGTTCTGCACGGCGCGGTTGGAATCGACGACGCCGCCGAAATCGAAGCCGACCACGCCGGTGAGCCCGCTGAAGAACGCGAACCGGATGAGCACGTCGAGCGGGAACTGGAACTCCGCCTGGCCGACATAGTACCCGTCGCCGAGCAGCCGCGCGTCACCCCAGCGGAAACCCCGCAGGTTGTCGAAGCTCGAGAGGTAGAATCGCCGCCCGAACCGGCTGCCCTGCGCCGCCCCGCTAGCCAGCCGGAGGTTGAGCTTGCTTCGGCCGATCACCCGGATGGTTTGGATCGCGTCGGCCTGCAGGTACGTGTACAAGCCATCGTAAGCGCGAGTGGGGATGTCGCCGCCGCCGAGTTGCACCAGCAGCGACGTGCCGCCGATCGCGCCGTTGACGCCGTAGCGCGTGGTGTCCCAGCCGTAGGATAGGCTCAGCTCGCCCTGCGGATCGGAGCCCTTGATCGCGTTGAGCTCGTTCGCCGGAACGTTGCCGGTCGGGAACCCCGAGCGGTCATACGCAAAGTTGTCGAAAAAGCTGCGCGTGACGCCCATGAGGCGCGCGCTCGCGTCCACGCGGCTGAAGGTCGAGAACGGATACGAGAGCAGGCCTTCCACCCCGAACTCACGCTGCAGGTAGAGGATCTCGCAGGCCGTGCCCACGTTCTGCGACGTTCTCGGCTGGAAGCATTCCCTGGCGCTGGGGAACTGCGTGTCTCGCCCTTGCTGGAAGGTGTGGAAGGCGCCGATGCCCCAGATCAGCCGCTCCGATCTGTCCACGTAGAACGCGAGCGCGTCGGTCAGGTCGAAGGATCCGTAGATGGCCAGGTTGATGAGCGCCGAGCGGTCCCGCATGATGTCCGCGAAGAGAACGCCGCCCGATCCCACCGGCGCGAAGCCGACGCCCGCCCCGCCGATCGCCGCGCCGCCTCCCTCGACCTTCCAGTTCTTGCCCACATCGTAGGGATCGTACGCCGGCGCGTTCTGCGGGATCGGCTCGTCCGGAAACGGCTGGGGCTTGTCGATGGTGGCGAGATAGACGGGCGGAATCGCATCCTGCTCGTCGACGCTGAGCAGCGCCGGCGTCTGCACCTCGAAGAGGCGGAAGCGCGCGCCGTAGAAAGCGACGCCGTAGAGCCCGTTCGGCGCCAGCCCCGGATGCGAGAGCGCCGTGGCGAAGTCGGTGACCCGCTTGATCCTGCCGTTCTGCAGGAACCAGAGATCGTACTTTCCCCCGGCGTCGCTCGCGAACACCACCGCGCCGCCTGCCAGCGTCACCGGGAAGCGCTGATCGACGGGCGCGTCCGTGAGGCGGGTGCGCGTTCCGTCCACGGGGTCGATGCGGAAGAGATTGTACCGGCCGCTCTCCGTGGCATCGCCGGCGTAGACGATGCCCTCGTCTCCCCAGGAGAGATCGCGCTCGCTGTACAGATCGTCGGTGAGCCGCCGGACGTGCGGGTCGGGATCGTTGAGGTTCAACGTGTAGATGTCGATCTTGCCGTCGCGATCGAGCCCGTAGAACGCGAGCTGTGTCCCGTCCGGACTGAACGTCGGATCGCCGGCCTCGATCAAGCCATCGCGGATCACCCGGATGATCCGCGTCTCGCCCAGGCCGAGATCGATGCGCACGCGCGGCGAGCTCCCCGGCTTGCGCTCGCGGCGCTGCAGCGGCCGCACGTGCAGCACGTCGGAGTCGCCGGATTGCGCGAACCAGGCGATGGCGTCGTCGCTGACCGCCATCACCGACCGGAGCACCGGGTGCAGGCTTTCGGTCCCCGGATGCTGATCGATGGCGATCTGCCGCGCGGAAGAGGGATCCCGGCGATCGAGCACCACCAGCTTTGCGCGCGCCGTCTCCCGCTCGACGCCGCGATAGAAGAGCAGGTTGCCGTCCTTGGAGCTGGTGAACGCGTCCAGCTCGTCGGCGAGCTTCAGCTCGGTCATGTCCGGCAGGTCCTGCTTGGCGTCGAGATAGGTGCGCATCACGCGCTTGCGCGCCCAGGTGGACCACCGCGCATTCATCTGCGCCGGCGTGTCGCCGGCGACGTGGCCGAGCAGCTGCATGAAGCCTTCGCGCGGCTCACCGCGGCCGCGCCCGCCGCCCACCAGGCGGGGGCTCTGGTCGAGCACCCCCTGGATCACGCGCTCGCCGTAGGTCTCGCTGAGGAACACCAGCTTCGCCTGGCCGTACTTGTACGTATAGAGGTACGAATACGGACGATCCTCGTCGAGGCGGGGAAAGTCGTAGCCGATCTCGCCGTTCGGGTTCAGCACGATGTCGCGCAGGAACATCTCCGTCTCGCTGTCCATCTGCTGGTTGTGCGCGTAGTACTCGGCGAGACCCTCGGTGAACCAGAGGGGAAACTGGCCGATGGGGCTCTCCATCCCGGCGCTGGCAGCGCGCTCGGCCACCTTCTGGATGTGGAACTGGTGCGTCATCTCGTGCGTGGAAACGAGCTTGAAGAACTCGCGCTCGCCCGCGTAAGGCAGCGACATGCGCAGGTCCTGCGGGCTGGTGACGCCGAGGACGCCCTCCTGCACCGCGAAGACGTTGGTCTCCAGGAATTCCCGGTAGGTGTTGTAAAGGATATAGGGGACCTTGAACGAAGGTTTGTACTGGAACCGGTCGCTCAGGTAACGCCAGCTCTCGCGGATGAGCCCGCCGGCGATGCGCGCCACGGGATACTCGCGATCGTAGAAATAGAGCCGCAGCCCCGCCGAGCCGTCATCGTCGAGATAATCGTGGTCCCGCCAGTGATAGTCGAAATAGCGGACCAGGTTCCGTCCCGGCCGCTGGGGAACCACGTACGCCTCCTGCGACCACCCGATGGGCGCGCGGCCCGTCACCTCCGAGAGCCGCCCATGCTCGGCCCAGGGGAGCGAGAGCGTAGGCCCGGGCTGCAGCCGGGCGGGCGTGAGCCCCAGCGCATACACTGGCGTGGAGACCAGGGTGATCAGCAGGAGACGAATGCCCATTGCGCGCATCATGGTGGCCCCAGGGCGGCCGCGGCGCCATGTCAGACACGGGCGGCCTGTGTGGCATTCAACCCCGCCGGAGCGTGGTGCGCTCGTGCGGCATGGTCGCGCGCGGTGAACGGAACATCTGCATCGGCGAATAATAGAGGAAGTTCGCGACCCTGGAGGTGTAGAGGTCGGCGTAGTCCTCCACCTGCTCGCCGAACCGGGAGTTCTCGTTGCCTTCCTTGAATACCAGGCCCCAATAGGCATTAGCGCCCGTTTCGAAGCGGGCTTCCAGCTCCGCGCCCTCGGCGAGGGTGGCCTTGAACGCTCGCCGCAGCTTCTCCAGATCCTGCTTCTCGCGTTGCCGCCGCGCCTCGAGGTCGGAGGCCAGGGGGCCACCGCGCTCGATGCGCCGGTCCATCGCGTTCAGCAGCAGCTTGTGATGGTTGATCATGTCGTCGAGGCGGGCGCGCATCGCGTCAAGCTCGTTCAGGCGCAGGACGTCTTCGGCGTGCTCCTCGATGTACTCGATCTCGCGCTCCAACTCCTGGACGATGAAGCAGGTGCGCCACTGCGATGCCTTCCGGTTGCGGATGATGTCGCCGTAGATGTGGTCTCCCACGTACAGGACGCGGTCGCCGGCGAATCCGCTCATCCGCTCGAAGTCGAAGAGATTGCCGCCCTCGTAGATCTTGCCGCGCTCGAGCGAGTCCACCTCCGTCCGGGCCACGGAGCCGTTCGGGTTCAGCTCGATGAACGGCCGGTGCTCGGCGAAGAACGCCGGCTTCTGCGCGCCGACCACGACGTAGTCGAAGTAGTTGCGCCAGGACGGGTACTCGGGGAGGCGCCCGTCGAGCACGAAGCTCATCACCGCATCGGTGTAGTCCCAGAGCGAATTGGTGAGGACGAACAGCTTCTTTCCCCCGGATCGCAGCTTGTGCAGGGCGGAAGGAAGCTCGGGGTCGGGCTTGATGAAGCGTCCCAGGTCCTTGCGCAGCTCGGACTTCAGCGAGCCGTCGCGATGCACCTCGTCGATGCTTTCCCGCGTGTCGTCGTACACCTTGTGGTAGTCGACTCTCTCGCCCCGCGCTTCCTGCGCCTCGATGATCTCGGCGTACAGGCACGCCTCCGGCAGGCTGAAGAGCGTGTCGATCCAGGCGAAGCGCGGCAGGCTGAGACGGATCTTCTCGTTGGTCTGGTAGAGGGCCCGGCGCTCATCGAGCGAGAGCTGACGCCGGCCGTGGTAGCAGCGGCCGACGTGGTTGTGCCGGTCCATCTTGAAGATGTTCCCGTAGTCCTTGTCGACCACCAGGCCACGGATCACGTACTCGTGGTCGTATTTGAGATTGCGCAGCTCGTCCCGATAGCCGCGCCGCGCCACCAGGCGATCCAGCGTCATGTGGAACGCCAGCTCCTCGATCTGTCGCATGGAATAGACCGCGAGGGTGTAGTCCATGTCGAAGCCGACCACGCCGATCTGGTCCATCTGCAGCGCCCGGTTCGTGTAGATCTGCCGGCTGGGCGACAATTCCAGCCCTTGGTGCTCCGGGCTGTCGATCAGGCGCTGGATTTCGGGGTCCCGCAGAACGTCCTGGACGGAATCGGCGGGGGATTTCGGGATCGCCATGCAGGTCGATCGATGATCCCCCCAGGACGGGGGCGGTGCAAGCATTTCACGTCCACGGGGGGACGCCGGCGGCCATGCGGGCGCTCACAGGCAGGCAGGCTCGTACCTGGCGGTGATGTGGGCCCCCGGCGGTGGCACTGCGCTGGCCGGAAACACGATGCGGTTCGAGCCTGCATCGTAGGTCCACTGCGTCGCTGGGGCGCCGTTCACCGTCACCGCGATCGACTGCGGGTCCTTGGGGAGCGCGGAGAGCGGGAAGCTCGTCAGCGGCAGCAGCAGGTTTCCCAGCGAGCTCTCCAGCAGCGTCCCGAAATTGCCGAGATCGCAGATGTCCTCGAGGTGGCCGTTGAGCTGCCGGGCGATCTCCATGTACCGCGCGCCGATGCCTTCCGCCGTCTTGCAGGACTGGAGGGGAACGATGCCCGCGAACGAGATCAGATCGAGGGCGCCCTTCTTCACCTGCACGAGCCGCCGCACGTAATCGCTCACCGGAGCGGGGCTCACCACGTCGTTGGCGTCGTCGGCGTCGCTCACCGCGAGCAGCGCGAGCCGCGCATCGTCCCGCAGGAAGCCGGCGTTGCCGTCGTTGGGCCAGGGCGTGCCCGGCGCCTTCGTGGAGCTGATGAGCGGATCGGTGAGCGCCGCCAGCACCGGATCGAGGAACCGCTCGTCGTAGCTGCAGAGGCCGACGTTGGTGTTGGCGAAGAGCACGTTCCTCACGTCCGGGCCGAAATCGAAAGAGTCGCAGGAGAGCGTTGCGAGCCCGCGCACCGCGTGACCGCGCAGGTCGACGTCGGCCCCGTTGCTCGCGGGCGAGTCGGTGACGATCTGCAGCATCCGCTCGTGGGTGCCGAGCCCTGGGGGCCGGTAGCGGACCGCGACGTCCACCGCGCTGCCGGGACCGAGCGTCTCGGGCAATCCTTTGACCTCGAACGCCGGGTCGGCGAACTGAGCGAGCTGTCCGACGGTCATGGAGACGAGGCCCGTGTTCCGCAGGACGACCCGCTGCGTCTGCTCCCTGCCCAGCGCGACGTCTCCGAAATCGAGCGTGGCCGGCGCGACGGTGAGGATCCCGCCCAGGGGACGGACGTTGGACTGGCTTGCGCCACCGCACGCCGCCGCCACCAGCACGCATGCCAACGCCCACTGTCGCATTCCACACCCCCGGGGAACACCACTCCCAGGGCCGTGCATCTACACGCTCCGTGCCAAGGTCCGGGCGGAGGAGCGTGCGCTTGTAGGATAGGAAAGTCGTTGCCCAGCCGTGGAAGCCGCTGCCCCGGCGGGTTACAACGCTTCGCGCGATGACCGAAGAGTGGTTCGAGCTCGGCGCCGACGACGTCCACGTCGCCCGGGAGAGGGAAAAGGCCCGCGCCCTGCGCAAGACCGCCTGGTGGCAGCGGCGGGTGCAGCGCGGCATCTGCGGATACTGCGGAAAGATGGTGCCTCCCCGGTCGCTGACCATGGACCACTTGGTCCCGGTCGCGCGCGGCGGCCGGAGCGCCAGAGGGAACGTCGTCGCCGCATGCAAGGAATGCAACAACCGCAAGAAGCTGATGACCCCGGCCGAGCAGCTTCTGATGAAGCCTGTGGACCCTCCCAGCGAGGACTGATGCCTCTTTCGGAGAAGGACTTTCCCGTCGAGGAGCGCAGCCTGGGCAATGGGCTGCAGATCCGGCTCCTCCCCGATCGCTCGCTGCCGGTCTGCACGCTCTACAGCTTCTTCCGCGTCGGTTCCCGCAACGAGCGGCCGGGCATCACCGGGATCTCGCACCTCTTCGAGCACATGATGTTCAACGGGTCGAAGAAGTACGGCCCGAAGGAGTTCGATCGTCGCCTGGAAGCGGCGGGCGGCACCTCGAACGCGTACACGTCGAACGATCTCACCGCTTACTACGAGGACTTCGCCTCCGAGGCGCTGCCGCTCGTGCTTGATCTGGAGGCGGACCGGATGGCATCGCTGCTCATCGACGACGTGTCGCTCGTTCGCGAGCGGGACGTGGTGAAGGAGGAGCGCCGCTTCCGCACGGACAACGACATCGACGGGATGCTCGACGAGGCGCTCGGAGCGCTGGCATTCCTGGCCCACCCCTACCGCTGGCCGGTGATCGGCTGGATGAGCGACATCGAGTCGATCACTCGTGAGGAGTGCGAAAGGTACTTCCGCGCGTACTACGCGCCGAACAACTGCACGCTGGTGCTGGTGGGCGACTTCGAGCCGGCCGCCGCGCTGAGGGAGATCGAGCGCCTCTACGGCCGCATCCCTGCCGGCGACGGGTTGCCGAAAGTCGCAGCCGGAGAGCCGCCGCAGAAAGGAGAGCGCCGCGCGGTGATCCGCTATCCCTCGCAGGCCCCCGCGATGCTCGCCGGCTTTCGCGGGCCCGGCGGCCGCGACCCGGACTCGCTGGTGCTCGATCTCATCGAAGCTGCCCTGAGCGCCGGCGAAGGGGCGCGCCTGAAGCGGGCGCTGGTCTACGAGCAAGAGCTGTGCGTCGACGCGCATGTCTACTTCGCCTGGCGCATGGATCCCGGCCTGTTCGAGATCTCGCTCAAGCTCAATCCCGGCGTCGATCCCCAGCGCGCCGAGGGGGCGCTCTGGGCCGAGCTGGCCCGCGTCTCCGACGAGGTGATGTCGGAGCGCGAGCTCGATCGGGCGAAGAACCTGGTCCGCTCGCAGCTCCTGCGGTCGCTCGCCACCACCAACGGTCGCGCGCACACCGTCGGCCAGATGGAGGTCATGCTCGGCAGCTGGCGCGCGATGCTGGATCTGCCGGACCGGTACGCCGCGATCACCGCCGCGGACGTCCAGCGCGTCGCGCGCAAGACCCTTCCGCCTCATCGCCGCAACGTGGTGACCTTGATCCCCGGCGAGGTGGAAGCGTGATCGCGCACGACGTCGAGCTGCCGCCGCTGCAGATCGAGAAGCTGCCCTCCGGGCTCACGCTCCTCGCGGTCCAGAAGCGAGGGCTCCCGCTCTTCCACGTGCGGCTCTCGCTGCCGGCCGGCGCTTGCGAGGATCCGCGCGGGAAGGCGGGATTGGGGCACTTCACGGTGGAGCTGCTGCGCCGGGGGACGCGGCGCCGCCCGGCCCAAGACGTCGACGAGATGATCGAGTCGATGGGCGCGCAGCTCTTCACCGATGTCTCGATGGAGGAAGGCGCCCTGGCGCTGACCGTGCCGGCCGAGCTGTCCGAGCGGGCCCTCGATGCCCTCCTGGAGGTCGCGCTGGAGCCGGCCTTCGAGGAGAGCGAGGTGGCCGCGGCGCGTCGCCGGACGATCGCGGCGCTGCACAGCGACCTGGACGAGCCCAGCAACGTCGCGGGGAGGGCGGTGGTCTCGCTCGGCTACGGGCCCGGCCATCCTTACGGGCACCCCGCGCAAGGCTTTCGCCGGGACGTCGATACCTTCCAGAGGGAAGACGCGCTCAGCTTCCACGCGACGCGCTTCCAGCAGCAGGGTGGGCTGCTCGCTGCCGTCGGCCAGTCCACGCCGCAAGAGCTGATCGAGCTGCTCAAGCGAAAGCTCGCCCAGTGGGAATCGTCCTGGCCGGGCCGGAGCCAGCGCAGCGCCCTGCAGTTCACGGCGCTCGCGCCTTCGCTGGCGACGCGCGCGGTGATCATCCACAAGCCCGACGCGACCCAGGCGCAAGTGCGGATCGTGGCTCCCGGGCTGCCGCGGTCCACGCCGCGCCATGCCGAGGCCGTGGTGGCGAACACGGCGCTCGGCGGAGGCTTCACTTCGCTCCTGGTCGACGCGATCCGGGTCGACCGCGGGCTCTCGTACTCCGTCTCCACGCGGCTGCACATGAACCGGCGCGCCGGCCTGAGCGTGTTTTCCAGCTTCACCAAGAACGACACCCTGCGCGAGCTGGTGGATGTCGCGCTGGAGACGATGCGCGCGTATGCAGCTGCGGGCCCGACGCAGGACGCGCTGGAGAAAGCGCGCCGGTATCTCGCCGGCCTCTTCCCGCTGGGGCTCGAGAGCCACGAGGCGCTCGCCGAACAGATCGCGGACGCGCTGCTCGACGGCCTCGGGCTGGAGCACCTGAAAACGTACCGCAGCCGCGTCCTGGCCGTCACCGCGGAGCAGGCGCGGGAGATGGCGGCGGAGCTGTCGCCGGCGCGGGACGGCGCGCTTCTGACCGTGGTGGGGGAGGCGGAGGCCGCGCGGCGCGAGCTGAACGGGCTCTGCCCGCTCGAGGTACGCCAGCTCGAAGAGTTCGCGTAAAGCGCTGTCAGAGCCCCTGCGTGAACGCGATCCCGATCACGAAGTCGGGCGCGTTGGAGACCCACGCCCACTTCACCACGCTCGCCCCGTTGTGGCCCGGCGTGAAATCCTCGCTGATCCAGGTGGAGAACCGGCCGCGGCGCAGCCCGATGCTGATCTGGTTGTGCGCGCGAAAATCCGCGTACACGCCGCTCGAGAGCAGCGCATCCTCGCTGACCTCGAGGCCGCTGGCCGAGCGCGTCCAGCCTGGCTCGAGCAGCGGCGACAGGACGCGGTCCTCGATCAGCAGCGTCTGGCCCAGGACTTCCAGCTCGAAGGACACCTCCGCGGTGACGTGCCAGGGTTTGGGCTGCAGCGCGGTCGGGGCGGAGAGGTTCGAGAACCGGCTCACCGCGGCGAGCGCGTGCAGGGTCGCCCAGGAGGAGATTGGCCAGGTGGCGACGAGGCCGGCACCGACGTCCACACCGCCGGACCCGCCCGCCCTGCTGAGCGAGCCGACCGGAAGCTTGAGATCGAGCCGGGCGGCGACGGCGACGGGCGCATCGAGGAGCGAGACCTGCGTCCTCGCCGTGAGGTCTCCGGGAGCGACGGTGGCCGAATGCACGTTGAACGCCTCTCCGCCGACGTCGCGGTAGACCAACACCACCTTGTTCCGCGGGTACATGGAGCGCTGGTAGTTGAAGGCCCCGACGAGCCAGTGCCAGGCCTCGATCGGCGTATCCGACCATCCGCCCCAGTGCTCCGTCACCTTCCACTCGATCGACGTCCAGACGTTGGTGAACCCCGGCCAGGGCGCCTTCAGAAGCAGGGTGAGCGCATCGGCCTGCTCGTCGAGCTCCTGCTCCGCCGAGTCACTGCCGCGCTGCAGCGTCATCGGCTCGTTCCAGGTGTTGGCCATCGTCCAGCGAATGTCGATCTCCGGCCGGTCGATGGGCCGGGCGTCCGCGCCGGTCATGTCGAGGAAGAGCTCGCGCAGAGGCCCTTGCGTGCGCAGCCCCAGCGGACCCCCGGTGGCAAGAAGGACGGCGAAGACGGCGAGCACGCGGTCGCGAGCGTAACCCGAAAAGGCGCCCGATCGAATGGTTTGTTACGGTTGTGACGTGAGGATCCTGCACCAGGACGCCTACGTTCTCGCGATCGACAAGCCCGCCGGTTTGCTGACGGTGCCGGGACGCGCACCGGACGCGCCCGCGTTGTCGGCGCAGGTGCGCGAGATCGCGCCGGAGGCGATCCCCGTGCACCGGCTGGACCGTGACACCTCGGGAATCGTCCTTTTCGCCGCTACCCGCGCAGCGCACCGCGCGCTGAATGCGGCATTCGAGAGCCGGCGCGCCGAGAAGACCTACCTGGCGCTGGTCCGCGGCGACCTCGCCAAAGCGGAGCGCGTCGATCTGCGGCTTGCGGACTCGCGCGGAGGGCGCGTGCGGATCGCGAAAGAGAACGAGAAGGGCGCGCGCGCCGCGCAGACCCGGGTCGAGCCGAAGGAACGGTTCGGCGGGTACACCTTCTGCGCCTGCGTGCCGCGGACGGGTCGGACGCACCAGATCCGCGTCCATCTCGCTGCCCTCGGGCATCCACTAGCGATCGATCCGCGCTACGGCATCGACCATCCGCTGCGGGTCGGGGACCTCTGGTCGGGAGCGCCCGACCCGGACGAGGTCGTGCTTGCTCGCACGCCGCTGCATGCGGCGGGGCTGCGCATCCCGCATCCGCGTGGCCGTGGGTGGCTGTGGGTGGAGTCGCCGCTTCCCGACGACATCGGACGCTGCCTCGACCTGCTGCGCGCCTCCCGCCGCTACTCCGTACCCTGAAGGTCCGGTCTTGCTTCATTTGAAGATCGCCCTTCATTTGCCGTGGACGAGCGTCTTTACGTCGGCCTTGAAGGCGACCTGGATCTTGTCGCCCCGGACTTCCTGCACGAGCCCGATGCCGAAGGATGGGTGCTGGATCACTTCCTCGGCCGCGTATGTTTCCTTCGCCGAGTACTTGCGGGCGCGGGACAAGTCCTTGCCTGCGAGGAGCGCCTCCCAGCTGGTGACGGAAGGCTTCGCCTCGCGCCGCTCGCGGACCTCGCGGGGTTCCCAGGAGCCCTTCCGCGGGTCGGCGCCGGCGGGGCCGCGGTAGTTGTGCTCGCCATGGCAGGTGTTGCAGCGGACGCGCACCGGCCTGCCGCCGACCATCGCCAGGATGGTGTGGCCCAGGCTCATCTTGCAGCGCGTGCACCACGCATCGATGTCGCTACCGACCTTCCAAGCCGTCGCCATGGGAAGGAGGACCTTAGACCACAATGCGGCGAAGGTGCGCGCCGATTCGCGTGACGATCTCGTAATTGATGGTCTGCGCCCAGACCGCGAGCTGGTCCGCGGACACCTGCTCGTCGCCGTCGCGGCCGAGCAGGGTGGCCGTGATCGGACCTTCGCCCTGCTGCGCCGCCCGCGTGACGTCGATGACGACGTGATTCATCATCACCCGCCCGAGCACGGGGCATCTCTGCCCGTTCACCAGCGCGTGCGCCCGGGAGGAGAGCAGTCGCGGATAGCCGTCGTAGTACCCCATCGGCAGCACCGCGATCCGCGTCGCCACCGGGCAGCGATAGGTGCAGCCGTACCCGACGTAGCTTCCCGCCGGCAGCCACTTGACGAGCTGGCTGCGGCAACGCCAGGAGAGCACCGGCCGGAGCTCGGGGACGCGGCCCAGCAGCGCGCGTGCGGAGAGGCGCGTTTCGCTGCTGGCCCAGAGGCCGTAGAGGGAAATCCCGATCCGCACCGCATCTTGCCGGGCCTGGGGCAACAGCAGCGCCGCGGCGCTCGCGGCGATGTGCCGCACGAGGGAGCCCGCGCCGGAGGCCGCGCGCACCCGGCGGGCTCCTTCGTCGAATGCCGAGAGCTGCCGGGCAGCGTAGTCCTGCTCGGTCACGTCCTCGGTGTTCGCGAAATGGGAGAGGACCCCCGCGACCTCGATGGCATCCCGCGCCTGCGCCAGCCAGGACATCGCCGAGGGAAGCTCGTCCACGCTGAAGCCCTCGCGCCCGAGGCCGGTGTCGACATGGACGTGCCCCCGCAGCCGCACGCCTGCCGCCCGCAACGCTGGCACGAATCGCGCCTGCCCGGAGTCGGTCAGCGCGAGGTCGACCTGCGCCCGCGCCAGCTCGACTGCCTCGTCCGCATTCACCGCTCCGAGCACCAGCACTTCGCGGCGAGGCGCGGAGAGCCGGGCCTCGAATGCGCGGATGGCGAGGGCATCGCGAGCCTCGATCACGTACAGGGCATCGCAAGCGGCGTGCGCGAGCGGCAGCACCTCGGCGAATCCGTGGCCATAGGCGTTTCCCTTGAGGACGCCGCCCAGCCTCACGCCGGAGCCGAGCACCTCGCGGAAGACCTTCGCATCGTGCGCCAGCGCGCTGGCGTCGATCTCGAGCCACGACGCCTCCGCCGGAAAGTGCATTCCCATCGCCCGCGAGTGTAGTAGTGGTCTCCTCCGATGGCGAAAGAAGTGCTGGTGGTCGGCGCGGTATTCGGCGGCCTGGAGGCGGCCCGCGCGCTCGCGCCCGGGGCCGACGTGCACGTCACCGTCGTGGACCAGCGCAACCATCATCTCTTCCAGCCGCTGCTCTACCAGGTCGCGACGGCGGGCCTGAATCCGGCGGACATCGCCGTCCCGATCCGGGCCCAGTTCTCGCGCGCGCCCAACGTCGACGTGCGCCTCGGGCGCGTCGCTGCCGTCGATCTCGGTCGCAAGCGCGTCTCGCTGGAGGACGGCACGGAGCTCGCCTGGGATTTCCTCGTGGTCGCCGGCGGCGCCCAGCACAGCTACTTCGGGCATCCGGAATGGGAGGAGTTCGCGCCGGGTCTGAAGACCCTGGAGCAGGCGACCGAGATCCGGCGGCGGCTCCTCTCCGCGTTCGAGTCGGCAGAGAACGAGCCGGATCCGGCGGCGCAGCGCAGGCTCCTCACCTTTGTGATCGTGGGCGGCGGGCCTACCGGCGTGGAACTGGCGGGCGCCATCGCCGACATCAGCCGGACTGTGCTGGTGCGCGACTTCCGCAGGATCGATCCGGCCAGCGCGCGCGTCCTGCTGCTCGAGGCGGGACCGCGCATCCTGCCGGCGTTCGCGGAGGACCTGTCCCGGCATGCGGCCGAAGACTTGCGAGCGCTCGGCGTCGAGGTGCGCACCTCCGCGGCCGTCACCGGCATCGACGCGCACGGGGTCAGCATCGGCGGCGAGCGCATCGAGGCGAGGAGCATTTTCTGGGCCGCCGGCGTCCAGGCCTCGAGCCTGTCGCGATCGCTCGGCGTCGAGCTGGATCGGGCCGGCCGCGTGATGGTGGATGCGGACCTCTCCATCCCCGGGCACCCGGACGCGTTCGTCATCGGCGACATGGCTCATCTGGAAGAGCCGGAGCGGGGACTCGTGCCCGGCCTCGCGCCCGCGGCGATCCAGGAAGGGAAGGCGGCGGCGCGCAACATCCTCGCTTCCATCGCCGGGCGCCCGCGCAAGCCTTTCCGCTATCGCGACAAAGGCATGATGGCCACCATCGGCAAGCACAGGGCCATCGCGCAGACGGGCCCGATCCGGCTCACCGGATTCCTGGCGTGGCTGGCGTGGCTGTTCATCCACATCCTCTATCTGATCGGGTTCAAGAACCGTCTCTCGGTGTTCGCGCAGTGGGTGTGGAGCTACGTCTTGTCGAAGCGCGGCGCGCGGCTGATCACCAACCGCGATTGGCGCCTGCCTTCCTGAGCGCAGGGTGTACAACTGCACACAAGCTCGCGCCCCGCAGCGTCTCGGGATAGAAACGGCGCGACATGGCCGAGCAGACCGCTGCGGCGCCCAAGGCGCGTCCGAGCTGGCTCAAGCCGCTGGAGCACCCCTTGGTGGTGCTCGGCGAGCTGTCGATGTTCGCGGGCCAGTCCGCCACCTCCATCTTCAGGCGCCCCTACCGCGTCGGGCTCCTGATGGTCCAGCTGGAGTTCATGGCGTACGGCTCGATGTTCGTGGTCGGCCTGACCGGGCTCTTCACCGGCATGGTGCTGGCGCTGCAGACGGTCTACGCGTTCGGCCTCTTCAACGCGCAGTCGCTGGTCGGCGCGACCGTCGAGATCTCGCTCGCCCGCGAGCTGGCGCCCATCTTCACCTGCATCGTGCTCGTCGCGCGCGTCGGATCCGCCGCCGCGACCGAGCTCGGGACCATGCGGGTCACCGAGCAGATCGACGCGCTCGAAACGATGGCGGTCGACCCCCTCAACTACCTGGTGGCCCCGCGGATCGTCGCCGCCGCGATCGCGGCTCCGCTGCTGACGATGCTCTTCAACGCCATCGCGCTCTTCGGCGCCTACGGGGTCGCGGTCTGGGCGAAGGATCTCTCGCCCGGAACCTTCCTGAACCGCATCCAGACGCTGGTCGACGTGAAGGACATCACCAACGGCCTCGGGAAGGCCGCGGTGATCGGGTTCGTCGTGACCATGATCGCCTGCTACCGCGGTTACCGGGCGGAGGGCGGCGCGCGCGGCGTCGGCATCGCCACCACGCAGGCGGTGGTGGGCGGCCTCGTCGCCATCTTCGCCATCGACTACATCTATACGGCGATCTCCTTGAGCGGACCTCAGCAGCCGGCTGGGGGTCTGGGAGGATGAGTCCTCCGCCAGCTCCGCAGCCGGTGATCGACGTCCAGGATTTATACAAGAGTTTCGCTGGGTTCCCCGTCCTGATGGGGATCAATCTGAAGATGATGGAAGGCACCACCACGGTGGTGCTCGGCGCCTCCGGCAGCGGCAAGACGGTGCTGATGAAGCACATCATGGGCCTGTTCAAGCCGGATCATGGGCAGGTGATCGTCGACGGTGAGAACGTGTCGACGATGAACCGGCAGCAACTGGCCGTCTTCCGGGAGAGGATGGGCATGGTGTTCCAGAGCTCGGCGCTGTTCGACTCGATGACCGTCGGCGACAACGTCGCCTTCCCGCTGCGCGAGCACAATCCCGGGCTCTCGGAGCGGGAAGTCCGCGAAAAGGTTAAGGAAAAGCTGGCGGTCGTCGATCTGCACGACGTCGAACAGAAGTTCCCCGCGGAGCTGTCCGGAGGCATGCGCAAGCGGGTCGGTCTGGCGCGGGCCATCGTCCGCGAGCCGAAGATCGTGCTCTATGACGAGCCGACGACGGGCCTGGACCCGCTGACCACCGAGAGCGTCGACGAGATGATCATCCATGCGCGCGAGCGGCTCTCGGTCACCAGCGTGGTCATTTCCCACGACATCGGGTCTGCCTTTCACATCGCCGATCGCATCGCGGTGATCAACGAGGGCCGCATCGTGGAGGAAGGGACCCCGCAGGAAGTGCGAAGGACCAAAGAGCCGTTCACACAGCATTTTCTCGCGACCTGGTTCGGAAGGACATAGGATCGAACGGCCGTGCAATCGTTCTGGACTCCGCTGCGCGTCGGTATCGTGGTCGCCCTGGCGGTGGCTGCGTTCGGGTTCGGTCTGTACCTGATCGGCGCGGACTTCGGCGCACAGCGGACCTATAACGTCTACGCGGTCTTCGACGACGCGACCGGCCTCGGCGTCCGCTCGCGCGTGCAGATCGCCGGCATCCCAATCGGGCAGGTGGATCGCGTCGAGCTGGACCAGCAGACTTCGAAGGCCAAGGTCTGGCTGCGGGTGCGCAGGCAGTTCGTGCTCCATCGCAACGCGACGATCACCAAGCGCAGCGAGTCGATCCTGGGCGACTTCCTGCTCGACGTCGGCCCGGGCTCGCCGGATCAGCCGGCGCTGCAGGACGGCGACGAGATCCGCATCGTCATCCGGCAGCCGTCGATGAACGACGTCTTCCAGTCGCTGAACAAGATCGCCGGCGACATCGGGGACATCACCGGAAACCTGCGCAAGGTGCTCGGTGGAACCGAGGGCGAAGACAACATGCGCACGCTGGTGTCGCGGCTCTTGCGCATCAGCGAGGGCATCGAGCGCATCATCAACCAGAGCGGCGCGAAGCTCGATGCCACCCTGGCCAACTTCCAGAGCTTCTCCGGCGATCTGGCGCACCTCTCCGAGACCGAGAGCGGCGACATCGTCGCCATCCTGCAGAACACGCGCGACGCGACGCGGGAGGCCCGCGACATCCTGAAGACCATCGGCCAGGTGGTCGGGTCGAACCAGCAGGGCGAATTCAAGGACACCGTCAAGAGCCTGAAGACGAACCTCGCCAAGCTCGACGCCTCGCTCACCAACGTCCAGGAGATCACGGACAAGATCAACAAGGGGCAGGGGACCGTCGGCCACCTGGTCAACGACGACAAGCTGGCCAGGAACCTGGACAAGGCTTCCACGCAGCTCACCAACCTTCTCGGCACGCCCGATCAGCTGAAGATCGAGATCAACGAGCGCAGCGAGCTGATGATCGGATCGCCGGGCGGCGGCAAAATCGACCCCAACGTCCCCAACGTGCTGAGCCTCGCGCGCGATACGGCGTACAACCCCTGGACGAAGAACTACTTCGGGCTGCGGATCATCCCCCGGCCCGACAAGTGGTACGGCTTCGACATCGTGGACGATCCGCGCGGCTACACGCGGCGGGTGAGGACGGTCAACAACGCGACCTGCGGCGCAACCACCTGCTTTCCCAACTACCCGACGGCGATCGACACCATCACCACCGAGCGCGTGCTCAAGTTCAGCGTGTACATCGCCAAGCGATACGGGCCCATCTCCGGCCGATTCGGGATCCTGGAGAACACCGGAGGGGCCGGCATCAAGCTGTACCTGGCCAACGACTCGCTCACGTTGTCGGCCGACGCCTGGGAATTCGCCAACCCTCTCAAGGACCGTCCGCGGCTGAAGCTCTACGCCGACTACCGCTTCCTCAATCACCTGCTCCTCACGTTCGGCGTGGATGACGTGTTGAACCGGCCCCTGGTGGACCCGGAGCAGACCACGCGGATCGTCAGCGGGCGCGACTACTTCATCGGCGCGGGCGTCTTCTTCAACGACGACGACATCAAGATGCTGCTCGCGGCGATCCCCATCCGCTTCTGACGCGCGTTGAACTTCCTCCGGGACCGTGCTAGGTGGCGCGCCCACCATGGCGACCGAGCGCACCCTTTCCATCCTGAAGCCCGACGCGCTGCAGAGCGGCGTGATCGGGAAGATCCTCACCAAGCTCGAGGAAGCAGGCCTCAAGCCCGTAGCGATGAAGATGCTCCGGCTCACGCAGGAAGAGGCGGAGGGCTTCTACGCGGTGCACCGGGAACGGCCCTTCTTCCGCAGCCTCGTGCAGTACATGACCTCCGGGCCGGTGATCGTGCAGGTCCTCGAGGGTGATGATGCCGTGGCCCGCAACCGCGAGGTGATGGGCGCCACGAACCCGGCGAACGCCGCGGAGGGCACCATCCGCAAGTTGTTCGCCAAGAGCATCGAGGCGAACAGCGTCCACGGGTCCGACTCGCCGGAGAACGCGAGGACGGAAATCGCCTACTTCTTCGCACAGACGGAGCTGGTGAAGTACGACTGGGGCCGGCCGCCGAAGGCGGCTTAG
>Ga0209237_1000424_pt1 | contig 23919 bp, 23 predicted proteins | sample GraSoi013_1_40cm_2_FD_185820 | JGI IMG/M metagenome (GOLD analysis project Ga0209237, IMG submission 185820) | Grasslands soil microbial communities from the Angelo Coastal Reserve, California, USA - Sample 10_02_2013_1_40cm (SPAdes) (version 2) | ecosystem: Environmental > Terrestrial > Soil >...
AGGACTACATCGTCAACAAGGGCGACACGCTCGCGACGATCGCGAACTTCTACGACGTCTCGGTCGAGGCGCTCGCCTTCGCGAACGGCATCACCGAGGCCGACGCCGCGAAGGCACTGCGGATCAGCAGCGGTCTGCGGATCCCGCCGGGCGAGGGTGCGCTCTACACGGTCGCGCAGGGCGACACGTATGAATCCGTCGCCGCGCGATTCAAGGTCGACCAGAGCGTGATCATGTCGTACAACCGTCTCTACTTCGAGCCGGAGCACTTTGCTCCCGGCCAGCTCATCTTCGTGCGCGGCGCGGAGCTTCCCTCCCTGAAGGAGCCCGAGCGGCCGATCGTGGCCGCCCGGCCGCTGCCGCAGCCACCCGCCTCGATCTCGGGCAGGCTCGCGCTCCCCGTCGCGGGCCGCATCACGCAGTACTTCTGGTGGGGCCACACCGGGGTCGACGTCGCCGCCCCGTATGGCACCGGCATCGGAGCGTCCGAGGACGGTGTCGTGTCGGCGGCGGGCTGGGTCGCGGTCGGCGGGCTGCGCGTCTGCGTGAAGCACGCCGAGGGTCTCGAGACCTGCTACTACCACACGAGCAACGTCTTCGTGAGTCCCGGCCAGGTCGTCGCGCGCGGCCAGATCATCGCCGCCATCGGCCTCACTGGCGTGACCACCGGCCCCCACGTCCACTGGGAGTGCAAGCTCAGCGGCCAGTTCGTCAACTGCCTCGGCCTCACCTGATCGGCCTGACCTAGCCTCGCGGACCCGACCTATCCTCGGACGGTGATATCCGCCGTCCACAGCGACCGCTCCGGTCGTGTCGTCGTCGCTTCGGACTGGGCAGCCGCGTCGTTCGACGGCGTCACGACCGGCCCGTTCCATGACGCGATCCCCCTCCCCGCCGACGCCGCGATCGTGCCGCTGTCGGGACGCGAGGCCGAGGGCCTCGACCACGGCGGCCGTGTGCGCCGTCTCGGCGCCGCGCGGTTCGCGGTCGCCGCGGTGCTCCCGCCGGGCTGGGTCCGCCTCGCCCTTCCCGCCTACGCCGAAGCGGGCCAGGACCAACCGCTCGCGCCACGCGCGTACGTGGCCGTCGGCGCCGACGAGCACGGCGAGCTCGTCGCGGCGGCGGCATCGCTCGACGGCCGGCCGGGAGCGAGCGCGCCGACCGATCTCGCGGCGCGCGTGAGCGCGACGCTCCGCGCCCGGGCCGCGAACCGCGAGCTCCGTCAGCTCGCCCGCTGCGCGCGCGATTATGCGTGCCGTGCCGCGGCGAACGCGTTCATGGGGCGGGACGACTGCGCACTCCCGGTCGGCGCGCCCCAGAACGAGCGGGCCGCGACCTTCATCGCGCTCCGCGACGACCGCGACGCGACGCCGACCGAGCCCGCCGCCTTTCACCCCTCGCCGGAGGAGATCGCCGACGTCGCGGCGGCGCACCTGGAGGCGGGCGGCACGCTCGTCGCGTTCGGCCGGGCCTGCGAGGGCGAGCCGCTTCTCGCCGTTCGCGAGATCGAAGACGCGGTCCGGCGCATCCGCGCCCGGGCACCGCACGCGACGATCCACCTCGAGACGAACGGCTCGCTGCCCGTCGCGCTGCGGCGCCTTTACGACGCCGGCGTCGACTCCATCGCGATCCGGCTGGCCTCCGGGCGCCCGGACACGTACGAAGCGATCCACCGCCCCGAGGGCTATCGCTTCACCGACGTGCGCGCGTCGCTCGGCGAGGCGGCGGGCTGGAAGGTGGCCCTCTCGCTCGTGGTGCTCGCGCTCCCGGGACTGACCGACCGACCGCGCGAGCTCGACGCGATCGTCGCGCTCGCCGGCGAGCTGCCCCCCGGCAGCGCGCTGGTGCTGCGGGACCTCGCCGCGGACCCGCGTCGCGCGCTCGCCCTCGCGAGCGGCGACGGTCCGCTCGGGATGCGTGTCGCGCTCGAGCGTCTTCGCGCCGACGCGTCGCATCTCGTCCTTGCCGCGACCGCTCGACCGCTCGCGCGCGTCTAGCGTGTTCCTCGACAGCGCTCGCGTCGTGGTCAAGGCCGGCGACGGCGGGCGCGGTGTGATCTCGTTCCGGCGCGAGGCGCACGTCCCGCGCGGCGGGCCCGACGGCGGGGACGGTGGAAAGGGCGGGGACGTGGTGTTCCGGGTCGACCCCGAGCTCGGGACACTCGCAGAATTCCGGTTCGCGCACGAGCTCGCCGCGCGGTCCGGCGGGGCGGGCGCCGGCCGGAAGCAGACCGGCAAGGCGGGGACGGACCTCGTGGTGCGCGTCCCGGTCGGCACGGTCGTGGTCGACGAGGCGACGGGGCGGACCATCGCCGACCTCGTGTCCCCAGGCGAGGAGCTCGTGATCGCGCGCGGCGGCGCGGCCGGAAAAGGCAACGCGCGGTTCGTGAGCAGCACCCGCCGCGCGCCGCGGATCGCCGAGGACGGTGGCAAAGGCGAGCGCCGCGAGATCCGGCTCGAGCTCAAGCTCCTGGCGGACGTGGGCCTCACCGGTCTGCCGAACGCGGGGAAGTCGACACTCCTCGCGGCGCTCACGAGCGCGCGACCGAAGATCGCCGACTACCCGTTCACCACGCTCGTCCCCAACCTGGGCGTCGCGCGGTTCGACGATAGAGAGCTCGTCGTCGCCGACATCCCCGGGCTCATCGAGGGCGCGAGCCGCGGCCTGGGCCTCGGCGAGGAGTTCCTGCGCCATGTCGAGCGGACACGTCTCCTCGTGCACGTCGTCGACGCAGCGCGGCCCGACCCGCTCGCTGACATCGCGACGATCGACGCGGAGCTCGCCGCTTACGGGCACGGGCTCGCGGAGCGACCGCGCATCTTCGCGCTCAACAAGCGCGACCTTCCCGAGGCCGCGGCGGCGCTGCCCGCGCTCGAGGCGGCGCTGCGGTCGACCGGCCGCGAGCCGATCGCGATCTCGGCGGCGACGCGCGTCGGCGTCCTCGATCTCGAACGGCGCATCTTTACGCTCTGCCCGCCCCGTCCCACTCCCGCGGCGACCACCGTCTCCGAGCGGCGGATCGCGTTCGCCGGCGGCGCGCAGGACTTCCACGTGGTGCGCGAGCGCGACGGCTTCCGGGTGAGCGGCGATCGCGTCGAGCGCCTCGCGGCGGGCATCGATTGGGAGAGCGCCGACGCGACCGCGTACTTCCACCGCCAGCTCGCGCGGAGCGGCGTCGAGCGCAAGCTCCGCGCCCTGGGCGTTCGCGAGGGCGACACCGTGCGGATCGGCGCGCGCGAGCTCGAGTGGAAAGAGGCGCCCGCGCAGTGACCTCGGCCTTCGGGTCCGGCTCTCTCGCTCGCGTTCGGCGGCGCGACCAGTGAGCCGCGTGGGGGTCTTCGGCGGGACGTTCGACCCCGTCCATGTGGGGCATCTCGCGATCGCGAACGCGGCGCTCGAGGAGATCCCGCTCGATCGCGTCCTGTTCGTGCCCGCCAGACGCTCTCCGCTCAAAGGGCGCGAGCCGCAGGCGGGCGCGGCGGACCGCCTCGCCATGCTCGAGGCCGCCCTGCGCGACGAGCCGCGATTCGCGGCGTCGCGCTTGGAGCTCGACCGGGAGGGCCCGTCGTTCACCGTCGACACGCTCGCCGCGCTGCGCGGCGAGGGCGAGCTCTACCTCATCCTCGGCAGCGACGCGATCGCCGACTTCGCGCGCTGGCGCGAGCCGGACCGCATCCGCTCGCTCGCCATCATCCTCGTCGCCGCGCGACCCGGAGCGCCGGGCGTGCCGCCGGGCGTGCGCCGACTCGATGCGCCGCTCCTCGACATCAGCTCGCGGGAGCTCCGCGCGCGAGCGGCGCGAGGCCGGTCGCTGCGGTACCTTGTCCCTGAGGCCGCACTGCGTTACATCGAGGAGCACTCCCTCTACCGGTGAGCGAGCTCTCACCGCGCGCCATGGCCGATCTCGTCGTCGAGGCGGCGGAGGACAAGAAGGCCGAGGACATCCTCGTGCTCAACGTCTCCGAGATCACGACGATCGCCGACCTCTTCGTCATCTGCAGCGGTCGGAGCGAGCGGCAGGTGCAGGCGATCGCCGACGGCGTCCGCGAGAAGGCGATCGCCGCGGGCCGCGTGCCTTTCGGGGTCGAGGGCTACGCCGCCGGACGCTGGGTGCTCATCGATCTCGGCGACGTCGTCGTCCACGCATTCGTGCCGGAGGAGCGACAGCTCTACCGGTTGGAGCGCCTCTGGGGCGACGCGCCCGTGGTCGTGCGTATCGCGTAGCGCGCCCCGAGCATCCTCCTATTCCCGGTCCGTCCTTTTCGGTAGTCTTACTAATGCGACACAGGTACGCGGTGTCGCGGCTCCGCCGCGAGGGGCTGTAGCTCAGCTGGGAGAGCGCTTGAATCGCACTCAAGAGGTCGGGGGTTCGAATCCCCCCAGCTCCACCGTGTGATGCGTCGCGACATCGGAGACGATGTCGCAGGACATCGTAGACATCAGGCCGATTGCCGCTGGTAGTCGGGCGCGGGATCCAGAACCAGCTGCCGCCGGAGTTCGCCGCCCTCGACCCAGCATGGCTTCTACATATCATCAACCACTGTTATATTCGTCCCGCATCAGGAGGTCGGAACGTGTGTCTCACTTGCGGTTGTGACGAGCCTCCGCGGGCGCGTCGCGCCATCGCGGTCACTGATCCCGATCATCCGACGCCCGACGAGCTCGTGCTCATCGCCACCGAGGATGCGCTCGCCCGAGCCGCCAGCTGGATCGGTTGGAACGGGTCCGCGGTCGTCTCGCTGGGCAACGCGTGGACGCCGCACAAGTCGTTGCGGCGGATCACCGATCACCTGGTTGACCACATCGCCCAGATCGAATGCCGCGTGGCTGGCGAATCCGCGGTCGAGGATCCGTGGCGCGGCCGATCGGTGACGCTCGAGTCGGACTGGGCCCGGTTCACGGAGCACGATCTCGACGAAGCCACCGCTCGCCTCCGTCGACTCGCGCAGATCTTGGCCGTCCGCCTGCGGGCTCTGCGCGATGACTGGGATGCTGACGCCGGCGAGGAGTGGAGCCTCCGCGCGATCGCCCGACACCTCGCGGACGCGACCGACACATATGCTTCCCGGCCGGTCGCGACGAAGACCGCCGCGCCACCTCGGACCACGTAGGTGCCGAGCCGCGCGGCGGCGGTGACGGCCGCGATTGGCGACCCGGTCCGGCTGCGTTTGCTGCAGGAGCTCATGGCCGGTCCGGCCGCGGTCAGCGAGCTCGTTCGACGGCTGAAGGCCGGACAGTCCAACGTCTCCAATCACCTGTCGCTGCTGAGAGCCGCGGCGCTCGTCGTCTCGCGGCGACGAGGTCGATTGATCGAATACGCGCTCGCCGGCCCCGCCGTCGCGCAACTCGTCGAGGTGCTGTCCTCTCTCGCGGGCCCACCCCCGGCCGCGCGCCGGGCCGAGCTCGCCGAGGCCCGGACCTGCTACGACCACTTGGCTGGCCGGCTCGGGGTGGCCCTCTTCGATCGACTGACCGAGTCGGGGGCGATCGTCGACGAGCACCGGTCGGGCGTGCTGCGCCTCGGGCCGCACGCGAACGAGGTGTTCGGCCGGCTCGGGGTCGCCCTGGGTCGCCTTCCCCGGAGCCGGCGCCGCTTCGCGTTCCGCTGCCTTGACTGGACGGAGCGCCGGCCGCACTTGGGCGGGGCACTCGGCGCTGAGGTCGCGCGCGCTTTCGAACGGCAGGGGTGGACCCGCCGCCGCCCCCGGAGCAGGCGCCTCGATGCGGCACCCCGAGCTTGGCGCGCCCTCACGGCGAGCGGCGCGTGAGGATCATCTCCTCCTCGACGAACCATGAACCGTCGGCGAGTGCGAGCTCACCGCGCCAACGGCAGCGGCCAGCTGCGATGTCGTAGAAGCGCCAGCGCTCCGCTCGTCCGTCGGGCGTCGTGCCCTCAAGGACGATCTCGCGGCCGACCCTCCTGCCCACGAGCCGATGCACCTGATCGTTCGGCGGACTGATGAACGTGATGTCCCATGTGTCATCGGCGGGCCGGTAGAAACGGATCGTGGTCCCGTACTCGCCCATCTTCCAGCGATCGGCGCGGCGCGCCTCCCGCCGAGGCGCCACGATCACGTCCTGGATCGCTCGACCTTCGAGCGCCCAAAAGAAGTACCACTCGCCGCGTAGCGTGCGCTCCGCGCCGTCGGGCGCGTACTGATGTGACTCGACGTCCCAGCTGCCGACGAACTGACCGAACAGCATCAGTGCCTCGGCGTGCTCGGCATGTGGTCCGGTCGCGCCAACGATGTCCTGCAACGCTCCGAAGGTAGGCCGCGTGCGGAAGCATCGCTATCAGGATCGTGCGGTCGCAGCGGGAGCACGTTCTTGACAGCGCACGGGACCGACGCCCGGCAGGGTGCGGCGCGGTTCGGGGATCTTGGCTCAGTGATCGCGCCTGGGCTGGCCGAGCCGGTCGCGGATCGCGCGAGGCGTCAGTCCGAGGCGACCACGGAGCGTGGCGGTCAGGTGGCTGTGGTGCGAGAAGCCCAGGTCGGCGGCGATCGTGGCGACAGACGGGTCGCCAGCCTCGATGCGGCCCAGCGCCGCGGCCACGCGCAGGTCGGTGAGATACCGGTGGACGCTCACGCCCGTGTGGGCGCGGAACTGACGAGCGAGATGGAACGGCGAGTAGTCGACCAGGCGTGCGACCGACTGCAACGTCCAGTGGTCCTCCGGTCTCTCGGCGAGGAGTGCGCGAACGCGGTCGACTTTTGCCCGCGCGGCCGGGCTCGTCGAGCATTGCCGCTCCGGCGCGAGGCCGGCCGTGATCGAGCGGAGGAGATCGAGGGCCAGAACGTCTACCAGCAGGGCGTCATCGCCGCGCCGCGCCGCGGCGAGCAGGAGGCCAAGCGCGTAGCGCAGCCGGACGTCCAGCCGCGTGACGCGCACGCGCTCCAGTGTCGTGGACAGCGCCTCCTCGACGATGCCGGTATCGAATCCGAGGGTGACCGCCGTATCGCCGTCGTCGGTCGGATGGCCCATCCGATACTCCAGGCCCTGCGGGAACACGACGCCGAGGGCCTGATGGACGAGATGCTCGTCATCGCGAGCGTGCACGGTGAACAGCCCCGAGAGCGGAAGTCCGACCCATGTGCGATCGACGTAGTAGGTCAGGCTCGGGCCGGAGCGCCGCAGGTCGCACGTGACCGTCATCACCTTCACCAGGGGGCTCGCGAATCGCAGCTCGGACCACGAGACGGCGCGCGGCCCGGCGGCTTCGGTCACTCTGGAAGGATACGAACTGGCGTGGCGTCGCGGAGGAGATGAGCCATGTACACACCGGAGGAGCGCGAGCGCGTGCGTCGTGAGCTCATCGCCGCGGCGCGGGCGGATCCACGGATCACGGCGGCGGCCCTCACCGGCTCGGCCGCGGTGGGACGCGAGGATCGCTGGTCGGACATCGACCTTGCGTTCGGCCTCAACGAGGACTCTCAGATCTCGTCGGCCCTCGACGACTGGACCGCTCGCATGTACGAGCAGCACGGCGCCGTCCATCACATGGACGTGCGGTCGGGCACGTGGCTGTACCGCGTGTTCATGCTCGCGAACAGCCTGCAGGTCGACCTCGCATTCGCGCCGCAGGGGGACTTCGCGGCGAAGGCGCCCACCTTCCAGCTGCTGTTCGGGACCGCGCCGGAGCGTCCGTCCACGCCCCCGTCAGCGGAGCAGCTGATCGGCTGGGCGTGGCTCTATGCGCTCCACGTCCGATCGGCGCTGGCCCGCGGAAAGCTGTGGCAGGCCGAGTACATGGTCAGCGCAGCACGTGACTCGATCCTCGCCGCGGCGTGCCGGCGGCACGGTGTGCCGGCCGCCGAGGGTCGCGGGATGGATCAGCTCCCCGACGCGGTGACCGATCCGCTGCGCGACGCCCTGGTCGCACGCCTCGGGCCGGACGAGCTGGTCCGCGCCTTCGGCGTCGTGATCGACCGCCTCATCGACGAGATCCGACAGACCGACGCCGTGCTCGCCGGGCGTCTCGAGCCGGCGCTCAGCGATCTCTTCTCGAGCGCCCGCGCGGCCACTGCGTCGCGCACCGATCCGCGCTGACCCGCCGGAGCTGCCCTGTCCGTGGGCCATCCACCCTCATGCCGTCTGGCCTGATTACAGGCCACCGCTGCCCTCGATTTCGCTACTGTTCCCGCGTGATCTCGTCAGATTTCGGTCGCCTGAATCGCACTCAAGAGGTCGGGGGTTCGCCCCTCAGCTCCACACGACGATGAACCGCTTCACGCAGGGCGATCCCGAACGCGCCGCGAACATCGCGTTCATCCTCATCTTCCTCGGCATCATCGCCGTCGGCGCGCTCACGATCTGGCTCTTCTACGGAGCCAGCTTCTAGCCGAGGACTCAGTACCATCCCTTCGACGAGAGGGGAGTCCCTGATGGCCACCGAGCATCTCCAGAACTACATCGACGGCCGGTGGGTCGACGCGTCGACAGGCGATTCGTTCGCCGACATCGACCCAGCGACCGGCGAGACGATCGCGAGCGTCACGAAGTCCGCGACCGCCGACGTCGACCGTGCGGTCGATGCGGCGCGGCGCGCTTCGGACCAGTGGCGCCTCTATCCAGCACCGAAGCGCGGCGAGATCCTCTACCGCGCGGGCGAGCTCATGCTCCGGCGCAAGGAGGAGCTCGCGCGCGAGATGACGAAGGAGATGGGCAAGGTCCTCCCCGAGGCCCGCGGCGACGTCCAAGAGGGAATTGACATGACCTACTACATCGCCGGCGAAGGCCGCCGCCAGTTCGGCGACGTCGTGCCCGCCGAGCTCCCGAACAAGTGGGCGATGAGCATGCGACACCCCGTCGGCGTCGTCGCCGCGATCACGCCGTGGAACTTCCCCCTGGCCATTCCGACGTGGAAGATCATGCCCGCGCTCGTCCTCGGGAACGCCGTGGTGTTCAAGCCCGCGTCGTACACGCCGCTCCTCGCCGTGCGCCTCGTGCAGGTCCTCGAGGAGGCCGGCCTGCCGAAAGGCGTCCTCAACCTCGTCCTCGGGTCGGGTGGCGAGCTCGGCGACCACCTCGTGACGCATCCGGGCGTCGACCTGATCTCGTTCACGGGCTCGTCGGACACGGGCTCGCACATCAGCGAGCTCGCCGGGCGCCTGCTCAAGCGCATCTCCTGCGAGCTCGGCGGAAAGAACGCGATCGTCGTCCTCGACGACGCGGACGTCGACCTCTCGCTCGACGGGATCGTGTGGTCCGCGTTCGGAACGTCGGGACAGCGCTGCACGGCGGCGTCGCGCGTGATCGCGCAGCACGGCGTCGCGCACGACCTCGTCGAGAAGCTCGTCGGTCGCGCGAAGAAGCTGAAGCTCGGTAACGGGCTCGAGGCGTCGACCGACGTCGGCCCGGTCGTCTCCGCGCAACAGCTCGAGCGAGTGCACTCCTTCATCCCGGTCGCCGAAAAAGAGGGTGCGACGGTCGCGGCTGGCGGGCGCGTGTCCAAGGAGGGTCCTCTGGCGAAGGGCTTCTTCCACGAGCCGACCGTCATCGTCGACGTGAAGCCCAACATGCGCGTGGCGCAGGAGGAGATCTTCGGCCCGGTGACGGCGGTCATCGAGGTCACGGGGATCGACGAGGCGATCAAGGTGCTGAACTCCACGAAGTACGGCCTGTCCTGTTCCGTGTACACGCGCAACGTGAACCACGCGTTCCGGTTCATGCGCGACGCCGAGACCGGGCTCGTGTACGTGAACGCGGGGACGATCGGTGCGGAGATCCAGCTTCCGTTCGGCGGCATGAAGGCGACCGGGAACGGCCACCGCGAGGCTGGGCGCGCCGCGCTCGACGTGTACTCGGAGTGGAAGTCGATCTACGTCGACTACTCCGGCAAGCTTCAGCGCGCTCAGATGGACACGGTGGAGGGCGTGAAGACCGCGCCCTGAGATCGTCAGCCTTGTCGTGCTGGTCTGTCTGAGGCTGACGCTATCGCGCGCCGTTAGCTCCGGCCGTCGTCAGCGCCCGACGGGCGTTCACGAGGCAGCGTGAACCGCACGTGCGTGCCGCGTCCGGGGTCGCTGCTCGCGGAGATCGTGCCGCCGTGGGCCTCGACGAGCTGCTTCGCGATCGCGAGGCCAAGTCCCGCGCCGCGCGACTCCGGGGACTTGTAGAACCGGTCGAAGACCCGCCCGAGCGCCTCAGGAGGGATGCCCGCACCAGTGTCGGTCACGCTGAGCGCGACCCCGCCCTCGCCGTCCGGCGCCGCTTCGACCTGTACCCGGCCGCCGCGCGGCGTGTAGCGGAGGGCGTTCGCCACGAGGTTCGTGAGGACCTCCCGCACTCGGACGGGGTCGACGTCGATGGCCGCGAGCTCTGACGAGGCGGCGGTCTCGAGCGACACACCTGCCTGCTCCGCCTGCGGCGCGAACGCTCCCGTCGTTTCGCGCGCGAGCGCGGCGAGGTCCGTGGGCTCGCGGTGCAGGGCGAGCGCGCCGGCCTCGGCGAGCGACAGCGTGCGCAGGTCCTCGACGAGCCGCGAGATCACGTTCGTCTCGTCGAGGATGGTGCGCAGGTGCGGCTCGTCCGGCGGATAGACGCCGTCGAGCAGCGCCTCGAGGTTGCCCTGCACAACCGAGAGCGGCGTGCGTAGCTCGTGGCTCACGTCGGCGAGGAGGTGCCGCCGCTGCTCCTCGGCGGTCTCGAGCCGCGAGCTCATGGCGTTGAAGGCGCGGGCGAGCGAGCGGACCTCTCGCGGGCCGCGCTCTTGCACGCGCGCCGAGAGGTCGCCGCCCTCGATGCGACCGGCCGCGTCGATGAGGTCGCCGAGCGGAGCCGTGAAGCCACGAAGACCCCGGCCGGCGAACACGACCACGGCGAAACCCGCGGCGAGGATGAGCGCGACCAGCCAGCCGCCCCGCGGCCCTGCCAGCTCGAACGCTCGCAGCAGGGCCGCGATCGCGACGGCAAGGACCGCTAGGAAGACGAGCATCGCGCCGGTCGCGAACAACAGGACGCGACGCATGAAGCGTCGACGCATCGGTCGCCACTGGCCGCCCTGCGGGGGGAACGGCTCGTTCTCGGGCCACCACGGCGGTCGCCGCCGCCGGCCGTGCCAGCCTCTCCTCATGCGTCCGGCTCCGCGAACCGATAGCCGACGCCGTAGACGGTCTCCACGTAGCGCGGGGATCCCGGGTCGGGCTCGATCTTCCGGCGGATGTTCTTCACGTGCGCGTCGATCGCGCGCTCGTACGACTCGAACGCGACGCCCCGGATCGTGTCGAGCAGCTGCGCACGCGTGAACACGCGGCCCGGCTCGGCGGCGAGGGCGGCGAGGAGCTGGAACTCCGTCGGTGTGAGGTCAACGGCCCGGCCCGCGACCGCCGTCTTCATCCGCGGGAGATCGAGCGTCACGTCACCGACCGTGACGACCTCACTCTTCGTCGCCGGGCGCTCGGTCCGGCGCAACACCGCACGCACCCGTGCGACGAGCTCCTTCGGGCTGAACGGCTTCGTGACGTAGTCATCGGCACCGAGCTCCAGTCCGACGAGCTTGTCCGACTCCTCGCTGCGCCCTGTGAGCATGACGATCGGTACCGCGGACTCCGCGCGGAGCGCCCGCGTCACGTCGAGGCCGTCGAGCTCGGGGAGGCCGAGGTCGAGGACGACGAGATCGGGACGTTCGGTCCGCGCGGACGCCAGCGCGGCCTTCCCGTCGTACGCGGTCACGACGGCGAAGCCCGCGTGCTCGAGGTAGTCGCGCGCGAGCTGGAGGATCTTTGGCTCGTCGTCGACCACGAGGATCCGCTTCACCGCGGGCATCCTACGGAGCCCGCCGCACGACGACGCGCGAAAGGACGGAGGCGGCGCCTCCGTCCTTCGCCTCGCGGAGGGGTCGGCGTCAGCGTCCGGTCGGTGCGGAGCCGGGGCCGGCGTCCGCGCGCGGCGCCTCGCCGTGGGCCTGCTTGTGCCACTCCTCGAGACGCGCCTGCCGATCGCCCCAGTAGCCGTGGCCGCCCGGCCCGCCGTAGCGGCGACCCCAGCCGCCGCCCCAGAACGCGCTACGCAGCAAGAGGAAGATCAGGACGAAGAAGAGGAGCGGGAAGAAGAACCCGAATCCGCCGAAGAAGAATGGGTGGTAGTAGACCGCGGGCGCCGCCACCGCGGTGCCGCTCGTTGCGACCCCCTGCGCGACGCCGAGGTTGTACGCGCCGACGCCCACGATGAGGGCGATGACGAGCGTGACGATGAGTCCGACGATGCCTCGCATGTCCTCGTGCTCCTTTCGTTTCGTGCGAGGCGAAGGCTGCGCTCCGATCGTGAAGCGGGTGTGAAGGTGCTGGGGAGAGCTCTGCGCCGCCTAGCGCAGGATCGAGTCGAGCCAGCGCGCCGCGGCTTCGACCGCCTCCGGCTCGGCGGCGCCGAAGTCGTGGCCCGCGCCCGCGATGACGACGAGGTCGATGCGCGGGTTGCGGCCCGCGATGCGCTCGAGCACGCCGAGCGGACCGAGCTCGTCGCGCTCGCCCTGCACCACGAGCGTGGGGCAGGCGACGGCCTCGAGGGCGGCCTCGTCGTCGGTTCGCGGCCGGCCCGGCGGCGCGATCGGATGACCGAGGATGGCGAGCGCGTCCGGCGGCTCGGCCCGCGCGAGGAACGCGCACATCCGTCCGCCGAACGAACGGCCGACGAGCGCGATCCGCTCCGCTCCCTCCTCGCGCAACCGCTCGCGTGCGCCGCGCAGGTCCGCGAGCTCGCGCTCGTATGCGTGGCTCGGCCGCGAGCCGCGCGTCGAGAAGGTGACCGCACGTGCCGCGATGCCGTCCTTCGCCAGGCGAGCGGCAAGAGCGCGGAGGATGGGCTGCCGGTCGTCGCCGCCGTACCCGGGCGCGAGCACCACCGCGCGCGCGCTCAGGCCGGGACCTTCGGGAGCTTCTGCGCGAGCTCGAGCGAGGGCGCGAGCAGATCGCCGACCTGCTCGAGGCGCGTGGGCATGTTCGCCATCGTGAAGGCATCGGGACGACCGAGAGAGGGGATCTCGTCCCACCGCAGGGGCGCGGACACCGGCGCGCGGCGGATCGGGCGCACGCTGTAGGGACCAGCCGTCGACTTCATGCGCACGTTCTGCAGGTAGTCGATGTAGATGCCGCGCCGCCGCGCCTTCGCGAACTCGAGCGTCACGAGCTTGGGCAGCCGCTCGCGCGCGAGCTCCCCGACGCGCAGCGCGAACGCCCGCGTCTCGTCGAACGTGTAGCGGAGGACGATCGGGACGAGCACGTGGATCCCCCGCGAGCCCGTCGTCTTGGGGAAGCCCTCAAGGTGCAGGTCATCGAGGACCTGCTTCACGACGCGGGCGACCTCCTTCACGTCGTCCCAGGTCGCGCCCTCGGCGGGATCGAGGTCGATCATCACGTTGTCCGGGTGGTCGGGGTCGTCGACGCGCGCGAGCCGTGGGTGGATCTCGATCGCCGTGTAGTTCGCCATCCACACCAGCGTCGCCATGTCGTTCGCGAGGATGTAGTCGTTCTCGGGCTCGTGGGGATCCTTCCAGCTCTTCACCCACTCCGGGGTGAAGCCGGGCTTGTTCTTCTGGTAGAAGCTCTGCCCGCTGATCCCGTCGGGGAAGGGTTTCAGGGTGAGCGGCCTGTCGCGCAGCCACGGGATCAGGTACGGCGAGACCTCCGTGTAGTAGCGGATGAGGTCCGCCTTCGTGTAGCCGTCCTCGGGCCAGAGCACCTTCTCGAGGTTCGTGAGCTTGATCCGCCTGCCCTCGACCTCGAGCACGGCGGGCACCCGCGGGGCCGGCGCGGTGCCGTCGCCAGAAGGCGGCTTCACCGCGGCCTGCTTCGCGGCGTGCTGCGCCTTCTTCGCCGATTCGACGCGCTCCTCGCCGGTGCAGTCCTTCGGATCGACGTCGGGTCGCAGGCCGCGATAAGTGGGATGGCGAAGCGTGCCGTCTCGGGTGATCTCACCGTACGCGACCTCGCACACGAGCTCCGGCAGGCACCAGCGGGCGGGCTGGTTCACCCGCGGCGGCGTGGCGAAGGGGGAGGTTGGCGACTCGTGCTTCTCGAGCATCCCAAGCAGGTCGCGCAGGGTGCGTTCGTCGAAGCCGGTGCCGACGTGGCCGACAGGCTGCAGCTTCCCGTCGCGGTACACGCCCAGGAGGAGCGCGCCGAGCGTCTTCGCGCGCCCGCCCTGCCCCTCGGTCCAGCCGCCGATGACGCAGTCCATGGAGCGGAACGCCTTGATCTTCACCCACGCCGGCGAGCGCGCGCCCGGGACGTACACCGAGTCGAGGCGCTTGGCGACGATCCCTTCGAGACCCTGCTCACGCGCCGCATCGAACAGCGCGAGGCCCGTCCCGACGAAGCCCTCGGAGCGCCGGATCGCGCCCATCGGCGTCAGCGCGGCGTCGAGCTTGGCGAGCCGCTCGCGCAGAGGACGGCGCGTGAGGTCCTCGCCGTCGAGATACAGGATGTCGAAGGCCTCATAGACGACCGGCGTCGAGCGTCGGAGCTTGCGGATCGCGGAGTCGTCGGTCTGGTGCATCCGGGGCTGCAGGCGCTGGAAGCTCGGCACGCCTTTCGGGTCGAGGGCCACGATCTCGCCGTCGACGATCGCCTGGTAGCCGCCGGTGAGCGCCTCGGCGACCTGCGTGGCCTCGGGGTACTGCTTCGTGCAGTCGAGGAGGTTGCGCGTCTGCAGCCGCACCTCGCCCCCGTCGACGAACGCGAGCGTGCGCACGCCGTCCCATTTCGGCTCGTACACGAAGTCCGGCGAATCGAACGGCTCGTCCGCCGCGACCGCCATCATCGGGGGGACCTTCTGCGCGAGCGGGTCGGCCTTCGGCGGCGTCCCGTGCTTGATCATGAGCCAGTCACGGCCCTCGTTCTGGCGCGTCTTCACGAGGACCCACTCGCCCACGAGGCGCTTGCCCGCGAACTTGATCTTGAGCTCGTCGTCCTTCTCCTCGAGCGTCTCGAACGTCCCGGTGTCCCAGATCGTCATCGTCCCGGCGCCGTAGCCGTCGGGGATCACGCCGTGGAACGTGAGGTACTCGATCGGATGGTCCTCGGTGTGGACCGCCAGCCGGCGCTTGCCCGCCTCGAGGGGCGGACCGTTCGGGACGGCCCACGACGCGAGGATCCCGCGCATCTCGAGACGCACGTCCCAGTGCAGGCGCGTCGCGTGATGGCGATGGACCACGTAGCGGCGTGTCGCCTCCCCCTTCGGCTGCCGACCCTTCGGCTCGGGCGTCCGGGCGAAGTCGCGTTTGCGCTGGTACTCGGTGAGGCTCACTCTTGCTCTTCCGCCAATTGTCTCGGAGGTCCGTTCATGGCGTCGGCCTCGTTCTCCGCCCTCGTCAAGAGCTACCTCGATGAGCGCTACGAGGAGTCACCGACGTGGGCCAGCATCCTCGGCCTCACCGAGTACGACGAGCGCACGACGGACCTCTCAGCCGAGGCGTTCCGCCGGCGCGACGCGCGCGTGCTCGAGTGGATCCGGCGCTTCCGCTCCGCGGTCGACGCGGAGCTCGCTCCGAACGAGCGGATCGATCGCGACGTCGTGCTCGCCTCGCTGCGCGGGCGCGAGCTCCTGCAGCCGCGCGAGGAGTGGCGGCGACAGCCGAGCGTCTACTTGAATCCGTCGCTTCAGGGGGTCTTCACGCTCTTCCTCCACCGCCTCCGTCCCGAGCGCGAGCTCGCCGACGCCGCGCGCGCGCGGCTCGAGGCCGTCCCCGAACAGCTCGGGCACGGCAAGGCGAACCTCGATCTGCCGAACGCCCCCCGCGTCTACATCGATCGCGCCATCGGCCAGGCGAAGGCCGCGGCCCGCTACGCGCGCGATCTGGTCCCCGCCGAGGTGAAGGACGCCTCGCTGCGGGAGCGGCTCGCCGGGGCCGGAGCCGTCGCGGGAGCGGCGTACGAGGACTTCGCGGCCTTCCTCGGAGGGAACAAGGAGCGCGCGACTGGCGACTACGCCATCGGCGCGGACCTCTACACCGCGCTGCTCAAGGATTCAGAGCTTCTCCCGTACGACGCGCGCGAGCTGCGCGAGCGCGGCGAGGAGCAGTACGAGCTGCTGTCGGCGGAAGCGAACAGGATCGCCGAGGACATCGACGGATCCGGCGACTGGGTGAAGACCTGCGCGACGCTCAACCGCGTCCACGCGCCGACGCCCGAAGCGATGCGCGCCGAGTACGAGGCGTGGACCGAGAAGGCGCGCACGTTCCTCCGTGAGACCGGCCTCGTGACGCTGCCGGCGGGCGAGCGCTGCAGTGTCGAGCCGTCGCCACTCTTCCAGCGGCCGATCCTCGCTGTCGCGAGCTACAACGCGCCGCCCGCGTTCAGCGATTCGCGGCACGGCCACTTCTTCGTCCCGTACCCGCCCGACGGGACGCCGCCGGAGGAGGTGCAGAAGCGGCTCGAAGGCAATTCCAGCGCGGGCATCCCCACGACCGCGGTCCACGAGGCGTACCCCGGCCATCACTGGCACCTCGTCATGGCCAAGGCGAACCCCTCCCCGATCCGCAGGACGCACTGGACGTCGTATTTCGGCGAGGGCTGGGCGCTCTACGCGGAGCGGGTGATGCGCGAGCAGGGCTTCTTCACTGACCCGAGGCAGCTCATCTTCCAGTACGAGGCGACACTCTTCCGCGCCGCGCGGATCGTCGTCGACGTCGGGCTGCACTCCGGAGAGATGACCTTCGAGCAGGCCGTCGACTTCATGACCGAGAAGGGGAACCTCACGCCACCGAACGCGCGCGCCGAGGTCGGCCGGTACTGCTCGTGGCCCACGCAGGCGTCCAGCTACCTCACCGGCATGCTCGAGATCGTGGACATCCGCACGCGCTGGCTCGCGCGGAAGGGCTCGAGCGACCGCGCGGCACTCCGCGAGTTCCACGACGCGATCACGTCGACCGGCTCCATTCCGACCACGCTCGCGGAGCGGGCGATCGCCGCGTGAGCGATCTGCCCTGGTGGGCGATCGCGATCCTTGTGATCGTCGCGATCTGGATCGTGGCAGCCGTGGTCCTCGTCGCCCTCGGTCGGGTCGTCCTCGCGCGCGAGCTCGCGACGATCCTTCCCAACCTCATCCGCCTCTTCGCCGGGCTCCTCCGCGACGGGCGCGTTCCTCTGCGGGCGAAGATCGTCCTCGCGGTCGCGTCGCTCTACCTGGCGTCGCCGATCGACCTTATCCCCGATTTCGTCCCGCTGGCCGGAGGGCTCGACGACGCGGTCGTCGCCGGGTTCGCCCTGCGCTTCGTCCTGAGCACGACCGATCCGGCGGTCGTGCGGTCCCACTGGCGCGGCGATCCGGCGACGCTCGAACGGCTCACGCGCTGGCTGCGGGTCGGCGGTGGCATCCCGCCCGCGGTGCCTTGACAAGACCGGCTATGCTCGCGCGGCTACGCCGCGCGGGAAAACCGAGAGAGACGGCGGCGGCGAGGTGTTCACGATGCCACGGTCCATCTGGCGCGGCGTGATGAGCTTTGGGATGGTCGCGATCCCGGTGCGGCTGTATCTCGCCACCGAGAGCACCAGCAAGGTCTCGTTCAACCTCCTCTGCCCGGAGCACAAGAGCCGCATCAAGAACAAGCGCTGGTGCGTGGAGGGCGACCACGAGGTCGCCTGGGGCGACGTCGTCCGTGGGTACGAGTACGAGAAGGGAAGCTATGTCGAGCTCGATGACGCGGACCTCGAGAAGCTGCCGCTCCGGTCGAGCAAGGCGATCGACATCTCCGGCTTCATCAAGGAGGAGGAGCTCCCGGGCTCCCTCTACTACCAGTCGGCGTATTACCTCGAGCCGGAGAAGTCGGCCGAGAAGCCGTACGCGCTCCTCAAAAAGACCCTCGACAAGACGGGCCGGATCGCCATCGCGAAGTTCGCGCTGCGCGACCGCGAGCGGCTCGTCTCGGTGCGCCCCCACGACGGGGCGCTGCTCATGAACACTCTGCACTGGCCCGACGAGATCCGTTCGACCGGGGACCTCGACATCCCGGAGGACGTGAAGGTGTCTCCGGCAGAGCTGAAGATGGCCGAGAACCTCGTGAACATGATGGCCACCGAGTTCGAGCCGGACGAATACAAGGACGAGTACAAGGAGGCGGTCCTGAAGGTCGTCGAGGCGAAGGTCGAGAAGCGCGAGGTCATCGAGGCCCCCGAGCCCGAGGCGGAGACGACGGTCGTCGACCTCATGTCGGCGCTCAAGGCGTCGGTCGAGAAGGCGAAGAAGGGCGAGGCGAAGACGAAGCGATCCGCGGCCTCGTCTCGGAGCGCGCGCCGCAAGGCTTCGTAGCCTCCTATCCTCGTCGTCGTGCCGCGCGAGACCGACGTCGCAGACGAGGCACAGCACCCGACGCTCATCGACGTCGCGGCCGCGAGGAGCGGGCTCCCGCGAGGGCTCGTGCCGATGCGGCCACGCCTCGCGCGCCGCGCCTTCAACTCTCCTGACTTCGTCTTCGAGGTGAAGTGGGACGGCATCCGCGCGCTGGCGGCGCGCGACGCCGCCGGGCTGCGCGTCACGGACCGCGCGGGCGGGGACCTCCTCCCCGTCGTGCCGGAGCTGCGCGAGATGAGCCTCCCGGAGGGCACGCTCCTCGACGGCGAGATCGTCGTGTGCGACTCGCGCGGCCGCCCGAGCTACGACCTCCTCGCCGGCCGCGTCGGGCCAAAGGCCGCGAAGCGCGGCCGGGGTCCCGTGTTCGTCGCCTTCGATCTGCTCTACGACCGCGGCCGCGAGCTCCTGCGCCGGCCCCTCGCGGACCGGCGCGCCCGCCTTCTCGAGGCCGGGCTCGGCAGCCGCGTCATCGCGACGCCGGAGCACCTCGACAGCGATGGCGAGCCGTTCCTCGAGGTCGTCGCCGAGTACGGTCTCGAGGGCATCGTCGCGAAGCGGCGCGACGGCCGCTACGTGCCGGGCGGGCGGAGCGCGGAGTGGCTGAAGTGCCCGGTGACGCCACGCGCGGACGTCGTCCTGTCCGGTCTCGTGGTCGAGGACCGGCGGGGGGCGACGCGGGCGCTCTGCGGCCTGCGCGCGGACGACGGCACGCTGGGGTACGCCGGCGACGCGTACGTGCCCCCGTATCTCGGCGCCTGGCTCGAGGAGGCCACCCGCGACTTCGCGAGCGACACCTCTCCGTTCGGCGGCCCCGTCGGGATGCGGACCGGCCTGCGCTTTCTTCGGCCGCGCCTCGTCGCCATCGTCGAACACTCGGGTCTCGTCGACGGCGAGCTGCGCGACGCGCGCTTTCGCGCGCTGCGGCTGGACGGCCGTATCGAGGACTGCCGGATCGAGGAGCCGGTCGACGTGCCTTCGTCACCGCCGTCCGGCGCGCGCGATCGGCCGCGGCTCGTCGTCCTGCACAGCCTGCCGTTTCAGATGGAGTAGAGCCGCGGACCACGGTCGGCTAACATAGGAAAAACCCCGGAGGTCGCAGCGTGCCGAAGTTCGTGTTCGTGACCGGAGGGGTCACCTCCTCGCTCGGCAAAGGCATCACCGCCGCTTCCCTCGGACGGATCCTCGCCGCGAGGGGCCTTGCCGTCGCGTCGCTCAAGATGGACCCCTACCTCAACGTCGACCCCGGCACGATGTCGCCCTATCAGCATGGCGAGGTGTTCGTGACCGAGGACGGCGCGGAGACGGACCTCGACCTCGGCCACTACGAGCGCTTCATCGACCGTAATGTCACGCGCGCGTCCAACCTCACGACCGGCCAGGTCTACAACGCGGTCATCGCCAAGGAGCGCCGCGGCGACTATCTCGGCGCGACGGTGCAGGTGATCCCGCACGTCACGAACGAGATCAAGGAGCGCATCCATCGCGTCGCGCGCGAGCAGCAGGCGGAGGTCGTCGTCGTCGAGGTCGGGGGGACGGTCGGCGACATCGAATCCCTCCCCTACCTCGAGGCGATCCGCCAGTTCCGGAACGACGTCGGCAGGCAGAACGTCCTCTACATCCACCTCACGCTCCTGCCGCGCGTCGCCACCGGGGAGCTGAAGACCAAACCGACGCAGCACTCGGTGCGCGAGCTACGGGCGATCGGTATCCAGCCCGACGTGCTCATAGCGCGAGCGGACGAGCCGATCGACGACGAGCTGCGCGAGAAGATCGCGCTCTTCTGCGACGTCAAGGTCGACAACGTCATCAGCGAGCCGGACGCCTGGTCGATCTACGGCGTCCCGCTCATGCTCGAGGACGCCGGCCTCGGCCGGATCGTCGTCGAGGAGCTCGGCCTCGGCGGACAGGCGCGGGAGCCGGATCTCGCCGAATGGAAGGCGCTCACCGAGCGCATCCGGGGAGCGCGCGTGCCGCTCACCATCGGGCTCGTCGGGAAGTACATCGAGCTGCCCGATGCGTACCTCTCGGTCGCGGAGGCGGTCCGCCACGCAGCCTGGGCCGCGGGCTGCGACGTGCGACTCGAATGGATCGACAGCGAGCGCCTCGAGCGCTCGGACGACGTCGAGCCGCTCGTCGGCCTCGACGGCCTCGTGGTGCCGGGCGGCTTCGGGTACCGCGGGATCGAGGGCAAGGTGAAGGCGACCCGCTTCGGTCGCGAGCGCCGCCTCCCCACGCTGGGCCTCTGCATGGGCATGCAGTGCATGGTCATCGAGCTCGCGCGCACGGCGCTCGGCACGGAGGACGCGAACTCCACCGAATTCGACGCGTTCACGCCGCATCCCGTGATCGATCTGCTCCCCGAGCAGCGCGACGTCGCCGACAAGGGAGGCACGATGCGCCTGGGGAGCTATCCGTGCGTCCTCGAGCCCGGCTCGCTCGCCGCACGCGCCTACGGACAACCGATCGTGCTCGAGCGCCACCGGCATCGGTTCGAGTTCAACAACGCCTACCGGGAGCTCCTCCAGAGCCACGGGATGCGGTTCACCGGGCTCTCGCCCGACGGCCGCCTTGTCGAGATCGCGGAGCTTCCCGGCCATCCCTTCTATCTCGGCACGCAGTACCACCCCGAGTTCAAGTCGCGTCCGAACCGCCCACACCCGCTGTTCGCCGCGTTCACCGAGGCCGCGCTCGCGTACGCGCGCGAGCAAGGCCGCGCGGGGACGACGGCACCCCATCTGCAGGAGTTGTCCAGATGAAGCTCTTCCTCGACACCGCCGTGTACGAAGAGATCAAGGCCGGCGTGGACTGGGGCGTCATCGACGGCGTCACCACGAACCCGACCCTCATCGCGAAGGCCGGTCACGACCACGAGGAGCAGGTCAAGAAGATCTGTCAGATCATCGGCAACGTCTCGGCCGAGGTCGTGAGCGAGACCAAGGACGACATGATCGTCGAGGGCAAGCGTCTCGCCTCCTGGCATCCGAATGTGATCGTGAAGGTGCCTATGACCCCCGACGGGCTGGCCGCCGGGAAGGCGCTCGCCGCCTCAGGCATCCGGATCAACGTGACGCTCTGCTTCAGCGTCAATCAGGCGCTCCTCGCCGCGGCGATCGGCGCCTACATCGTGAGCCCGTTCGCCGGACGGCTCGACGACATCAACGAGGACGGCATGCGCGTCGTCGCCGACATCGTGAGCGCGTACCGCCAGCAGAGCATCAAGACGAAGGTCCTGGCGGCGTCGATCCGCACTCCGATGCACGTGACCCAGGCCGCGCTCGCCGGCGCGGACATCTCCACGCTGCCGTTCGCCGTCCTCAAGCAGCTCTTCAACCACCCCCTCACCGAGGCGGGCCAGAAGCGCTTCCTCGAGGACTATCGGAAGACGCAGGAGCCGCAGAAGGTGAAGGCCTAGCGGCTTCGTCCGCGCCGGCTAGAGACGGCGCGGGGGCTCGACGAGCAGCATGTCGCGCAGGTCCGCGCCGGCGACGCCGCACAGATCGAGGACGCAGAGCATCAGCGCCGCCCCGTCCGACTCGGCGCGGCCGGTCTTGATGACCTGATCCGTCGCGTAGATCGCCTCGTACGAGCGCAGGATGTCGACCCGCGTGATACGGCGCGCGAAGGCCGTCGCGCGGGCGATCGCGCCGGGCGTGGAGCGGATCGCCTTGGCCATCCGCTCGGCGTCGGCGTTCGTCTTCATCGCCGAGGCGAACAGGAGGACGCGGAACTGCCAGAGCAGCAGGGCGAGGATCTGCTGCACCGCGTTACCGTCCGCGAGGAGCCGCTCGCACGTCGCGATCGCCGTGCGCGCGTCGCGCCGGACGACGGCCTGCGTGAGCTCGAAGACATCCGCCTCGATCGCGCCGCTGACGAGCGCCTGGACGTCGGCGCCGGAGACGGCCCTCCCGGCTGCGAACGCGCCGAGCTTGCGTACCTCCTGCTCGATGCGCTCCGTGTCCGGCCCGATCGCGGATGCGAGCATCGCGACGGCGTCCGGACCCATCGCGATGCCGTGAAGCCGCGCGCGCGCCTCGATCCATGGGCCGACCTCCACCGGAAAGAGCCGCTCGATCCGTTCGACCGCGCCGCCCGCCGTGTCGACGGCGTCGACGAGGCTCGTCGGCTGCGCGGGCGCCGGTCTGGCCCGCGCACCGCGCCGGCCGCGACCGGCGGCGAGCCGCTCGACCGAAACGAGGACGAGCGCGGCCTCGCGAGGGAAGCCGAGGACGACGTCCATCTCGCGGAGCGCTTCCGCGTGCTCGACGATGACGACTCGACGCTCGTCGACCGCGTCGAAGAGCCCCTGGCTCTGCCCCGCGAGCGCGATCGCCGACGCCGGATCGCTCCGCGCGTCCAGGCGGGTCACGCCGAGCAGCGCGCCGAGCCGCGGCTCGGGGAGCGTACCGAGACCGCCCGAGGCGGTGCTCTCTCCGCCGAGCAGCGCGCCGACGAGCTCACCGAGACGCAGGCGCGTGCGGAACGGATCCTCCCCGTGGAGGAGGAAGACCGTTCGCGTGGGTGCGGACGGCGAGGCCTGTGCCACCCTGATCGATCTCCACGGTGCCGTCGCGGTCGGTCCGATACGTCCTGATACCGGAGAGCGCCGCGAGCGTCTCGGGCGTGGGATGACCATACCGGTTCCCCGCGCCGACCGAGATCAGCGCGGCTGCCGGCCGGACCGCGGCGACGAGCGCGCTGGCGTGCGGCGTCGCGGCACCGTGATGCGGTGGCACGTACACGCGCGCGGCGAGCGGCGCCGGATGCAATAGCAGATCCGCCTGCGCCTGGTCCGTGGCGTCGCCCATGAAGAGCGCCGAGAAGCCAGCCCGCTCGAGCCGCAGCACGAGCGAGGGGACGTCGACGCGGGGGTCTTCCTCCGGCGCGAGGACCGAGATGCTCGCGTCGCCGAGACGCAGGCGCGCTCCCGCGGCGAGCGCGCGACGCGCGATCCCCCCACGCGCGATCCGGTCGTTCCAGGCGTCGGCGACGGGACCGGCGTTCAGGCCCACGGGCTCGATCGCCAGCCCGACCTCGTACCGCTCGAGCACCGCCAGCAGCCCCGCGGCGTGGTCGATGTGGGCGTGCGTGAGCGCGACGAGGTCGATCCGCCGCGTCCACGGCGGCAGCGTCGCGCCGAGCTCGGCGAGCAGCCGATTCGGATCGGGCCCGCCATCCACGAGCGCCGTCGCGCCGGCAACCTGCACCAGGAACGCGTCGCCTTGACCGACGTCGAGCGCGACCACTCGCAGAGGCGCCGGCGGCTCCGCGGTGACCGCAACGCACCCCGCGACCACGATCGCCGCCAGGGCGCCGGCGACGATCCCCACGGCCGGCGTGCGCACGCCCGGTGAGACGCCCGGCGCGCGCGACCGCGCACGCCGGAGAGCAGCGAACGCGAGCACGAGCGGCCGGCGCGCGATCGCGGCGGCCCGCACGAGAGCCGCGGGCAGGTAGCGCACCGCGAGCGCGACCATGACGGCGAAGCCGGCGCCCGCGATCGGTCCGTCCGGCACGGCCAGCGACGCGAGCGGCGTCGCGGCGCTGTGCTCGACCACCGCGCGAAGCGCGAAGGCGAGGCCGTACGCAATGAGGGCGAGCGGGCGCGCGACCTCGAGCGACACCGCGCCGGCGGCC